>Ga0179593_1566459_pt1 | contig 13393 bp, 12 predicted proteins | sample CZODoug2_1_08_16_FD_185931 | JGI IMG/M metagenome (GOLD analysis project Ga0179593, IMG submission 185931) | Vadose zone soil fungal communities from Angelo Coast Range Reserve, California, USA - CZODoug2_1_08_16fungal (PacBio error correction) | ecosystem: Environmental > Terrestrial > Soil >... | reverse complement strand
CCTGATCCCAAATCCTCGTCGTGTTCCACTGCCTTTTCTACACCCCTTTGAGGCCTCCCGTTCTCGGTCCGTTCCATCTACAACACTTTTCTTGGGAAGGTAGATAGTCTCCCAAGATATGTCCATCGGCCTCCCTTCCCTATCGTCGCTTCCTCATTGCCCTGTTAAACACCAACTTGCGACCCCCTGCGTGTTCTAGCACTTTTTTTCTCCGGTTTTGTTCACACCCGACCTCCTTTCCAAATTATGCAACTCGCAACCTCAACTGCTTCCCCCTCGAGTTTTACCGCGTACAGATTTAACCCTGCCCCTTGCACCTTCCTCAATCTCGCCAACCTTCCCTTACAACATTTCCGAATCACCATCCTTCAAAAATTTTCTTTTCCTTGGAAGACTCAACCCCTTTTATTTTCCTCTGTTGCTTTGAGATACAGGTGTCGTCGTTCATGCCCCAGAAATGCTTGCTCTGACTCCCTTATCTTCCGTTCCACGATTCAACTTCTGATCCACTTCTCCGTCCCCCCTTACCCTAGATTTACATTCGTCACTCCCGAATGGTTTTCACATTTGAGACATGAGTAATTATATCCTGCCCTTGTCCTCCCGCCCCGACCAATATTTAACTATCCAAAAAAGTTTTCTTGCTCGATGGTCGTTCACACTCCGAAGCTTACCCTCTTTTCTTCACTCGCCCCCCAAGTAAAGTCCGACATTACCTATCATCATTCCCCTTGCTGGCTGTTACATGTTTCGAGCATGGCTCTTCCCTCTCACCGGATTCACGAATTTTTAACGGTCAGATATAGAGGTAGACCCGTCCGCATCCTCTCCAACCCAAGTACCTCCCTCGTCCATTCCCCCGCTTATATACGTGCGAGTTTCTGCGCCCCTGAGGGCCGCGGGATAAATTTTTAGCCCTTTCTCTTCGCAAACAATCTCTTTCCCTTTACTACTTGACATGACAAAGGAGCCAACCAATCGTAATTCGCTTAACTAGAGTGGAGCCAATGAAGAATCCAATCAATATTCGTCATCGGCTCTTTTTATTCCCCTCTGACCCGAACCCGCACCGCTTATGAATTAGTGCTTTCGCCGAGAATCTCTTCCCAGCTCACCTCAAGACGTGTTCTTAGGATCAAAGTATGTCTCTTTTCGATCAATGACCCCTGTCTGCTGCCTTTTCAACCCCTTGGATGCCTCGAGTTTCTCGGGAAGCGCTCAGCCTATAACCTGCTTTCCTCCTTCCCCCATGCTGCCTTTTTCTGGTGAGGTTTTGTTGAAGTTTTTTCAGACCTGGCTTTCCTCTGTCTAATTGAGTATTCGTCACTTTGCTTTCTTTCCGATACCTCGCACATTTGAGGGCCTCTACCTTTGCCTGTTTTTTGCTTCTAAGAAATGGCGTCATAACCCCCTCCCCGGAAATGTACTCGTTCTGGAAGTGTCACCTTTTTAACCTGCGAATCTCAAGACTCCAATCCCTCATCTTCCTGAATTTTTTTGACAAGTTTTTACTTTGGCGGCTGTTTCTTCGATTTTTTTTTCACCGTACTCCTCGGCAAGAATACTTTATCTTGTTGCCTGAGTAGTGCTCCTCCGAATATCTCTCTTTTCCTACATGGTGGTGTGAATAACGCCTAACACATGTTCTCAAAATTCGTTCCTTAAATTCTTTCTTTTGAACTTTTGCGGTTCAAAAGGGTCAAGCCCCCGACCTCCTCCCAACCCAGCTTGTCAACTAATCAGACTAATGCTTTCCTTGCTCTTCTTCTTTTATCGCTTCCCCCTGCACAGGAGATAAACGTGACTTGAACACACATTCCCCTTCCGTGAAAGTCGGTCTTCCTGCCGTTTTTTATGGTTCTACTTTGTTTGTCCTCCCCTAGTACGGTCACAAGCGACTTTACCAAACCCCCTGGCCGAACTCTTTTCGGCTGCAGCCCGATTCATGCATTACACCAACCTGCTCATTTTGCACCCGCTTATCCGCCAAAGAATCGCGAGGGTCCCGCTGGGGCTGAGCTTTGCGAACTTATCCCCCTTGGATACGAAAGGCCGCGCCTTTTCAGTCTCTGCGAGCTCCATGAGTTGCGGCCAATAGCAACCATTTTCTCGATAATTAAGATTGCCACCCTGGGTCTCCTGCCGATTCAGTGACGCCTGGCCGTGAGGAGTCAGGTTGTCCAAGTCTCTGCCGTGCTTTGCAAGTCGTTCTTTTTATTGCTGCGGTTTCTGTGCCGCACTCTCTTAGCGCCTTCTTTGAGGATATTTTATTATTTACTATCAGTCTTTGTGTCTCGTTCAGGAGGGTTTGCTTTAGTACTGTCATATAACAACAGTGAGCCCTGCCGCGCCCGCGCAAATATACCTTCTCAAAGGCAACAGGGTTTGGGCATGCGGGATGGTCTGTAGTTGAGTACTGGTTGAAGAATTGTGTCTTGTTCTTACCTGTTCCCCTCTATTTTTTTAGCCCATTTGAAAAAGGAGTATTTTTTTCTATTTCCTCTGGAATGGATTTCAGTCTTTCCTTGCTCGAATTCTTCTGCCAAAAGCTCGGTTTTTATTTAATTGGCTATGATTTCGTCTTGTTGAGCTTCAGAGTGTCATCGCATCGATTCCCTTATCCATTCTGGTGGAGTTTTCTGCGTCTTTTCCATCTTGTCGGCCATCCTTGCTCCTCTAGAGTACGCCGTACCCCCTGCTTCCTCCGGCCCTTTCTGGTCGTTCCCGCAATCAATCTCGACTTCCGCTTCGGATGACTGTTCTCACGGAAGTTTCATCCTGTCGCTAACCCCAGATACTGTCTTACTATCCCCCACGTTGTGATCTAACCCGAATTATCCGCCGAAAGATGGGAACCGATAATGGGCTCCAATTGCAGTCTTTAACCCTCATTGTTCCTTTTTCATGGTCGATTGACCGCCCCTCTATGGTAGTATCCTGCCTTTTCTCTTCCTGAATAGTGTAGGAGGACACCGCGGAGATTGGCCTTTTCCGAATTTGCCATCCCACTTATCTGATTTTTATGACAACTGCTCCTTTTACCGTCTATCCCCCAATGCTCTGACTGCATTTCGAAATTCCCCATTCCCCTTTATTCTCCGGTTTTTACCCCTGGCTAGGACGAACAGATTTTTGCCGAAGAAGATCCCTTGCAGTTTCGGAAATCCGGCTCCCTAGTCCCCCCCCACGAAAGTAGTTTTTATATTAACGTGCCACCGCCCCTCATGAGGCATAGGGTGTCCTGAGCGAAAAGTCAAGCCACAAACTTCCCCCCGATGAGGTGACCCCTCTGGATCCCTCCCCTTCTCCCTCTTGTTGTTCATATATCTCCAGGCTTAACCTCATCTTCCTTTTTCATTGCCTTCCCACCCCAAGGAGCCTCCTCCCCACCACCTTTGTCAGTCTCTCGATCGTCTTTCGACTTGTATTGGATCGGCTTTGTCCGGCTGCCTTCCTGTGTTACCCGTGATTAATAATTAAGCGGTGGCAGTTTTCCTCGCCCTTTTGTTCTCCTTGGTGTCAAAGCCCCTTTGTCCACAGACCTTTTCAAGGTGATGCCAAAGTCTCACTCAACCTCCCCCATCCGTCGCGTCTTCCTCAACGTCTCATGATGAACCTCGTTGACCAATTCCCTCCAGACGAGAATCTTTCAGTACAGAACTGCCGCACCAATTCCCCCCCCCTCCTCCAATCGTCTTTACAAACTCAACCAGGTCTGTTTCCCCCCCCGGTCTTTTGGTTTTATAATCGGATGCACCAGCATTCCTGGCTTCCCTCCCATCTGGTTAAGCTTCCAAATACACCCTTCGTGATCCTTCTCCTTTACCCAGGCTTACCTCATCCTTTCCTTCGTATGGCACACTACACGATATGACTATCCACATTTAGACGTCGGGTAGATCTACTTTCCTGCGCCGACCCAGACCGCCCCCCGATCAGCGAAGCCAACGACCGGGTTGCTTTATTACCTGATTTCTCTGACCAAGCGAAGTTTTTCTTCCCCCACTTACTCCTTACGCACGGAACGACATCACTTGAAATGAGGCTGTTTCCGGCTGTTCCGGCGTCGTGACCGCGCTCTAAAGCCCGAAGGTGCCCCCCCCCTTTTTTTCACTGTGGTTCTCTACCCATTTAGACGGTCGCAGTCCCCTCGATCGTCAACCAGTAGTCTCGAATCCCATCCCATGCTTCCGTTCTTTCTTCCAGGGACGCTGCTCCTTCCTGAGGTCTCTTCCCTCCGTTTCTCCCGGACTCCCTCCCGACACAATCCTCGTCCAGCGGGCCAAATCACCTATAGGACTTCCTCCCCTCACTACCCCATCGCCCAAACTTCTATGCATCTCTTTTGCCCAGAAAGCAGCAATAACACCACCCCCATATTGTCTCTCATGATTTTACCTCCCCTAACCGCGTCCCTTCCTTCGTCACTTAGTTCACTTTCGTTCCCATCGTTTAGAATCGTTCCCTCAACCGTGGTATGGCGGCTACCGTCGTTTCGCGCGAGCATTCAGGAGTGAGGCCCACATGGGTATGCCTAGCCTGTTATCCCTTCCGGCCATCGTACCGCAATAACGTACCTATGGATTGTTCGCCCCGCTGTTGGCCATGACGGTCTCGTAGAAGTCCCTCGTCTCTCCTCCCCAGGAATTATTACTCGTCTCGTCCAGTTAGGATGGTTTTATTTACTCTGTTTTGCTGCGAAGTGCTTGTCCGATCCCATGGCCGAATACCGCCTCTGCGGGACGGTTGTTTCAGTGTTTTTTTGATCCCGTTGTAAGCCTCTTTTCATATTTACAAGCGATCAAGCTCACTCCCTCCCGTTAAATCTTCTGTCCTCTGTTCCAAGCTGGACGTTGCTTTCTTTCTATCTTGCCCCTTTTACACCAATCCTCGAAGAACTTCAACTTCCACGCATGACTTTTTGGTTTCCTTTCTTTTTGTTTTTATTGCTCCGACCTTTACTCTCTATCCGTTGTTGTATCCTGATACATCTGTAGGTGCAAACCACCCCCTTCCCTTCCCCTTCCAACCCCTCCCTCTTAAACCTGCCGGGATATCGGTCCAAGTTTTGCAAGATTAACTCCAATACACGTCCCTCTGTCCCCACCTCCTTTCAGAAGCTCCTTAGCTTTGTTCGATGCCCCCCGATTCCCCCAATCTTCATAGCTATTGACAACAGCAATGACTACCTTTCACATCAAAGTCGGTTGGTTATCATTGGATCGCGAGCATCATTCACCCCCAAGCAGGTATCGTGGAAAAAGCCGACTTCCCTACGCTTCCCCACTTGACTTTCCGAAGTCCGCGTTGGACCGCACCTCTTGTCCCCCTAGTGAGGGAACATTACAATCGGAAGGGAGAAGGCTGCATTCGTGCTCAGAGACTCGAGTACATACCACCCTTGTGAACTTCGCAATGTAATGATCTCCCCCTGCGCGACTTTTTTTCTATGCCCAGCCCTGTTCTTTTACTGCAGAGGGCTCCCGGGTTTTCGACTGCAAGAAATGAAGATTCAGTGAAGACTAGCCGCGGGTTCGGGTGGTACAGTCTTCGATTTTTAAGTCAGGTGATTGTTAGATCGGTTCACACCGCCCCCCGAATTGTCTTTTTCTGTTCTGGCTGATGTGCTGGTGAGGAAGGCGACGACAGCTTTGTGTGTTACGAGCTCTGTTTGCGAGATTCACGCCTCGTAAACCTTCTGCCAGCCTCTCGCGCACTTGCCACGCTGTGATCGCCCCGTTGTCTGCTCGGGGAGTAGCAATTTTTTTTCGAATTTAGCGGGCTCCGGCTTCCTCCCGCCTATCTTAATCTAACTCGCTCTCCGTCGGGGATGAGCTCCTGCCGGGACCTGTCTTCCGCGACTCTCTACCCAAACGCCGCCCCATGGTTTATGACTTCCTTGCCTATCTGGTTTTATCTCTTGAGTTCGAGTCCGTTGTCCTCGAATGTAATCACGTATCCTTTGAGTGTGGGCGTTCCCTCTCGTTTTCTTTGACATGTCTAGCTGAGTGCAAGTAAATTGTGTTCAAATGTGCCGATTATTCCTTTTTCTTTCTCCAATACCTCCTCTCTGCAATCTGATCTTTCGGTTCCGCGTCCGTAAGGTTTCCAAAGAACGTTTATAGTCAGTTCGCTTCAAGTTCCTATCAGGAGACCCCCTTCGCCTCTTGATTGAAATTATCCACCCTTCGGTACCGATGCAAGGCGTGGTCGAATTGATTCCCCTAAAATTTTTTTTCTCTTTGTCTCAAATTTTGGGTATGTCTTTTTACGAGCCTCGGTCTATAAGCCGCTGTTCTTCTTTTCATACTTACGGTATGTTCCACGCGAGGATGGTCGTAGGTTGGGAATTCTATCATTCAGAAGCAGTTCTGTTTCCCGGTCCTTCTCTTGGTGGACAACAAAAAATTGCACCATTGCGACTCCCCCACTGACATCCTTTTCTACCCTTTCACATGATTCCTGTGGTAACCACTTTTCTCCTCGCTGGAATCTGATTCCCCTCTCGTGTTTATCAATCCTCTCTCTCACCCCCAAGAACATGAACCCCCACCGTAGGCCCACTCATGAGGATCTAGGTGTGTCTCTCAGTCCCTCAACAACTGACAAGCTTGGATCTACTCCTCTCCCTTTTTTGTTTGCCAGTCGTCCACTGTTCCAAACCGGCCTGGTGTCGGATTTCCTTTTCTTCACACCCTGTGCATCCTCATGAGTTAAAGGTGGTGGACTCACCTTCTACCCTTTGGTCTTGCGAGAGCCGTCTCAGAAGTTCCCCTTCTTACATTCCCTTCGTCAAACCATCACGTCTTCTCTGCGTGTAGCTCAATTTGAACGGGGAGATTTCTCGACAGGTCGAATTGTGTCTCTTTTTGGTGGACGCCTTTCCCCCTTCCGTTTCAGGTTGTCCCCCTCATGCCAACTAACCGGGCACATCCCAGTCCCTCCGCTTTTCGAATCTGCTGAAATGCACTTTCCGACGCTCGCCAACCGCTCACACCTTGCCCTGACCCCCCTTCACAGTCGACTACCACTCAAATTATTTCCCCAGCCCCATTGACACTCCCGTTTCCAGCCTATGATGAGTGGATTTAATTCTGAGCACCCGCCTTTCCGTTGGTATTTCCGTCCTTTATTCAAGAAATGAGGCCCCCTTCGTTTCTCAACCTGCTCCGTCCAGATCTTTATCAGGATTATTCGTGGTCTCCATTTTCCCTTGACCTTTGAAGCCAGTCCCTCGGTAATGCCCTCTCGCTTTTTCATCAACCGGCCGCCTACAGTATTGTTCAAAAACGTACCCAACGCCCCCCAGTAAAGGTGTATTTGTCCCCTATGGCTTTTCACCCTCCGAAGTCCCGAGACCAGATCCCTCTCTTTCATAGTATCGGGCTGCTGTTTGACGTGAGACCTCGAGGCCTTCAAGGCTCCATGCCCTCCAGCGAACCGGTAGTTTTCCCAACCCATCTTCTTCCCTGTCGCCGCCGATTATTTTGCCCGGACAGTATCCCCCAAAAGACGCCCTGCCCTTCCAATTTTTCGTTGCCGGCGAGACTGAGATGGTAGGTCACTGAGGCAGGAGGCCTTTTTTTCCCTTTCTGCTAATATCACAATCTTTGTCCGCGACAACCGTTCTTGACTTCTTCCCAGCATCACAACCCTCCCCCATCATAGCTTTCCTCTTTGGCGCCCTAAACGCAAACAACCAAATCTTTCTTTGAAAATTGTCCCCCCCCGAAAACCTTGCAAGTCAGGAGGTTAGAAACTTGTTTTGATTCCTAGTGTATCCCTCCAAGGACTTTCTCTTTTTTGGCTGCTTCCCAATCTCACTGGAACCGGCTTTTTGCCTTCCGGTTGTCTAGAAAGCTCTCCTTTCCTTAATTTTGACTTCTTCGCCCGTCCTTCCGGCTGTTCCGCCTAAGCGTGTCCAGATCAGGTTTTGTTGTTCCTGCACATTTCCTTCGCGGCATCTATCTCCACGAAGCTTTAATTGGATCGTCAAGTCAGGCTTGTCTTTTTCCCTGATACGACTTCTTTCTTGCCGCCTCAAAGTAACATCCCCCCCTTTCTAATAAAACTTTCCGGACAAGTGGACTAGTGTGGTCAGGCAGTTCTTTTTTTCACGACTTCCCACTGCCGTTCCCGCTCTCCTCTGACAAGCCCAAGATTCCTCATCTTCTCAATTTCCAAGATGGATTTTTTTCGGGTTTGTCCGATTCCCTTTTTGAATCCTCCGAGATGTAAACCAGAATAATTGGCCCCGATTGGTTCTCGGGCCTTTTGTTGGGGACTGCCCTACATTATTTTCTATAGTGTGTTGAGATGCTTACCTCCTTCCGTGGTCGGTTCCCCCCCCCCTACAGTATGACTTTCCTTAAATTCTTCTCTTTTTTCCGTGCTGCGGCTCTTTTCAAAGGCCAGAGAACTCCCCGCCGCCCTCCCCTCTTTCCAAACAGAATTAAGCTTCGTTTAAGTGCGTTTGGGATCTGCTTCCGGCCCCCATCCCTTTTCAGTTTTCACCATGAAACCAACAGGTTCCAGTCCGGCCCAGTTCTTTGTCGTGGTATTGACGTTGGTAGTCTTGCAGGCATTTGTGCCTTCCTCAACCCCCTCTCTCTCTGGGAAAGACGCACGAGCCCGCTTCCTTTCCTTTCTATATCCGCGAGGAATGAATGTACAAACCCCAATGCCCTGCCACCTGTTTTACAGTTCCCTTCTATTCCCGCCAGGGTTTCACTCGCTTCTCCACTTGATGTCCGAGAGTCAACCCGAAAGGCCGCGCTATGTCATTTTCCTCCGACGACACCGGTGGAATCTTTTTTTGATCCTTCCGAGCTCGGAGGTGACTAGAGTTCACCCCCTTCGCCGGGAATCGTTTCTGGTTATGTTGGTCCGTGGTCAAAATCTGCATCTTATTGTTATTGCTTTTGTGAAGGTGCGCCACTACACGCCCCCTCCAGATTGTGAATGTGCTCTTTTTGATTGCTGAGTTGTCATTTTATCAGTCTCTTGTTCGCTGGCCTTCTTGCCGAGATAGTTATACACCGGTCCTGCCGCTCAGGATTGCATTACTCTCACGCTGTGATCCTAACCCAAGCTTCTGAGGTTTCGTACTGGTTGCTATGTCCCTTGCGACTGGCGGCACTCCTCGCTCTTTCTTTTCGCGACCCGGTAAAAGCGACGGTTTCGTGGAGACTGTCTGCGGTCCGTTTGCCCCCTTCTCTTCCTTCGCCCTACAAACAGCAGATGAATCGATCGTTCTTGAATTCTTTTCCCTGGATCGCGGCATCAGGTTGTTTATACTTCTGGTAATCTAAGGTCCTCTCAGATAATCACCTTTCTGTGGTGTAGGTTCTTGTCGGCCTTACAGTGCGTCTGGGACAGTGTCTCTTTCCCCGTAACGTTTTCTCCCCCCAATGATTTTAGTCATAGCAAGATAATCTGGTCTGCAGCTGGATGGAAGTTGATCCATCCCTCATGTTTTTGACTCTTACTTAGTCCCCCCCCCACCTGCAGTCTCGTGTGACTATAGAAACTCCTTATCCCCCTGCTGAACGGGCGTTTGTTGGCTGACCAATGCAAATCCTGTTGCCCCGCTCCTTATTAGAAGCCTAAGTTGTTCGGGTCATTTGGCCCCTCGCGATCCTCTCTGGCTGTATAGAATTGTAGTTAGCCCAACCCTTTCCCCCGCAGACGTTTAGGGAATACGAGAGGATGGGGCTTAGTCTGGCCTAACAGTCCAAGAGTTCCGTGCCCCGGCTTTTCCCCTCTGAGCCCCACTCCACCATGACAACACAATCTTCATTTTCCCCCCGTGATCAGCGACGATCGTTTTGCACGAAGTGTCATAGTATCCTTCGGACAGACGATCCAGCGTTTTTCCTCTTTGGAACTTCCCCCCCCTCGAACTTTGTCGAGGACATTCATTTTCCCCCACACCAGTTTATGAGTTTGAAGAAGGGGCCCCTCTCCTCCACTTTTTTTAGAGTACAAGCTAACCTTCCCTCTTGTGGTTGTGCTCTCCTTTCGCTCTCCCACTGGCCCATCTCATGCCCTAATTTGGTCTGTTCAATATCCCCCCCCCCAATTTTCTTTTGAAGGGAGGCGAGATCGTATTACGCCGGACAAGGTTATGTCCTACTATCGGAAACACGTCTAGTCCTATCCATAGTTTTTCCCCCCTTAGACTACAAAGGGACATTCCATCGCTTTTCCCTTCTCTTGTTTCACCCTGCCCTCAGGGCAGCCCACTATGCTATTCTCCGACCAAACCATCAAACCCATACCCTCCGGGATTTATCCCCCTAACCGTTCTTAATAAGTTGCTGACTCCCCTTTTTATTTAGACAGCAAGAGAATTCGTCATCTCCGGAACCCCACCTTCCCCCCCCAACCAACAAGTGTATACGCCGCAGCGCTGCAACCAATTTATTTCCCCATCACCTTGCCTCCTTCTGGTTGTACCGGGTGCCCCCCCGACCCTTCTTTGGCTCTGCATCCCTCCGATATTTTGAAAGTTCCATCCGGAGCCCCCTTTTATTTCTCTTCCCCCTCGTACCTTCTCAGGCATTCGGATTGGAGCTTCCCGCTGGGACTACAAAATTTAGTTTTCCCCCTTCGACGCTTCCCCTTGTCCATATGAGACGCTGGAACGTACCGCCCCGACCTGTGGAAATCGTGCTACTTATTTTTCTTTAAATCCTTTCTCCTTTCTTCTTCCCCCCCCCGTCATAAGATTCAAGGAATAGTGGTTGCGTTTATCCTTCTGCGGTTATGCCCAGAATTGAATCACGTTTCCCTTTGCCACGGCTGAATCTCTTTCCGTGTCCCCCCCTGTAATCGTGATTTCTTTTCTCCTCCGTCCGACCGCGACAAACAGTCCGCCGCCCTTCCCAATTCCCCCATTTTTCTTCGTTGAAGGATCTCACTTTGAGATTTTTCCCTAATGAGTGGTTGCAGGTGCCCCTTTTTTTAATCCCCGGTCGGCTATCTCTAGCCTCAGTTCACATCCCTCTTCCCTTTCCCTCACAGAACCAATTTCAAACTGAGCCCTTCCCCCTTCGGTGATCTTTACCGCGCACATTAAACAGACCCCATCACTCTCTTTTCCACTTTCCCCCCCCCCCCCCGTCCAAAATGGACCAACCGTCCTCCACTAATTCTTCCCCTTCCCTTCCCTTTCGTGCCGTACCGTCCGTGAGCTCGGCAGTCTCAAATCAAGACCTTCTCTGGCGGATCACCGTCTTCCTTCTCTCCCAGCCCCTTCTCTCCGTGCAAGTTGTGGACTGTCTCCCCGTTCTTCCTCGAGATCGCATCCCTGCGGAAGCCGTCCATGCCGTGTTTCTTGTGCCCTTGAGTTCCGTTTTTTTGGCGAAATGCCTTCTTTCTTCTAGCTCCCGTGTTCAATTGCTGGTAATTAGTATGAGAGTTGTTCTTTCCGTCCTGATTTGAGGCCCTTCCTGCACACATTGTCTTCTTCCGTCCATGGGAATTACCTTTCCCATCATTTTCCGAGTGGTTACTTCAGTGTGACACCGTTTAATAACGGCACTTGCCGTAAGCTCAGATCCACAATCCTCCCTTTATTTTCTAGTTTTGACCCTCTTAACCGTTCGACGGTTGCCCGATAGTGCCCACTTTTGCAGACACCCGAGCATTTCTTCACAAGTAAGAGGGACGATTTGGCCTGTAGGTCTTTTTTTGGAAGTCACGACATCCTTATCATAGCCTCTCTGGTTCAGAGACTCAGCTTGTGTCCTCCCCCACCCCCCCCCGTCCCCCACAGTCCTCAACCATCGTCTACCTTTCCTTTCCCCTTTGCGCGGGTCCTGGATCAAATCTCTCCTCCAAACTCCGACCAAACCGCTTGTCAACCAGATTCAGTCAAATCCTTCTTACCGTTGGCTTTCTTGTGATGCTGATAGTTCTCCCTTTTTGTTACCAACGTGGGATCCCCGCCCTAACCCTTCTTCCCCTGCCACTGGCAGGTTTCTTCCCCCCTTGCCTCGGTCCTAGCACAGTGGCCCTGCAGTACTTCTTCCTTTAAAGACTCCGATTGAATACTAATGGACAAATTTTGGACCCGATCGCATCCGTTTCCGATGCCTTTTCGAGACCAAAACTTCCAAGCGAGGCCTACCCATCCCTCCGTCTGGCAGGGGATTCCTGGGTTGTTCAGTTCCCCGCCCTCGCCATGTTTTTCTTATACACCTTGAAAGTCCGACCGCTGTCATTGCCGATCTCCTCCCCCGTAGCCGCAACACACCCCCCTGATTCTAACGAGGTACGTTTTTTCCCTTCCCCGAGGATCGCCGTCGGTTTTCTTTTTTTTGTTTTTGGTCCATTGTCAAAAAGCTCCCTGTACGAATTTGTCTTCTTTTTCTTGCGCCCCCCAGCCCCTTCCTTCGATTGTATTTCTCTTTTGAGTGCTGTTTCTAAGTCTTTTGAGTTGATTTTGTTTCTAGAGCCTCCCTGCCACGTATATAAACCTTTTGCCCTCGCGCTCCGTGCGCCTCCCCTCTAATCTTTAGCCTCTCAAAATGTGGGTCTGTAAGATTTTCGACTGTTTGTCTGAAGTCTTCGGCCGATCCTTCCATCTCTTTTTCTGCGTAACCGACGCATTGATGTGATTCTCTCCTTGATCAGTAGGGCATGCCGCGGCAGAAGCCCCACCCCTCTTACTCATGACTTCCTTTTTTCTTGGACGTTTTGGATCTGTCAATTTTGATCTTGTCAGAACCCACTCTTTATCACTTGTATTTATTTCAAGCCACTTTTTTTTCGTTTACCCAGGCTTCCCCTCCCCTCTTGTCTTTCCGTGCAGGTCGGAGTTGTTCCTCCCTCTGGCTCAAATGGGAGAGTCACCTGTTATTGCGCCATACCTCCATCCCATCGAGGCTCCCCCTTTAGACTCCTTGCCACGCCCTTTTTTATGGTTTTTCCCCCAGATAAATTTCAGCAGAGCCAAAAAGTGGTGGCTCATCTGACAAGTCCCACCTCGTAAGTCTTCCCCATTTGACTGAACTTTCCTTTTTTTCCGCCCCTGTGGATTAGAAGGATTGAAGTTTTCCTGTCTTTTCTGAATTTCTTCTTGTTTCTCACCGTCCCCAGTCGATATTCGCTTCGATTGTATATACGAACGTCTTGGATTCCTTTGCATTCGCAGATCGTAGGTGTTTCCACCTCGTCCGCACCCCCCCCTTTCGAGGACCAACTCGAAATGTCTGATGCCCCCTTGACTTTTTCACCCCGGTCTTCCCTCCGATCTTTTTCCGAGAAGCAGCATTCCCCTTCCCCGCCGATTTTCCCTTCCCAATCTTGTTGATCCCTGAACCCCTTCCACCTGGTTATAGGTCGGACCAAATTCCCGGCTCTTCTTTTTTTTTCATGAAGCATGTGT
>Ga0179593_1608113_pt1 | contig 13395 bp, 17 predicted proteins | sample CZODoug2_1_08_16_FD_185931 | JGI IMG/M metagenome (GOLD analysis project Ga0179593, IMG submission 185931) | Vadose zone soil fungal communities from Angelo Coast Range Reserve, California, USA - CZODoug2_1_08_16fungal (PacBio error correction) | ecosystem: Environmental > Terrestrial > Soil >... | reverse complement strand
GAGAGGTGCGTGTCTCTCCCTTTTTTCGGTTGACGTTGTAACATCCTCCTTTTTTACCGATTCGCTCCTTTGTAATAGGCTGGTGTGCCCGTTTCCGGCGGGGAACTCCTTCGGCGTTCTTTTTCCCCCCCCCCCAACGTTCCGTTCTCCCCCCCCCCATCACACTTGCCGCAATGGCTACACTACACCTCATTTTCCCTCTTTTTTGAGGACGTCCTATACGACGCAGGTCTGTGGGCGACGCCGTTTTTTTTTGTTTCCCTTCTGTGCGGGAATCTTGGTCTTATCTTTCTTGTCAACCTCTCCGGTCGGAGGATGTATTCCGTCCCCCCCCTCGAAAAAATCCCTCCGACTTTCTTCTGAATGACTTTCCGTGCCCTTTCCCCCCCTCCCCCCCTAACCAATTTCTTCTAAAGCCCCTTTTATGGTGTCCGTAGTTGTGAATCTTTCTCCCCCCTCCCTTTTTTTGAGATCGGACACATTGCGGGCCCCCTTCCCCTTCCCTTGGGTGAGACGCCTTGGTATTTTTTCTGTAGAGCCTCATCCCCCTTACAATTTGCTGGGGCCAGACCTCCTGTATTTTCCTTCCCCCAAACCCATCGTGATGGTCGTTTTTCCCCCTAGTAGGAAAACCGTCCTTTCACGGTGGAGGTAAGTTGTCCGGGCCCCCAACTGCCTTGATGAGAGACTTTTATTTGCCCCCAGGAGATGTAGGAGGGATCCTTCTTCGCCCCGTGAAGTAGTGTGATGAGCCTTGTTTAGAGGTGTTGGAGGGGGTGAAACATTTTTTGTCCGAACCATTCCTAAGAAGACCGACCCCTTTCTTTTTTGTACGCACCTTTTCTCCGCCGCCCGTTTTCCCCTCCCTTTTTTCTTCCCCCCCTTTTTCTTTGAAGATGACGAAGGGGTTTTTTTTTTGCGCAGTTTTGCAAAGAGGAGGGGCGTCTTTCTTTTTTTTTTTTTACAACCCGAGAAATGTTCGGGGTCTTTCCTCCTTTTTCCTCAACCCCTCTTTCTTTACCCTTCCCATTCTTTCTGCAAACTTCCCTTTTTTTCCGCCTCCCGGGAACAGGTCCCGTCTTATCCCCTTTTGCAAGCAAAAATTCTTTTTTTTTCTTTCCCCTGTTCAATGCAAAAGTTTTTTCCCCCTTCTTTCCTACGCAAGTGTTTCCCTCCCCCCCCTGGGTATATGGTTTGCAATAGGCTCAGGGCGTTTTTTTTCCCCCCTTTTTCCGAGGGTACGGCCTTTTTTCTCCCCCTCCTGATCCTTTTCTTTTCGACATCCGGGAGAAGTTTCCTTCACCTCTTCTTGCATGGAACTCGTTTTTCCCCCCACCCCAAAGACCCTGTCCCCCCCAAATCCTCCTCCTATTGGGGATTGCCCTTTTTCCTTTTCAATTGCCGTTTCCTCGGTAAGGGCTTCTTTTTTTTGGAACGATCTTCACTCTTCCCTTTTTTTTTCCCCTTGAAGATGCGTTCCATCGTTTCCCCCCCCCCCCCTTTCTTTCCCCCTCCACCGCAGACCCCGCATTCTCCCTTTTCCCGCCCCCCTGCTCGATGATCCCTTCCCCCTACTGATGGTGGCCCTTTCTTTTTTTGTTATAACAGGGAGTCGTTTTTTTACTTTTGGGCCCGATCGGCTCACCAGGAAATTCTTCTTTTTCCTCTTCGGGTCCCCAGAAGATTTTTCCCCTCCCTTCAGAAGGAGTTTTTTTCCTTTCCTTTTTTACTGAGTAAAAACGGCACCCCCCTGGGGGCTAGGAGATTTCTTTCCCCTTTTTCCGAAGTCATGGAATTGTACTTTTCCCTTCGAAAACCTGAGTCTCCCGCTTTTTTCGTGAATCTTTTCAATTCTTCACTCCCTTTTTTCCCCCCCCCAAGTGCCATTGTTTTCTCTCTTAAACGAGTCTTAGACGTTGTCAGGTCTTCCCTTTTCTTTTTTTACGTAGATTTCATCTTCCTGTTAGAATGGTTCCTCTTTTTTGTTGAATTCTCTTGCCTCTCCCCTTCCCCGGTGATGGACCTTCTGCACTCACTCCCCCCCTTTTTTTTTTGCTTGATCATCTCGTCCCGTGTTACGCAATAAAGACCCCTTTTCGGTTCTTATTCAAGGGGCGAAGCTTTTCCCTCTAAGCGCATGCTTCCTCCCTCCTTTTTCCATTTTCTTGTCCTTTTAGTAGCTGGAGGTTGGCTTTCTCTACCTGGGGAGCATGCTCCTTGTTTCGGCTGAGTGTTCGGTTACTGTCCTGAACAGATAAACGGCGTTGTTCCTCTCCCTTCCAATCAGCATTTTCTTACCTTCCCTTTTGGATGACCCCCCCGGGAAACCGTTCCTCCTTTTGTGTCCTTTGTTAGTGACCCGCCCTCTTTTTTCTACAAGGTGATCACTTTTTCCCAAATAATGTAAGTCACGGCTCAGTCGCCTGATTTAAAAACCCGTTTTCCCCCTTTTCTCTTATTTTTCCCCTCTTCATCTTTACAATATTAGACTTTTTTCACCTCCATTCACCTGGCCCAATGGAGGGGTTCCTTCCTCCCCTTCTTTCCTTCTTCAAAGTAGCAAACCCGCCCCCCTAGATTTTTCCTCCTCGGACAACCTTTGTTTTTTTTATACCCCGAAGCGGACCTCCTGTTTGTATCATGGTAGGGCATGGATTTTTCGTATTTTGTTGGCCCCCCTACTCCCCCCCCCCCTGTCCACTCCGGAGATCCCCTCATTCTTTCTTTTTCTTTTTTATACTGGCTCGAGGAACTTCTTCTTTTTTTTTTGTTGAGATGAGTATGTATTTTTTTTTCTTTTTCCGTGATTTTTCTCCCTTTTTCCGCTCGTGGCAGAAACACTCTTGTCCCCCCCTTCCCACCCTTTTTTTTGATAAACCCCTGTGAGGGGAGAAAGAGAACCCCCTTCCCCTTTTTCTTCCAGAGTTTACACGTTGTTCCTTTCCCCTTCACGATAGGCAGGCCTTCCCCACCTAGTTTTTTCCTTTTTTCTTTTTTTAGTTCAAAGAATAGCGACTCCCTGCCCCCAAAGTTCCCTCTCTTTTTTTTTTTTTTTGTGAAATATCTATCCAGTTTTTCTGGAAACTACCCCCCTCCCCATCTCCTCCCAAGGTGTATTAGAAGGGACCCTTTTTTTTTCGGTTTGCCAGGTGGTTTTCATCCATCTTCTCCCCCCTGTTGGCCCAGGAGGCTGTCTTCACCCCCTTTTTCTTTTTTCATACAATGGGCCCCTCCCTCCCTTTGATAGAAAGGAGATCCCCTTTGAGTGCTTACGAAAAAAGCTTTCTTCTTCCCCCCTTTCTGCTCGCACTCCTTTTTTACAAAATAGAGAAAGAGGAACTTCTTTTATTTCAGGATATAGTTGTTCCCCTCCTTCCTATTTTAGGTCCGAGTAACCCGAGTTTGGGATCCGGGTCACCTTTTTTCTTCCCCCCCGTGGTCTGTGGAGGATTTTCCCACCCCCTTACTTTGTGCCGACTCTCGATAGAAGAGTTTTTTTTTCTGTAGGTGACTTGGAGGATTTTTTTTTCCCCCCAACCAATTGCAAACCTCCTTCTTTCCCCCTTGAGAGAATAATTTTGAGTCCTTTTCCTTTTAGCAATTAAACTCGTTTCTTCTTTCCTTGCATTAGAAGGCGATTTTTCCCCTTTCGGATCTGTAATTGACCAAACCTTTCACACAAGGATGGCCGTTTCCCTATCCAAAAAACCTCGTGTTTTTTCGCTTGTTTCGTGATTCCGTATCCTTCGGGACGCCTCAGATGGCAATCTTCTACTTGTACGCATCCTCTTTCATTGATTGGACCCCCTTAGAGTGGTCGTGACTTCCCCCCCACCGTTTGGAAAATAGATGGGCTTTTTCCCTTTATGAGAAAAGGAGATCCACCCCTATCCATTGATAGAACCCACTCTATTCCTTTTTTATACCTCCCTTTTTTTTCTGTCTGAGATTTTCGTGTTCTCTCAATTGAAGGGCTTTTTAGACTCTCCTTTTCCATTTTTTTTTTTTTTTTTTCCTTTTCAGTATTTCCCACAGCCCCTTTTTTTCTGTTTTTTTACTACCCGAAGTCCCTCTACCTTTCCCCCTCAGGTTCTTAGACGGCTCAACAGGGACCCCTTTCCCTCAATCGTTTTCTTTTCGTTTGGAGGGACTTCTGCGGACCCTCATTCACCTAAACAAGGATCTCTTTTTACCCCCCGTCTTGGTGTTGGATTAGCTCGAAACTGGCCCCTCCTTCTTTTTTTACCAAAGACATCCTTTGGGTTCTTTCCCTCCCGAAACAAGCAAGTCGTCTCTATTTCCTTTTCGCAGTCTCCTTTCGGGACCCCGGAGTGATTCTTCCTCCCCCCCGACTATTGACGACACTTTACTTCCTGTTCTGAAACATTGTAACCCTTTGGTCCCTCTTTCCTTTCACAAGGCCCCGTCGAGTTGTTTCGTTGTGTCCCAAACGCATGCTTCCTGCTTAGCTTTCCCTTTTCTGACTTAGTGGGACTCTTTTTTGTAATTCTCCCTCGGACACTCCCCTGAACTTTTTTTCCACCGCGTTATTCCCCCCGCTTTTTCTACGAAATCCCGGTAAAAAACTTGGCGGGACTGTTTCTCCGACTATCTACACTGCCCTTCCCTTTCGATCGTTCTTTTTTCTTTGAGGTGCCGGATGCTGAGGTGGTTTCCTTTCCGCCTGTTTCGTTCCTCCCTTTTTCGAACAGGCATTTTCCCCTTTGCGTATTCATCCAGTTCCCCCTCTCCCCCTTTTTCCAGGTATGCCCCACACCCCTTTTGGTGAGAAAACCCCTTTCCCCGTTCTTCTTCATGTGGCTGTTTTCCCACCCGTGGCACCAACTCCCATCTCTTCGTAAGCAAAAAACCTTCTTCCCCCTGTTTCTTGGTGGGGCCCCTCCTTTTCGTTATGAGAATATATGGTCACAGAATCTCATCGGCCTGTTTCTTGTTTTGAAGTGTCTCCATGGGAGCAGTGTTTTTTTTGCAATTAATAAGGCTCCTCTTTTTTCCCTAGTTTATGGTGTTCTTCTTTGTATGCATTCTTTTCGTAAGAGGGAAGGTCCCCCTCCCCCGAAATTCTTCTTTTTTTTTTTTTTTCTAAGGTCTTTCCCGATCGTTAAAAGGTCCTCCTTCAAGATAGTGGGTTATTTTTTTTTTCCCTCTCCTTCACCCCCAGGAATTCTCCTTTCTTGGAGAGCCCCCCTGAAAAGGAAAATCGCCCTTTCCCCTTTTCCAATGTTTTCTTGCCATTGGGAAGGGGACTGGTCCCCCCGCCTTTTAGGGTATATAAGAGTGCCTCTTTTCCGGTGAGTCGTTTTTCCCAACATCATGCAAATAACATTCCGTCCCCCCCCCCACCTGATTTTCTGCCCCCCCCCCCCCCACTTTAGTTCGTCCGCAAAAAGGATAGCCTATGCCCCCCCCCCCCCCCCGGCAACTAGCGGTCGTTGGGGTTGAGGTGCGGGCTCCCCTTTTTGCCCACTTTTTTTCCTGCGGAGATACGGCCGCCCCCCCTCTGAAGTACGACGCAAGCTTCAATTCTGGTTCTTGTGCCCAAGAGTGTGGTACCTTTACCGGATTAGCTTCTTTGAGTCCCGGTCTCTTTCCTACATGAGGGGAAGACTCTCTTTTTTTGAACCCAAGTTGATGTCCCTTGAACAGTTCCTATGCTCACCTACAAAAAGGTCACCCCCCCTCTTCCCCCCCCTTTTTTTTTTCAATGGTAATCCTTTCCCCCGTATCCTCCCTGCAGCGAGTGTAGGTCCTTCTTCCCCCGTTGAAAATAGCTCTTCAGTAGATAACAGACCACCTCTCTCCCTCTTACCTCCGGGACTTCTCGAGGATGGACAACTTTTCCCCGATAAACGAATGTCCCCTCCCTTCCCGAAGAACGCCCTGTCCCCAGAAAATTCTCCTCCTCTTTTTTCTCGCAAGGAAGTAGATCCCTCTTGAGAGCTTGTTCTTTCTGTAGCTTCGATTCTTGATGGTTTTCGTTGCGGAGAGGTCAGTCGAATGGGCGGATTTTCCCGAGAGTCGACTGCCTCTTGTGCCATTCGAAATGTGCCTCCTTTTTATATAACATTTCCTTTTCTTTTTCCGGCACATTCTCTCAATTTTTTTCTTTCTGAAAGAACTGTTTACACCCTTGCACTGCTGGCCTTGAGTCCCTCCTCTTGCAAAAGTCTTCGCCTCTTTCCTTTTCCCTTTTTTTGGCCTCTTCTTCTTCACCCAATAGGCTTTCCCCATTCCTTTTTTTGACAGAGAAGATCCCTATATCCCCCCTAGGTATTTTAACTTCCCTTTTTTCCCCTTACAAGTTACTGCCTGGATTTACGTTGGGAATCTGGTTTTTCCCCTTCGGTAGAAAGAATGCTTCTTCCCCCTTGATGTTCTGCGGGATCGGTTTTCCCCCTTTTCTCAAGTGGCAGAGCCTTTCCCTCATTCAAACATACCCGGTACTGTCTGGGCCCTTTCCTTGATCATTCTGAGGCGTTTACGCTATTGAGGGTCCTTCGTTTTTCTTCATCCTTCTTAGGCTATGGAACTTTTGTCCTTTCTTTTCCTTCTTCTTCTTTAACTCCTTTCCCTTTTTTTCCAAACTAACCGATCTTTTCTTTTGCTCCGCACTTCAGACTCTCCCCCCCCCCCCCTCCGGACCCCACCTTCTTTTTTTTCTCCTAAGGATATTGTATCCCGTTCCCTTTTCGTGTCTCCCGAGTGAAAGTATCTCTTCTGTGAACTTCTCCCCATGCCTCTTTTTTGTTGGCTACTTTTTTTCGAGAAGCACCTCCCCTTAGAAGGACGTCCTCCCCCCCCCTCTCGGGAATATGGCCGGCTCCCCCCTTCTTTTTTTGGAAACTTCGTTTCCCTTTAGCTTTTTCCAGTGGCAGGACCCTTTTCTTGATTTTTTTTTTTTCGAAGGCACCGCGTCTGTTCGTTCTTTTCGGACCGCGACCCTATTGCGAGACTTCCCCCCTCTTTCCCCTTTTGTGGAAAACGGGGCTGGGGACACATCTCATACTCCCCCTTTTTTTCTCCTTTTACGAACCCTTTTCCCTCCCTGGTGGCCGAATTTTTCGTGCGGACTTCTTCCTTTCCTTGTTGTTGGGAGAGAGATCCTTCCTCTCCTTTTTCTCGCTGCGCGGGAAGTTTTTTTTTTTTTCTTCCCCCCTCTGAAAAAATGATTTCGGGTTTCTCCTTCTTCCCTGTGCCCCGGTTTAATAAACCCGTACTTTTTTCCGTGCTGTTTTAGAAAAAACGGAACTCCCTTACAGCCGCAACTTCCATTTTCCTCCTTCGCTGAGGCCCCCCGTTCCTGTCTTTCCCCTTCGTTAGATTAACATTTTCTAACCTTTTCCACGCCGCTGTTTTCTCTTTACAAGTACATCCTTTTCTCCCTTTTCTTTCTTCATCTTGGCTTTTTTTTCCTTTATACGGGTTTCCTGGTCTTCCCGCCATTAAGGAGGAACCCGTTTTTTCTTCCCTGGGAAGTGTAGTGCTTTCACTTTTTTTCTTACTGGCCACTCTCTCACCCACAAACTACGGCTAAAAGATTCCTCTTTCTCCCTACCTGTTAAGTTTGAGAAGTAGCCTTTTTTCTTTTTTCTTTCCCTGAGGGAGTGGGGGGCTCTACCTTCCCTTTTTCTTTTCCCTGATAAGAGCCCCTCCCCCCCCTTTTCCCTACTTCAGTTCAAGAGCTACTACACTCTTCTTTTTTTTTCCGCCCTGGAAATGAGGTCGCCCCCCCTTCTATTGAATCCCTCTTCCCTCTTCCCCCCCCCTTCCCTTCCTTTGATTTTTTTTTTTTTTTTTATCAGGGGGTTCCCTTGCGTCTTCGAACTGAAAGGATCCCGGTTCCCCTTTCCTTGTTAGAAAGCCCTTTTTTTCATCGGGGTGACAATCCGATCCTAAATTTGCTGCCGGAGGTTCAACCTTCCCTTTTTTTTCCCTGTAAAACGGTCCCTTTTAGCTAGGTGAGTCTTCTTTTTTTCTTCCCCCCCTTTCATGGATGTTTGAAGAAGAGGTGTTCTTTTTTTCCCACCCCTAAGCTTCTACAGAGTCTGCTTTTTCCTTTTCCTCTAGAATATCTCATGACCCCCCTGTTTCCTGTTTAAGTACTGTCCCTCATGACCCGAGATGTTTCTTATTTTTCTTTCTTCGGTAAGTTAGATCATTTCTCTAGAGTTTCTAATTGGTCCCCTTCTTGAGGTTCCCCCTAATATCGGGAAATCCTTTTTCTTTTTAAAGACCCTCGCCCCCTTCAACCGTTTTTTGTCTAATCTTCTCCCACTCAGGTGAACCATTGTTTTTTTCCTGAAGCTAGGCACTTCCTCCCTCTTTCCTCTCCAAGCGCTGCGCGGCCCTTTTTTTCTTTCCCTTTTCATCGGGTCTTCTTTCATTTTCTGTGTGGGTTATTTCTTTATTTTTTAATCCGTTTTTTTTTTTTTCTCTAGAGTAGCTCCTGTAGTTTGATATAATGCCCCCTCCTTTTCCAGGGAGTTGGGCGTCCCCCTCCCCTCTCTTTGCTTTTTCCTTTTCTGAAACATTTCCCCTTTTATTTGGGTTGACCTTTTTCTTCTTTCCCGGGTTCTCCCCCTTTTTTTTTTTTCTTCCCCTGGTTATACACGCTTCTTCCCCTTTCTCCGTTTCAGCCTTTCCTTTTTTTTTTCCTTATTTTCGAGTTGCGGAAGATGGACCTCTTCCCCTTTTTCTTCTTTGCGTAGGAACTGCCCCTTTTCTTCCCTCTTTTTTCTTCCAAGTAGTCCCACCTCCCCCCCCCTCAGCTTTACGCCGACCCCGTTTTTTCTTCGACGGACAGACGGGCACGTTTCTTCTCTTTTCTTTTTTTCCTTCGGGGATGTTTGTTTTTCCCCTCCCTGCACCTCCGTTCCCCCCCCCCTTTTGCTAAAGGGCATGCTTTATAGGTAGATTAACCCTTTTTTCCTTTCCCCCTTCCTTTCCATTAAAAATGAATTTCCTCCCTATCCTCCCTGGGATCCTGCTATGGGAATTTTCTCCTGTGTTCCTCTTGGGAGTGTGAGACACCACCCCTCTTAGTTACATTGTAAAAGTTGCGGTGTTTTCTCCAGGAGGGTCCCTTCCTTTCCCCCCTTTTCCAGTAGTCGGTCACGTTTTCCGTACAGACCTCCCCCCTTTTGCTTGATATGATGATGTTGACAGCCCAGCATCCGCCAAACCAACCAGCTCCCTTTTTCATGATTCCTTTCCCTCGCGCATACCCTTCCCTTTCCCCACCGAACCTTTCCACCCCTTTTTTTGAATAAGTTTTTCTTCTCTCTGCTTTGGGTGTTTCGGTTTTCACCTCCTTTTTACGTCAATCAGGTGAATTAGGTTGTTTTTCTCTTTTGGTTTTGAAAGCAATGGCCTCTCTTGGCAATGGCCTTTTCCCTCCCCCTCCGATGAACGGGGCGAATCGTGCTCCCTTTTTCCTCTAAAAAAGGCTGCTTCCCTTCCTCCCAGTCGATAGGGGACTTCTTCTGAAAAACATCCCCTTTTCTTACACACGAAGAAGATATTCAGTAGTCTCCCTCCTTACCATTTAACGGTAGTTTAGTTTTCCTTTTCCGTAGTTCTTATTTGAGATAAAGTTTCTCCCCAAGAGAACTCCCTTCTCCCCCCCCAACGATCCCCAACGATTTTTCCCTGTTCCAGAAGTGCTCTCTTTCTTTTTCATAGTCTTTTTTTTTCTCATTGAAAGTTTCTTTTGCTCCTCCCTTTCCCCCCTTGGTATCCGACTTCCTTTAGAGCTCCCCTTTTTTTTTTGGGAACCCATGTAGATCCCTTTTCTTTCCAGGCCGATTTTCTCAATCTTTCCCTCCCGTGGTGCTTCGTTTCCCCCATGGAGTTGTTTTTTTTTCTGGCAGTTCTCCCCCCCCCCCCAACACCAGCTTTTTTCTCCTCTATGGTTTCTCTTTTGGCCGAGAAAGAGTGTTTTATGAAAGAATTCTTCCTTTCCCCTTTTCCCCTTCCCGCGAAGCCCACGTCTCTTCACCATATGTTTATGGATTCTTTTTCCACAAAAAGACAGGGCTTTTTTTTCCTTCTTCTCCGGGAAACACTTTCCTTTTTTTCCTCCCCCCCCCCCACTTAGATCCCCCCCCTCCCCAAAAGTATATCTCTCTCTTTTCTTTTTTTGTTAGGGGAACCTCCCTTTCTTTTTCAGATTTCCGTGTCAGTGTTTCTTTTTTTTCCTTCTCCGTTCTCCTCCCCAGGATGTTCGCACTCCCATCGGATGGGGTTGGTTTTCCCCCTCCCCCCCCTGGCTGAAATTATGCGTCCCTTTCTTCTGGTTGCCCACTCTTCCTCTTCTCCTCTTTTTTGCCTTGGCATCGCACTTTTCCTTGAAGAAAGGACCCCTGTCGGGAATAAGAGCTTCCCCCCCCCCCCTCCACGGGTTTTTTTTCTCTCCATAGAATCAACTACCCCCCCCTGAGGTACAAACGATTGGTTGTTTTCTCTGCTGACTTTTCCTGAAAGGCACAAGGCCCTTCAACCCTTTCTCTTGAAAGAAGACCCCCCCCCCCCCTCCTTAGCCTCTTTCCTCTACATTGCTTCTCTTAAAAAAAAACCCCCACAAAAAAGCTCGACCCCCTTGATTCTTAGAACAGGACCTGTTCTTTCCGAAAGCAAAACCTTTCTTTTTTAAGTGGGATTCCTTTCCTTTTTTCCTTTTACCCCAGTGGACGCACTTGGGACCGGGCGTCACCCCCCCCTCCTTTCCCCGACGGCTAGCATTCGGCACCCGGTCCTTTGCTTTTTTTGCCTCTCAACGGCAGGCGCGTTTTGGTTGCAAGTGTTGCCTCCCTTTCCTCACCCCCTTCGAGTTTTTTCCCCCGATTTTCTACGTCCCTCTTTGCGAATGTGACGAACGATTCTTCTTACTTAGTGAAGAGGCCCTTCTTTTAAAGGTGCTTTCTTCGGAGAAGATTCCCCTTCTGTAGCACTGTGCTTTTTTCTTTTCCAGATATCAGAACAATCATGGTTCTATAAGGCATTACCCCTGCTGTGAGGCAATGTATTCCCCCCCTTCCCGTGGAATGGTTTCCTCCCCCCCCCCAAAAGATGTTAATGATGATGAACCCCCCTCCCCCCAACGAATGTCTGGTCACTTTCTCCCCCCCCCCCTGAATACACCAAATTCCTCCTTTCAGGTAGGTTGGCAAGGTAGTATGCTCCCGGGAGACATATTCATACTATTTTTGTGTGTTCACTTTGCTGTCTGCAGAGGGGGTCTCATGATCACCGGCACTCCCTTTTCTTGTGTTCTGGACTCTCTGTTGAAGGATTTCCACGGGCAGGAGTTCCCTTTCCGACAAAGAATTCTCCTTTTCCTTTCTTCAATTGTGGTGCTCAGTTTTTCCTCATGGAACGATTTTTTTATCAGAGAGGAACTCTCTTAACCTCGGATGTCCCCCCCTTTTTTTCCCTCTCCCCTAAGAAATCGCCTTTTCCATTTCTTCCTTTCTTCCTCGGCCATGGAAATTTTTTTCCCCTCTGAAAATGAGGTTTCTTTCCCCCTTTTTACTTGAACGGCGTTTTAGTTTTGCCCACAAAAAACCTCCCCTCCCCCCTCCCCCAGGCACCGACTTCCCAAAGTGCCCGTCGGTGATCCCTCCGATCGGCCTTTTTTCACTTGAGACTGACCTTTTCCGTATTTTTTTTTTTCCGTGTGGGCTCTTTTTTTCCAATGAATTCAGGGGCGTTGGAGGGGGGGGAGGACCGCAAGTGTGATGTTCTGGCTTCCCCCTTTCCCTCACTGAAGATTTCGATGCCCGCGTTTCTTTTTTTTTTTTTTCGCTCCCTCGGGAGGTGTTTTTTTTTCTCCGGAGATGGATCCTACCTTCCCTTGGGGCAAAGGTGATGGAATTTTTTTCCTTTCTCTCTTTTCTTTTTTTCCGACCATTTTTTGGAAGATTCCCGAAAACCATTAACGTCCCTTTTGTGACTTGCCTCAAAGAGAGGAAGTCCCTTTTTTTTCTGTCGGTGATCTAGTTCTGTTCCCCCCCACCTCAGTGGAATCGTCCCCCTTTATAAAGAAAATTAGATAGCCCCCCCCTCCCTTCCCCTTGTAGGCCTGGGTGCCTCCCCCCAAAGTACCCCCCTTTCCCAAGAACAAGATCCCCTCAGGAACACTGCCCCCCCCCCTTTCGACGCATAGTTCTTTTTTTCTCTCTAATTAGCACAGGATCTTCCCCCTTATAGGTTCACGGAGCTTTTTCGTTAGTCTTCCTTATGAGGGACCAGTCCTTTTTTTCCTGGAGAGTCCCATTCTTGGAGGCTTTTTCAACGATATCCCCTTCCCCTTCCTGCCTAAGGAACCATTTCGACCCTCTTTATACACAGGTTACGGAGAGTCTTTTTTTCTAAGATAAGGGCGTGCCCTTTTTTTTTTTTTCTTTTCCCTTGAGGATGTCCCCTTGTGGTTTCCTTTTCTGTAGAGATGCCATTTCCCGTTCACTTTTTTTTTTTCCCTAGACTGAAACCCACCTTTTTTCTTTTCCATTTTCCGTAGAGTGTTTTGAGAGAGTTCATTCCCCCCCACGAGGTTGCCCGTGTTTCACCCCCCTTTCCAGGTAACAGTCCGGCCGGCCAACTTCCCTCTCTTGAATAGGTGCTTGTCTCCTTTCCTTTTGAAGAGTATAAATTTACGGGTTTCCGGGATCCTTTCCATCCCCCCCCCCCCCCCCCCTCAAACGTCCGCCTCCCATTTCCTTGGCACATAAACGTCCCTGTGTCTTTGTGTAAGGGACAACTTTCTTTTTTTTTGGGCGACGCCTCTTTCCTTTTCCCCTGGGGGTCCTTTTTTCTTTTTTTTAGTAGATAGGAACGGTCCGTTACCCTTCCCTTCAAGATAGCTTTTCCGCGGGGCCCACCGAATGTCGACGCGTGCGAGACCAACAGACCTTTCCCCCCCACCCTTCGTAGGAGGGACCTTTTTTCTTCTTGGTAGGGACGTCCTTTTTTTTTCCTCGTTGCACCCCTCGTCAAGAAGTCGCCGTTCGAGTCGACCCCCCCCTCTTCACAGGGTGACGGTCTTTGATTTTTTTTTGAGCAGCCTTGAAGTAAACCTTCGTTCCGCCCCCCCGCTGAGGGCCTATGTTTTCTTCCCCCCCCGTGATGTCGTTTTTCTTCCTTTTTTTTCTGACCAGAGGGGTTTGTAAGTGCAGAATTTTTCACGCTGTGGGCTTTGCAGCTGGGCTTTCTTTTTGCCAGCACAGATTGTCGGAGGGATCCTTGAGTTGCGAGGGCTCCCCCCCTCTTTTTCCAGGAATAGGGTTGATGTAAACCCTTTTTCTTTCCAATTCCGACACGAACAGGTTTTTTCCTTTTTTCCCCCCTTCGCGTGCGCGCCGGGTTTTCTTCCCCCTG
>Ga0179593_1269712_pt1 | contig 13395 bp, 16 predicted proteins | sample CZODoug2_1_08_16_FD_185931 | JGI IMG/M metagenome (GOLD analysis project Ga0179593, IMG submission 185931) | Vadose zone soil fungal communities from Angelo Coast Range Reserve, California, USA - CZODoug2_1_08_16fungal (PacBio error correction) | ecosystem: Environmental > Terrestrial > Soil >... | reverse complement strand
CGATTCATTCCGGCAATATAAGTGAGTTTCTACGTTGGTTTGTTTGCTATTGGCGTACTGCGCTGTTTTTGCAACCTTTCCCCATTGCGTGAGTGGGGAGAAGGGCTTGCTTTAAGTCCAACTCTCATTCACCGCAGGAGTGACGTCACACCCCACCCTCAGTGATTTCCCCCACGTTTCCATTTTTGTCGCTTCGTACGTCCCATTCCACTAAATCTGTCTTGTCAAGTACCACCTTATCGCGCTGAGTCTGTCCCTCGGCCTCTGAGCAACAACGGTCCTTCCCGCCGTCTCACCCGCCTCTCCTTTTTGATAGTGATTGATCCTACAAACACTTTCCGTTTTCCCCGTTTACGGTCCTTTCCCTCCTTCCGCAGGAAGAGGCCCTTTTCTTTCCCATCACAATTTTGCTTCGGACAACAGATGTGTAAGATGACCCCCCGGAGCCTAGGCGTCTTTCTAAAGGTTCCTGTGTCTCGTACGCTGGGTAAGAAAGAATTCTCCACTGATCCGCATGAGGAGGAAACGCCCCCCATCCTTGCGCTGAACCTTTTCTATCCATGCCGATCACATGTGGCTGATGCTCAACGGAGTTGCAATTCCCCGGCTCTCTGAATGCTGCTAACCTTTAGTGATTGGTCAATGGTTTTGAATTTCAAGACTTTTGTAGTACACCGATATCTATTGGTTGTCCCGCCTCTTCTCCCCTTCGGAATCCCGTTGAAAGTCAACGCAGTAAGGCCCGGACAGCTCATTATTTCTCCCTTTTCCTGATTCCTTTTGTTCTGGACCAATCCCCCTGGCATCACCTTGTAACCAGAGCCCTTGGCAGTTTGCTGCGCGTCCCCACTTGCGGCAGCTTTCGGGGTTATTCACCTTTAGCTTTTCCCCCACTGCCGGACCCTCAGTTCTTGGTCACGCTGCCCCCTAGTAATGCCTGGTCAGGATACTGATTAATAATTTGCCTGGTCCTTCCGATGTCTCTTGGCTGTTTATGTTGGGGTTCAACCGCGGGAGGTGGGGCCTCTTATCTTTCATGTCACATTTGCGGACATTCCTTTTCCATTCTCCCAAGAAGCAAAATCATCAGATTGAAAACTCCCTACTTCCCGACTTTGACCATCCCGCCAAATATCTACTCCCGTCGGACCAGTTTCTTTTGTGTTTTGTTGAGTTTGGTTTCCACCTCTTTATCAATAAATCTTCCCCCTTGCACCACGCCCGGGTTGAGTCAGCCTTGGATGTCCTTCTTTTTGTTTCCCTTTAGAAGCCCTGGATTGCCTGTAGCTCTTACTTTCGATTACTCTTCGGAATAGCGGCGTTTGGAAGGTGCTGGCTGAACGACTTTCTCCCCTTGCTTGAGCTGATGGTTCAACACCCAACTTGCCTCCTTACAGTTGCTCTTAAGTCCACGTGTCTTGAACCCCCCCTCCTGTTTTGATCGCGAACCCTTGATCTATTCTGCCCCAGTCCAGCGAATCGGGCCTGTTTTTCCAGGACTCGCACTCTCGTTCCTAAGGTTTCTCTGGTCCATTCCCTTTGAGTGCACTTTTCCTTCATTCGAACGCCCCTCATTTTACTCAGTCACCCAGCGTCCCCTTCGTGAACAGCTTGTGACCCTTCCCACTTATATACAGCCTTGTGATTCTGGGTTGTTTCCTTGATATCCCCCCTGTTTTCCCCTGCTTTCATTGATCTTCCCAGTACGGGGTCGCTCTCACCTGGGCAAATAAGTCCTTTGCCGGACCCTGTGGGCCTGGAGCCGGGCGGCCCCACGTTGTAATGTTCCATTCTTCCCATCGGGGCCACGATTTCCTTCCTCTCCTTCTAGGATTATGGCCCCCCAGCTCCTGAACTCCCTTTCTGCTTCTTTTGGTCCTTTTTGACCTGCAGTTGACATGATCCCAAAAAACTTCCTGATCTTGTGTTTCCCCCGCTTGAGAGAGGGGTCGGGCCGCTCTTTTCTTTCTCGACGCGAGCCTCTTGATCCTCTGACTTTTGCTGATTTTGTAGTTTTTCGCTTTGGACGAACGCCCTTTGTCCGAACCGCCCCCTCGTTTTCTTTTCCGCTTCAATCCTGCTTGCGCCGTTCGCGTTTCGGCACCACTTGTCTTAGTTCAGGAGCGTTTCTCCAGGTCTTCTCGGTCATCGCTGGAAATAGTTTTCCCCGTTTTTCACCATATCATTTCCTCTATTGCCTTAGAAGATGTAAAATCCTTGTTAATGAGGGCCTCGAGAACTTTTGAGTATCCACTTGCCAGACTTCCCTCAGAGATTTCAGGACCCCGTGTTGTGATTTTCTTCAGCTCCCCTTCCCCGCACCTGGTTTGGGTTTTTGATAGTGCTAGAGCTGCGCCACAATCGTTTTCGTGAAATCGCCTACTGAGATCTGGCGTTCCGACGTGGTCTATCGGAAGTTTCTTTTCCAGATTTTCTTCCGTCTGGATTGATGTAGCCACCCCAGGGGCCTAGGTTTTTTTCCGGGCCATTGTCATATTACAAAAGTGTTCAACGACGCCCCCCCTGCGGCGCTGATTCGATCCTTTCCTGCAAGCCGATTCTTACACCGACTAACTCCCTGCAGAGTTTCTTTCGTCCTCGGTTTTCTTGCTTTGATTCTTAATCTTGTCTATTTATAGGCCTGCTCTCTCGTGGGTTCACCGTGGCTAGTCCGTGGTGTTCTTTCCCGCGGTTGCAATGCAGTGTCCACTTAGGAGGATCGGAAAGGTAAGTGTTTCATGCCTATATCGGCGCTTAGACGCATCCACCACCAAAAATTTCGTGGCCCAAACTTTATGCCTTCTTCTGTAGACCCCCCAATGGCCCAAAAATCTTTTGATTGGTCGCTCTTCTCTCTTCTCCCCCCGCGTATCATGCGCTTCCTCTTTCCGAGTGGTCCGACAGCACGTTTTTTCTTATCGCGTTTTAACACCTCACCCCCGATTTGTACGCGAAGAGAGATGCAGGAGCACACCAAATGACCCGGCCAGGTTCCACGTTATTGAGCGATTCGGACATGGAGGTCCCCAACTAAAGTTCCTGGCCCAGTTCGGTCCACCTTACTCTTTGTTGGTATCTAGTGGGTCCCTTATACCGACAGTCTTGGTGCATCTCCTGCACTTTCAGGATTTCCTTTGGCCCTTTTGACCTTGGTGCAGTTCCTAGAACTCCCTTGCCTTGTAACTAGAGAAGGCTCTCGTTGCTTCTTTCTTTTCGGAGCCTCGGTTTTTATTACCGAGACTCTCTACTCGACACAACTGAGCACTAGCCTGTATTTTTATTTTCCACTCTCTCTTTCCGTCTCTCCTAGTAGTCTTACTTTCAGCTCAGTGAAAAAGGCACCTCGGGCTCTTTGGACACCACCCACTCCAACTTTTAAGTTTTTTTTTTCTCCCTTTTTCCTGGCCTTCTCGTCAGGTGCTGCCGCTTGCGAGTCGAACTATTTTTGGCGAACGTGTTCACTTATACTCCTCCTGTCGTTACCACTGTTCTCAGTTTCGGCATTCTAAGTGAACCATTTCGGCCCATTCGACCGCCTTTTTTTCTCTCAAAAGTGCCCCAGCAACAATCATCTTGACTATCTGAGCTCCCTTCCATTCTAGGTATTACGCCACTGTTAGGTGAGATCTCCGCTAATGAAGTAATGCTCTCCGAGTCTGGTTGTTGTGTTCTTTCTAACTCGGTACATCTTCCGTGGAGATCTTTGCATTGGAGCGCGCTGAGGCCTTGCCTCATCTCGATATGTCTTCGAACAAGAAGATGTCTCCTTTAGTATAAACCGTTTGCCGGCCTGTCTTTCCGAATCTGCCCCACCTGTATCGAATTGCACTTCGCGATTATTGTCACTGTCAGCGCAGGAGTTCGGAGTGGGGTGCCGTTTTCTCGTCTCGTTGGCCACTGACGAATAAGAAGACCGTCTAGGTTGTGTAAATGGCCCCCTTCTTACAGAAGCCTAGGCCCCCCGTGGTCAAGTGTTCTCTCGATCCTCAAGCCCAACCAGCTTTTCCTAGAGGTTTGTCTTTTCGTTTCACCCTTCCCCCCCCCAACATAGTGAGATGTGTTAGTCTCCTGTTCAAAGCTGCACTTCTCGAAAGAGCAGATCCCTCTTTGATGCCTCACCCTGCCCAAAATTACTTTTCCGACTCGTTTAAGTCCGGGGGCATAGGGACTTTATTTCACCCCGCTACCTCGACTAGAGTCTCCATCTTCGTGTTGAATGATGGCTATCCTAAACGGCCCAGGGACCGATGGGCGCATTTCAGCGCTTATGAGGACGAGTTTGCGGCATTTGTTTTCCTTCAAAAATTCAAGTCCTTCCTTTTACGAGTTCCCCGAAGGCTTGTCCATCGAACGCTTATCGTTTTCAGTCGCCCCAGGTTTTACTTTTTTAGCCTATGCCCTTTCTGTGATTCGATAACTTTCTGCTGAGCATTGACGGCAAGCAGATCCCTCCGTCCCCTCCTTAGTAGGAGCTTGCTCTCTATTATGAGCTCGGGGACATAGCCTTTGTTCTTTTTTGTTTAGATAGAGTGCGCTCTCCTAGAGTGCGTTGTTGGTGACTCGCTCTTCTGAAGGACAAAGTATAGCAGAAGGTCCCGGCTTCGTTTACCCTCTGCCCAGACACCCGTTAACTCCACGACGCTCTCTTAGAACTTTTGTTGCATTTTTTTTTTTGTTGGCCTTAACTGCCGTCTGAAGAACCCCCATTATATTGAGGTGGGTTGTACGCTGACTACTATGTTTGATTCTCCCTTGAGACCACTTCCCGTATGCGTTTGCTAAGGTCCCATTAGGCAACCCGCGCGTCGAACTCTGTAGAGCCTTTTTTTTTTGTTCCACTCCCCTCTTGCCTTCCCGTCGAGATCTACTTCCTTGTTCATTTTATCTACTCAACGTTTTCTATCTTCTTGAGCTCTTACAGTGGCAATCATACAACCTATACTCTTTTCACGCCCTCCCCCCTGATCGCACCGATGGTGTTCTGAGATCCGACTTCTCCCAGTAGTACAAGACGCCCTTCTTCTGATGATGTGTACGAGAGGTTCCTCTAGTCTCCGCGACGCGAATCTTAACAATAGCTAAATTTCCTAGCAACGTAGAACAATCATTCCTAGCAGTCTTAATCTATCTCAGGTCGAAGCTTCTAGGCCAGAACAGAATTCTCGCTGTATCGCCCTTTTCCCCCTCACATAGGCGTTGGGGTCCTCACCCGAGTACTGCATTTATCGATCTCGTTTTTCCCCCCCAGTATGAAGAGGATTCTCTAAGCTCCCCTTCCTCGCCGCCTTACTCTTGATTCTCCTTTCCTTCGAGAGTCTTATAACATCCTGTTTTGTCAGTCTGTCTGTCTGATCTCTTCTTTTTCCTTGATCCATTCCTCTAGGGGCCCGGAATGATCCCACGACTGTCGGGGTTTTGACGGGAGCAGGTCGCGGATTCTCTAAGCTTTCGTTCTACCCGCCCCCCCAGCTCAATGCTCCTTCTCGCAAAGCGGCGCCCGTGGATCCGGCCGCGGCCTTCTAATTCTTACGTTCCCAACTAAGACTTGTTCGCCTTTTTACAAAGGGCCGGTACGTAACTTCCCCGATATCTGACGCTCGACCCTCTGCCTTGTTACGCTATAGACTTCCTCCCTCCCAGGTTCCCTCTGTATCTTTCTTACCAGCCCTTATTCGCCACCTGTAGTCTCCTGCTTTCCGTCGAAGAGTTTCCGCGATGTTCCTATTCCCCCGGACCGTCTCGAGGAACGCCCACGGTCGGCCGAACTCTTCCGTAATGTCAGTTTTCGTTATCATCTCTCTCCCCTCCCAGCGCAAGCTTCCTTCCCTTCTCCCGCGCACCAAATCCTTCCGGTGGTTTTAGCGACTGCACGCGCTCCGCCTCCGTCTCCCCCTAATCCCACGTTGCGTCGATCAGTTTTCTTGCCTTCCAGCCCCAGTCTTCTTGTTTCCGCCTCGGTGCGCCTTTCTATATATCCCCATCCGAAGTAAGTGTCGGCTCCCCTTCGAGACATTGATTCGCCCGAGTAGTACTGCTGGAGACCCGCACGCCACTCGCGACCAGTGCTCGACTGTTTTTGAAAGGCGCTCTCCGGCTATTTGGTTCCCCCCACTACCCTGCTTTTTTCGGTCCATTATTCGTAAAAGGTCCGATTCTCTTCAGTTCCTTATGAAATCGACTGTTCCCCCCCCCATCGCGAAGTTCCCCGCTGACCGCTATCGTACACCAAGCTTCCTTTTAAAAAAACGAGCAATTGCACGCATGGAGAATTTCAATATACAAATCCCCACTTGAAGAGTATCCACCTCCCCAGAATTCCGACCGGCGTGTCGCTGGGATATTAAGACGTTAAGTCTTTTGGGTGGATACCCGTGGTTTTCCTCCAGATTTGAGTTTCATGTGCAAGTCGTTGGAACGCCTCTCCTCAACACAATTAGAAGCTTTGTGTTCTACACCCACCTTCCCCTTAGTGCAGCGTTCCCTCCCCAATTCTATCTGCCCCCGGGCCGGCCCCAGAATGAGCGGCTGCTCGTCTCTCATCTTTGATGGTGGACGCTCTACCCCTTCACACAAGGAAGCGAATCGATATCCCAGGCGTTCATGATCCTCCCCTCCCATATTTTCTATGATGGTTAGAGTCCGTGAAGGAGATCCTTTCTCTTGATTAATTTTAGGATCTTTCTCCTTTATTCTTAGTTGGCAGCGGCTCAGAATTGGATATGGACTCCAACTCAACTCTTTCATCCTAGAGCCGATCAGAGATGACAGCTACTACAATCTCCCTTGTCTGTGGAAGCCCCCTTGCTCACCCTTCTCCGCCGACTCTCGGCCGCAAATTGGCTTTCCGCAACGGAGTTCTGTCAAACATCTAACCACGTCGATATCCCACCCATCCCTCTTAAATTTCCCCTGCAACTCCTTATACAGGCGCGCCCTCACGGGGCCTCACCCTCCGAGAAGACCCCTGTACAGCCATCTCGTCACCTTGTTTACATTTCCCCTCAAGTTTTAACGGACCCTCCCCTCCGACTTATGTTTTTTTTTTCCCCCTTTTTCTTTGGTCATCATTAAATTGAGAATCTAGGGTCTCCCGCGTTTCCAAATGGAAAGTTAACCGGTTTGTTAAGCCCCAACGCTCTCCACATCCCCCAAGTACGTCTTCATGCAAGCCGCATTCTGACATATTTGCCCTGCACTCTCAAGATCTCTCGGCTCCTCTTCCCCCACTATGGACCTAATCCTCCCCCTCTTTTCCTTACAGCCCGTTCTCACGATCTTTCTTAGAGATAACCCACTTTTCCACTCAGTTCCTTTTAGGCCTGATTGGAACCTTCTCCCTTCTGATTATTCTCAACACAGGTTTGCTCCCTCAAAAGGACTTGACCCCCTCGAACCGGGATCTCCTCGTCCAGTCTTTTTCCACCTGCACCGCTGCCTCTAGAGACAGAATAATATCCTGCTCTTTTATCTTCCCGGTTCGCGGGAGTCAAGAAAGTTCCTTGTATCTTCCAACTTTATGCTTCCTCGGTTGTAGCATATAATCTCTATCTTTCAGTAAACATAAACCGCCCCTTCGACTTGCCGACGACGTCTTACTCGTCTAGAATAGATCCTTTAGTCATGTGCGTCAGTCCCCATATTACGATACCGGCTCTCACCTGTCTTTAAAGTTCGGTCAGATTCCATTATGAATCCTCGGTGTACCTCCCCCCCTTTTTTCTCTAGGCTTGCGTTGCCTTCAAATTAATTTTTCGGGTTCAAAGTTTCTTTTAATCTCTTGACTTGATTCCTTTCTGCTTGTCCCACGTATGTGTCCATCCCTGGACCAAAACTGCAAACACCTCTTTTGTGGCCCTCTCCCCTCCTTTGAGCCACACTTCCATCCAGTTCGCTCAGCGAGCTTCGTAACCAGTTTCATCTAATTAATTCGCTCCCCTTCATCTTGATCAGTGGACCCTCTTCTGCCCCCAAATGCCTGCTTTTGGCAGTTTAGTACGTTGCAGTCCCACACCTCTAATGCTCCCTTAGGTTGACAAGTTCTCACCTTGAAGTGCCACGTGTTCACCGATGCGATGAGTTCTTCACTCCTTCCCTCCAGGGTAAAAGCACCAATACTCTTTTTCGCTTGGTCGGTCCCATGTAGGGTCTTTCCCTTCGCTTAGGTCTGCTGTCTTCCCAAATCGGAATATCTTCGGACTCACAATCTCAAACCCGTGACGCGCACGAGGTTGCTTCTCTTCCTTCCTTAAAACCCCGCCGCGTTGCAGTATCAGACACAGTCTGGGTTTTTCTTTGGTTTTGTGTTGTGGGGGGTGTTGGGTTGTTGTGGTTTTTTTTGGTTGCTTCTAACCTTGGTAAGCCGTTACTTTCTAGACGTCGTTGGTCTGTTTAGGGCGGAGACCTTTTCCCTATTGATTAAGTAACGATGCCTATAACCCCTCGGTTCCCCTCCCAATCCTGCATCTTTTTTTCAGATTGCCTCTTCCTCCTTGGCCTACTACGGTGATTGATTTTCCCTCGAACCTCCTCTTCACTGTTTCTCCTTCAGAGAATTTTCGAGTACCCGTTTTGATACCGGCCCCCTTTTTTTTATGAGAACCAACTTTAACGCGAGTTTGTCAGTGCTCTCACTTCCGGTGTTGATCGATAAGCTTACCAAATACACCTCCTATAATTTTGGTCAGTGGTCAACAGATATTAGTCGTCCTTTTAGTTTCCTTATGATCGACAATGTTCAAAGTTGTAGTCTCTCTTCCTCTCTGGTTTTTACTTTACTTCATCCATTCCTTCCTCCACCTCACTGCCAAGGTTTACGTTTGCTTATCCGTAACTCTAATCGCCACCTTATGGCCAACGTGCATCTTTTCCTCAGGTACTCATTTCCTCTCTCTCCTAACTTCTCGTGATCAGAGATTACGATGCTCAAATAAAGTCGGTTCATTCCAACCTTTGTTTTGGCGATATAGTCCTGAGAGCCAACTTCAATACTTGAATGGTTGTGACTCGCACAATTTCTTTTGATGCCCCCCAATTGGTTTACCCAGGACCTTCAGGAATGTCATGCCACACACTTTCCCTGGTGTCATACTCAACCCAAGATGACCCCTGCTATCTGTTTGCCCCCGACCCCCCCCGGTATAGAGCTTTTTCCTTCTTTTTACGTCGGTAATCTGTCATCAACAACTAATTCCTCCGTTAACCCTATAGTCTGACTCCAACTGTTTTTTGATGCCTCCAACAACACGGGCCTCGCCTTAAGGTACCCTTTCCGTATGACGCTTAAGGAGGCTTCCGATACCCCCTCACTATGGCTTACACCTGTATTCAATCTTACAAAAGTTTAATGACTTGCCATTTCGGATGCCCCTTTCGTTCAGAGTCAGAGGTACAGTATCCATTCGCATTTTCCTCCTCTGCGGAAACCTCCCCCACCTCATCGACTTATTACCCTGTCTTTGACCACTTCATCTCGTCCGCACCTTGGCTTTCTTCTATCACCCGGTTTTAGTTGAAGTTACTTAGTCTTATTCCCCGGAGCTTCCTCTTGGCAACCCTTTGCCCCGGTCAAAGGTTTGCCTGTTTTTGCACAGTCGCATTATGGGTGTCACCGTAAGCCTATAGTTTTACTTTCGTTAATGTTCCCAAGGTTGACCCGCCCGCTTTACTCGAGACCCTTATTGATCACCCCTTGTTTTTCAGGTGAATGCTGGATTCCCTTCCGTCGAATCCGTTTGAATAACGACTAATTGGAATTTCCGGGTACGTCCTGTCCAAAAACACCCAGTGCCCGGCATGTATGGTTTTGTCCTCCACCTTATTCCTAGTCCCCTTCCGACAGCAGTCCTTTGTACTACTGGCCCCCCCAGTACCCATTCCAAGGACCTATCATAGATCCTAGTTTTAAGGATTTCTATTCTGTAGGGTCTGTCAGTTTGTCCAACTTAGGGATCGCCCCCTTTCCATTTACCCGGGATGGAAACCTTTTCAGCTAGCTCACAAGATCACTCGTATCTGACCCCACCTTTGACTTCCCTTTTTGCCCAATCACTAGCGCTTCCAACGATGTTGGGATAGGTTTTCCAACTTCTTTTCTAAAGGTCAGATTCCCTTGCAGTCCGCCATTAGCAGCCCCTTGGATTTCCCCTGCAATTTGCCGTTTGCGACTTCAGGTAGATACAGGAAGCTCAGCAGCGGGATGCCCACTGTGGTATGCACCAGGGTGTTTTGAGAAACGGATGTCCCGGTTCTTAAGAGTGTCCCAGTCTGAGTGTATGTAGACAACCCCACCTCTTATGTATCTGATGGTGGCGATACGCCAAGTTTTTTGTCTGCCCCCCACCCAAAACCCCCCCTCCCCCGGGTGTATCATAGACATATCTCGATTTCCGCTACCGCTCACGCGTGATGTTCGACAAGGACCCTGCCCTAGCCTCTGCTCCCTTTTGTTTTCTTCCTCTTTTTATCTAATTCTGGTTCGTGCACCTGCCTCGGCCTGAGAAACTCTACCTCGGTTCCATCAGGCGCCATAGCCATTCGTGTCACTAGTGTTCAAAATCCTTCTCAAAGCTCCTTATTACGGATTTGGTTGGTACAGTCCTCTACGTTCTCCCATTTTTTTCCTAGCGAATGATATGCGGTTGGGTCTAAGTCAGTGGTCCCCCGATTTCGAACGTGCCCCCCCTATTCCCGTAATCCCTTCCCCTTGGTCGTCTTTCGGTTGGCGCCACCTTTAACTTCCCTTTAACGAGGTGAGCCCCGATATTATTCCATTATCTGATTTTTCCCGACCCCCCCTTCAGGACCCGCGCCAGTCTGCGCGTTCTTTTCCTTTTTTACATGAAGGGGGAAATTCTCCACCCCACTGTGTCCCGTTATGGCTGCCCTGGTCGATTCTTATCTTTGTCGGGTGGCCGCCCCCCGCCTTTCTTCGAGAAGCGCATCTTCTCCTAGGTACTTTTCTTTTTTCGATCGCTTCTCTTTGTTAAGAAACAGATTTCTCGCCACCCGGCTATTTTGCTGCCCCCTAATAGTCTTTCGGATACTTTTTTTCTGCTTTGTCACCCACGTCTTTTCTCGAGGTTTAGGTCCCAGTTCAGCGGTCTGAATCTGCCTCTTCTCACCCTTTTCCTTTTCCCCACTTTGTCTTCTCTGAGCCGAGCCCTTCAACAACTCCTCCGGTTAAGGAGGGCCCCCCGTCTCGAGAATTTTCTCTTCCGACGAGTTGAGCAGCCTATCAGATTGAACCTTCTTTTTCGTTGTCTGTTTTGCGACTTTATCTCTAGCACCAGGGTTCTCTTCTCATTTTTGATCTGCTCGAGCTCGTCCCCCCCCATAGTTTTCTTCCCTTCTCCTTAGCGCTCTTCTTCGCAAAGGGCACCTATTCCTAATGATGGCTCTTTTTCCCCGTGTTAGTCTTTTTCGACCACGTTCCCGAGGGTCCGTAGAAAAGTCGCGTCACCCCAAGATTGTCAATGTCCTACCCAGAGCTCCCTGTGGATGCGAGCCCAACCTCCCCCCGATGACTCATTCAATCATTCAAATCCTAATGATCTTTTGCGGACTCCATGTTTTTTGAAGGTGTAAGTTGTAATCTTGGGAGCTTTGTCCCGGCATGATTTTTTTTCTCTTCGTGTCTTCCTTTGGCCGATTGTTTGTAGATTATGGTTTAAAGGTGAAGTTCCACTTTAGAGGAGTTCTCTTCGCCGGTTTTCCCCTACTTCCCGAAGATCTCGGAGTCCTTTTCGAAGCACCATTCAAAAAACCCGTGGCTCATGGCCAACTTGATTGTGTCATGCTCGGTCAAACGCTTGCTGCTTATCCTTGCTTTCCCTATCGTCGCCCCTCCTTCCTCATTCGGATAGACTTTCTTCCGCTCAGTTCGCATACCAGTACGCTTTGATGACGAGGAGTATCGCAAGATTGTCACTCCTCCGGAGATTTTTTTCAGCGATCACCCCAAATCACTTGTACACAGTGATTTCTCGTAGTTAGGATATTCTTTTCAGATAACCAGAATGCTCTTCTCACTTTCTGGGGTTTTCTAAGGCCTTTCTGATCTGATGCCTTTGTTCTAACCGTACCCTGAATCGCCCCGACCAGTGCTTCAGTTTAGTAGTTTGGCCCTCAACTTTGGTGTTCCTTTCAGATCCCCTCCGTGAGTTCATATGGCATGCTAGTCTATTCAGTAGTCCTCAGGTGACCGTTGTGGCCGAGTCTACGAGCTCTTTCGCCCACCCTTTGCAATCTGACTTGGAGGTCGCCTTCTAGATCGCGGTAAGATCCTCCTTATTCTGAGATCCTGATTAGTTTCCGTTTTCTGCCCCACACTCCAGCGAACCGAATTCGGAAAGTGAGCAAGGTCTCCGTCTATGCTTTTTCCCTCCCGCCGCCGCTCTCCTGGAGAGTCCCCTTCTTTTTTTTTCTTTTTTTTTTTTTTCATCGGTTTCTGTCGAGCCGCCTTCTGCCGCCCTCGCCCTTGTGCATTTCCCGTGATAACGACAGTCGTTTAATTCCGCACCTTGTCTTCTAACCTTCCCCAACGTCACCAAAGCAGGCTTATCTGCACTGACACCCGCCTCAGGTCGGGTACACATTCCTTTCTCTAGAAGCCGTCAGCTATGAGTAAGCTCTCTCAACGAGTCCGATACCCTCCTTTTGGATCTGGCCTGTGGCTGCTGTCTAGGCAATGGACTAGCGTTCGCCCTCCCGCCGATGTTTATCTTCTAAAGCTGCCGTTCTTCCGTTTCTCTTCGACACGGAGATCGACTTTTTCCACTTCTCGATCTTGTCCCTTTCCTGGCCTCGTTAGTTTTTTTCCGGTTTTTGTCGGGGATAACGATGCTCACGTTTCTGATCCCCCTCTCTTGTCAAGGGAAACTATCCGAAGACGCCTTTCCGCGGCTACTTCCGTTTGTCTGTCGATTATCAGCCTGAGTGGCGAATTTATTTGTGTGATGGTACGGACACCCCCACCCCCCTCTTGAGTTCTTCCTTTTCCTTCACCTTTCGAGCTGCCTTAAGACCCGCAAGTGTATCCATCCACACTTCCCTCATTTGACTCCTCGCTTTCCTCAGGGGGCCTATGGCGCTTTCAACCCGATCCCACACAATATAAGACTCTTTCGCCAGAGAGTTTGGACTGTACATGGACCGTATCCTCCTTGCCCTGTTTTAAGATTTCTCCTTTCGCGCCTCGCTGGATCCCGAGGCGGCGGATTCGGAACCCCAGACTCTGTACCGTTTCTTTTCTGATTCTTAACTGGGCTTGCCGCCTACCCCCCGATACTTTCCTGTTCTTTCCCGTTTTTCTAGGTTCGTTCCTACCGGCGGGGTTGACTTTTGCCTGAATCCTTCTTACGCATGACTCATCCGCCACGACTGATGGCGTGAGTGGAG
>Ga0179593_1507536_pt1 | contig 13396 bp, 17 predicted proteins | sample CZODoug2_1_08_16_FD_185931 | JGI IMG/M metagenome (GOLD analysis project Ga0179593, IMG submission 185931) | Vadose zone soil fungal communities from Angelo Coast Range Reserve, California, USA - CZODoug2_1_08_16fungal (PacBio error correction) | ecosystem: Environmental > Terrestrial > Soil >... | reverse complement strand
TGATCTTTTTCTTTTGTTATCGGCCGTGTAATAGTCCCGAACTTCCTCATCCCCTAATAGTTATCTGCCCCACCAACACAGCAATTTTTCCCTCGGTGGCACCTCCCGCTCCCCGGTCTAAACGTCTCTGTTGCTGAATTTTATTAGGCAGCTGCATTAGCTTCTCTCCAACCAATATCCCTTTTCCTAAAATACCCCCCCTGCGTTCTAGGGAGGACGGGTTTTTCTCCCAAACAAGTTTTCGATCCAGACAGTTTTTGCGTCACCGTATGCTGTACCAACTTTTCTTCTCGAGATTGACCCCATTAAAACCTTATAGCTGTGTGTTGCTCTGATGGCGCTCTCCGTTTCGTGTAATCGTGAACACTGTCCCGCAATGGACCTGCACTCTACGAAGCCTTCTCAGCCCAAGGAGAAAACCCCCTTTCCCGTGGGTACGACCATTTCGACTTTAACGGAAGTGAGATTCCTGCAGTGCGATTGATGCGAGCGCATAATCTTCATCTTTTTAAGCGATTTTGAGTTCACCTCGACTTCCCAATCTTTTCCTCCCGATGAGACTTACTTTTCTCCCGTGGTAACCATGAGACTTTAACAAGGAGTGTACCGCGTTGCGATCCAATTGCTCAAAAGGTTGTTTTTTCTACACTTCCCCGGTTTTTTGGAACGTTAAGCTTTGACTTGACTCTACCTCTCCCCGCTGCTTCCCATATTCTCCCCTCACCCTCCTCCCCCCTCTCCGCCCCCCCCCTCCCCCCCACCTCCCACCCCTATTTCCCTCCCCCCTTATCACTTTCCTCTCTCCAACCCTGCCCTCCCCTCCCCCCTCCCTTATCTCTTCCCTGTCTCCAACACCTCCCCCTCCCCCTCCACCCTCCACCCTCCTTTCCCCCTCCATCTTTTCTCACCGGGGGGGTACGCCTGGTTTCCGGAATCGACTCCCTTTCTCACTAGGTCCCCGCAGAACGACGGGGACCTTGCGAAATCCCCTCGCCAGACGGGACGGAGCATCACCATACCCCCCCCCCCCCCCCCCTTTTGGTTTGCGCGCCGACTTCCTTTTCACCCCCCCTGCCCCCCGCCTTTGGTTTTGACATCACTCCTCCCTTCAACATCTTTTAAATGTCCTTTCCGAGGTAAGACATTTTCTGAAGTCTGGGATCAGCCCGTCTGCCGACCACTTGGCTAGGGGCCCAATCCCCAACGCAACACAAACTCCCCGTTATGTAGAACTGTACTTATTTGGGGATTGCAGCCCTTCCACCCAACACCCCCTTAGCAACAGTCTCTTACACTTGCTGCCCCAAGGACAAGTTTTTCCCCGGCGCTTCCCTGAGTCCCCAAGGCTTCTACGGGCGGGACCTTTGTACCTGATACTAAGTTGTGTCGCCCCTCCGAATCCTGGCCACCCAAGAGCTCCATTCCCTTTTTTTTCCAAATTGGGGTGCCCCAAATACGGTGTCAGCGGGTTACAAGAACTTAACACATCGTCTGGCTGGCTGTATTTGTCTCATAACTCTCATCCATTTTGGATACGCCCCCCTTATTGCGTGCTAACTTAGCCTGTGCGTTGGTCCAACCCTTCCCCTGTTTTTAATTTATCCATTTTCCCCGGGGTCGTACGTTACCCCTCGAAGCCGGACCCAGTTTACTCCTGGAGGCCTTTTCAACATTTTCCGCGCCACTATGATTTTCTGCTGTCACGCGAACCCCCCCGCATTTATCCTTTTCCTAACAGTTCCCCCAGCCGACCCCCCTCCTGTGCAACGGCGTCGTTTCCCGCAAGGAGCCTACAAAGATTCTGCTCCTTTCTCTGATTGGGCCGCGATGCGAGGCCCCCCTTTTTCAAGAAATTGTTCTTTTTCGGCATCATCGAGCTCCTTTTGGATTGACCCCCTTGGGCCTTTCCCTTCCTTTTTTCGGATGCCAATGTGGAACCCGGGGGTCCAGCTTGCACAACTTTTCTGGCCCACCGACCCTGTTCTTGCCACTGCGATGTACATGCCCATCTGTTGGACCTACGGCCTCTTCTTACGTGACACGTCCCTTGGCCCCTTGGTGTCCTTGCTGTCGGATATGGGTCCCTATGTTCAAAACGGAGGGCTGCTCCCCCGACCCAGGTTTGGGTCGCAAAGGGTTCAGCCCGGCCGGTTTTCACCTCCCTTCCCCAGTATACAAAGTTCCATCCGTTTAGGGACCCGTTCGGATCGGCCTCTTTTCCCACGTCAAAACTTTGACCACTGCCACCCTTTCCCGCACTTCATCCATTCAGACTGCCGGTTAGTTTTTCTCGCCCCGGCATCGAACCCTTTTTTCCTCTTTCTCTACTACCGTAGGTTTGTCCGTGCTAATTGTTTACGAATACCTTTAACTGTCTCTATATAGCCTTTCCCAAGTTCTCCGCACTGTCAGCGTTCGGAGTTTGCCCTCTGCACGCCTATATATCTTTTTCCCTCTTTTTTTGGCCATAGCTAAGGCCTGTGCATCGGAATTCCTCCATTCCGTCACAAGGTTTCCTTTTTTTACAGTGCTTTCTTTTCCCACGAATTGTTTTTGATAGATAGAGGACGGACTGGTAAATCAAACCTGCTACGTGCCAATTAGTCAATCCCTATTGCCGTGCTGGCCCAATTTCCGTTCCTTCCCTTTCGCCTGTTGATGTATGATACTGGCGGCAGTTTCAGTTTCCCTTTTTTTCCGGTTGTCCCTTCCAGCCAAGTCAGCTCCTTTTTTTTTTGTTGCCCGCGAGATGATTTAGCAGGCTATTTCAGTTGGTCAAGACCCCAAACTGTCGCCGGTCCCGGCCTGCGTTTCGTTTCTCCTTTTTTCCGTGGAAAATCCCTTGTGACCATATCGACTCTTTCCTGTCACTGTTTCCAACCTTTTCCTTGCTTGTTTCACGTATCCTCACGGCCTTTGATCACACTGGGTCCATTGCCCTCCCTGGTCTGTCGCAGGGTTTTCCTCGTGAAATGGGTTCACCCGTGCCTCGTTTTATTTTTTTTGCCGTCCCGGCCCCAAATTTTCTAAATGAATTCCTCCTCTTAGGGACAAAATCTTTCCGCGATCCCTCCCCAGGGGCCATTCTTCGAATCGTTCTGCTCCTTCTTACGACGCCTGTTGCACTTGCTTGTATGCTGGCGGTTTCTTCCATTGATATGCGGTCTGCAATTCCCAGGCCCCCGTCACCTTTTCCCTTCTTCCACTCAACCCGGTTAAAAGGCCTTAGGGAGTAAGGTCGGACCCCGCCCAGTCTGCGAGCCCAATACTTCGCCTTCTTTACCGCCAACAGTTCACGCATTGTCCGCCCGATCTCTTCCTTTCTAGGAGGATTCTCCCACGCTTTCCTGGCCAGATTTGTTGCTGTCACGCGGACAACTCTTGGCTCGCCCCCTGTGAACCACCTTGGTCCTGGGCTTTATGGACATGGCAGACTTTCCCTTCTTTTTCTAGCTTTTCGGTCTCCCGGTAACCCTTTCCCCCATTGGTAACTCCCTCCATTGCCGCCTGACCAATGTTTCTTGTCCCTGGCTGTGATTTTTGTTGGACTTTATGCCAACTCCATGAAAGTCCCCTGCTTTACTTCCCCTTTAATCGTTTTTTTTTCTTGATTTGCCCCGCTCAATGTTGCATGCCGACTTGCCGTCCGGAAGCCAAGTTTCAGAAACCTTCTTGACCGCTTCCAGGTCCCCTTGCAACGCTGGGCACCCTTTTTGTGTCCCCCTGCCCCAACCGCCCGTGTGCACGGTACCTCTTATGACCCCAGCCCATTTGACTACGCAGTCGTTTTTTCTTGTACGGGTCATGCGGACTTTCCCCCCCTTTTTTTTTCTTCATTAACTCTTTTTGTAACACCTTTGACCCCTGTAGCGACATCCTCTTTCTTTCGTTGCCCTTTTGATTTGATACCCGAAGTGTCGACTCGGCCCACCCCCCCCCTTGTATTCTTTGTTTCTGTTTCCCCCCCTTTTCGATCTCAGCCGTTCTTCTTGCGACTTTGATACTCTTTTCCCCCAGATCGATTCCATGCTTTCTTTCGTTGTTATCCCCTCGCCGGTCCTTCATTACCCAGTTGCGTCGAACTTTTCGTTTGAGCGAAATTTATTAGTATTTTTTAGTTTACAGGGCCAAACCCCCCAAACCCACACACCACCCCCCCACCACCCCCCCCCCCCACCCCCCCCGCCCCCCCCCCCCAACCCCCCCCCCCCCCCACCCCCCCCCCCAACCACACAACCCCCCCCCCCCCCCCCCCCCCCCACCTTTTTCTTAGCTGTGCAGCGATACACTCCCCTCGAGCACCCACAGCAAACAAGTTGTTCTCCTCCTAGTCCACATTCCCGCCCCCCCTGCTCGCCATTAACAAGTGTTGTGCCCTCACCAATAAGAACCTCTCCTGTGTTAAAATTTGCAATCTGTTGAATATTTTTTCCCTTCCTAAGCGCTTCCCCACCAATCGGACTTTTAGCTGTGGGAGTTCTCCTTCTCTGCTTGTGATTTCGTTCTGCCTTCCCGTACTCTTAGAGAGATTAGTTGCCGTTTTTTTTATTGAAGGTCTAATCCTCCCGCTCTTTACCTAGTCATTTCCTCTCTCTTTCTCCTCCCCTGTTGTGTGCCTCGATTTTTAAGACCCTCGTGCGACGGCGACCAATTGTCTATCCCTTGACTTCTCTCACGAATTGCTTCCGTCCATGTTCTGCTGGCTCAGACGACAGCCTTTCTCCCCGAAACAAGCTTAAAAGTATTGGTGATGATGGCCGCCATTTGGCCTTTTTTTTAGAGGGAAACCTATTCAAATTTTTATACTCCCCCCGGTCTCTTCTTCGGGTTCGCCCAATGTCTCCGTCGAAATGTGGCTTCGCTTGTGCTTTTTCCCAAATTATGTCTCTTCTCTGAAAACCCCCAATTCAACCAACTTATAGCTTTGTGCGTTGCTCGACGGGGCGTAATCGATTCTCCCAAGAACTTGCCGCGGCACCTCGCAGAAGGGAGCGAAAGTTGGCAAGAACCCAAAAGCAACTTGTCCTCCCCCCCATCTTGAGATCCTCCCGGCTCTCTAGGCATGCTTTTTCCCAGAAAAGCAAGCGATTGGCAACCAGCCAACCAAGATTCCCTAGCTTTTCCTCCCGTTCTATCTTACCTCTCCCAAACGGTGGGATACCCCCGTTGCCGCGGACCAACTGAGATACGATTCGCCAAACGGCGAGAGCAAGATCAAACGGGTCGAATGATGACCCGATTGAAGTGGTGTACACGCGGTAATCTCTCCTTCGTCGTGAAATGATAGGGGCCTAATCGAAACCCAACCGCACCATCACGGAAGTAGGAATCTTGACTTCCTATATGAGTGGTTTTCCCCCGGTGCAAAGACCACAGCAATCTTCTTGGCTTTCCCCCCCCCCTCTCCCCTCCCCTCCCCTCCTCACCCAGCGGCCACACCCTTTCATCCTCCAACAGCGTTTTTCCCAATTCTGGACCATCAAGAATCAACGATTTTTTCGTCCAGTCGCATTCAATGTAAGGGTGAGGGCCGTCACCCGCTCTTACCTGCCCGCTGCCTTTCTTTCGGCTGGCCCCTTCCAAAAACAAACGAGCAACCTCCTAAATTCCCCCCCGACAAGGCACAGTTTCAGGGCCCTTTAACTTTGGCTTGCTTCTTCCCTGGTGTCAAATGTTGTCGTTTCCCTCGCATTGCGCCAACCTACCTCGCCCTCCCAATCCGACACTTTGGTTTTTTTGGCGCTCTTTTTCTGGCCCCCCAAGTAACTTTCCCCCACAATAGTTTCGGCTTTCTCATCGGTGGCTTTCAGCTTCTCTCGCTTTGACCCTTCTCTGGGGACTAACTTCCACCCCTTGGCCTTTCCTTTTAACCGCCTAACTTCGTTTAACCGACGCCGGTCATCCTCAATGCCTTTGCCCCCGCGTTCGGCCCCCACTCTCCCCCCTCACTCCCCCTTCCACCCTACTCTCCACCTCGTCTTTCCTCCGCCTCTCCCCTCGCGCCCCCAACCGCTCCCTTCTTCACACCAACTGCCCCTCTCTACTCTCCTTCCCTCCCGCCTCCCCTTTCCCCATCCCCCTCGCCCCTTACGGCTCCCTCACCCTCCTCTCCCATTTCTCCTCGCCTGCTCTCGCCTTGTACTCTCACCGTCCCCCTCTACCCTCCCCTTCCCTCTTTACAGACGCACTCCCCTCTCCACCCCTCCTCCCCGCCCCCTTCCCCCATCACCCCTCCCCTCCACCTCTCCCCGCCCGCCCTATCCCACCTAGCTTAGTCCCTCAAGCCCACCTCTCCTCCGCCCCCCCCTCTACCCCCCTTTCTCCTCCTTTCCTCAACTCTTCATTCCCTCCGTCCCCTCCCTCCTCTCCCAGTATATCTCTTCCAACCCCCCCTCCTACTCCCTTCTCCCTTCTACCACCCCTCCTCCCCCTCTCTTTTGCCCCCCCTCTTTACCTTTAGTCCCACCCCCTTCCCTCCTTCTCCGCCGCACTCCTCATCCCCCCCCTGTTCCCCCTCCCTCCTCCCTTGCCATCACTCCCCCCCCTTTCCCCCTCGTGCCGTCCTCCCTCCTCCCCTCTTATAGCCTCCCACTACCCCCCATTCTTTCCTCCCCCATTTCCTCCCCCCCCCTCCACCCCCCCCATTTCTGGGAGTTCCCTCCGCATTTACTGCGTAAGAACCGCCCATCCCTGGCCTGTGCAACGGCGTCGTCGTTTCAACGACAAGGAGCTATAACTTTGCCCCTGAAAGAAGGCGTTGTATTGTGGACTGCGCGAGAAAAGTGGATCCGGCCTTCATTCCCTACGGTCTCCCCACTCCTTCCGATCCCCTGCTTCTCCCGTCCCCTTCTCCCACACACTCCTCTTACTTCGCAGACGCTGTTCTCCCCCGCCCCTTCTCCCTCTTTCCTCCCGTTCCCCTCTCTCTCTTGCTCCCCCCCTGCCCTACCACCCCACTTCCCTCCTCCACCTCTTCCCCCCTCCTGCCCTTTCCCCCCCCCATCTCCCCACCTTGACCGTGCTTTACGTCCTCTTAGGGCAAGTCTCCCCTTTTCCGATGGCACGTTTCCCCCACGACCAAATGCTGCCACCCACTGCCTTTGCACCTGCAGCGGGCGTGCTACTCCCCACGGCTCTCGGCATACGTGAAAAGCATTGTAATTTCCCTTTAGGTAAAGGTCGACCCTTGTTCAACACGGGTTCTGCTCACCACTCGGGCCTTTCGGCAGACAACATCGTTTAAGTTTCGGCGTGTATTGCCCCCCCTTCACTCTCTCCCAAGATTCCTGACGGCACGTTCTTTAGGAGATGAAGCTGATCAACGTTCCCAAGGGTCTAATCGACGCCCTCCAATTCCCCAGTGCGAGGTTCCCCTGGCGGCAAGGTCCTTTTCTCCGCAGGTTCTCGAAACATCTGACTTTTGTCCGCTATCGATTTGGAAGATCTATTGTTTCGACTCCCTTTCCAACTGTCCTATCGCTCCAATGGCGGTCACTGGATTTTAATTGACGGCAGGGCTAGGCCTCTGCCCCCTCTCCCCCCTTCCTTGTGGTTTTTGATCATTCCTTTGCCTGGGACTAAGTTCTCCGTTCAAAAAGGTAACCGATCCGTGCGGAGGATCGATCGAGACCGTCCTTTCGCAATCCAACTTTCTACGGCCCTTCGTCAGGAAGTCGAACCATTTTCGATGCCGTTGCGCTCAACGCCCCGTTTTTTTTTTTGACTCCCAGGCGAATCTGGCTCGTGATTACTGCGGTCCTTTTTTTCTTGTTTCGTGTACCAAGCCGCACTCCTCCAGCCGATGACCGCTTTGGGTATCGTTTAGTCCCACTGACACCTGTTGCTGCGCCGGTCCTTTTTGTTGCCCAGAGGGTTTCCATTGTGACACATACACCTATCCTGTTTTTCCCCCCCCATTCATCGGCCGCCGTTGATCCATCAAACTTCATGTGCAATTCAGTTTTACCTGGTAGGTCAGCAGGTTGTGGCTTTTCCCCCATCCCCACAACTTTCACCCCGTGGCCTTCCTTCATTCCGACGTGCCGCCCGTCCAAAACGTTCTTATTGCCGAAATCACTTGAGCCACCCCCCTTGATGAACTTTCCCCCACATCCTTCAATTCTTCCTCATTTGTTATATTCCCCATTTTGCGTGGACCGACTTTCCTTTTCCGTTTTGTCGGCTTTTTGGTATTCGTCTCGGAAACCTTTTTCCCCACCGATAGTTGGCCGTCCCCGGTCAAGTGCCTTTCTGCATGTTCTTGGGCCCGGCTAGTTAACAAAGAAATCGTTCTTAATATTACCGCCCAATTGAGGACATTGCGACAGTTCGCCTATTCTGCGCTTCTACAGTAGCGCCATCCAGCGAGGGTTTAAGGGGACCCGGCGGGTCCGACACCACACCACAACATGAACACCCGTGTTTCCTATTCCGTTATTGTCTGGGCAGGTCCTTCGTACCGACTCCCTTTCTTCCTTGTAACCACTCATCCCGCCCTTCCCCATCCTTCCAAGCTGCCCAATTTTTGTATTTCTAGCTTCCTTGGTTGTAATTTATCCGCACCCGAAAGTCTCTCACATAACCCCTGGAGTCCACAGTTTTTTCCGCGTTTACTGCGCGCGCCCCCGCTCCATCCCCTGGTTGGGTGTGTTTGGGCCCCTTTTTGGGTTTGTTTTTTTTGGTTTTTGGTTTTTTTTGTGGTTTTGGTGTTGTTTTGGGGTTGGGTTTTTTTTTTTTTTTTTGTGTTTTGTTTTTTTTGGGTTTTTTGTGTTGGGTTTTTTTTTTGGGGGTTTGGGGTTGTGTTGTTTTTTTTTTGGTTGTGTGGTTGTTTGGTGTGGTTTTTGTTTTGTTGACCCCTCTTTTCCCCTAGGCCTTGACCTTGTAAGGATTATGATTCCCCCCCAACGCGCGCCTCTTGCCGCCAGACGTGATTTTTTGATCCCTTAAAGTGGATGGCCTTCCGGGAATTCCATATTTTTTTGAGTTTCCTAGATTCCACTTTTTTTTTTTCACCAACCCTACTTCCCCTCCCTTCAATAATTATTCTTTGGTCCACGTCAATCTTCTCTCGTTGCGGTACGCCTTGGTCTGCTGGGTAGCCACAGTTGCTCTGCGTTGCCGTTCTTCAATGGATCCCTTTTCTCTCTTCAGATACGTGACTGCATCTTTCTTCCTCCTCCCACCTCTTTAATATAACCTTTTGCATCCATGGTCGTCCCGATGCTTTTTTGAGCGCCCTTTGCCGTCTTAGTTTCGTCGCAGCGGCTTTCCTGCCATGATACCCGTCGCCATCGCCGCACCACAGGATATTTGTTTATTTTCCCCTCCTGAGACCTCTTGGAAGCAGACACGATGTTGCTCCATCTATCGTCGTGCGCCACCCTTGCTATTTTCGGTTGTAATCATTTTGAATATTGGTTGCAATGGCATACGGCAGCGCCATTTTGGCTGATAATACCAATGACTTTTAGCTTGGATGCCGGAATGGAGTGTGTTGTCTTTCGTTCTGCTCCATTTCGAATGATCTTCACATTTCGTTCTATTCTGATCGCCAAACCCAGAATAGTACCTTGCTCCGAGGAGCTTCCTCTCTTCTTCCCGTTTGAGGAGCGATAGTTAACTTCCCTTAGCAGGGAGAGAGGCCCTTGTAGTCGACCCAGGTTGCCTGACCTAACCACGTTTTCTTAAAGCACTCAATTTTGCTTGCAGCCTTCCGAATCACACGCAACTCCCCCCTTCGAAACTCCCGTCCCATCTCCCCCCCGTCTATGTTTTTTGATTACTTTCGTTTCGGTTAGGCCGCTTCACACCCGATCACCCTTGTCATCATTTTTTATAACAAGTTAAGGTGAGGGTCGCCACCCACCATGTTTCCTCGATCTAGACTTTTCAGTTCCCCTCTTGTCTCCGTCCCCTTTCTTATAAGGAGTCTTTCACCGAACAAAAATTCCTCTGGTTTGCTGTCCTGGCCTCTCGGGGTGGCGTTAATTTACCCTCAGTAAGGAAGGCCTCTTGGCGACGAAGACGGCGCGAAGGATTATACAAAAGATAGGTCCTTAACCCCCGATCGGAGTGATTGACAGGATTGCTTGATGCCGCCAGCCAAGATCAAGCTTAGCGAGGATGGTGAAACTGCACAGCCCCCCCAGAAATTGAAGAAGAGAGACGAGACCACAACGTGGAAAAAAGGAGTAAGAAAAAGGAGATTGCTGTGCGGGAACCGCCCGGTTTTCAACGTGGAGTTTCCCTCAACGTGGACCAACCAGACAGGTAACGGACTTGAATTTTTGTACGAATCCGGTCTGTCACTGCCAGGACAACTTCATGACCTTGACGAGCCCAGCCTTTCAGGGCCATCACGCACGGCTGCTCCTTCCCTCACATCGTGTCCTCTCTTCTGACACCTCACAGCTTTTTATTTGAACTGCTCGTCAGAAAGCGGTTTTTTTTTCACTTCTTTTATCCGTCTTCCCCGGATGTCCTCGCTTTACTGAGTTAATTCAGACACCCCATCGGCCGTTTAGCCTTGACTCTTTTGCAAACTTCCAAAACACAAACCATGAGAAACAGCATACCCATGCTCCAACTCCCTTTGGTCTTGCTTTAGCAATTTGTTTGCGGTCCACCTTGCAAGTTTTCTTTTTCAGAGCCTGAATGGGGCCCCAACCGCTTCCGAAGTCTTTCATGACCCCCCCTTCCCCCTAGTACCCTTGGTCCGGCCCCCCTTGGTTTCCGCCAATACCCCCCAATTGCGTCTTTGTTCATCGTGGAGACTCCTATATCCCCTTTTCTCTGACTTCTTCCCGATGTTACTTCGCCTTTGCGGTCCCGGCAATATGGCGGACTATCTTTCCCGAACTATTTCGTAATGACGCAGGATCCTCTTTTTTTTTTGAACCCGTTTCTTCCGACCTTCAGGGTACTGACGGCTTATTTATTTTCAGTTTCCTTAGCCCTCAACGGTGGTCGTCGTTCCCAAGCCTATAACGAGTCTTCCCCTTCATGCCGCCTGGATGGAGTCATTCTCGTCTCGCTTCGCCAAGTGGATTCTCCTCGGCGGGGAAACGTTTTGGGCGTAGTTGCAGTCTTGGAGGACGGTGAACACGTATGGACTCCAAATTCTGCCCCTACCTTGTATGGTTCCCCCCTTTTCCGGACCATTCCCCTGTTTGATGTTCACCTCACGGCTGCATTCTAACTTTTGTTGCACCGCCATTGAACATTTGACCCCGGTTCAGGACCGTTTCGTTCTTCCCCGTTTCCACACGCTACACCGAAGTGACCGGGTCCTGCGTCGGCGTTCCTGCCAAGCCGATACAAGGTCGATTTTAGTGGCTTCGCTGACAACTGGACCCGGTCAAAACCTTCACTGCCCGCCCAGATTCCTCACCCGAGGCATGGAGAGCAATTTGTTTTGTATTCCCCTTCCCGGCCTCCCTACCACATGCGTTTCCCTTGCGTCTCCGCTCCTACTTCCGTAGAGTTTGAGCTTGTTTCGAAGCTTTACCCCTTCCTATCGCTCTTCGAATCCCGACCCTGATTCCACCTCTGGGTCCTTTCTCTTGCACTGCCTATCTCTCTCTTCTCCGTTGTTGAGTTTAGAGAATAAGGCAGGATAGGTATCCCTTCCGTCCAATTGCCCCCGTGCGGGAGTTCCGCATTGGCAAGATAGAGGACCGTTCTTTTAATCGCACGCTACGTACGGAAAGACAGAACCATGCTGCGGGCTCCCTTGCTCTCCAGTTCGCTTTTGTAGAATTTTCACTGTCCGTTTCCTGAGTTGCAGGTCCCTTGGGACCTTTTAAGCGTGTTACGTGCCCGGTTCCCTTCGTGCCGTGCTTCCTTTACTGAAACGTTTTTACTCCAGACTTTTCCATGGTTTCGGTTTTTAGTCTCCCTTTTTTGCACAGCTTAACCATATTGCGCCTACCACGGAATTTGCGTTCTCTTGCTTCTTTCACCATCAAACGCGCTTGTGCACTGGGTGGACCGTTTCCTGATTTCCGTTTTTTTTGTCCAGCGCGTTCACAGTGGCCCTTAGTTTCCGTGCCGACCCGCCTTCTCGAGTTTTTGTCCAATCACTGCTTGACCCCAGGTGCTCCTCCTTCCCCAATCCACGTTCTTCGTTTTCTTCGGCTCAACTTTGTGTTGGTTGTTGTTTGGTGTGGTCTTTGGGAGAAACGATCTGCTGGGGCAGCGTCGGGCTGGCCGATTCGCATTTCTTTCCGAGGCGGTGAACCGTCTCAAGACACCCCGAAAATTATAGGGTTCCTCCCCGTCAAGCCGCCTGAGAGTCCGGTGCCTCGTTTAGTTCGCGGTTCATTCCCCCAGTCCTATTGCCGTGCCAAGGGACTCAACGGCTGCTAGCCCCCTCCTTAGTTTCTTATCTACCCCGATCGGTTGACACAGTCACTCTCGTTTAGTTCTTGGCAGCTTTGCAGATTTTCCCTAAACCCCCTTGGTCGGGTCGATCCAGAGCACAGGTTTCTGACGCCCTTTTAGTCCGGAACCACTTTGACCGCTGTGAAATCACCCGTAGGCTGACAATTTTTGGTTTCCTGGTCTATCTTTTGCTCTGGTTGTTGTGATTAGCCAGAAGTCCCGAAAGTCTCTTCTCCCCGTCCTGGTGGTGTTTTCCAGCCTTTGCAATAGATCCTTCCCCCTGACCTTAGCCCAAGCATTTCAGTCAATGCGTTTCAGGCATTGAAACCTTTTTTTGAGGTATTCTTTCCCCCCCCCTTTCGTTGCTGCCGTCACGGTTATGACTCCTGGCGTTTTGAGCAGTGTCGTTCGAGAGAATTCTAGTTTCTTTTCTTTCTTTCCCTCTTTAAGTCCCGTTTTTTTCCCACACCCCGACTTCCCGTCTTCACTTGACCCTTTGACTCTTTTAACGCCGTTTTCGCGCGCTATCCGCATTTGTTGCCGCGTGGTCTCTTTTCTTCCGAGCCGTCTCTTGCTTTTGATAGGGGCACCACCAGATCTTAATGACTTGATCCATTCTGCTCTTTTGCCTTCTCTCTTTTTCGAACTGGTCGGCCCGATGTTGATCGCCCGTTTTCTCTTCGTCGCCTTGCGCGGCCTTGAGATCCCCCTTTTCCCCGCGACTTTCGCCAACGTCCACCACCCCCTCTCTAGTTTTTTATATCCGTCACACCAGCTGACACATTGTTGACCGGCCACGATCGTCCGAATTTACCCCGCCTAGCCCTCCCCTTGTTATTGTCCCATCTTTTCCTTTCTTTTGTTTGTTTTCATCTAAGGCCCCGCGCATGTCTGCCCACCATCGGTATTAGCTCCTGGAAGTCGGAGTTTCGAATGAACTTTGTCTGCCTTCCTTCCCCCGACGATCTTTCGAACAAGGTCGTTATTTCTGCGCCTAAAGCCTCTGCGAACGAGG
>Ga0179593_1461114_pt1 | contig 13396 bp, 7 predicted proteins | sample CZODoug2_1_08_16_FD_185931 | JGI IMG/M metagenome (GOLD analysis project Ga0179593, IMG submission 185931) | Vadose zone soil fungal communities from Angelo Coast Range Reserve, California, USA - CZODoug2_1_08_16fungal (PacBio error correction) | ecosystem: Environmental > Terrestrial > Soil >... | reverse complement strand
TTCGTTTATGCTCCCTGGCCTAAGTGGTTTAACTACAGCCCCGCACTGCCCTTTTTTTTCCCCGATTTGCCCCCGTCTTTCCTTTTCTAGTACTCCCTCCCGTGTTGTGCGCAGGCGGGGTACTCTTAGGGAGACTTCCGGGGGATTTCCTATGCTTGTCTCCTTCCCCTTCATCAAAAATCGTTCCCCCTCTTTCGATTGGTTGAGCTCCTGCAGCCCCTGTTGGATGGCCCTCTTTACCCTCCCTTTCGTTGTCTTTAGCTAATGTCATGCCACTGAGAGCCCCATTCAAATAAATGTGACGGATCCCCTTTCTTCTCAACGAGAATTTGATTTAATTTATTCACTGGTTTATTTGTTTATTCTGCTTTTTTCATTAGTAGATGAGTCTTAAATGGAGGTTTTGAAGGAGTAAAGCCTACGCCCCACACCCCCCCCACCCCCCAACCCCCCCCCCCCACCCCCCCACCCACACACCCCCCCCCCTAAATTTTGTGCGCTAGGTCCCATAGGGTGGCAGGAGGTGAGTGTCTTCAGAGTGCGTTAGGCTCTCATAATCACCGCGACATATGGCGGTTCCGAAGGATCTACCCCCTGTTGTAAATGTCCTTTTTTCCACTCGCCTCCTCCTTACTCGATCTCGGCGAGTTTCCCTTCCCGGCCCAGGACGCGGCTTCCCGCTGATATGAGCGTTGATGTCTCTTTCGTTTCTCATTTTCTTTTTTTCTCCCTGGGCTGCCCTCCATTTCCAGCCAGTCGTCTTCAAGACATCGCAATTTTCCGCTTTCCCTTTGTGTGTTTAGCCCCCGAATGCCTTACAGTGTGGCGCTGCCTTCCTTTTTTCTTGCCCCGAATCGTTCGACCCTTTCATCCGCTGGGCTTTCTCCCCCGTTGGTTCATTTTTTCCCCCTTTTTTTCGCAAGTCCCTTTTTATGCCGGTATCTTTTTTCCTAAAACAGCCGAGATTAAGCGATTCTTTCGGAGAGCACGCTTACTTTTTCTCCTGTCTAGACGCTCTGGGGGAGCCCCCCGCTCGACCGCTTTTTTATGCATTTAACTGCCCCTGGCTAACAGGCAAGAACCGAGCAAACAGTTAAGTCTCCTCCTTTAAGACTCGAATTTTTTCTGGCCGTGATACTCTCGGCCTTTCGAGGCCAGCGCTTTTTTTACCCCACTTTCCCCATGGTGTGCTTTATGATGTCGAGACTTTCCTTCCTTCAGGATCATCATTTTCGTACTCGAATCCCCCCCTTCGAACGGATTCTTTTCCTTTTTGGGCCTCCCCTGGAGAGTGTTTTGTCCCCGGCTTCGCTCATAGGCATGCTTCCGCTCTTCTTGGATGCAAGCCCTGGAAGTTAACCCTATGGTATCGTTTCCCCTCTCGAGAGAGCTCTATGGCGATTACTTCTGAATCATTCCCCCCCGCAATTCCCTGGTCTTCTTTTCTCAGACAGGCGATGGAGGGTTCTTCCTTAGAAATTAAAACTTTCGTGCACTTTGATTCCCTTAAAACGCCGAGCTTTTGATCTGGAAGGTGGAGGCTTCTGAATATTGTGACCGATAGAATTTATCGTAGCTTTTCTCCATCCAGGAAAGAGAGATTTCCTCACTTTAGTGGTTTTTCGGAACTTACTTTCAAAGGCGATCCCCGGTTAAATTAGTTGTTGTGAGGTGTTACGACGCATCTTTTGCAAGGAGGAAGAGCGTCGACGGCGGCCCCCCCTCAACGCGTCCGCGGCCCGCCTTCCTTTCTCTTCTTGGACAGATTCTTTGGGGGCGAAATCTTTTCCCCCCCCTCTTTTTCCCTCCTCCTCCCCCTCTTTTGGATGAACAGGGAGATCTTCTCTTCTTTTTCCCTCATCTGGTTCTCGCGTCTCCCCGGCATCCCGTGCAGCTTTTCTCTACGCCTGGGGGCTCCCTCTTCTCCGCCCATGGCCAAGGACCGTAGTCGCATCGCTGCTTTGCCGCGACGCTTGCTGGGTTCACTTTTACCGGAGGAGCACCTCATGCTAAATTCCCCTTTTATCAACGCACACGTGTCCTCCCCGGTGATAGCCATTTAGGCCATGGCCAATCCCTGCATTGAATTCTGGCCCCTTGCTTTCCCAGAATAAACCCTTCAGTCCCTACAATCCTTCAGTCGCCCCAACTTTCCCCCCCCTTTGAGCCTGGAACTCATCCCCTCTTCTCGGCAAGTTTTGCTGAGAAAGCGCACCATCTCCCCCATCTCAGAAGAACCCCTTGAGTGGCGACATGCCCTTCTGCCGCTGATATCTCCTCTCTCCGCCTCCGCTCACTTCCCGACAGCCCAGGCCTACAGTACACGCCCAGCAGTGCGCCCCGATCACGAGTCAGCCGAGCTCTACCCCCCCGCCGACCCGTTTTTTATCGGCCCAATCGCGCACTCCCATTGTGTGCCTTCTTTCAAAATGAAATGACTCCCGGCCTTTCCCCCTGAATTCCCTTATTTGAATAATCGTTCCTCCCCCCCCCATTGCCGTCGAAACCTTCGACTTCATTTTACCCCCTTTTTCTTTTTTTAATCCCTTTTTTTCTAATTCCCTTTTTTTTTTAACGCACGAGCGCCACCCCTGTAACATGGCTGGTTCTTTGAGTTCCTTTCGGAAACACAGTTCCCTCCTGTTGTATCATTTCGTGAGCCCCCCTGGTGATTTAATTTTTTTTCCCCTCTCCCCCCTGAGCTCGGCCTTTTTTCCCCAGGAGCGGGCGCTGTTCCTCGCTTTCGCCGATGCTCCTGGCACCAAATTCTTCCGGCATTTTTCAGAGTACGTCATCTTACGAGGGACGCCCCTCACAGTGCCTGGGCCCCCGTCCATTTCCTCATGTTTCCCACCGCCCTCCAGCGCACATCTTCCATAGGCGAACCCCCCTGGTGACATCCTGCTCAACTTTTGCCTGCCTTCCCCCTTCCCGACGTCGGACTTTGGGAAATTGAGCGCAAGCCTCCCTTAAGAATTCTTTCATTCAGATCCCTCTTCCCCACCTTCGTCCCGCAGTTGGCTGCCTCTTCCCTGCCTATGCTTTACGATCCTCGCATTTTTTTTTGGACTGCTTGTGCCCGCTATACTGCGAGGCCCCCCCGGGTTCTCCTTTTTTTTTCCCCCTGATCCGCCAAGTTTTCTCTATGCATCTCCTTCTCACCCCGTCCTCCACTATGGATCACTCTTTCCCCTCCGGGTTCCGGTTGCGATACGCGCGTCGAAAGTATCCCACCCCCAAATTTATGGCCGTTCTCCCCCCCTATTTCCATTTTGTCCTGCAGTCCTAAGAAGGCCCCCCCCCCCCAAGATCCTCCCTCCAATCAGAAAAATCCTCTGCTCGCCTGAAACCTTCGCGGATACCTACAGATTTCCTTCTTTTTTTTTCTCCTCCTGTTAGTTCTGTCCTTCTTTTTTTTTCCTCCCTTGATCGAAAGAGGCGCAGTTCCCGATTTTTAGTCTTTGCGCAGCTCCCCCCCCACCCCAACTTCGCTGCCCAGCTTTTTTTTTTTCTGTATCCGACCTCAAGGCGCACTCCCGCGGTTTCACCCCACTAAGCTAGCACTGGTTATCAGTTTTCTCCCGTACGACGCATGTTTTTAAAACTCTGCCCCTTTTCCGGGTCAACTCTTTCCGGCAGGGGAGGAGCGTTTTGCGGTCTTCCTTTCCCTGCAAGAGCAGGTCAGATTCCCCCGAGCCCAGCTTCCGTTTCTCTCCCGAGACCGTGAACCCTCGTTTGTTAGCGGAGACGTACTCCCCAGCTCTTTACATACATGCTTTCTGTATTCTAGGAGCCTGGCCCCCCAGCGGCTTTGGGATACCATTTCCCCCCTTTTTTTTCCAGGCCCGATACGCTAGGTTTTGAATAATCTTGTAGGGACTTCCGCCACGAGTCTTCGTTCCCTTTCCCTGGAGGCCTGAACCACTGCTTCCCCTGACCAAAGAGCTTCCTTTCGCTTGTGGATCTGTCCTCCGGGAGGAAACGCTACCTCACCCCCCTTCGGGGGGGGCCACCCCCCCCGTTTAGAGTCAATCCCAGACCGCCCCCTTTGAGCGGGGTTCCCCCACGTAGATAGGAGTCCTTCCTCGATGGGTCCTCCTGCGGGACGAATTGTTTAGTCTTTCTCTTTATATTTTGGGGTCTCAGCTATTTCTTCCCGGCCCCGGCTTGGACCGATTTCAATTTGAGGAGCTTTTTTTTTTCTCTTCTGCTCCAAGTCTTTTCTTCTTCTTGTCACAATTCTACACCGAGAGGGTTGTTGCCCACTTTCGCGAAGTCTCCATCCCTGTTACCGTCTCTCGCCCCCGACAAGATTCGCGCACCATGGCGCCCCTCTGGATGAAGAACCTGGACGTTTCTACATAGAATCCTAAACCACTCTCTCGCCTCCCCCCAAAAGAGCATACTTCGAAGAGTGGACAGAATCCTTATTTTATGCTAAAAAAGCATCTTATCCGACGTCTCCCGCAGGAGTTCCCCTGAATCCCCTTCCAAACAGTAGCTACAATTTTTCCCCCTAAAACGTCATTCCCCCTTCTAAGTGTTACCGGCATTGGACCTCTTGAAGTCCCCCAGCTTCATCCCCTTTCCTATGACGGCGAATGTTGGGGACCCCCCAGCCCCCCCTAGGCTGCCCGTCCAGCTTTATTTCGCGGGCTAGTTCAGCTTGTGCCTAGGCTGGGCTATTACGGTCTTTAGTAGTGGCTTGTCGGTCGGAGTACTGAGGTTTCAGTCGGTCCTGACGTTACCGCGTGATTTTTTTTTTTGTAGTTCCCCTGCCGTGTGATTTGAAACCTGTAGCCTCTTCTCATGTTTGCCGGCACCCGTCCCAGCACGTGCATTTTAGACGCGGCGACCCTAGAATCTAAGGGCGGCATAAGCAGCTCCTTTTTTTTCTTTTCGATTGTACGGGGTTGACATTCGTCTTTCCCGGGCGGCTCGGCTCTTCCTTTCCCCACCTTTTGTTACAATTTCCCTCTTTTTCTCGCGAAGCTCCGTTTCCCCTGAAGAGTGGACGGGCCCCTTTTTTGCATAGATCCACGAGGGCCGGAATTGTGTTCAGTACAATATTCCCTTCGAAAAGGTGTATAGCTCATTCCGATTCCAACTCTAGAAGTCTCATTCTCCCCTTCACGTTCCCCCCCTCCCTCGTTCCGGAAGTCCTTCCTTCCCACTCGCGCGTTTTCGAGAGTGAGTTTCTTTGGCCTATTTCTCTTCTTTCTTCTCTTGACCCTTTCCCGCCGGTCTTTTTCCTTAGGTCCCAGCATCGCAATGCGCCTTTTTTTTATTCCCCCCCCATTTGGGAGTTGCCCTTGCTTGAGATTGTTCTGGTCCCTGTTCTCCCACGAAAATCCTTTTCGTACTTCTTTTTTTGGTAACCCGTCCCCCCGTCCCCCCCTACTTTTTTTTTTTAAGAGGTTTCCTCGATTTTGCGCCTTCAGTCACGCGTGCCCCTTTCTGTTTTTTGACCTCGCCCCCCCCCCCCCCCCCCCCCCCTGCGGGCGCTCTGAACACATGGTCGGCTTTTTTTCGCTCCCTCTTACGCTCTTGTTTAGCGAAAAGATGCCCCTCCTTTTTAAATGAGTCTCAATGGTCTCCCGACCATTTAACGAAATGCAAGTAATCGTTCTTCATTTAATGGTTAGACGTCTTTTTCACTCTTACCGAAAAGCGGAAGCCTTACAAATCCGGTTTAATCTGCGCCGGTGCTCCTTTATTGTGGTTTTCTTTATGAAGGTGTGATTTGACGTCATTGCCATTGGATTCAAGTATTCTCCCCCGGCATGTTCGTAAGAGCAATCATCTCACGGTTTTTTGTCCGCCAAGCCCAGCCGGCCTTTCGTAAGGATCGCTCTTCTTCTCTTTTATGAGTCTTGCTATGTGATGTCCCTGTGTCATTCTTCCCGAGTGCTTTCTTTTTTAAACAGTGCGGAGGTTCCTCTTGCGATACTCGGATGACTTAGTCCCCTTTTTTTTCACCTCCCCCATGTCTTTTCTTTTTGAAGAGGAGATGTTTCTCTTGCTTACAGCCATTCCACGGTGCCTCCCCCCCCCCCCCCCCCCCCCCCCCCCCCCCCCCCCCCCCCCCCCCCCCCCCCCCCCCCCCCCCCCCCCCCCCCCCACCCCCCCCCCCCCCCCCCCCCCCCCCCCCCCCCCCCCCCCCCCACCCCCCCCCCCCCCCCCCCCCCCCCCCCCCCCCCCGCGTATTTTTCCCCGTTCGTTGACCCCCGAGCCTTGTATTTGCCGGTGGCTTTCCCCTTTAAGAGTGAGACCCTCCTTTTCTGGGGGGAGTTGTTTCAAGCAGGCCTGTTCCCAGCATTGCTGTCCCGTTCTCCCCTGGTGCACCTCCTTCGCAACGAGGAGCGCTTGTTTTTTTGAGGATATGGGCAATTTTTATGCGAGCTTTTTTATTCCTTTCTGCATCTCCCCCACGCAGTCTTTCTCCGGCCGCAGTATCTCTGACTACTTATGCCTTTTCTTAATTGACAGTATCCCCCCCTTCTTTGTAAGCGCTTCAGCCCCCCCTTCGGGTTTCGCTCGAGGAGAGTCTCTTCTTCCCTTAATCTTGTTGTGGTTGAGGTATTCCCCAGGAGGCCATTCCCCCCAGGAAGATTATGAAGTCCTTACACCCTTTTCTTTGGAACCTCAGACTAAATGAAACGCTAGTCTCCGATTCAAAAAGCCTCTAGAACGTGCAGAGGGAGTTCCCCTTGTCAATGACGTTTTCCTTAACCAAACTCAGATTAGATAAATTGCCCCCGAGGGAGGAACAATTGCAGGTTGCCGGTGACTCTACCCCCTGTGGAAGGGTGATGAGGGGTTCCCCCCTTTCTAAAACAACTCTCAACATGTTCCTTTTCGCCGGTTCTCCCTATACACCCACACTACCCCGATTCAGCAATTAGTAAGTCCTCCCCCTCAATACCACTCTCTTGTCGCCGATTCCCTCGCTCTCTCACTTACCGGGTCCCTGAAGCGGCCACCTCCTTTCCCTCTTAGTCCATGCGACGATCCCATTGTATTTACCGAGTTGGTGCCGGAACTGTTATCGCAAGATCGCCGAAAGTGCCAGCCTCGAGAATTCACAGACCCCGATCCCAAGAGTTTTCTAGCACCCTCCCTTATGAGAAGATACGTTCCCACGGATCATTCAACCCCAAGTCGCAGTTTGTGTTCAAACTTTCCGCATAAATCTCCGTTGCGAAGTGACCAGATAAACATCAATGATATTAGCACGAAACTTCCCTGATCGGACTGACTCCTCGTTCCCGCCCACCATGCCCCCCCTTCGAGTTTTTTAGAACCGTTTTCCCTCTTCTTTCCCGGGGAATTCTAGCTCTCCGTTTATACCCTCGGCCCTTTCTTTGTTGGAACGCCGCCGCAGACAGCGAGGCCCAATTATTCTTTTTCCGCTCCTGGGCCTGCACGGGGTCGGAAAAAAGGGTTTTTAGTGGTGTATCCCATCCAGAAGCTCCGTGCGCTGCTGTGTTTCCCTTCAACACCCTTAGTATTTAGCTTTCAAGGCAGCGGCCGGCCGCGACCTTCATATTGATTTCCCCCCAACCTCCCCTGCCTCCTTTCGTACTTAATCCACCCCTCCCTACCCCCAAGCCGGAAAAAGAACCCTCGTTTCCCCTTTGTCGACCGGTTCTTGCAACCCCCCTGTTGCGCCCCCCCGGCATCCCGTCGGAACCCCTGGTTATCCCTGATTCAGATTTTTGATGCTGGCCCCTCCGGAATTTCCCTGGAATTGTCACCGAGAGTATTTCCGAACCTCCGATGATCACCCCTCAGACCGACCATGATCCCCCCTCCCTCCTTTCGCGCCGCAAGTGCCCGTGGTCATGCCGCATCTACACTGACCTTTGGACGAGAGCCTCCCTTTTTTCTTTCGAGTTAAGGAGTACCTTTGCTTAGTGTTCGTAAGTACATTTCTCGGAAAAAAGGGGGGGGGAGCCTCCACCACCGATCCGCAATTCTTTCTTTCCTCTAATCGCGAAAAACTTTCCGGACCCCCCTTCCGCCGCCCCCGGATTAGGGAGATAGCCGAATGACGGCCAACCTTCTGACGCGCTGCGCCGCTTCCACCCGGGGCGACCAACAAGACCCCTTTCCCTTTAAGGCCAAAACGCTCTCATTTGGTCCACCAGACCACGACCATTGCTCGAAGAACCGCGTTTCAACGCCCTCGACCGCTACTGAGTTCGGTCGCTTCCCTCTCCTTTTGGCCTGACCCGATAGGGAACCTGCGACCCTATTTTTTACTGCCCCCCTGCTGCCTTCACGCTCCAACCCCCCAACTTCCCCCCCCCCCCTCCCTATGCAGCTTACAGGACGCTTGGACTAACCCGGTCAGCCAGATGGGAAGCACTATCTCAACATCGCGGTTATTCCGCTGCGCAAGCCCCCCCGCATCCCGAGAGGAAAAGCCTTGCCTCGTGTCCCCCCAAGCTGGAAACTGAATGAAGCGCTCTGGGCTTCCCCCCGATTCTTCAAGATTTCTCAGACCTTCGATTAACTGCTGCAATCGGATTTTTCAAGCTTCGCCGATGAACCCCTCTCCGTGTTAAAGTCTCTTTGAAGATACGGATTACTCCTCCAGTTATGGCTTGGACTGAGGCGTTGCTTTCCCTTTTATTGGGGCTCCAACCTTTTCCCTTCCAACAGAGGTAGTTCTTTTTTTCTCTCTCAGCGCGTTTTACTGAAGCGGAAGGGGTTGGTGTTCCTAACGAGTTGGCTCCGTCCAGTGTATTTCCCCCCCTTTCTCCCATGGCGCCAGTAATTTGTTCAATCAAGATTCTTAATTTTTGAGTATTCCCATTGCTGCGAGCAGGTACTTCCAAAACTTTTTCTCCGGTCCAAGAAGACCCCTTGTCTATTCCTGGAACGGACCTCATTGGCCCCTTTGAAGTTGTTCCCCATTTGTTGTTGTACTCACGAACTCTCTTCCTCCTCTTGAGGAGATCTCCTTTATTTCCCCTTCCCCCCCCCAAAAAGGATACCCTTACCAAAATGGGTGAAAATTTTTATGACAGGGCACGAAGATTTTCACTTTTTCTTTGCACCCTTTTTACTTCGGCCTTTTTTTCTTACATCCTGACCGGCGCGCCTACTATCAACCCCATCTTCCCGCCTCTTTTCAGCCCTTTTACAGTGCAATGGGCTAAGACATTACCTCAACCTTCCCTCTGTGGACTTCCCCCTCTGAATCCTGTCTAAAAAAGCTCCCGCTTGATCTCCAGTTTTGAGACAGCTTGGTCCCTCCCCCTCCGATTTATGGGGTCAAGCGATGACCTGCTCCTTTCCAACCCCTCAAAGCGGACACGACTCTCCAAAGTAATCCATATACGGTACAACCGTTATTTTTTTTTCATCCGCTCCTTTTAGGCGCCGCTTGGAATTCTCGTTCAGTTTGCTAGCTTCCCTTAGTGGTTTCCCTAAAACCCACCCTGCCCACTTCCTGTTTTTACTTATTCCCCACCCCCGGGAGAAGGGCTAGTTATCTCTACTGTTTAGGTGCGAAGGGTCCTACGGGGAGTTCTTGATTAGCGGAATTGAGTGCTCTGAAGATCTTTTTTCCTTGGTAAATGCCTCGCTGCAAGCGATCGGGGGGGATTTGGTGTGTTGGGTTTTTTTTTTTTTGGGGTTTGTTTTTTTCTTTGGGGAGGGGGGGGGGTGGGGTGGGTTGTGGGTGTTGGGTGGGGCCCAGGGGTTTTTGTTTCCCCGCGGGCGCTAATTCCCTCCTATTCTGCTCATTTTCACGACATTCCCTTTCCTGCCCAACCTTGACGGCGATCACGAGAATGTGAGGACACTCTGCCCTCGTTTTTTTCTAGCTTTTTCTTTTTATTGTTTTGCCCTCTCTGGCGGCGGCTGCTCGGAGAAGCTTCCTTTTTGCAGGACTTCTGCGCCCCCCTCCGCCGGAGACTGGGGTTCCGAGTGACGGTGTTTTTTCATACCTTGCCGGCCTGGTCTTTCCTAGGTGACAACTTTCCTCTCATTCCTTAGCCACTCGCAGAGCCCCTACTATATCGGCAGAGGTGTTTCTGATTAATCGGACGGGGCCCATCGTTCTTGCTTGCCCGTCTTGCGGCTTGGTGTAGACTTGGTTTCTTCATTTTATCAATTTTTCCTGCCTTCATCGTTAGGCTGGCCATATCTACCCTTCCCCTCTTTCTTTATTGGGAGTCGAAAGTGCCGGCTTGTTCTCTGCGTTCCTTGGTGGGAGAATCGTTCGACATTCGTTTCTCTTGCCCGGCTCGTTCTTTTCCCGCGTGTCCTCCTGATTTTGCCCTGAGTACCGCGTTACTTCGGTATCTTTTTTGTCACCAGCAAACCCGTTTTGCGCGTCCTTCCGTCAGTGCCCCAGTCCTTTTACTGCTCGACCGCTCTTGGTGAGTGACCTTCACCGCTCGCCGGAGTTCTCCCATTTCAGAAATCCTGCCCTGCAACGACCTTTTCCTTCATAATTTTCCTGGTTGGCTCCATCTGGCCATACCCGACGGAGGATACGTTTTTAGGAATTTTTTTTTTTTTCTCCCACGAGGTGCATGGTTGGCTAGACGATTGACAGTGGTGGGAAAGAGGTATTTTTTCGTACGCGCTCGACTTTTCCTCCCGCTGTGTAGCGCAGAGGGACCGCCCCGAACCCTGGAGACTACGGAGAGAGAATTCTTTTCTTGTCTTGGATGCTTTTCGTTTGAGTCTTTGTGAATGAGGGGCAACAGTTAGCTTCCTGAGGCTGAGGCTGGCCTACTATGGTTCTTTTCCCCCCACTGTGGCAATCCCCCGTTTCCTTAGAGGGCGGAAGAGTTCGTGCCTGCTTCAGGCACCCCCCCCTTTTTGAGCTGCGAGTGGCTCCGGCCACCTCTAGCTTTTTTTTTTGCCTGTCCTGCTTCCCAGGATTTACTTAGGGGGAGGGGTCTCCCCGGACTCGTATTCCTCGGAGTTGTGCGACCGTGGTCCGTCATTTTCAGGTTCCCAGTGACCCTCCGCCTGTGGTCGTTCCAGTCGGCGACGTGCTAGCATGCGATGCCTTGTAGCCTACAGCCCCGCTTCCCGCGGTTTTCATATTAATCTTGCTCTGGCATCGTAGCCCCCTAGAGATTTTCAGAAAAAGTGCCTTCGCTCTCTCTTCATCTCCCGTGTTTTTCCCTAGTGCCCTCCCCGTCAGCTTTTCTTAAGCCTTTCCCCCGTATCTTTTTCTACACTTCCCCGCTTAGACATCGTCAAGATATTGGCCCTCTGAGCTTTGTCGGCCGAAAGGTTTCGAAACTCTCATCCCTCTTTCCCAAAGCCCCACCACTTCGGTTCGTTAACCCCTTCTTTTCCTTGATGCATGACCCCCCAACACTCATGGACCCTTTATTTCGCGGCCTCCGAACCCCTGATTCTTCTTTAACCCCTCCTTCAGTACCCCGGTCCCCAAATACCAAAATGTTCTCCTGTTCCACGAACGAGGTTAAATGCCAGTGTCCTTGGCTTCAACGGATTACCATCTTCCTACGTGAGCCCTTTCGGTGGGGACCTGAACAGCACCGAGTATCGGCAAGATAGCCTCCCTTGAACTTTTTAAAAAGAGACACTTCTGCCGCATTCATCCCTCCTGCATTTCGTGGCCGACCACGACACCTTGAGACTCTAGATTGGAAGCACCTGAAAAACACAGAGCCCAATTTTTCCAAACCGCGCTTCATGCCCCTCCAGAGCCCTGATGAGCGTTCAAATCACCCTGCTATCAACAAGGTTCTTCTTTCAGGCAGTCTGACTTCGTCTAACCCGGCACCGAAGATCGTGTCCGGACTTTACCTTGTGAACCTCTGGACTCCGGTAAAAGGGCCCAGCTTGGTTTACAGGCGCCGCGTCTTACCGGAAAAAGGGTCTAGGGGAGCTGATCATGCCAGAAGACCGGTGTTGCGTGGCACCTTCTTTCGGATGTTTCAACAAAGGCGCGCTCTTTATTCACTTTCGCTCACTTCTTAGGCAGTTCTTACGCGCGCGCCTCGCGAGCCGCTGCCCGCCTGCTTTTTCAAACCCAAAGATACCGGCCCTACTCCTAAAATCGATTCCCCCAGAGTAACCTCTTCCTACTTTAGATACCGTAGTCTACTCTTCACCTCCACAGAGTTTGTCCGTCCGTAGGAAAAAGAGCCGTCGAACCTCACTTTAATATGAGTGCTTGTTCTCCTTGCATACTTTCGGTCCAAGGGGTCTCCACAGTAAGGGAGTCCCGACACCCCTCCAGAAGGAAGAACACCCCTTGAGCCCAGAAAGAAGAAAAAGAGAAGACGTATAGAGAGATCAGTCGATTTGGTCCGTTAGGCAGGCCCGGACTCTGACAGACTTTTTAAGGATAGCTTTTGTATTTGAGTCCTTACATCATTTGGAGAAGGAACGAGAGGGTAAATTGGGTGTTAGCCATCGTTTTTTACCCCATAGTGGATCATTGCCTACGCGGCCAAAGTAAAATTTACACTAGAATGCTTAGTCCCGTTGAGATACAGCTCTCCTTTAAAGGTACAAGGGAAACCACATGGCGTAAGGCTTCTCCCGTCAGAGGACGCCTTGGATCCCATCGCCCGATCCTTGATTCCCAAACCAAGTTTTCCGGAAAAGGGACCCCCTTCCTGGCAGAACTCACCTTCCTAATCTGCACCAGATAGCTTTTTTACTGCTGCGTTGTCCGGTCCGAAAGGTCGCGAGAAGGCGAAGAAGGGAGCCAAACCAAGGCTTCACGGGAATACACCTTCGCGTTGGACCGCTGGAATAGAGGAAGGGCAGGCCCCTCTTAAAGAAAGGAAGAACTCGTGAACGTCCCAGAGCATAAGGAAGAAGGGGGGGTGCTTCTAGCCCCCTTTTGACACCGACCCAGATGCGACTATGCAAGGAGAATGGTGTTTTCAAATCTGAGTGAGGAGGGTGGAGCAACCAAACGCCTTCGGACAGAGACAGGTTGCCCGATGCATTGCCTCGAATGACCCTGATTCCGTGAGAGCGCCAGTTCCCCCTTTCCCATTGAACGGGTTGAGCAGGAGTCAGATAACTTAGTTGCGTGTGATGGACGCTTCGCGGGGTTTGAAGCGTCTTGAGGCTAGCAACCTTGCCTCGTGGCTCGTAAATCGCGTGGTTAAGTCCTTTCCAGAGATTTGTAACGATTTCTTTTTGGTACTCCACGATTTTCTTTTAACCTTTCTGCAAAGGGGCAGGCGATTGCTGTCAAGAAAAAATTCGCCTGAGGGTCCGCGTTAAGAGACGGCGGGCTGACAACTCCACAACACTCTGACTTAGACATTCTTAGAATGGTTCACCCTTGATTTTGCAACGTGCCTTTTCTTGGCGTCCCCTGGAAAACATTTGACTTTTTCACCACCTCACCTGGTTTTTCCGTATTTTTGAA
>Ga0179593_1382302_pt1 | contig 13396 bp, 18 predicted proteins | sample CZODoug2_1_08_16_FD_185931 | JGI IMG/M metagenome (GOLD analysis project Ga0179593, IMG submission 185931) | Vadose zone soil fungal communities from Angelo Coast Range Reserve, California, USA - CZODoug2_1_08_16fungal (PacBio error correction) | ecosystem: Environmental > Terrestrial > Soil >... | reverse complement strand
ATTGCGAGCTCAACTAACAGGTAAGCCGCCGATGACCGTTTCCCGCTTACGCGTCGCCAACCTCTCTCCTGCAACAAGCTTTCTAAAGAGCTATCCTCCGTCCCGTTTTTTGTTCTTTTCAACTGATTCCTCCCTGTATTTTTGCTACATTGACGATGCCCCCGAGCTACTTCATGTTATCGGTCCCCCTCTTCTTTCCTGTCCCAGATCCTCGGAACCCCCCCCCACTTTTCCTTTCACGTCCATACCCGTGGCTATTTTAGGATAGCATGCTTCACAGGCCTTTTTTTTTCAGTCCCTTACCCCCGATAGCACTTTCTAGCCCGATCCACGTGTACCCGCCTACCCTAGCCTTCACCCAAAACGCTAAACTGCACTTATTAAACTTCCGAAGTCCCGAGTAATCGCCCGCTTTCAGTATCGAATCGCTTTTCTCTTTTTTGTTCATCTCCCTGCTCGCTCATGCCGATTTTTTTTCCCTCACGTTCTCCGACCTCTTCTTCTCATTCAAACTCGCTTAGACCTTTTTAATGCACTGAAGCCTTCCTCTTCCTTAGAATGAAACTTGCCGCTGCTCCGTTTGAATTCCCCTCCCAGAGTATCGTCTCCCGTCCAAACAGTATTCTTCCGCACCTCTCCCCTTTTTTTTTTTTTCAACCTTTCCCTAAAATACTTCTTACGATGAGAACGTTCTTTATTCGCTCCTCTATTGGTGTTGTATATAGTGGGTACCTTTTTTTAGTGCGGCTGAATCGCACCACGACCACTTCCGAACGTCGCCTGTGGCGCATCACTTTTCTTTCCTACGCTGAGTCCAAAACTCCCGCCCGAATCATTCTCTTCCTCCCCCCCTCTTGTCTTTTAAGTGCATCTTAGGGTGAAAGAGTTTTTTCTTTTTGTCCGTTCCATACCCACATTTTTTGGTCCCCACACCCTCATTTTGGCGGGCGCCGGTGTTCTCCGAGACTCTGCGACTATTTTTCGTTGTCCTTTCCAGGATCTGCCCTTGAGAGCCACATTTTTCTTTGGTTTCCCCCCCTTCCGGGGACAGAAAATTTTTTCTGTCGGTCATCATACAACATCTTGTGTTGCTCCTATTTTTTTTCTGTCTCGTGACCCCTTTGTGATGAGCAACCTTGTCATACGAGCTCCCGCCCGTGCAATCTGCGGCGTATTCTTCCTTCCCCCCTATCACCGCCCCGCCGGAAGGAAAAAATTCTATTCTCGGGTTTCCCTGCGTGTTTTTTTTATTTCCTTTTGACTTTTGGCTTTTTTTCTTCGTTGTCTTCGCAGTATTGTTCCCGGCCTGCCAGTTGCCGAAAGCTCCTTTCCGTTTTTTCGACGCAAACATTGCCTGCGGTTGGATTTTCAGATTTTGGTTTGTCCTCTGGTGATACTCCCCCTGACGTGCCTGCCCTCTCTCGAGTCCAGTTTCCCTGGGCGGTCTGGCCGCTTCTTTCTTCTTTCTCCGTTTCCGGCACAGGCCTACTTATTGGACCGCTTCGTTTTCGGATCTGAAGTGCTCCCTTATTCCGCGGGTATATCGGTCCCTATTTTCTTTCTCTGAACGTCCCCCTGGTACTAATTTCCCCGGTGCCACGCGGGATTTTACCGGGCAATGGTGACTTCCCCCCTTTTCGTTTCCCCCTTCTCCTCAAGCTGGGCGGAATCCTTGATTTCTTTTTCCGTGGTTCGTAATTAAGCTGCTACTTTAATCGCTTTCTCCCCGGGCTTTTCTCATTGGTTGGCCTTCTGTCTTCCCTCCTCTGGTTTTTCTCCGTTCGTTCATTTGGTGGATGGGTCCCCCTTAGTCCTTGTTGTGAAGGCTATTTTTCCTCACTTTCCCCCCGGTGTATCTTCCTTTCCCCTTCCCCCGTAATTGGATGAAGCGTTCCCGAATAACTATGAGTTTACGCTTGTGAATAAGTTTTTTTTTCGGCCCATGAGTTTCTTGTGTTGGGCCTAGGGGACGCGCGAAATACTTCTTTCTCGTTCCCCTGTTTTGTGTCATTTGCTTTGGTTCAGACTTTCCTCCCCATTTACCCTGATTAGGACATCCCCTTCAGGAGAGGTATTAGTCCTTTGGCGGTGTTTGGCGCGCTTCCTTCTTTTTCCTATTGTAGTCAGTTATTAGACTTCCGCCTTGGTGTTTTTCCCGTGTGCTCTTCCTACTATCTATATTTCCTCCTCCGTTTTTGTGTTTGATTCTCAGTATTTAGGCCCACTAGGGTGACAAAGTGGAGAACCCGTGCTGTCCGTCGAATCTTTAGCTCCTTCCCACTAAAACTCCGACAAACTTCACTCCCAAAGACGAATCGCCTCAGTCGATCATTATTTTCCTTTCTTGATCAGTGACTCAATGTTCGCTTCTGACAGCACTATCGCCCCAACATCTTTCCTGAGTTCCCGGAGCGAGCCCCCGCTCACAAAAACTGCTACCCCCTGTTTCCTTCTCTACGCACGCTACCATGGTTGAAAGTACACGCTAATTCTTTTCCTTTTCCTTTCAGCGTGCCTCCGATCACGTGGAGTTCCGGGAGGTCACCGTTATCCGCAGGGAATTTTCCTCGTTTTCCCCGCCAACCTTTTTCCCCATCCCTCCTTCAGTCTCTTCCTACGTGAGGACACATAGCTAATCACCAACATTTAACGCCCTGGAAGCCGCAAAGCCAGCCCCTCTGAACGTTTCCCGAATGCCACCAAGTTTAGTAATCTTTCTCCTCCCCTCGGGCTTTTGTTTAACGCCTCTCGGTCCCCTGTTCCCCTTTTTGATCACTACGCTTGCTGTCCTGGATCCCCCCCTTCCACGGAGCCTCACTGACCCCCTTTGCACCATCGGCCGCGAGTCTCTGCCTAGACTTCGCTCCTGCCCAATTACTGTGCCTTCGGCGTTCCGGCCACGTGCCCCCCCTTCCTTTTATGATCCAGGGAGCCCGTTTCTCTGTAGGTGTTCGTGACCTTTTCTCGCCTCAGCTCCCCACCTTGTCCTCACGCTTGGGCCGCAATGACACCCCCCCTCCGCGGTTGAAAAACTCTTCGCGATCAAGCTGCGTCAAGCGAGTGCCACCCCCCATTTTTCCTCGCCCATCTGAACCCCTCCCCCTTAAATTTCGACGGAACCGGCAACCCCCCTCTCTTCCCCTAGTTCAGACCCCCTAGTAGTCTCGTATTTATTTCAATGAGACGCTTTGCACTCTGTTTTGGTTCTTTCTTTCCATTGGACTCATCCCCGTTGTGCACCCGCACCGAGCACCGACACGTCAGGTTCCTCACCCCCCGGCTTTCAGTGATAAAGAAGACCTGACCCCCTTTGCTTTCCTCCCTGAGTAACCCCTAAACCCCCCCCCCATGTTTGCGCTAATCATTTTATCTTGGCAACTTATCTTTTTCCGAAGAATTCGGAGACCCCCTCTTCCGTCCCTCTTGCTCTGCAACCAGCAAATTTTCACGCCCTCCCTCCTTGTCCAACCTTCGATTAAGGAACTTCCGCCCAAAAGTTGGTCCTCTCTCTTTTGTTCTGCCTGTTTTTAGTTTTTTTTTGCGCGAGTCGAGACTTTTTTTCTTCTTGTTATGGAGAAGGAGGGCCAATCAGCACATTGCGACGCTCTCCCTCTTACGTCCCGGGTGATCTCTGCTTGGTTTCTCCGTGCTTCGGTTTTGGGGGGCCAGTGTAGGTATTGTTGGCTAGAGTTCCTGGGTTCCTTTTTGAATACCCGCTGACTTCCCCCTTCAGGTCCAGTTAAGGTCGATAGGTGTTTTCTTTTTTCCAAACGCAGCGCTTTTCTTTCTGTTGGGAAGCCGCTTTTTTATTTGAGAAGATCTGGATGCTCTTTGATAGAGTCAAAAAGTGGCGTTTGTATTCTTCTCTTTTTGCCCAGACTCTCTCGGTGAGCCAGGTTATCCCTTTTGTGGAGTAGTAAGGGGTTGCTGGCTTTTTAGTGTGTTTTGAGTGAGTGGGAGTTTTGTTACTTTCTGTTCGGCGAGGTTTCAGGGGTTTGCCTGTTTTTAGCTGGAGGGGCCTCTTTGGTCTGATTTGAGCGGACAGCATGTTCTTGGTGATCATCCCTGTTCGTTCCGCGCTAGCCAGTATTTCTTATTTTACTTTTCTCGGCGAGGATTTTGCCAGTAGATCTTTTCCCTCCGTGAGTCGGAGATCGGGGTCCTCCTTGGAGTCCCCCCCTCCTGTTTGCTTGCCATTAGGTTAGCGCCCTAATTTCCTTCGTTTTTTCGGTTTCTTTTTTTTTTGATTTGCGTGCCGGCGCTTTCGGCGCCTTTTTTCGGTTCTCTTTCGTCGGACCCCCAACGCACGGTTTTGGTCAAGTTTTAGGTCTTATCTCTCTCTTCCCCTCCCTTTTTCTTCTCCTCCTTTGTGTTGTTGCTTCGATAGCGAAGAGACATTTTGAGACGTTGCTTATTCATTGCTCCCACCCTTTGCTTAACTCAAAAATTTCCATGATCCTAGGGCCTCCCGCCCCCTTTTCGTCCTTTTCTTCCTCTCCGATGCCTTCCTTCCTGATTGGAGAAAGAGGGGCATTTTCTCTTTTTTTTTGACTATTGGTTCGATCTACGCTCTCTCACATCCTCCCTTTTTGCAAATACGTTTTTTTTTGTGCTGACAACGCCCTCCCTCTCCTTTGCTTCTTTTCATGATACGCGCTCTCTCCCTCTCGCTTCACACCATTCACATGACCCTTTTTCCCCCCCCGCCTTAGGACAAATATTCCACTCCCCTCCCTCAGCCCCTCTCCCAATCTGCTACCAGTTTCGATTACTCGCCCAAGCCACGGCCTTCCTCCTCCCCCTCTGGTAAAAATGAATTAATTTTCATGGTTTCATATTTTTTTGCAGCCACGTCCCCTCCCCCCAGCCGGGATAGCAGCTTCTTGCGACTATTCCCACATCGGCCCCTTCGGCCCCTTTTTTCCGTCCCCTTTTTTCAGCTTTTGCCTCGCTGCTTTGTATCCCTTTACGACCTTGCCTCCTGTTTTTCTTCCTCGAGTCGAGGAGCCGAACACACGACTCAGGCCACGCAATCCCCTCCTTCCCATGTTCTACCCCGCGGATACGCTGGACCGTTCCTAGTCAATCTTACGGCATGTGCCTGTCTCCTCGTTGCAGACCCTTGAGGATTAAGATTGCCTCTCAAGCCCCCTCTAACGCCCCCCGCCATGTTTCTTACCTTCTTTCCTAGAAAAGAACCAACCCATCGCCCCTGCTTTCTACCTCTCCGGCCCCTCCCTCTTTGCGGCCTCGGAGCGATAAGTTTGTGACAGTTTTCTCCTTTTTCATTAATACGACATTTGTTGTGCCCCCAGATGGTGGCGCGTTTTTTCCTATGATTCGCACGAGACTCTTGTTCGTTTCTCAGCTCAAGGCTGTCTCTGCCGAAAGTTTTTTGTACAATCAGTGATTCCTCCCATTTAGCTCTCTTTTTTGAATAATGACAAGCTTTTTTGCTTTCCCTTATTCTTTTTCTCCTTTATCGTTTGATTTGTCTTGGCTTTTTATCAATGATCGAAGAAGATTTTTAGGCACTCTCTCTTCGTCTTTCATTCCAAATAGAATCTCTAACAGGGACTCTGTGCCGTCCACCTATATATAGGTGTCGGATTATGTCTTTTGGTTCGTCTTTTATGGCGGTTAATCGTCGTGTCGGTCACTTATTTTCTGCGGCATCCACGGCTGCCGCAAGAGACTTGCTTGATCTCGCAGTCGTTTTTCCACAGTGATTCTTTTGGGTGTCATCTGTTTTTCTTTTTTTTTTTTTTTTTTTTTTTTTTCTTTTTTTTTTTTTTTTTTTTTTTTTTTTTTTTTTTTTCTTTTTTTTTTTTTTTTCGTAGGATTATCTGGTGATGTGATCATGACATTCCTTCCTTGCTCGCTCTGGAGACACTTTTTTTTCTCCCTTTTCCTCTGGCTTAGTGGCGGCGGTTGTGGGTTTCCCGAGCAACATTGAAGAGCTGGCGGCCTGTCTCTTCCGCTTCTGCCCTCTTTGAGGTTAGACTTTTTTGAAAGGCGCCGTTGTGCCTTCTTTCCCGGCCCCTCCTCTTTCTTTTTCTTGCCCTCTTCAAAGTCTGTTTTTTTTGACATTTCTATTGGATTGAACCTTTTCTGACTTTTCCTCCCGTTGTCCGCAGGATTTTTGTTTTTGAAGTTCATCTTGCTTGCGGTCTTCGTTCTAGTTATGGGTATGTTTGCTATGTTATTCATCCATTTCTTAGCGGGTTTCCTGTTATGGGCGTTGGTCCACTTTTCCTTTCCTTGAGTGGCCTGTGCTACCGGTGTCCTCTTGAACTCCTTGTTGGATCGCGCCTGCTTCACTTCCCTCCCTCTTCGAGAGGTTTGTGCTCTCTTAGCACTATGCGTTCGATTGGGCAGAGTCTTCGAGGCTTTTTTCTGAGGTTGTTGATGCCTCGGTGTTCCTTCTCATACCCTCTTTTCTTTCCGGTCAGTTTTTGTTTGATATGATGTTCCTGGCTTCGGCCCCATTTCTCCTGATCCTCATTAAATATGAAGGTTGCCGCGTTGCCTTTGGAGTTTTTTGAGCGGCATTTGAGTCTTATTTTTGTTTTAGATGAGTCGTCGAGCCAGCTCGACGTCAACATCCCCTTTTTCTGCTCCCCCCTTTCTTTCCTAATATAGCTTGTGTGTTTGAGAATATGTATTTTCAGAGGTGCCCCCCGTTTTTTGTGAGCACCAGTTGTTCTGGTAGATGAATAATACATCTGACCAACTCCGGGTCCTCCTTCGCCCCCCCCCCCCCTCCCTCCGTGTGGGAGAAAGATACTTCTTTGATTTGTCCGGGGCCTAAATGTTCGTCAGTCATGACAGTCACCCTCTCTCCACTCCAGTTTGGCCCGTCTTCAATAGGTAATAGACGTGCACCGACTACAAACACCGCCCGAACCTCCTTTCCTCCTCTCCTTTTCGTGCCCCGGCCTATACCTAGAGCACTCCTATCGTTGGGGCTTGCCTGATTCCTAGATCCACTGTTTTTTCCGTTCTGGGACCCCTGTATCCTTTCCCCCCTCTTCCCCCCTTATCTTTTTCCCAGCCCACCCCAGTTCGGGATTCGTCATCGATTCCATCATAGCTCCTAACCCCTCGACCTCCTTGACAGCCGCCCCTTTTTCCCACTTCGAGATTCCCCTGCCTCCCAATTGGCAAGCCTCCCCCATCCCCTGGATTTGCGCCTCTCTTCGGGTGGCTTTTGTCAACGAAGACTTGACTATGTGCCTAGACTTCTGCTAGGAAATCCAGTTTTCGTTCCCTTTTCTGTTTTTACCCGATGTGACAGAATAAATCCTAACTCTTCACGCCCGGAGCCGGTAATAAGGACACTTCCCGATCTTTACAATCACCGCTTTTTTCCTTCTTCGTCCTTTCACAAGCGTGCCCCTCCCTCCCCCTCACTTTCATCTCAGGGATTTGATAGAGAGCAGTGGCTTCTTTCCTGAAACAATCTTTCCCCATGTCGCCGCTTGGACTCCCACCCCTCTGTCCATCCCCACGTCTTGAACTCCCATTCAATCCAAAAGCTTCTCCCCAGATCCTTCCCGTCTCTGTTCTTGCAACTGTGAGGCTTCCCATCCTTTCTCCACCCTTTTTGCCCCATCATTCCAAAATTTCTTTCCACATTACCATTCCGCCGACACGCTCTTCCTTTTTCATGCCTCGTCTGGAGAGGCTTCGCTGTCATTCAGCCCCTAATCCCAGATGTCGGGGCCTTCTGTTCTTGGGTCTAACCCCCCGGCACACCTAAATCCCCTTCAAACGATCATGTTCCTGGCACCCCCCCCCAATCGAAGGATCCACTCCTCTTCTCAATTGGTTGTTTCTCACTGCTTGTAACACGAAATCCAACATTTTGGCGTTCCCCCCCAGATCCTGGATCTTCTGCACACGGCACCCTCGTAGTCTTTAGCCCGAAATAAATTCGTCCCCTCATTTCCCCGGAGGTTGGGGAAAACCCTTCTAAACTTCTTATCGTGATGACTGTACCCCTATCGATTACACTACACGGCCGCCCCAATCTGTTCGGCGGAGATGTTTTAGCTTCGAGTTGGCGTTTCCTTTTTTTTTTTTTTTTCCTTTTCCTGAGGTTTAATTGCGAGGACTTCCTTCGGCGGTTCTTGGAGTTTCAGGGAGTCAAATTTTCGCCGCTCTATCATCAGATGCGTCGATGTTTTTTCTTGCAGAGTGTGATATCGTCGGTTCTTGTATCCCGTTGCTGGTCGGCCAGGGGCTTTCCGCTTCTTGTCGGTTCCTAGAGTTCCGGTTTGTTTTTCCCTTATCCCCCTGACTCCTTTCTTGATAATGCACACTTCTTTCGCCGGGTTTCCCCCCTTTCTCTTAGCGGCGTGTTTTCGGCGAAATCGTGAAGCGGCTCAGCGGTGGTCGGGCGAAGCTTGTTTTGTAATCGGCGCAGACCCAGTTTGCGTTGCCACGGCGTGTCTTTTCTTACAAAGTGGCGCCTGTCTCGTACTTGCCGTTTCTGAACAATACGATTGGCAGGTTTTTTCTTTCGATACGGTTGAGCGGTTCATCTTTTTTTCCTGATTGTCACTAGAAGTGCGCGAGTGAGTTGAGCTTTTTCCGGTTTTTGGTTTTCTCCTGGTCCCTTGGAATCGTTGGCCGCCTAACGACTGAGTGGCGGATCGATCGAGGAGCCATAGAGGTTCTCCTTTTCTTTCCTGTTCATCCGTAGATACTCCACCACGTATTCGCTATTCGTCTTTTAAGTTGAGCTTCGAGGATCTTGCCAGTAGCATCGTCATACGCTGATAGCTTCTTTTTCCAGGGACCAGATTCTTGGTAGCCAATTATGTTGTCTGTCTTTTATATGTGATCTCATCATGCCGCTCTCGGGGTTTTTCTTTTTGTCGTCTTCTGATGAGTCCGAGATAGGCCCTTTTGTTCTGTCAGCTTGACGGCGTATGTTCTCGCGCTTCAATTTTTTATTTCGCTTCTCTTTTTTTAATACCCTTCTTGTTGTTGTTGGCTCTGATCTCTAGAGAACCTCAATTCCGCCGCGTCGTCCCGTTGATTTCCCTCCCTGCCTAAACGCATCCCCTCAAAACTCATGCCATATCCTCTTCCCTACGTCCTCCGCAAAGCTTCGGCATGTTTGCCGATCCACCTTCTTCCTCCTTAATTCTGGCTCAAATGACGCGGCGAGTAAATTTCCCCTCTTCTTTATGGTATGGTCCCTCTCATCGCGCCTTCCACTCCGAAGCCTCAAATATTTATCTAAGTTCTTGCCACGACCTGAGCCCCTCTATGGCGTTTTGCACCGCAGTCTCCTTCCTTCCTGTCATGAACCCAGGAACTCGCCTCCCCACCTCGCGGTTGTAAACAATCCCCCCCTCAAACACTGTCCTCACGTCCTACAACATCCTTCCTAAAGCAGATCCCTCCTTTTTGCCCCCCCTCCCCACCAGGCAGTATCCTGACTTTCTGCCCCCTCCCAGTCTTTATGGTCAGCGAACTGCGCATTTCAGGCTCCATTTTTGCGGCCGCAAAACGACGATTGTTCCCGTTTCTGCGCCTATTTAACACATTTTCTCCCCCGTCACGCCTTATCTTTTCCGATTTCGTCCGCTTCCCGACGCTTTCTCCCGCTTTCCTCCAGTTCATTCTCAGCTCTTTTTCGGAGACGTACCAGCCCATCTTCCAACATAGACAATCAATGGCACCGGTGAATCGGTCTTATTCCTTCTATCTCTCTCATCACTCGACTCTGGGCCTGGTCGACCTATGCGACACTTGCTGCTTTTCAGTCCCTTGTCTCAAAGTCACCCTTCCGAACGCCTCTGTCTCTCCTCCCCTGAGCTAGAAATCTCCCTCCCCCCGCATTACAATTACCGCCGTCCCCTTTCCCGTTGGCGGCCGTTCCTTCATCGATAATTTGGGTGACAAGATTTCTCGTTGTAGCACTCCCTTTTTTGTGAACCAATCCATTTTCTTTTTGTTCCTCTACCCTTTGGCTAAGCACGCCGATTGTGCGGTGCTAAGCACCTGGATTGGAGCGAGGGCCCAGTTTTCTTTTCGTTACTTGTTAAAGACCCACAGCGTAGTTCGATGTTCTTTTTTTTGAACCAGCTTTTGTTGCTGCCAGATGTTTCTCTGTGTCTTTTTTTTTTTCGGGATGTCCCCAAGGACTCGAAGTCTCCGACGCGTTATCTAGGAGGATTTGATTTCACTATCCTCCTACTTTTTCCCCATTCATTTTTCCCCCGGTTTTCGGCATGTGTGGCCTGTTCCGTCTCTTTTTGCTTGGTTCCTCGTGGGGCGCTAGTATTCTCGGCCTCCTGCATTGCCGGCACTCAGTCAGGGATGCGCCTTCGCCCTTTCTTGTTACCCTTTCTGCCTTCCATGTTTTGATCCAGGAGTGGCGTCCTGATTTTGGACATTTTTGTTTATGATCATGAACCTTGCCTTGCAGCACCCCTTTCGTTGAGCAGTTTCATGGATTTTTATGTGGTTTTCCCTTGGGCCGGCCCAATTCACTTCCCCCCATCTTTGTAACGTGCGGCGGAATTGACCGTCTCCCATCCTTTCCGCTCATATTGTCGTTTCTCTTGCGGCGCCGTTTTGCCGACGTCCAAGGAAAGAACGCGTTCCCCGTTCCCCTTTTTTATCAAGTAGTAGTTAAGGACACGTTCCACGGCCTCTTCCCCGAATCTTTTTCCTCCCCCACCGTTGTTCGCAGGCAGCTGCTCCCTTTTATTCTCCTTGCTATAGTTTTCGTTCCATTTGTCGGCTCTATGCTTCCCCTTTACCCCACCGGATGTTTTCTCCCTTCTGGGTCAATTTTCTTGGTTGGCTTGGTTAAAAAGTTCTTTCCTCCCCGCTTGGAGGATAAAGGGGGTACCCCGGATCTGTTTTTCTTCTGTCCACATTCACCTAACGATGATGTCATCGTTTTTTCCGTTGATCCACTATGCGTGTGTTGCCTAATCGCGAGGAAAATGGTTTCCGTCCGTTTTTTTCCGCGTTATTTCTACTGCCTCCTTTTGTTCTTTTTTGATATTTTTGCCATTTCTCCTTCTCACAATTACGGATCCAGGCTTCAAGCCTACTCTCTTTTCTCTTCCTTTTTGCGGTTGTTTCTTATGAGTTTGTATGGTTTCGATTGAGTTATCCGCCTCTTTAGACGGGGGGCGGCTGCCCACACGTTTTCCTTTTCTCCCCTTTTATATCTTTATATCCGGGTTGTTTGTTGTAGCGTATTTAGGACCTTTTTGACCCTTGGAATCCTAAATTGTGTGCTGAGCTCTGATCCTATCGACCACCCCGTTTTTCCCTTTCTCCCCCCCCGCCTGGATCCGCCCAGGAGAACCTCCATGGCGCTGATGTAATGGATTCAGGGCTCCCTTTTCCCTCTGTCATGACAGCTCGCACATTTCATTCTCCCTAGGTATGTCCCCGCCGTGTCCGAGCCCCCTCGAACCTCGGGTCCCCGACGACTTTCGTGACCTCTCAAATTCTGCCCTGAGTCAACCTTCATCATCTTCCCTGTTACTTTCGGCGACGATCCACAGGCGGAGAGTAAGGGCCTTTCTTTCCCTTCACTCGGCCTTTCCCCCGTCTTTACCGCCGCAAACCCAACCCTTGCGCTAGTAGGGCATCGATTGCCTTTCCTGAGATCCTGAAGCAAACTTGTACTGCGAAGCTGACCCGTAATTCTTCTTTGCGCCCTGGCCCCACTTGGTCTTTACCGTCGAAAAGGATTTGCCATGCTCTTTCTTTTGTCTCCCCTTAACGCCTCCTTGACTTCCCACCACGTAGAATCCTTTTTTTCGTGCCTGTCCCCCCCCCCCTTTTCGTTCCAAACTACCTGTGCCCCACATATTCCTCTTCCTCCTAGTTAGCACTTCCTTGCCGAATTACATCCGTTTTTGTCTATTTCGTGCCGGCCATGTAGCCGTGAAGAGTCCGAGCCCGGTCCGCCTGCCCTTTCTCGCGGTTTTCCCTCCTGCTTATTGTCCTTATTTTCCTGGAATCCCGTGAAAGCCTGGAGACTCGTCACACTCCCCCTGATGTCGTGGTGACCCCAAACTCCGTCTCAGTGCTCCAGCCCTCGCTTGCTTTTAACTTCGATTGACGCGACAATATTGTCCCCAAGATGAACCCCCCTTCCCACGCTTTCTTCCCACACCCTCCGAACCGCACTCTCCTTGCTCCCTCGTCTTTTGAGCTCTTGATGTCCTTGAACCCTCCGTTCCTGGTTGCACCGCGTGGTAGGGCCTTTGATTCTGGGTTCCCGGCACCCTAACGAGAACTTTCCCACGAGGGTCCCTCCCCACCCTTTCATTTCCTAACTCCCACAATATTGTGACTCCTGAGTGCAAAGAACACGTGGCTCGCTCCTATCCTCTTGAGTCCCCCCTTCACCAATCGTGCTGTCTCCCTAAAGTTGACCTCGGCCCCCTCTTGATGTTCCACCAGTTTTTTTTCGTTAACTGCACGTTTGACTCCTAGAGATTAAGTCCCTCTCCCCTCCTTTTTCTTCCTTCGCGGGTTGTTATATTTTGGAGTTTGTCGAGGTCTTATTTTTTCTCTTGGGTAATTTCCCCGGGCCGGTTCGTTAGTTTTATTGAGAGGCCTTTGCCGCCAGCCATCAAAGGTTTCCTCTCTGGACCCTGCGCAGCAGTTTTTTGTCTTTCTCGATCCCTCCCCCCTTTTTTTTCTCAATGCGTTAGCCTTCGCTTTCGGTGACAAGGGTGGAAGTGATTGTTGGTGCTTTTCTCGGACGGGGTGTGTCCCTTTCGACGTAGATGATAATGCCCTATGGCCGCGGTTTTTCATCCTCTTTCTTGGCCGTTTCCCTCCCGTCTTCTTTTCGCTCAGCCGGGAGTCTCGGGTTTAATCGGAGAAGACGTTCAGCGTTGGCCTTCGGACAAAGTGTCTTCGTTTCTCGGCGTTCGTTTCAGACGATCCTTTCCTGTTCGCCCTTCTTTTATCAGGCTTTTTTTGCGAGTTAAGGGGGAAGCTGCTGGATTTTGCCGCTTGTAGAGGGTGCTTCCTCTTTTCGTTGTCTGCCCGGAGTTTCCCGGAGAGGTCGTTTGTCTTGACCCTTTTGATTTCTGATCGCTGTTAGATGCTGAGCTGAACGACCTTTCCGATTTCATTTTCGGGCGTTCAGCGATAGCCCACGGTCTTGCTTCGGATTGTCAAAGGGACCCCTATGATTCCTTAGTCCTCTGTCCTGTGAAATCCGCTTATCTTGCATATGCGTTCTCCCCCTTCCTTTTTGCCCCTCTGTGAGCGCACATTTTGAGCTCTTTTGGTTTTGGCGTAGTTGTAGTATTTTTTTTGCCGTGTCTTTCTTCTCTGACCTTTGTCGGTTGAGTAAGATACGGCTCACTTGTTATACGAGATAGTTTTCGGTTCC
>Ga0179593_1602447_pt1 | contig 13397 bp, 13 predicted proteins | sample CZODoug2_1_08_16_FD_185931 | JGI IMG/M metagenome (GOLD analysis project Ga0179593, IMG submission 185931) | Vadose zone soil fungal communities from Angelo Coast Range Reserve, California, USA - CZODoug2_1_08_16fungal (PacBio error correction) | ecosystem: Environmental > Terrestrial > Soil >... | reverse complement strand
CTCTTTAGCTGCTATGCTTCTTGGAAAGACGAATTTCCGTTTGGTCCTTCTTGCTGTAGCGATTCTTTTCTCCCAGTTTTTTCATGACTAAGTCCCGGACCTGGATAACCTTGCTCCCTTTCTTCGTTCCCAACCGTCCCGTTTTCGATGTCCCGCCGGTTTTATAGTTTTTTCTTTCCACATTCACTCCCCTCTTAGTCAGCCTTTTTTCTTTTTCACGTGCCCAATCGTTCTAACTTTTTCCTTTGTGATTGCGGCCGGCTTTTTATTTGCTGATAAGTATCACTGCCTCACCACCTCTCTAGGTGCAGTAGAGATCTTTACTTTTGTAGAAACTTCGACTTGCGTGCGCTCTTACTCATACTCCCTTCTTAGAAGCTTCCAGGCGCGCGCCTTCCGCTTCTCTCCCTGTTCACAAGGAGATTCGTGATTGTTTCCTTTTTTTGCGACCTTGGAACAACACAAGATTTACACCTATTTTCTCGCGGTACAATGGCGTTCCTCATGCGCCAGATCCTCCCCTTTAATGGCGAAATTCTCCCGAAAGTCTTGGGATCATATGTATTCCCGGCAGCGCCTGCACATCGATTCGTCCGTACAAAACGGGACCCCTTCTCTTTTGTATATGTCCCCGTGCTTTTTTCCACACTGTACCGCTTGTAACTCGTAAGCCCCTCTTGTTGTTGTTTTTCAGGATTCCCTTCGCGTGACCTCTACAGCTTTTCAAGACCACCCGACTTCTATTCGCCTAAAACACGTGTTAAAGTTCCCTGTTGTCTCTCTCTTTTTAGCAGACTCTTATACCTTTCAAATCCTTCACCCCCCCCCCCCCCCCCCACACCCCCCCCCCCCTGCTCGCTTTTCCCTCCGGATTGTGGAGAGTCCGTCTCCTCTTTCCCAGAACTGCGAATCTTTTTTTTGTTCTTTTTTGTCGTAGAAACTTCTTTTATACCCGTCTCCTTTTCCTTTCTACTATTGTGTAATTTAAGTGAGAATCGGCGTTGAGCTCTCTACGGAGTACTTTTTTTTTCTTTTTCTCCCGCATACTTGATGTTTAGTTTCCGGTATCTGTCCTGTCCTCTTTTTTGGTTTTAAAACCCGCCCGCGCATCACCCAAGTAGGTTGGGTCCTTTTCACGCGCGTCGAAGTTTTCTGCTTTCCTTTCGTTTAGATGTCTATCTTTTTCAGTTATTTTCCCGAACCTGTGCCCTCTCTTCATGAGTTTCGCTAAGAGTAGCTTATCTTTTGAGCAACATCTTACACTTTGCGGACACCCCGCTCGCACATCCTTCTTCGTTACCCTGCTCCTCGCCGGTTCATTTTTTCTCTGGAGGAAGGCCATCAAGAGAGAACCGGTGTCTTCTTTCCATGCACTTTTTCGTTGGTTAGGAGAACCGGACTTTCTCCTTTCTTCTCCTTTTGATAGCGAGTCCCTTTCATGAGCTTCTTTACCCGCTTTGTTTTTTTCCCGCCTGATTGATATTCTTCTTTTTTTTTTGATTTCGGTATTGGGCCGGCTCGACGCCTTCAACCCTAGCGGTGAGAATGTCCAGGTAATCTGATCTTTATCCTTTCACACCTTTCTCGAAAAGAACCTCCTGCGAGTTCTTCTTGGTGGGCTTTTTTTTTTGTTTTTCCTCTTTCCTAGTTTTTCCGTACAGACCCTTCTTTCCGGAAGAGTTTGAATAATCTTTCGTCAGTTTCTGCTCTATATGGAAGTCCTGTTCTTCTTCCCCACTAGTTAATTTCTTTTGCTGTAGGCAGAGTCAACCTTGATTGTCGGCTTCAACCGACCGCCGTCTCCATGAAGTTTTCTCTCCGCGTTTTATCTATGCTACTTTTCTGCGTGACCGTATTTCTTTTTCTTCTTTTTTAATGGTTCGATAGCCGGCAACGGCCTCCAGCCTTCTTCTTTAGCGCGCAACGTCGGGTTTTTTACCCTTCCTCTTGCTCTTTTTGGTTATTGTTCTTTATTTTGAAATCCTCTTTTTCTGGGTCTTTTTTTTCTTCAGCGAAATGCTTCATTTAGGCGAGTTAGTTAGTGCAGGAGTTTTCAGTTCTTCTCGACTTTCCTCTTTTTTCTTTAGGTTCTCCCTCTAGTTCCAACAGGTTTCATCTTTAATCTGCTTTTCCGTCATATGTTCTTGGATGCTACTTTTTTTCTTCCTTCCCTTATGTGACGATACTCGGATGACTTTTCTGCTCTTTCTTGTTTTCTGTGTCCTTCTTCTTCTATCCTTTTATTGCTAGAGCCCCTTCACCCAGCAAATGCATCGTGCCCTTTCCCACTGCTTTTTCGTCTTTTTCTTTCACCGCAGATTTTGTCTACATCTCAAGTCCTCTTTTTTCTTTCACGCCTTGCCCCACTTGTACTCTAAGCCGTCTCCCTGTTTTCCCTGACCGTGCGGTACCGGCTTTTTCCAAGCGTCCGGTGTTCCGTGAGAGCTTTGTAAACGCTTCTCCGCAGCATTTCCTTACAAATCCTCCTCAATATAACATAAAGAGTCGAAGTTTCTCAAAGGCACCATCGACCTTTCGGCTTGGCTCCGCCGTTTTTTTTCCTGCCTCCCCGCCCCCCCTGGCCTTTTTCTTATCCTAGTTTCCTCTTCCCGATAACGCTTAGTAATCCTGGAAGTTGCCAGACATCTTTTTGATTCATCTCTATATCCGTTCTTTACGTTTTTTGGGCCCCTTTATCCATGTGCCTTCTCACCGATTTGCTCTCCTCTTCCCCGTTCGCTTTTGGAGAAGGCTTCCCCGGTGATCGCCCTACTTTTATCCCCTTTTCTCTACCACATCATCTTCAGTAAGGTTTCCAGCAACCCCAGTAACTTTTTTTCTAACGTTGGCTTATCAAGGGTACGTTCACTCGCTTTAGTTTTCCCCTCCTTTCTTTCGCACTACCCCGCGAGGTTGACTCTCGTCGTCTTTTTCATTTATCTCGTTTTTCCCTATGAATTACGTTTTTTCTCAGCTCTTGTTTCCAATTGTTTCGATTTACATTTTTCGATCCGTCTTCCCCCCTCTCCCCGGTATTCGCCGTAGCTTCGACTCTCGGCATTACATAATGCGCCCGCTATCTTTTAACCGGCTATGTCCCTTTCTCCCCCGATCATCGGGCCCTCCCTCCCTCTCATGAGCCCTTTGCATCCCTTCACTCTTCTGGTTTCGGTAATGCTTTCCAAATTTGGCGAGCTTGACTGCAGCTTGGCGGATTATTGACCGTGCTGGAGTGGTTGTCCCTTTGTCTCGCTGCTCCTTTTCTGATGTTCGATGTCATTGTTCCTTCTTGACGGCTCCCTATAGATGAAACACCCTCATCTGGCCTTTGTTTTTCTTGTCTGTTAGACTTTATCGAATCGAGCTCCGTTCTAACCTTTTTTCATCGTCTTTTTGTTTCTGATCGTGCCCCATTTTTCTGGTGTTCTCCCTTCTCTAGCCGGTCGTCCTGGTTCTCTTACCTTCGACCTCTGGCGCTTCCCTGCGTTTTGGTGCCGAGTAAGAGACTCCTCTTCCTCATCGATGTGTCCTTACCTTGCGTTTTTCTCCTTAGCTCGCTTCGGGTTTACCGAAGTCCCTGTGCGTTCCTTTTCCTTCTCGACGTTTCCTTGAATGAGATTTTGAAACTTTTTTTGCACTATGCCCTCTTCTTTGACCCATCTCTATCTTTCCGCGGCGGGTCTAAAGGCTTGGTCTCCTCACTCCAAGTCGTTCCTTGTCGCAACGCGCAGTGCCCTATCTCTTTTCTTGACGGTATCACGCTTTCCCCAAATCGACTATGTGCGCATCTCCTTCTTTTTTTTCACTGATTCGCGGGAATAAGCCGTGCACATTCACCTTTTTCCCAATACTCAGTTGAATGATCTTTCTCTCTCAGTGTTATTTCGATATCCTTGACTATCTATTTCCTTTTTTCCTAACTCCTTCTTTTCCTCACTTTCTCAGACCCGGGTTTTTCCAGATGGTTCCTTCTATGACGCTCCTTTCCTGCGAGCGAGTTCCCCGATTGATTACACTGATCGTGCTGACCTTGCGATTTATTTTCGTGTTAGCTCTTTCAGCACTTGTGGTCCCTTAAAGTCCTTCCGTTTAGTTTTAGTTCCAGTTCACGACCCTGTTATCCCCTTTTCGTCTTGTTCCAGTGAGACAGACGATTCTTTCTAGACGATTCTCCTTTAGTTGTATCGGCGGACGGCCAATCTTCCTTCTTATCGCTTCCGCCTATCTTAATTTTTGAGGAGCGTTCTGATTAATCAAAAGAAATCTCCTGTCACACGACTTCATTTTACCCTTTTGGGTCCTTTTTCCTCGCGTCGAATTTCCCGCTTTCTCTTTCTGTCGCTATCTCTTCTTATGGCTCGTTCAAAGCACCCGGGGTCCACTTTTTTCCCTTTGACGCTTTGATTTGAAGAGTTTTCTCCCCCTTTGCGAAACGTTCCTCTCAGGTCTTTCTGTAATGCAATGCAAGCGTACAAGCGCTTTTTCGTTGCTTCCTGAACCCAGCACGGTCATAGTATTGACAATCTTCTTCCCCCAGCGATTTCCTTGTTTGAAGCATGACGGCGAATAGTGAAGTTAGTGACCCCGGTTTTTCCTTTCTTCTTTCTTTGGGTAAGCGAGCTAGTTATTCCTTTCGGCGTGTGAGAGATTTGATGTCGGACTTTGATTTGTCTCCTTCTTATTTTATCAAGGGACATCCGAAGGACGGACTTCAATTTCCGAGGGCTCATGTTCGACCCCCATTAAATGCTCATTCCATCTCAGACAAATCTCGCCCCCCTCATCCGTTCCTGCTACATCATGTGAGCACTTTCTCGGGATCTCTCTTTTCTCTATATTTGTACGACAGTTTACGTTTTCCCTCCTCTGAGATTCCTTTTTCCTTGTCATTATTGGCTTCGCTCGTCCTGCTGAGGTGTTAGATAATCTGGTCCGAGAAGTCGATTTCCCAGTTCCTCCAGTAGTCCCCCCTTTTTTCAAGTCTTCTGGGGCCTTCTTCCGAAAGGCTACCAAGATTGCCTCCTTTCTTGACGTCGAGTTTTCCCTCTTTAGTTTCTAAAAAGAGATTATACTGGGTTGATTTTTTTGATTTTCTCGTTCCGATTCCTTCTCTCTGCTTTACGGGTTTCTATTCGACAGATTTTTTTTTCTAGGTCCAAGTCTTTTGGACACGGCTTTTTTTTTTGGGTTTTTTGAGAGTCCATTTGACCTTGAGGATTTTTTCAGTGATCGTTCGCTCAAGTTTCTGTGTCGTTGTTTTCTTCTTCCCTCTTCGCGATTCTTGATTTCGGGACGCGTGTTCATTTTTTCTGACCTCTTGTGATCTTCGTGTTTTCTCTTCCGGCAGATTTTCGGCCTTCGTTCGGCGTCTACCCTTTTACGATAATCCTTGTTTCTCCCAGTCTCTCTGCATTTTGTTAGTTTTTCTCTCTCGCTTTCCTTCCGTTGTTGTTGTGTCTTTTTCTGACACCGTACACTGCACCTTCAGCGTAGCGTTTTTTTTTTTTTCTGCCTTCTTTTCCTCTTATCGTCAACTTGGACGGCCCCGCCCTTGCGACCCTTTCTTGTCCATGAATCTCGTTTCTTCCTCTTCAAGAATTTGAATCCCCATTCTTTCTTCGTCTATTTCTTTGTACTAACTTCTTTTCAGTTCCCTTTCCGCGGATTTTTTGTAGTCCGAGAGAGGCCACGGCCTTGCTACGTTCACGTCATGTCATCTTGGAAAATGTTCTAACTAACCCCTAAATAAAGTCTATAACAGAACCCCTCTCCTTGACTTTTTCTCTGCTAAAGACGTTCTCTTTTTCTCACGTATCAATCCTTGGTACTTTTTTCTGCCGAAGGCCTTGGGTCCGAGAACAGCGCTTGTCCTCTTTTCGTACGCTTTTGCAAGTGCCTTCCTCTTTTTTTGATAAGACGCTCGAGTCCGCTGACTTTCGCTCTTTTCCCTTTAGTATTTCAGTGCGGCACTCGCACCAGCTTCTTTTCTTTTGGCCGGTGTCGCAGGTTTTGTTTATTCTCTCTAACCTTTTCCCTCTTCGTCTCCTACCACCTCCTTGGAGTTTCCTTTTCCCGTGTCCCCAATCCTAAAAACTCTCGGAGTCGGAGGCTCTCCTGGACGTTAGTATCAAATGCGCGAAGACCCCCTGCTTTTTTTTTTTCGCTCCTTTATTTCCTGTAGTTCAGTTTAGTTTCCGTTTCGATTTTTGGAATCTTAGTACCGTGTGGTCTACCGCCTTCCGGATCGATCCCCCGTTTTTGGACTCTACGTCGACACGAACCTCCCCATCTATGCGCCCCCGTAGGAGATTTTCTGAAACTTCTGACTCCTATGGCATTTTTTTCGATCGCCGGCCTTTTGATATCAGAGGCCTTTGTGCATTTGCTTTTTTTTGCATTTTCTTTTTATTTATTTTCCTGACGATCTTTGTAGCTATGTGCTTCTGTTGCTCTTTCTCTTAAGCCCTGATTTCAGGCGCCATGTTGCGATGTTTCCCATCTTTTTGTGATTTTACTCTTTAGCTTAAACACCCGTTCCCTCTGGCTTTATGCCATTTCGATTCCCTCCTCTGATCGCATCGTCCTGTCGTTTCGCGTCTTCGTGCTCAGTGCTGGGTTTTCTTTTTGTTTGCGCGTTTGGATTCAGCTTTTTGCTTACCACTCGCGTCCTCTCTCAGGTTTTAGACCTTCGTGTCGAGAACTTACCTTTTTTTTTCCTCTTTTTTTTTTCTGCTCTCCTCCTCTTTTTCAGCTGATTTCTTTTTTTACTTAGATCTTTTTCTTTCTTTTTTCCTCCCCTGGCGATGTCGAACTCTCTTTTTTTCTTGATGTTCTTCCGTTGCATCTTGAACACACACGTCTTACTTCCTTTTGCTTATTCCCCGGCTAGACCGCGGTTCGCGCACCCTTTTTTCCCTCCCTTCGTACTATCTTCGCTGATGTGTGGTTTTTAATAGTTTTTCCTTCTTTCTCCTTCTACTATTTCTTAGAAACACTTCCTTAAGTAGGTCTTTCAAGAATGTTCTGCGTCGTTTTCAAGTGAATCCTCTTTTATTATTGTTGATCTTAAATTGCTATCTACAGATGTGTTTCCTTCCTCCGCCGTACGCTACCATTCTTTGCCTGCTTTTCCTTTTCTTTTTTAGGCGAATTTTGTGCACGATGCTCCCCCTAATACTTCTCTGCGTGTTGCCTTTCTTTTTTTACTCCTCGTATAGTTTCTCTCCGAAACCCACGTGCGCGCTTAGGTTTTTTCAAGATAACGTTGCCCCATTTTTGACTTTCGGTCTCCTTGAGTCCCTCGAGACCCCTTTTTTTCTTCCCGCCCTTTTTCCCACTAGCGGCTTTTCCCCCCTCCCGCCTTCGTCTTTCTGAGGCACGCTTTCCTTTTTCTTGCGCCTTCTCGGAGCGCTAGTGGCGCCTTTTTTTTTTTTCCCCCTCAATCCTTTTCCCTACCGATGACTCAAATCCTCACCCTCGTCGTTCCTCCCCTTCTCCTATGGAGGACTCGTCTTTGCTCTCTTCCACAAATAAACACCGGCGGGGAACCCCGTCTGCCTACCTCCTTCATCTTCCTGCCGACCGTTGTTTCCCCTCGTCCCCTGACAAGGCACACCGCTCGACAGCCATTGACGTTTTTTCCCCCTCCGGTCATAGTCTTGCCAGCTGCCTCTTTTCCAGCCTCTTCTTTTTGTCCTCTGCCCTCGTAGGTATCACACGTGCCCTGAGCGCGTTCTGTTAGCCTCGATAGTTCATGAGTAAGTTTTCCAATGAGCTCTTCGACGCTGTTTTTTTGCTTTTTTTTTTTTGATTTTTTTCCGGCCTGCTTCCGGCTTCCCGTCCCGCACGAGCTGCTCCTCACACGGAATACTCTGAATTCCAGTTCGCCTTTTTTTTTTCTTTACCCGAAGTCTCTTCCCTAAATTCTTCTTCTCTTTCGTCTCTCTCGTCGACTGGAAGGTTTCCGTTACATGTTCACTTCCCTCTTGCCGTCCTTCTATGGACTGGTAACTTGATCTTTCTTTGGCTTTTTTTTTTGAGTGTAGTATCCCGCCGTTTTGTACTCGTTGTTTTCAACCTACGAAGTCGCCCCCAGGTCTTTCCTCCTCTTCTCTGCTGGTTTTTAGAGTGAAGACGGTGACTTATGTGCTCCTCTTTTTCCTTTTTAGATCGTCGTCTCGCCGCTTTTCTCCTGTTTAGCGGCAACTCTGACTCACGCGCTTTCCTTCCGTCTTCCCTCCCCGTTTTTACGTGTGCTTAACAGAAAACGGTTTTTCCTTTGTAGGTCCTTTGGTTGTGGTGCTGACCGTTTATTTTATTTGATTTTTTTTTTTATCGGCCTGCTTTACCTGAGCCTTGTGATAGTTATTTAGCTGTTTCCTTCCTTACTACCACCTTTCTTTCGTCCAGGTAGCCCGCTTACTGCTTTTCAGCTCTGACTTACATTCCTTTATTCGTTCTTTACTTACGGGCTTGCCTTCTGTGTAGTTTCTTTTTGCCTCACTCCTCGGAGTTTCCGCGTCTCAAGATGTCATTTTTTTTGTCTTATCTTTCCTTCCCTTTTTTGTTTTCTGAGTTTCTCTCTCTTACCCTAAAATCCCTGCGCGTTCCTACCTGCCCCGAGTTCGGTCGTTGGACGGCCCCTCATTTCGTCCTTCGCCCTTCCAGATATCTTTACGAATTCCCAGTTATTGTAATTTCGTTTCTCATCGGTTGTTTACGTCCCACTGTTCCTCGAAAGGCGCACGAAGATGATAAGTTCTGGGAAAACTGTTCATTGCTCCCTCACTAGAATATTCCCTTGTTCGCGAAATGTCCCTCCTGCCCGACCCCTCGACGTAGCAAAATAACACCTTCTTCTTTTCGTTTCCCTCCTTTTTTGTCCGGTAGCACGTTCTCCTGTCGGGATTCTACTCATTAATCTTTTCTAGCCCCTCTCTTCTTTTTCGCTCTTTACAACTTCAAGAGCGGGTGCTTCTTTTTCCTCTTCTCGATGCCTGCGTTTTTCAGTCTTGCCTTTCTTGTTTCAACTAGAACCCGGCTGCTCCTTTTCAGTCCCGTCTTTTCGACTCTTCGGTGATCGTTTCAACCCTTCTCGTCAAACTTCTTCCCCCCCACCCGGCGAGCTCACAAACCCCTCCCCTCACAAATGCCGATACTGATCTTTCTTTGTTTGTTGCGTCAACTCGTTCCTCGAGAGAATCTTAGGTTCTTTTCTGAAGTTGACCTCAGCGATTCTTTACATGGTGCGAGATGTCTTCCGCAGAGGGTTCTCGCCCAGCTCGGAAGACCCTGCGTCTTTTTGTCTTCTCTGGATCCCGGAGTGCCCTTCCCTTTAAGGCCGCATCGCTCTCACAGTTCGTCGATGTTCTTTTTTCTGTTATGCTGACTATACTATGAGGCTTTTACTTGAATCCTCTTGCCGTTTGCCTACAGTCATTTCTTCAGCTTTTTGTTTCTCAAATCCGCTGCTGGACGGCTTGCAGATTGGTTCTTTTATGGAACGTGCGTATTTCTTCTTTAACTTTTCGTTTGCACTTCAGGCGATCTGTTGCCTGCCCCCTTTTCTTTACTGCAGGTTCCCTTCGTTGACACTTCTCGCGATTTGATTTACCGGTGTTCTTTTCTCTTTTTTTTTTGGTTCCACGACGAATCGCATCTCTCTCGACGTCCCCTCAAACTTCGTAAGTGTTTTCTGTTTGTATCTGTTTTTTTCTTTTTTTTTTTTATCGGGCTAAGCGAGCCGACTACCATTAGCGCCCAGACTAGATGCTTTTTCACATCTTTGGTACTTTCTTTATTTTTTGTTGTCACGTGTTTGTTTTTTTGTTTTTTCAGCATTCCTGGTGGTTAGAGGAACTTTCTACGAGTCTGGATCCACTTTTAGTAGAACCTTTCGTGTTGCAGACCTTTTCTGCGTGCCCCCCTTCCCCAACACTCCTACCACGATTGCAGCCATCTCTTGCATTTCGCTTTTTTCTTCGACAGACTCCTGCCACTTTCGACTGTCTACCCGATAAGCTTGATCACGGGTATCACGCGTCTGCGAGCCCCCCCTCTGTTCTCTCCCCCCAGGAACCTCTGTCGACCTCCTTCGCCCCTCCATTTTTGTCTTTTTCTTCGCTTGGACTCTCTTTTCCCTCAACGTTTTTTGTTGAGTTCTCCTTTTTAGTCCCCCCTCCGTACATGATATTTCCTCCCAGCATTATTTCGTATTTTCTCACCTTCTCTCTTCTTGTTCCTATGTCGAGATCGATGGCATCGCTCTCCACACCTCGTGATGATGTTCTTTTTTGGTTTTTCTTCCTCGTATAGTCTTTGAGTCACAGACACGCGCGTTATCGTGTTGCCTAGCAGTCTGAAAATACTTTTCCTTTTCTAGGTACTGATCCAGTGTCTATGCTCTTTTTCCCTTGGTAAACCTTTCGAGTGCTTCAAAATCTCCCTTCGATTCTAGCCAGCGATTTGCTTTTCGTCACCGAAATGCGTTTCGTTTTTTCGCGGCTTGGCTCGCTGAATCCCGGCTCCGCCCCCGCTCGACTTTAAATTATACTTTACGTGGTTCGATGCTTCGAAGCCGGCATTCTCGGATTTTCCCACGAGCTCTTTTCGATGAACAGTCAGCCCCCTTGAAACTTCTAAACCTTATTTTTTTCCCTTTGACTTGAGCGGGTTCAGTTTTCTTTCTTTTATTCCTCCTCTTTGAGTCTCGTTCACCCAGCTTTGTCTGACCAACTTGCCCTCAGGCCACAGCCAGCACCGCTTTCCCCCCCCTCTTGCCAACTCTGTCCTGACGCCCCATGCGTCCCCCCCGTCTCCGTTCCTTTTCCTTTCTGCAAAGGAGGATAACGATCGCGGTGCTCTTCTGTATTTTTCCCTCTTTTTCAATGAGCTTTCTTCGGACGCTGTTGGCGCTTTATTTTGTTAGTTTTTGTCTAAGAGCGATTTGATCCAGGACCGACCCTTTTCTTTTCGAAGAAGGTCTCTCGGGTTATGACATCCGTGCCGTCTTCGAAGATCGACACTCTTTTCCTCTTTAACAGCACTGCAGTTCCTTTAGCGGATCTTTCATTTAGTTTATCCGTCCGTATTTTTCTTCGTGAAAGTCCTCGTTGGCTTTGTTATTTGTATCCCGTCCGGCTTTTCCCCTTTTTTTTAGTATCCTTTTTGGCGAGGCGATGTTGTAGCGTCTCTAAAAGACTTAAGCACCACCCGGGCTTCCTTCCAGAATTCTGGATGTTCCGCCCTTTCCTACGATTCTATCCCGTATGAGAGTCCTCGTCCCTTCGATCGTCTCTCGCACCCTCTGCTTTACCCCGGTCATCGGCGCGCGTTATATTTGATTCTTAACAAAGCCCCGACCGGGTATGGCTACTTGCTGCAGAACGGTTGGTTTTTTCATCCCGTCGTCGTTGTCTTTTGAATTCTCCCCCGGCTTTATTTTGAATCTTTTTGTATTGTCGAGGCCCCCTCAGCGAACCCAGTTGGGAGATGATTAGTTTGCCTTCCCCTTGCTATCGGTCCCTCCTCTCGTGCTAGGCGGTGTGAGAGTGTCTTTTTTTTTCTTCTTAGTCACAAAACTCTTCTTCTTTTCCCCATCTTTTCCAAGATAGGTTATGTTATTCGACTGTCGATTTCCTCCTGCATTCGCCCGTTTGCCTTCCTTCAGATACTCGTGATGGAAGGTCAATGTCCCCTCTTCTCTATTTTCTGTTTGGTCCCTTTCTCCTTTCTTTTTTCCCCTCCCCCTTTTTTCTTGTTTTGCTTGATATCCCTGATCTCACCTCCCATAAAAATTTCTCTGTTCAGAGACGGTTTCCTTTTTTTCCCTTGTCCGTGGACTTCAAAGCTCACTCCGTCCCCCTCTCCATCTCCCTGCCAGTACCTGACGACGAGCTAACAGCCCCGATCCCAGGTCTTTCTTTGATGAACGAGGTTGTATTTTTTCCTCTCCCCCGGCGACCTTGGCGCTGACCTCTTCTTCTAAGCTCCTCCACTCTGTCACGACAACCAGCGCTTTTTCAGGGGTGCGTTCTGAGCTCACCTCTCACGACCTCCCCAGAACTCACAGCGTCTGGTCCCACTCACCCACGCCCCTGGAAATGGCGCGCTTTGCTCCTTGCACGTTTTCTTCTCCATACCCCTGTTACGGTTGCTGAAGTTTTTGGACCTCTACACAGCGCCGCGGCGAGGACGTTGCCGCCGCCCCTTTTTGCCTGGGGTGCTTCTTCAAGATTTTTCCGCCAAGCGATCTTAGCACAGCGTAGTCCTCTTTTCAATTTCCCCCTCGCCGGTTTTTGACTCTTGGTCCTCCTGCTTTTTATAGGAGTCAGGTTCTCGGCAACCGTTCGGAATACCCACATAAAAGTTCCTGTCTTTCTTTCTCAATCCCACCCCTAAAATTCCCAATCCCCCACCCCAAAGGAACCCGGAGGGATAAGCGGACTTTGGATTTCCCAAATGCTCGCGCGAGAGGCCCTCGGAGTTCTTCCTTTCCCCTAAGTACCCTTTTTGTAGCTGTCTCGCCTTTTTTATTTTCGAGAGGAGGTGAATTCCTCCTTTCGCCTCATGCGCCACAGCTCGTGCTTGACCATGGCTTTCTCCTTAACGCGAGCGGGTTTTCCTTCGCCGGTCGATTTCCACAATCGCTCGACACAGGCGCGAACTAAAAGTTTTTTCTCTCCTATCGATTTACATTCGCGTGACCCTCTCTAATTCCTCTTTCATTTTCCCCGAAAGCCCTCTTCCAGCCGTCATTGCAAACCTGGGCTCTGGCCGATTTCTCTTAGACGATGGACCGTGCTGGAGTTCGTATGGGTCCCTTGCTGGAGTTTTCTTCCTTCTTCTATCCATCATTTCTGTCGATTCTCAAAGGGGGAACTGGATCTTTTGCCGGCTGTCCCCCCCCGTTCATTTTTTTCTCTTTTCTTTCTTCACTTCCCTCTAATCTCTACGACCCGTCCCCGCTTAATCGTCTGCTGAGCCCCTCGGTGAAGTGATGGTTTGCTCTTTCTTTTTCTTGCTGGGGGTTCTTTTTTTATTCCCCGTCGGCGGCGCACCTCGCCTCCTTTCTACGAGATGCGACATTCCGAGAGAATCCCTTGCGATTTGCCGCAGCCGCCCTTTTTTTTACTCCAGCGCGCCAAACTATCTCTCCGGTTCTCCCTCTCGCTCGTGTGGGACGATGTTCAGCTTCCCCTCTGAACAAACACGTCGCGACCGATGTCCGCGATTTTTTACCTTTCGCGAAAGTCCTCCTCACTTTCTGTGCTGCCCCCTCCTCAGCCCTTATAATCGGGTACTTTGGCGCCGCCGTGACACATGTCTTCTTCGACACCTGAAACCTGTGATCTACTTTCCCGGATCGGCTTCGTTGCTTGTTCCTTTTGTCCAGTTGA
>Ga0179593_1815682_pt1 | contig 13398 bp, 11 predicted proteins | sample CZODoug2_1_08_16_FD_185931 | JGI IMG/M metagenome (GOLD analysis project Ga0179593, IMG submission 185931) | Vadose zone soil fungal communities from Angelo Coast Range Reserve, California, USA - CZODoug2_1_08_16fungal (PacBio error correction) | ecosystem: Environmental > Terrestrial > Soil >... | reverse complement strand
ATTTTCTTCTTGGCTTGGGAGATTCCCTTTCCTGTTTTCTTTGTGAGGTTCCTGGTCCGATACGGAAATACGAATGCCCCTATTTTTCCTTCTCCTCTCAGGTGGCTCGTTGCTGGTCTCCCCCCCTTCGGGACCGGGGGTGTTTTTTTTGGGAACGTTCTTAATTTTCCGGAAACTCCTGGAAGTCTCCTCTTTTTTTTTTTCCTGCATCGGGGTTTTCAAATTTCCTTTTTTTTTTCTTCTGAAAAATGGCGCCCGCCCTTTTTACCGGCTTTCTTTCCAGGCCTTCTTTCCCCCGCAGTTTGTTTGCTTTTTTTTTTTTTTCACACACGGATAAGCGGGCTGGGAAATGTCTTTCGACCCTTTTTTTTCTTTGCGGAAGGGGCCCCTTTTCTCCCCCTGGCGTTCAGTTAACACCCTTCATTTAAAGGAGACGACTTGTTACCTGTATGTTTGGGGGCTTTGGGGGAAAGTTACACACCTCCCTCTTTCTCTTTTCCTAGTGTCCAAAAAACATTTTTCTAGTCCTTCTCCCTTTTCCCTTGCGTAGAGCCCGTTTTGGGTTATCGGGTAGTCCCGGGGAGGGGAGTTTTTAAAGGATTTTCCCCTTCTCCCCTTTTTTCAACTCTCCCCTTTTTCTATGGAGTTAATTTTTAAAGCCGTCCCTCCTGGGTCCTCCGCTGTTTCCCTTTTTAAACATACAATGGGAGGTGTCCCCTCTTCCTTTTTTATTTCTCACAACGAGGGTGCCACTTTTTTCCCTTCGATGTGGGAGGACAGACACACCCCAAACCTTACGTGAGGGCGTTAAACCTCTTTTTTCTCCGCTTTACGTGTACCCGAAGACCTCTGTTCTTTCTCCCCCTGTTTAAAACATAAAGAATTCTAGTTATCCCGTGCGGGCCAAAGGACAGCTTCCCCCTTCCCGTCAGCTTCTCACAAAAAACAACCACCAACTATCAGTGAATAGAAACTTCCTCCCTTTCTAGGGTCAGGAAATAAATCCTCCTCCTTTTAAATTCAAAGGGTTTCAATTTTTGACGTGCCCAGGGGGCACCCCTTCTTCCTTTCCTCCAGCAGAATCAAAAATTCCCGGATTAGGTTGTTTTTTTTTTTCCCTTTGTACCTTTATTTTCTTCCTTAGAGTGTCCTTCCTATCACCTGGCCGGGAGGTTTTCTTTCCCTTCCGTGCCTCCCCCGAGGGTGTCGCGGTTTTTTTTTTTTTTTTTCTTCCAGGGGAGATCGCCGGGGACGGTTTTCTTCCTTTGGGGATGTGGTACTTTTGCGGGTATAAGAAGGTTTTTTCTTTTTTTTCCCCTCTTGTATGCCGACAGGGTCTCCCCCCTCTTTCAAGGTGAGGCGTCTCCCGGCCGATCCCGCTTTTTAAGGTCGACGATTGCTTCCCCCTTTTTCCTGGTCCAAATTTTCTCGTTTTCTCTCTCGAAATAAAAGGGGGATTTTTCCTTCCAAGGGCCGTTTTTTTCTAATTCCAGAAAGCTTTTTTTCCCTCCCCTATGGAATTCGCCCTTCTTCCTGAATTTAGATTTCCCACCACCTTTCCTGGTTGCGCGCGTCTTCATCTTTTTTTTCTTTTAAAGAAATTTTCCGCGTCATGGCGGAGGGCCTTTCATCCTTTAAAACTTATGAAAAACACCCCAAAAAATGACCCCTTTTTCCCTGGGGTAAATGTGTGTTTTTCTTCTTTCTTTTTTTTTTTCTCTCATGTAAAAACCCTTTTCTCCCCAAGGAAGGGTGCTCTTCTGTCCCGACCCCGCCCCCCTTTGGTCGTAAGGTTGTTCCTTTCTTTCCCATCCCCACGGCCAGCAATTTCCTCTTTCGTGGAGGATATTTTTCGAACTTTGCGGCGTTGTTTTTCAAAACCTTGGGTAAGGTGAATTCGCCGTTTTTTTTTCCATTGAAGAAAAGTTGAGTTTTTGTCTTTGTCTTGGAAGCAAAGGATCCCTTTTTCTCTTAACTTCGAACTTTCCTTCCCCCCTAAGGGGGAAGAGGATGTATTCCACAAGAGATAGACCCCGAAGGTATCTTTCTAAGAAGTGATCTTTTTCTCAGGTTTTTATAGAATGATTTCACTCTTTTCAATTCCCCCGTTTTTTTTGGTAATTTGATGTTGGCCCCCTTTCCTCCTTAAAAAGGGATTACCACCCAAGGTGTCCACATGAACCGTGGAAAAAGAAGTACACTTTTTCCCCTACTCGTCGAATGTTCTTTTTAAAAAGAGCCTCCTGACTTCAAAAAACTCTTCCCTCCGTAAAGGGTCCCTTTTATTGTAGTAGGGAAGACGAAATAGTTCTTTTCCCCCCTGGGCTGGGCCTTTTTCTGCAGTTCGGGGTCCGTCCTTCTTCCCTTCCCCCCTACAATCGAAGTTACGGGGCGGGCCGCTTCTCTTTTTTTTTTTTTTCACGGTAAAGTGATCATGTTTTCTTCACAAAAACATTGCTTTCCCAAGGTCCGTGGGATAGTGCATCTTTCTTCCCCCCCCATCTACTCAAAAAAATTTTTCTTGGGTTATAAGCCGACTTCTCCCCCCATCTTGCCTTTTGGTTTTCCGCCCACCCGCAGGTTTTTTTCCCTCCTTCCCCCTTAATCTGTGACGACTTGCAGTCCCCTCCCCCCCCCACGGAATGCTCTATATTGTCATCCTCCTTTTTGGTTGAGAGCTTGAAAAAAAAGAAAGCGTTTTTTTTTTCTCAGGCAAAAGGTCGTCCAAAACCTTTTTCCCGGTGGTGAAAACAAATTGAGTTTTCACCCTTCCTGTGGGGTTTGTTTTTTCTCGAGCCCGGGAAACAAGACGGGTTGCCGTTTGGGCGGGAAAAGCTCGGGGTTCCCCCCCTTTACAATAAAAAAAGTGGTCTTTTCTTGGGTTTTTTATTCCCTCTGCACGAGACAAACCATTTTTTTTTTGAAAACGGGATTTCTCCAATACTGTCTTCCAAGGGGAAGAGCTTTTTCCTTTGCCCAAAAACGGCATTCTTTTCCTCTCCCCCGGAAGAAAGACAAGTCTAAGTCTTTCGGCTTTTCTTTTCTCCTTTTGAATCGTTTTCCTTCCCCCTGGGGGGACGGACCCCTGACAAGTTCCTCCTTCCCTTACCAGGGGTCGGCCCTTCTTGTGAGTTCCATCCCCCCCCCCCCCTTGGGTTTTGGTACCTTTAAGTACTTTCCCCGGGAGTGGGGTTCTCCCTCCTGCGCTTTCCCTCAAAGGAACGGATGCCTCAACCTTAGGGGGAGGTTCCTCGCGCCTCCAAGGGTCGGGCTCTTTTTGGACTCCCACCTGGGTCCCTGGCCCCCTTCTTTTTTACAATCGACTGGTGCCAACTCACCCAAAAAACTTTTCAATTTGGAGTAAGTTTTTTCTCAGAGCTACACTGACTTCTTCTTCCCCAAACGGGCCCCCCCTGGAAATCTTTGTTTTCCTTCCTCCTATCGGAATGGCTCCCACATCAAGGCGGGCATCCCCTTTCCTTCCGCTGTCGGGGAGACCTTTCGATTCCTTAAGTATCAAAGGGACCCAACTAAAGCATTTTCATCGGGAGTCCCCCCCCACCACGGAAGGGTCGTTTTTCCGAAGGAGGCCGGCATTTTTGGGGTTTTTTTTCCCCGATAGCAAGATCTTTTTTTGAAAGCAAAGGTTTTAGCAACCAAATACGACCGGTGGCACGCTTCCCCCCTCTTCCCTGGAGTGGGGTGATTCCTGGATATTCAACGTACAAGTGGAAATTTCCCCCCCGAAGACCTCGTGTTAGGACGGGCCCCTTGCGTGGCCCCTCTTCGAAGAGAATGTCATAACAAAAAACCCCCCCTTTTGCCGCAAAGAGGTAAGGGTTTTTCCTCTATCCAAAATGGTTTTACCGTTCCTCCCAGGAAAGGAAGAGATTTGGACGGGGAAAACCTGTAACAAAAAAAAAATCTTCTCGAGGGGGGAGTTAAACCTCAAAACCGCTTTTTCCGGAAAGGTTGTGTCTTCCGGAAACTTGTGGGCCCCTCCTTTTTTCTTTCCCATAGAGGGATTTTTTTTCTTCCCTTGATTGGATGGGCCTTGCCTGGTTCCTGGTGGGACCTTCACATCCCCCCTGGGTGAGGAATCTTTTTCGGAGGTGTCGCCCTCTTTCCGAAACGGTCTTCTCTGGTTGCTGAGAACCGAAACCCTTTTTCGAGGGCAGGGAGGGATATTCCCCTTTGCAGGGGGAATGTATTTTTTTCTTCGGTTCTCATAGATGGCGTTTCTTAAGAGAAAAGAAGTCCCTTAGGAGACACCTGGGAGTTTCCTTTGGGGCAGGAAGTTAGGCCCTTTTTTCTCAGACAAAAGGCACCTCGGCGTTCTACTTTTCCCGCCCGGTGGAGGACTTCATTTCCCCCCCTCCCTTTGCACAGGTGATAGAGGATCTTCCTTCTCGGAGTAGCCAAGTCAAAACCATTTTTTGCCCAACGAGACGTCGTTTAAACAAAGGTTTTAAAAATTTTTCTTTTTTCCGAACAGAGGCGGGTGTGCGTTTTTTTCTTCTTAATTGTACCTTGATGACCGGGACCGGAAGGATTTTCTTTCTCCATTCAGGACAGTGCGGCCGAACTTTCCTTCGGGAGCCCGAAGCTTTGTCTGTCCCTTGGTGTTGGTTAACGCCCTTAAAAGGATTTTCTAGTCTTCCCTTTTCCCCCCGCGTAAAAAGGGACAGCTTTTTCCAATTCCTTCCTTTCTGTAATAAGGACAAGGTTTTTTTTCACAGGTTTGACGGACGATTTTTTCCGGACTTCGGCCTTCTTTCCAAAATAGGGAATTTTTTTATTTCTTCCCCCTTCCCCCTTGAAAGGTCACTTTTCACGGCACGAAGATCAACCCTCGTTCTCTGTGAAAAACAAAAAACCCCCTTTTTTCCTGCCATAGGTCCGGGCTTGATTCCATTTTGGTTTAAGAAATTTGAAGGAATTTTTTTTCCCGATACTGGTCCCCCTTTAAACACTCCTCCCGTGGTTTTTTCCTTTCCCCCCCCTTCCTCCGGGAAAGGCTCGTCTGGTTTTTTTCCCCCCTTTTCCAAAAGCTTAGGGGACTGTTTTGGTCCCTTTCCAACAATATTTTTAGGTGTGCAAAAACCTTCCCCCCTTCTTCTTGACCAAATAAACATACCAAACCTCCCGTTGGTTTTTTAAAAAGGGGCCTTCAAATTGTTGGAGACGGAGGATTTTCCACCTTTCCCATGGGGAGCCGGACTTTCATTTCTCCCTTTCCCAGAAGATGATTGCCAGTTTCGACCCTTTGGCCAGCCGACACAGGAGGGTTCAGTTTCCACAAACTCCCCGTTGTTTGGGGAAGGCCGCCGTTTTTTTTTTTTTTCGGGAGGAAGTTTTACGAGTGTTCGAACTTCTGTCCTCTTGCGGGACCGCGGGAAGGAGCGCCTTTCCCTTTTTTTCCCCCCCCGGTGCGGTGCCTTCCTTTTCCCCTCATGAAGAAAAAGACTCCCCCACCACCTTTTTTGCGAATTTGCGAAGCACTCGGCCTCCCTCTTTTTTTTTTGGCGGTGAACTCGTCCTTTGGTTTCCCTTTTTTTTCGGAAAAAAAGGGGGGGGGAACAACAAACTTCCCCTTCTGTGCTTACGGGTTTCTTTCTTTCGCCATCCAAGAAGTCGAGTAGTCTATATTTTTCTCCTTTCCTCCTTTTCCTTCTCTAATCAGCGAAGGGCTGGGATGGTCTCTCCCTTTTTTTTTTCCATGAGAGACGGGGAGTGGTACATGGTAGAATCTTTCCTGAAAAGACCCACTTTCTCCGGGGGGGGTGGGGTCGGCGGAGGTCCTTCCATGTTTCTAAGGGGGTGTTTCTGCTCTCTTTTTTCCCAGGGGGAAAAAGGAAAAGGGGTTCCCCAATAACTTTTCTTCCGCTCGGGCAGAGTTCGCACTTCTCTTCTTCCGCAGCAAGAGCTCGCCCTTCTGCAAGCCAGTTGTTTTCGTCCTCAGGAGGAGACTTTCCCTTTCTTCCACCCCTGGTTCTTTTCCGGATGAAGATTTGGCGCACCTGGTTGCTGGGGGGAAAATGGTTTTTTTTTCCTCCCCCCCTGTCTTTTCCAAATTCGAGTGGGATCCGCCTGTCTCCTCTCTTTCCTGCCTTTTTTTTAAACCCGCTTTTCCGAATTTTTTCGGTTCGTGTAAAAAATCCCGTTGATGGTTCCCCTTTTCTCCCCATCAGGCAAAAGGGCTTTTCCTTTCTTCCACCCCTCTGAGAAGTAAGAAGTGGGGTTTTCTTCCCAGGACGCCCCACGGGGAGGAGGTGAAACGTATTCAATTTTCCTTTTTAAAAATTCTCCATTCTTTCTTTTCTCATGGATTAATAAAAAACGTCCGGGAAGGCTGACGTTTTTTTTTGTTTTTCACATTAAAAATTTCCCTTCCTTTCTTGGGCACGGTATTGACACCCTCCTTTTCCTTGTGAAAGCGGCATCCCCCTTCGGGATGTTTTGTTTTTCCAGGTGAAAAAGGGTTCTCCCATGTCAAACCCTCGTCTTCCCCTCCCTTTTCCGAAGGGGGAAACTATGTAGTTAATTATTTTCAAGCCCTTTATTAGGTCTTTTTCCTTTCTTTTCGGGCAAGGCTTTCAAATCCCTTTCTCCCTTCCAAAACACCCCCCCCAATGATCTTGCTCCTTCCTTTCTAATAACCTCGGATCAGGTCTTTTATTTTTTCCATAATTCCTCGGTTCTCTCTCTCTAAGGTAAAGGGGACTTTTTTTTCCGGGACATTTCCAAAGCTTACCACCCCAATTCAGAACCTCCACAATTTGTTCCCGCGTCTCTTTTTTTCCGGGGATGAGTGATGTTCTTAACCGGAATAATTATGGATAAACTTTCTTTTTCTTCCCACCTTTCATAACTTTAAGGCAGGAAACCGTGTCTTTCTCACAAAAAAAGAAAGAGATGCAGGTTTCAAGGGGCCTATCGGTGGATTTTTTATGAAATAGGACCGTATTGTAGAGGACGTATTTTTTCTTTCACGACAGCCCTTTCCATTTTGGTCGAACAAATTTCCTTTCCGGGTTTACTTCATGCCAAAGCCCCCTCTAGGAAAGAAGCGAGCCCCCCCCTTTCTCGATGGCGGCACACTTTTTTTTCCAGATAAGGGAGGTTTACGCAGGAGTTTTCCCCTACCAGGGATTTCCCCCCCTTTCCTGCTAACCGTGGGGGCCGCCCCTCCTGAAATGGCTGAGGATCCCTCGAAATTTCGGCCGCGTCTTTTTGTCCCCCCCCTTCTCTTCCCACCAAAAGAAGGACTGATTGTTGGTCTCCCTTGTCTCGAGGATTTTTTTTTTTTCCCCCTTTTTCCAAAAATTTTTGGCCCCCCTGCTTTGACGGGAACCCTTCTGGAAAAAAACTTCCCCACCGGACCTTGCGGTCCGGGTTTTTTTTGTTCTGATGCTTTTCCCGATTTCATCCCGTTCCCCCAAGGTTTTCCTTCTTCATCGCGTCTTTTTTTAACAGTTGGTAGTCCTGAATGCCCTTTCCCAAATCCCCCTTACAGGAAAATTTACTAAAATAGTCTTTTAGATCTATTCCCCTGGGGGAGGTTTCCCTTTGCCTGGAATCTCAAAAAAACTCTGCCTTTTGGAAGCCTTTTTTACAGCCCCAATGGAGTGGGTTGTCGATGCCTGAAGAACTCTTTTAGTCTTTTTTCTCTTTCAGGAGGGAGAAAGCCCGGTTTCTCCAGGAGATCGCCTCTCCCCCCCTTTCTGCAGCGTTTTCCCCTTCAAGGGGGTCTTAGAGCTTTGTTTTTCTCCCCTGAACGAATCCCCTTTTTTCCCTTTGAGGGGGGGGGCCCAGTTTCTCTTCCAATAAAGGGTCAGACCTACTTTGACAAGGATATGGTCCGGCTCTTTTGCCCGCCTTTTCCTTGGTCCTCTTACATCTGTTTGTCTTCAAGTTTTTCAGCTCGATGTTTGCCTCTCCCCGGCCGTTTATTCCCCTTCCGAGGTTACAGTTGTAGAGTTCTTCCTCCATTAGACACCTTGTCGGGGAATCTGATGGGCTATTCTTTTTTCCTCTTGAGGGGGCAGAACCCCCCTCCGGGGAAATAGAAAGTTTACTCCCTTTTCCGACTCTCCCCCCTTCCTTCGTTTTTCATTGTCCCTTTTCTCCTTGTCTTAACCTCCAAGTATTAATTCCCCCCCTGTACGTTTACTCTTCCCCCACAAAACCCCATCTGTTAGATTGAGTGGGTTTAGAAGGCCGCACTTTCCTCCGCAGACGGCGGCTCTTCCCCGTGTTTTTATCCTCTCCCTTTTTATCCGCTTTCACCCCTTTTCTCTCTCCCCTGGTTTTCCCCTTTTTTTCCTCCTTCCACCCTTCTTTGCACCCTCCCTCTTTCTCCTTCCTCTTTCTATCAACTTTTTCTGTACTCCCCTTGTTCTACCTCCACGCGTTTCCCTCACCTCTCTTTCCCCCCACATACCTTTCATCTTTGACAGCGCTTTTCCCCTTTCCTCCTAAATCCGCCCCCCCTTCCATTTTAAAGAAACCACCAAACCTTGTTGGGGGACGGGGCCTTTCCCCCCGCTGGTCCCACCCCCAAAACGAATCTCTCTTCCTCTCCTCTTTTTTTTTTTTATTTAGGGGTTTTTTTGGGGAGGCCTTTGGGGGTGGGTCCCCCGTGTGGTTCAGCCCCCCTTCCTTTAATAGTTTCTCTTCCTTCCCCTAAAAAAAAAAAACCTCGCATGGCCAACCTCCCTTCCTTGAGAGTAAGGACGCGACCCTGCCCCCTCTTCAAAGAATTTTTTCTGAACCTGGTCAAAAAAACAAAATCCTCTTACCATTCCCCCTAGTAAGGGATGGTCTTTTTTTTAAATATCTGAATTCGACAACGTTTCCCCCTTCTACTTTTTGCCATACCTTTTTCCCTTTTTTGTTTTGTTTTTCCCCTGGTGAAAAGCACTTTCCCCCCGAAAGTGATTATAGAGAGTCTCGGAGCTTACCCTTTGGCGATGGTTTCGGTCTTTTCTCCCTTCCCTTTTCATTGCGGACGGGATTTTTTTTTCAAGAAGCATTGGAAATTTTCTTTCCCTCCCTTTTAGAGTGAGGAGGGCTGCTTCCCCCCTTTCCCAAAGGGGACAGGTCCCTTTTTAACCCTCGTTACGGCTGTTTTGGAGTCCTGGTTCCCCTTGGGAAAAAGGCCACACCTGGCAGCTTTCGATCGTTCTTTTTTTCCCATTTCGGGACCAAGGGATTTGTCTTAGAATTGGGCCCTTTTTCGGCAACTGGGTTTAAAAAAAGTGGATTGGTCTTCCCATCCGGGGAACGGCACCCATGAACAAACTCTCAAAAAAATCACCGGGAGTGGCCGTGTGCCAAGCGATGCAGCAGCGTCCCACTGGGGATAGGAAAAAAAAAGTTCCTTGGACCCACAACGTCCCCTTAGTGAAGATTCGCTGTTTCCATAAAAATCACCGTCTTTGCGCAGAAATTATTTTTTTTCACCGTGGACGTGCTCCCCCCGGGCTTAAGGCTTCGTTTGAGGACCCCCCCACACGACCGGGTAGGCGGCTTTGGGGAAACCCCTTTTTTTTTGAACGCGCGAGTCTCCTCTTTTGAGAGAGACAGACACCCCCCCCCCCCCTTGGCGAAGGCAATGCTAGTGGGTCTATACTCTCCCCTATAGGAGGGCTCACTTGGGGAGGGGCGGGGCCACGTGAGGGGATGAAACCAAGTACACCCCTTCCTGAAAGGGGAAGTTTCCCGAGCCTCGATCCGTTCCCCCCCTAGGCGGCAGTTGGTTTGAAAACTTCCGGTTCTTGATTCCTCCAGCCTCAAAAAAAAAAACAAAAAAGAGGTCTCCCTTTCCCTTTTCCGGGGGGGAAGGGGGTTTTTCACCTTTGGACCGTTCACCCTCACCCTTTTCTTGCTGTGGGCACCGTTGGGAGGGAAACCCCCTCCCAAAAAAAATTCTCGCTTCCCCCTCTTTTTCGGTTAACACTTTTTTGAACTCCGATAAAGGTCCGGTGGTTTTTCAGGGGGTCCGGACACTTCCTGTCGAATTCATCGTAACTAACAAGGTTCTTCCTTTGGTCACTGACACCTTCTTTTTCCTTTTTCTGGAAAAAAAACTTTTTTCGTTCCTTTCAGGGGTTTTTCCCCTCCTTTCCCGAAAGTCGGACGGGAAGAAATCTTGTATCTTTTGGTGGGCCTTTTTCCTACGGAGCGCCGTTCCCCCTTTGGGCCGCGTTTTCCCCTGGGAAGGCCTTATCTCCCAACATTTTTCCCTTCTTTCTTGGCGGGTATATTTCCTCCCTGCCGACATTCGTAGAACAAGGCAATCCAATTAAAAGAGATTTTCCTGTAAATGAATGCCCTTTCTTCGAAAACTTGTGCTTTCCTTTTTTTTTCAGGGCAGCGCTTTCCTCGCAAGAAGCACGGTTGATTTTTGGGGAATGATTGCCCCCTTCCGCTTTCCAGAAGAAATGTGTATGTGTTGATCTTCTTTAAGGGAATGACCTTGTGGTCGACCATCCCCTCCGTAGGTTTGTCCTTTCCCCGGCCTCTTTCCTTGGGGTAAGGTGGGAAAAACTATTTTCTTTTCTGGGACCTAAAAAGAGCTCCGGGGGTGTATGGTTCGCCTGGGGCGCCTCCCCGATTTTGGGAGGGAGGCATTGCCCAAGTTTTCTAATGGAGGACCGAGGATGGATGGGCCTAACTGGGACGGCCCCTCCCCGAGTTGGAAGTCTTATTTCTTTTTCCACAAGATACCGTTTTTTTTCTATAAACCTGATCTCTTCCTTCCCTTCTCGTTTAAAGGGTTTCCATCCCCCCTCGTAAAGGGAAACTTTAAGGTTATGATAACACGGGGTGCCCTTTTTCGCTAGTAATTTCCGTTTTTCTTCACAGGGGAACGATTTCTTCTCCCAACGTGGCACCGTTTCTTGTTTAAAAATCGAACTTTATTTCTCTGGAAATCTCTTCAGGGACTGTAGAGGTCTCCTAGTTTATTGTGAACAAAACTCTCGTTACGACATTTTAGCAATAGAAGAGTTTTCCCCCTAATTCTCTCCCCATTTTGAAAGTTTTATCTCAACTTTTCCTAATAAAAAGTGGTTTTACTCAGTCCGGCCCCCCCCCAGAGACTAGGAAGTTCTAGTATTTGCTCAAATTTTTCGACGACGGGTCTTCTTTCGTCCCTGTTTTTGTTCCCTTGGACAAACATAACCCTTTTTTTTTTCCCCGGGGGCGGGAGGTTCTTCAAACCCCAGGGGGTTTCCTGGGGGGACCCCCACCCTCCTTTTTTTTCCTTTTTTTTTAATTAAAACTCCCCAGGGGGCCAGGAAAACTTTCTTTTTTACTTGTCCTTGCGGACGGATCACAATCGGGGTTGGTCATTCCCCTGGGGACGAAAGGCTAAAGTGTCTCCTCCCCAAAAAATTCCCATCCCCTTTTGAGGGTCGTTGTTTCCAGCCTCCAACTGAGGGGTTTTCACTGGTCCACCCCCCCTTTCCTCCTTGAGGAGGGAGGGCCCTTGTCAGCCGGGCTTTCCCCTTTTGGAAGCGATAGGAGCCGCTTTCTTGGCCTATTTTCGTGAAAAAGATGCTCCTCTTCCCTCTTTTTTTCCGGAAAGGGAACATTTCTTTGGCGGTACTTGAATAGGGTTTACCCCCCCATGCGGGACAGCACCCTCCCCCATTTGCTGGAGGGCTCCTCCCCCGATTCCTTTTCTTTTCCCCTTTCGATTTACAAAAAAATCGTCCTGGTATTCGTATTGCGTGATCCTATGGCCTTTCTTTTTTCCGGCAAACAATTTCCCCATTTCGTTTCCCCCTCTCGTAATTCCCTTTTTTTTTTTTTTCTCTAATTTTCCTTTCTCCTCTAGAGATATAGGGGAAGGGATTTCTTGCCGCGCCCACAATGCCTATGTTTGCCGAAAAAGGTCTGCGGCCGGGGTCTTTTTCCTTTTCTTCTTCCCCTGGCCCTAAGGAAGGGAAACACTCTCCTTGAAATAGAAAGATGATTTCTCAGGATTTGCGTTCTTTGGAGAAAAGGGGTGTTTTCTGCTGTTTCCCCTCCCCCTGGAGAAGAAACGGACTTGGAAGGGAGATCTCGGCCTCAGTTTCTTTTAAAGGTCCTGAGTTCGCTAGAAAATTGAAGCGTGACTGGCTGCTTTTTCTCCCTCTTTTTTCCTCAGCGGGACGAAAAGGACTTCCTCTTTGCAAACCCCTTGTATGGAAAGTGTAATTTCTGGAGGCAAACTCTTTCCCTTTGGATGGGGAAATGGTTTTCCCCCCTTGAGGGGACTTAGGCACTTCTCTTTCCGGGAGAAAAGGTTCGGAATTTTTACAGCTTGGCCTGACTTGTATTTTTTTCGTGCTTTGTGGAAGTTGTCAAACCTTCCCGTCTTTGCTGTGGCGGGGCGGTATTTTCCTTTTCCTTTCCGAAGATTGTTTTACCGGCCCTGGCTGAAATGTACAACTTTCCTTCAGATTCGTCCTCCCTTTTCTTTCTCCGGAAATTCCGGGAGAATTTCCCTATGGGCCAATGCCTTCTTCCTCTCTCTCCCTGCAAAACCCCCTTTTCTAATAAAAGCCGGGTTTTTTTTGGCGGGGGAAGACGGACTTGTTTGTTTAACCTCCCCTTTTTTTTCTTCTCCGTTTGTGGGAAGTTCTTCACTTCCCACTTGCCAGGCGGGTCATCCCTTTGGAAAGGTCCCGGAAACCTAAAAAGGGGAAGGAAGTTCTCCCCCCTTCCCCCCCAGGATTGGACGGGTACTTCTCGTGAGTATTTAAGGACCGTTACCCAAACCTTCCTTCTGTCCTTGGGAAAGCAGTTTCTTTCTTTTCCCTTTGAAGAAGTTTCCAAATTAATTTAAAAGTCCCCAGTGAGGGACCCCCCCCCCCTCTTTTCGTATTAATTATAGGCACCTCCATTCCTTCCTTCACGGTAAGGATGGGGCGAACATCTCCCCCTCTTGAGAATAAAGGTAAAGAAGGCCTTACAAACCTATTTTTTCCCCTTTACTTTTTCTTCTCTCCAGAAGAACCTCAAATGTAACTCTATATGTTCTTTCCGGGGTCTTTTTAGATTTAGAGGGTTACTTATACTACCATGGGGAATGAGGGATTTTCGCTCTTCCCCTTTCCCTGCAGGAGCGATTTCGGACTCTCTCTCGAAGAAGGGAGTTTTAATGGGGGATTTCATTATCTCCTTACGATTTTCTCACCTGGGGGGTGGATGCTATTCCCTCCAATTCTTCCTCCATTTCTTACCAAATAAAAGGGAAGGAAAGGTTGTCAAAAGCCTCCCCTTTCGAGGGGAGGGAGGGGCAAACCACCTCCCTTTTCTTGGAGAGAAAAACCTAATGTCGGCAATCATTTGTTACGGAATGAGGCTGATCTTCTAATACCCGGCTGGGAGAGGTCAGTCCCCCGG
>Ga0179593_1696248_pt1 | contig 13398 bp, 18 predicted proteins | sample CZODoug2_1_08_16_FD_185931 | JGI IMG/M metagenome (GOLD analysis project Ga0179593, IMG submission 185931) | Vadose zone soil fungal communities from Angelo Coast Range Reserve, California, USA - CZODoug2_1_08_16fungal (PacBio error correction) | ecosystem: Environmental > Terrestrial > Soil >... | reverse complement strand
TCGTGAGAGGAGATAAGCCCCTACCCCATTGGACTCTGTACGATAACCCGTGTTTCTTTTTTGGAGGTTAATATCGAGGAACCCCCCTCTTCCTTTCATTCCCTCCCTGATTGTGTGCCTTCACAGGTTTTCCCGCCCTTGTCTGCCGCCCTCCAATCCAAAAAGCTGATCCTCCGATTGTTAACTGCCCTCCGAGAAAGTCCCTTCTGGTCTTTTTCCCTAAAGTCTGATCGTATAGGGAGTAACCCCCAAGAGATCTGTCTCTTAAGGGTTTCCTTACCTCCCCTCCCCCCTGTACATCACACTCCCCTGAAAGGATAGTAGTAAGTCCATGAAAGACGTTTTTAAGCTCTCTCTCCTCTTGGCCCATTCTCCCCGAGAAACGACTCGATTGTCTCCTATTCCGACCCTTTTTGAACTTTGGTGGTCATTATGAACCCCCTAGCGTTCTTTCCCCCCCTCTCCCTGTCAGTCTTACCCTGGGGATTTTTCGTATAGTTTCCCCCCAAACCCCCTTGCCCCACCTTTTCTTGATAGCCACAAATATAAAAACCTAGGGGACCCCCAATGACCGTATTCGTCTCCCTGTATGTCCCCCCCGAGGGAATCCCTCAGTAAATTCCCCCTTTCGAAATCCGTCCCCCCACTTCCTTCGAGATTTCAAAGCTGGTAGACAACTCCTCCACCGACGGATTCTGTACTCACCCAGAAAATACCCCTAGAGATTATTTTCCTTTTTTTGATTTTTTTTTCTGTTCCCCTCCGTTGAAAAATCAAAACGGAGCGGCTGTTTGCCCCCCTGATGGTAGCCTCCTCATCCCCTTGTGTTTGAGTTGAAACATCGTTGACCCCCCCTTTTCTTTCTCCTTCTGCCCCGTTCTCAGAGACCGAAAAATCCCCCTCCACCACCTTTTCCCACTCTGATTCTTCCATGGGATCTGTTAAAACCCAAAGATTTTTCCCTCTTGACTCCCCCAGTTTCCCTCCTTTTTTTCCCAGTTTAGGCCCCTTTCAGTCACGTGCTGGTTCAAAACTTTCAGGATTGTTTTCACTTCTCTTTTTTTGCAATCTCTACTTTCTGAAAAAAATCACTGCTTATGGATGTTTTTCCTTGAAACTCAGGGTTCCTTTTTGGTTGGATTCCTTCGAAGGGTGTGAGGAGGAGACCTTCCTAAGGATGCCTCTATTTTCTTTATTTCCTCCGGGTGGGTTTTCTTAGAAGAATGTTTTCAGGCACGCCCTCAAAAGTCTCAGAAATCTCTCCAGGAGCCCCCCGGTGGTCATCCATTGTTTTTGTCAGCCACCGACCTTCTCCTAGAACTGCAGCCCCCCGAGCTATGGTTATGCGATTTTCTCCTCCCTATTTTTCTCTACGGCCTTCGGAGATACGGTTGAGTTTTTTTTCCTTCCCGGATCCTTCCACTCCTTTCCCTCTACTCCCTTCGTTGTCGGCCAAGCAATCGAAAAGATAACGCCCTCCTTTGAAAAGCTCTCCCCGTCGGGCGACTCCCATGCTCTGCACCCGGCCCCTTTCGGTACCGGAAGGGGAGCTCGGGGGAAAAAGAGTTTGACATAAAACGGCTCTCTGTCCTTTGTCGGACCTCTCTTTTCCCAGATTCTCTGGTCCCCTGTTGTTCGTATTTCTCCTAGAACTCTTTCAAGTTTGTCCGAAGTATAGGTCTTTTGAAGATGATTTTCTTTTAACTTCAATCATATTGAACACGGTTCCTGAATTACCCCTTCCCTCCCCCCTTTTTGGAAATTCCTCTTCACATATTTTTTTTTCCCTGTTTTACTTTTCTTGTCAATCGGTGTTTCTTTCTTAGCACTGATGCCTTCCTATTGAACAAAAGAGACCCATTCCTTTTTCTTTTCCTTTTTTGTTTTTTTTTTTTCTTACTTTGTTCCGGCCAGCAGTTTCCCGTCAATAAGAACAACGTTGGATGACGACATTTTTCCAAGTACCTAACGTCTCCTTCCCCTATCCCCCCCCCATGACCTCCTCCGTGAATCTGTCAAATGGGGCGCTGAATTGAAGACACCTTTTGCTGGGCTCATCCTTCCTCCCAATCATTCCGTCCCCCTTCGGAAAAGGTTCTGAGACTCCTCCCCCCTTTGCCCCCTCCTCCCCCGTCTCTTTCCGGCACCACCCTGAAGAGGCCCTTCCCTTAAAGATATCCCCGCTTTTCTTCCTTCGGCATCAATCTCTCCCCCCCCCCCCCCCTTTACTCCCCTGGGGGTGTGGGGGTGACTTTCTGAATAGTTCTCGAACCCTCAAACCTTTTTGCGGTTTCTATTCTTCTTCGGGTAAAAATCAAGAGGATCTGATTTCCTTATGATGGTTCGACTTTTTCCCCACTTAGGGACTGACTGGGCTCTTTTAGTTAATAGACCCGCGATCCTACAATAGCAGCTTCCCCCTTCCTAGTTACCCTTTTTGTCGTTTTTTTTTTTTTTTAGACTTCTTTCAAACCATTCTCCTTTTCCTTCGATTTTTTCTGTCCTGAAAAACAGTCCCGGCCTTCCAGGCCTGTAAGTCCTTTCCCAAGTAGTAATTTCGCCACCACTTCTACTGGAGTTCTTCATGGTTCTACCACCTATTTCTAATGGTAAACATGCCCCCTCCCAGTGAGGAATGTTTGGAAACTTTCCCAATCTTTTCTGTCCCCCCCCCTGACTTGATGCTCGTCCTTTTCAATTTTTTGAGGCCATGACACGTCTTCCAGCCTCCCCTATTGCAGGCATATTTTGGCATCTTGTCTTTTCAGGGACTAAATTTTCCTTGGCTTCTCCTGCTTGCTCGGGTAGTCGAGAACCCTCCTGGAAGAGCGTCTCCCGTTGCTCAGAGAGCTTTGTGACAAGATGCAAAGTGAGGACCTCTCGAGTCGCTAGAACCTGCCGTTACAAGAGACTCCCGGTGGAGGGTTTTCCCCGAAGAAAAAACGTCCGCACCACATTTTAATTGAACATGTCTCGAGGAAGGAAAAGGGAGTTTTTTCCTCGATGGCTGTTCCTGTCCGAGTGTCGAGCTTTTGAACCGATCTTGTTCTTTTACCTTTCTGCCTCACCTGACGATTGAAATTTCTAGGGGAAGACGTTCCTTTTTTCGGTCCAAAGCCTCTATGTGCTCCTAAGCCCCAACAGTGTAAGGGGGGTCTTTTTTTGGGGACGTTCCCCCCCTCGGGTCCGGGACTTCCCCCCCCCCTCTTCTCCCTCACGCTCGACGTAATTCCTCGCCCCCCCTCCCCCCCCCTTTTCCCCCAAGGCGTGAATCGCGTGTTCGCCCCGCACTCTTTTTTTTACTTTTCATTGTTGCTCCTCCTGCCTATCTCTTTTAGTAAAGGATGTCGTCTCGTCGATTTGCATCTTGCTTCCCGCACAGATCAATCCCGTCAACCCTCCTTCAGAGAGCGCTGCTTCCTAGTCACGCTCCAAGGTAGAATTTTCCAAAAAGCCAAATCTCCTTTGTGAATTTCTTCGTTCTTGCTTCCTTACCTTTAGTGCTGGGTCCCGGAAGTGATGAATGAGCCCTCTCCTGTTTCATTTTCTTTCACTTTGCTTTCCATCTCATCATTTGGGTCATGTTTAATAGGAACTCCCTCCCTTAAATTCCCAACCTCCTCCAGTCCTAAGAATCCTTCCCCGATTACCATTTTCGTAGAGACTCCCAAGATTTTTTTCCTCCTTTGTTAGCTAGTAATATGTGGGTCTTACTCCCTTTTAATTTCTGGCTTTTCTCACCGTGTTTCTGCGTAGGCGGCTTCAATGTCGCTCTCCCCCCCCAAACTTCTGGCTTCTCACCTGCCAAGTGGCCAGGCGCTAACCCTGCACCTTTCCAATTGACTCCCAGCGCTGCTCCCAAGACCGCACCCCCCCTCTTCTTTCACTCGAGACTTCCCTTCTGTACCTATCGGGGATTTTTCTGAGGAAAGGATTTTGATTAGTCTTTTTTTTACATTTAGTCCATTTCAGTTCTTTTGGCATCTTGTCCTCCCCCCCCCATAACATTTCCGGATCGCGCTCCATCTGCATCCCTCCCGTTTCATGCTCGAAGGAGGATGCTCCCCATCTCTAGACGACCCTGAACCTCTTACTCAAGGAGAACCCTCCCCCAGAAAGATAACCCCCGCAGAGCCCTTTCGGGTCCTATAGCAACCCAGAATCCCCCCCCTTAAAAAAAGGGGAACCCTCGCGGGTTTTAGTGCGGGGTCCACATTTCCCCCAACCTACGGTTCTCTTTTGGGGACTTTTTAGAGAGTGAGGGAGGAATATCTTGGTCTCGAGGTTTATTTTGTGGACTTACCCACCCGCCAATTTTCCTTTTGGTTCCTGACTCCGCCAGGTCTATGAACAGTTCTTTCTTCACATTTGAAGTCCTCCAGATCCTCTTTAACACCAGGAATTAATGTAAATCCCCAAAAACGTAACCTTCCCTTCCTTTTGACCCAATTGTCGCAACGCATAAAAGCCAGTCCCCTTCCTTAAACTGTACCATCTTCCCGCTGTTGCGGCAAACAGTACTATCTCCCCCCGACCCTTTTTTTTTCCGTTTTGTTTCAAAAAACCCCCCCCCCAAAAATTGAGGAGAGCTTTTTCACTTCATCCCCCGTCCTTTGCCCTCCGATCAGGAATGTGCAAGCGTTTAAACAATGATCTATTCAATGTTCAGGCAGAGGTTATTTGCGATAAAGAATCGATTGAACCCCCTCTTTTATTCCCCTTGAGCCATGAATCCCTCCATTCCAATAGTTTTTTCAAAGATTTTTTTTCGCATTGAACTGTAAATTTTTTTTTTCCTACCCTCTTGTCAGTAAAAAAGGGAAGTCTTTCGGTGGATATGACTCCCCCCTTCCTATATCTGATTTTTTGTGTTCCCTAGAGAGGGGGGCCCTTTCTGAACCCAGTAGCCCTTGGACTTTTTTCCCCGGCTTTCCCCCCTGATGGCTTTCGACTCTAGAAACTCCCGTTATGGGTATTAACCTCTTTCGGTGTAACTTACTACGGTCTTTAATTGAGGATCGGAGCTCGCGTTTTTGGACTGTTTTCCTTTCCCCCAGTAGCTTCCCTTCCTTAGAGCCGGCTGTTTCTTGTTTGGACCCCCCCCCCCACCCCCCTCCCCCCAACTTCCCGGCGATCTTTAGTATAGCGGTCTTTTGAATCTCGAGATTTTCCTTCCTTTTTATCCTGGTTATCTGACACCAAAAGACGTACCTCGTATAAGAAGCCTTTTTTTAGTGGGACTTTTCCCCCATCCACTTCTATCAATCTCCAAGAATGTGCAAGGGGGATTTCCGCCTCGTTCTTTTCCACTATTTCCCTTGCCCTCCAGTCTGGTTCTTCAAGCTTTAACAGGCGTTTCCCAACGTTTTCTCTCTTCTTGGTGTCGCTGGTTGCTCGCGCGTCGTTTTTGGAGCCCTCGTGATTTTTCAAAGTTTTTTTTCCTGCATGGTTTTGTGCACGCTGGCTAGAGTCTTTGGAAGTATAGGTCTGATCGATTTCGGCCTTCCTCCTTCAAATTTTCGGTCACTTATGCGCCACCCTTGACTATGAATTAACACTTTTTTGGATCGACTTTCCCTCTCCTTCCTGACCCCTTCCCTTCTTTCTAATTGAGATGGTGAGTCCTTCCCCCCTCACGACGCCTTCCCACCACCGATTTTCTCCCTTTGTTGTTTGAGAGAGCTTTTGTTAAATTTTCAGGCTTTTCCCTCCCCACCGTCCACCTCCCTTGTCCTTAAAGCGCTTTGAATAGATAGCCCCTCCCCCTCAGAGTCCCCTAGATTTTTTTTATATGACTTTCCAACAAATACTTTGGGACAATGTCCTCCTCTTTTCGACCGCTCTTCCTCCCTAAATTGCGTTCTTTCTTCCACTGTGACCCACTTTCAACGTCCTCTCTCCTCTACAGGACAAACTGACCCCTTTTTCTCTCCAGAGACCCTCAGTCTTCCTCCCCAGCCCCTGTTCTGGGTACGCCTTCCGAGCCGAAACTACCTGGCCGGTTTTTCTTCTCCTTGAAAGCGCGGCCGGACCTTTCCCCCCAAAATTCTTTGCTTTCCTCTTTCTTTCTTGCTCGTTTTCTAACCCAATTCTTTTCTGATAGATCTGTGGTAGGGGTCCCTCTCAAGAACCCCTCATCTTTTCCCTTTGTGTCCAGCCCTCGTTCCTCGCTTAATAACCATCGCGCCGGCGGAGCTTCAAGGTTTCTTTGGTTTTTTTTCCCTTTCCTTCTTTTCCCTCTTACTTTGGTCTTTTCTTTCTGTGTTAGGAAGCCACAGGATATACGCTTCCCTTCCCCCAATGCGCTTTGCCTCGCTTTTCCCCCAAACTCGTTTCTTTTTCCAACCACCAGGCGATTGAAGCCAGAGGATAGTTTCAACTTCTTTCCTCCCCCAGAATCACGCCCCCCCTCCTGAATGCAAGGACAAGGTCCTTTACCATCCCCAACCCTTCCGCTTTTCCCCTCTTTGTCGAAACTTTCCCCCGTGAGGACAGTTTTGGTCTAGGTCCCGGATTTGTGAGGGGGTCTCCCCATATTGTTCCCTCCCGGTCTTGACGTTTTTACCCATTGAAATTTTTCCCTTTCTCTCTGTGGGCCCCTGGTGGCCCTTTTTGCTCAAGTAACTCCCCCGCAGAATCTCACCAGAACAGTTGGCTCTCCTGTGACCCCTTTGCATTGGCTTCGACCCCAAGTTACCTTTGAAACACTTTTTTCCTACCCTTTTTCAGTCCCTCCCCCCCCACCCTGATTCCCATAGCCCTTTTAAAATAAGATAGAGGTTTTCCCACCCTATATTTTTCGCTACCACACCTTGAATGGCTGGTGGTTTCTGAGAAACAGATGTTTAATACCTGACTGTTCTCTTTGCTCCTCCCCCGTTAAGGACTCACCCCGAAGTTTAGAGTGACCTTTTTTACATATCGAACTTCGTTCCCCTTCTGGGGAGTAGGAGTTACGTCCCCTAACAAACTTTTTCCCCCCCAAGGGGCTTTTGGTGTCCTTTCCCCCCCCACCCCCCCCTACCCAACAGGATACCCCTGAGACCAGTCCCCCGTACTTTCACCCCCCTCGACTTTTCTTACCCCCCCCCCAAAAACCAACCCCCTTTGCCAGGGGGTTTCCTTTCCGGGCGGGGTTCTCCCCTCACCTGTCTTTCTTCGTCCATTTTTTTTTTCTTGTAACGATGCTGCTTTGCCACTGATCTCCGGCCAGAATTTCTTCCCTCCGAGCTTTTTGCTGGAGGGCCCCCATCGCCCCCTTTCATCCCGTCCCGCGCCTTTTCTTGCTTCGATCCCCTCCGGAAAGATAAATTTTTTTTCCTTAAGAATCCCACCAATCCTTTCTTTTCCCATTTCCCGTTAAACCTGATAAGAATTCAATGAAATTGGCCTCTCTGACCCCCCTCCTGCTTCCAACTTTTTCGTGTGAAGGCTCTTTTTTCCAGAGAAAGGCTCCCAGTCCTTGCGCGGTCTCTATAACTCCCAAGTCACAAACCTGAAAAAAAAGTTTCTTTTTAAGGACTCCCCTACTTTTCGGCCCTGGTAGTATTAAGAGAAACAAGATAGGAGGGTCCCTCCCTCAGGGGTTTTTTCTCTCTTTCTCCCTCTGCTATCCCCTCGGCCATGGGCTTGCTTGATGTAATAACTCCGTGGTTTCTTTTTGTTTCGGCGGAGTCCCAGTAAGATGCCCCCCAAGATAGTTCTTTCCTTCCAATATTCGACAATTTGCCCCTTGGCCACCCCTAGGGGACACATTCCTGCAGTCCTTTGTTATCCCATTTTTTCCTCTCTTTTTTTAACTCCACAGAATCGAAGCTCCTCCTTTGTGGGCTCTTTTTTTCCCCTTTTGTCCCCCTCGTTCTTTGGAAAGTTTTCGCACGTCCCCCCTTCCCCCCCTAGCTTTTGGTCCTTCTTTCGATTTGTGACCCATGCCTGTAGTCTCCATCTGCATGCCTTTTTTATTCATTCTTCTTCTCTTCTTTTTTTTGTAAGCGGAACTTACTCCCAGAATGCGATTTTCCCCCCCCAATGTCCTAATCACCCTTGCCCCACTGTTTGGGTTGGGGGTGGGATCTCTTCCCAGCGACCCTTCCTTAGAGATTTAGGGATGAGCCCTTGTATTCACCGTTTTGCCCCCCTTTCTGATTGGTCTCTCTCTCCCTAGGAAACCACCACCATAAAAGGGAAATAGGGGGGGGTTTCTTGGAAAAATTCCCGACAGCCACTTTTTTCCACTTCAAAAACGGGATTCTCTTTCCCCCGAGGAAAGATTCTCTCTACCCCCCCGTCCCCTTAGGCCCCAAAGGTGAACACGAAAATTCCCCACTTTTTAGAATAACCTTCTGTGATCCCTCATCCAATTTAAGCAAACCTTTTTTTATTTCGCCCTAACCCTCCCCCCACAAATTCGAGGCCATTTTCTTGGAAAAACCCCCTTCTTCGATTTTCCTCTCACACTTTTTTTTGTTTATCCTTTTTCACCCCCTCACCCAATGGAGGACCCCCTGCTTGTTTGACCTTACAGGATGGTTCAACCAGAAGCCTCTGATTTCCGGACGGGGGGAATTTTTTTGGCACCCTTCTTACCCCCCCCTTTGTCAGATTATTTGGAACCTCTTCTTGATTACCCGCCTCTTTCCTCCTCAATGCCTCCACTTACAGACCGATGGAAGGTAAGCTCCAATTGACAACTTCAAAGACAATATGCAATTTTTTAGTCCCCATACCCCCCCCTATTTGAGCCCGGCCAAAATGTCAGAAAGTGAATGGTTTTTTCCCCCCATGATTTCAGATTCCCCTTCCGTATTTATTGATCTAAAATGTTACTTCAAAAGTCCCTTCTGACCTTTTTCCAAATTCTTTTCTTCCACTTTTTCACCACGTCCTTAACTCCCTTCATGGGGGTTGCGACCTCCTCCCTCTGGCCTGATATGTTATTTGGTGCTGTGATTGTTGGAAGAGAGAGCCGTTTCCCTTCGAACCCTCTTTTCTTTTCACCCCTTCCCCCCTCTCTTTGGATGGACGAACGTTCTTAAAGCCACACCCCCCCCCCTCAATGGCCCGCCCCCACTCTTTTTGCGATGTTTGGGCGCTTTTTTCAAGGACGAGATAGTCTCCCCTTTTTCCCGAGACTCAGATCCCCTTTATTAGTTTTTCCAATACATAGTAAAGCATTCAGGAATAAGCTGGCTTCCCGAGTCCTTCCCATTCGTCCCCAACCCCTCCTGGGACAATTCTTCGCGCACTCGCGACCAACTACTATCTGTCCGCCTTTCCCGGCCTCGGCTCTGTTCCCCTCGTACAGTTCGAAATCCAACCCTTTCTTAGGCGGTCTTCTTCCCCCTTTGCTTCAGCCTTTCCTGAGAAATCCGTGAGTGACCGTGATTTAAATTCAGTCAGAGAGGATACTAGAAATGGGTCCCTCTTTGAAAGTTTCGGTTTAGGCTACACTAAAGTATTGTCTCCAATTAATATGAGCCCCCCCTGGAATACTTTTCCCCTTTTTTCTCGTTTCCCTGGGCAGCCCCTAAGTTAATTATCCTCTTATAGAGTCATCCTCGACGGGGTTTTTTTACGGCGACCTCTTTTCCTTACCCCCATTATCTCTTTTCTTTGTTGTGTTTAGATCTCCCTTGGTCAAAATGCGACACTTCCAGCAGTTTTTTCCCCTTTACCTGTCTCTCTTGCCCTTTATTTCGTCTCTCCATTTCCCTTATCGCCCAATTTAACGAATGCGATTTTGAATTCCCTTCCCCCCTTTTGTTACTACGGACGACCTACTGTTGCCCCGCCCGCCGTTCCTCACGGACCTCCCTTACCCCCTGAACCTTCTGCTAGGCGCCGATGCTTCCCTCCCATTTCTTATTCTTCCTGCCCCTGTTCCTCTTTTTTCTCCAGACTAACGAACTCCTTTCAAAAAGTTTTTGATTCGCTGGTCCTCATGGGCCCTTCTCCAACCCTGGGCCCCTCTTTTTGCCTTTTGTCGCTAACGCGCTTTTTCCCCCACCCTTGTCCCCCCTTGGCGTGATCGTTCTATTGCTTGCTTGCATCGTCCCCCCCCAAGCTTATGCTTCCGTCTCTTGACTAGCTTCCCCCCCCGAAAATATCCTGATAGTCTTTCTCCGTCGCGCGGGTTCTCTCATAGTGCCTTCAGTATCATCCCATTTTACGTGGCGCCTCCAGGGTGTTTGGTTTTGGAAAACCTCCTTTCGGCAAGACCGTCCTTAGAAGGGTCTTTTTCGCTTTTTTCTTGGCCAATTTCTCGAAAACCCTCAAGATCGATCCGAAATCCATCAAGCTTTCATAATTCTTCCTTCCAACGCTTTTCCATGACGGACATTTGAGAAACCCTCCCAGCCATTCTTTTTTGTTCCCGCCAGTCCGCCGGCTTTTTTTTAGACTTTTCTCAATTCCCCCAAAAACTTAAGTCTTCCCCTCACCCCCATTTTTTTTTCCCCTTGGAATCTTTTCCCTGATCAAATATTTCTGATCCCAAATGCCTTTCAAGACCTTTTTGTCTCTGCCACAGGACTCCCCTAAAGTCAATAGTCTTGTTTAATGGTCCTTCGCGTTTTTAGTCCATTAACGTGACCAGAAGCGTTTTTTTAAACTTGCCTGGGCCCGAGTGCCACCCCTGAGGAAAGGAATCGAAGGGATCCAACATTTCCCTTGAACATCATCCAAACCCCCAAAAGAATTCCTTGTTGATCTTTTTCCCGGACTTCCAAACCCTCCACAAAACATCTCTTTGCAAAGAAGCCCTCCGGCAAAGGTCCCTTGATCACCGTTGCCGGATGTTTAGACAGTTTTGACCCTAGACCCTGTGAGTACGAGTTACCCCCTTAAGACTACTGAAAGGAGGATGGCCCCTTCCCATTTTCCTTAGAGGGGAATCCTCATACCCCTAGTGAAGCGTCAAGAGGTGGCGGAGGCGTTTTCCCCTAGGATACCCCCCTTATTTTGATAGTGTCGGCTTGGCGGTGGAGAAGAGAAAGAAAAACAAAATACCCCTCACGGGATCCCCCCCCTTTTATCACCCCCTCTCATACCATCGTCTCATCTTCGGTCCCTTCTCCCCCCCCCACCCCCACCCCACCTTGAAAAGTTTGGAGGAATTCTGCGTTTGACAGCCCCCCTCCGTCGTGCCTATCATTTCCCTTCTACGCAGTCCCTTCTTAAGTAAGGATGTTCCTCTCTTTTCGAAGGCCCTTGCATGTTTGGTCACCTCATTCCCCTCCCTCAAACACTAAATCCTCCAGCTTTCTATTCCCCCTCTTTAAATCTCCTCACAACCTCATGGCCTTGAATTAATGAGTCCTTTCATTGCAGTTCTTTCAGCTTTCCATTGGAATGTTTTCCTCCTAGCGCTGAAAAAGGGCCTTTTTGAGAGAAGTGACTCCATCTTTTTAATCTCCCTTGCCTTAGCAGACCTCCCAACCCAATGACCGTTTTCTTCAGCACCATCTGTCCAACGTTCTTTTCCAGAATAGATATCATTCTCTTTTGCCTAATCCCTTCACGGAGAACTACCCGAAAGTAAGCTGGACAATGCTGTAACTGTTTCATTTCGGTCTTTCAGTAGCGATCCAAAGATGACTTTCCTGAATGACTGGTTCTTTTTAAACTCCAACGGGTTCATCCATGAAATTGCCGACTTTTCATTGCCAGGCTGAGATCCGGTAACTTTTCAATCCTTCCCTAAGGCCCCCACTTCAGGGGGCTTCATTTCAAGGGGGTCTTACGTACGCCCCTCCCCAATAGATTTTTTTCTTCCTGCTGCCCCCTTCTTCCTAAATAAACCCTCCCCGGATAGTTCCTCCCTCTGAATTTGAAGGCTTCCAGATCATTCCTTTCCCCCGCAAGCCTCCAGTGAATAAGCCCGTCCGCTGCGAGTCTTTCTGAGAGCCCTGAAGAAGTGCCTTCCCAGGGGGGGTGTGGTCGGGTTGCCGGAAGGGACTTCCCGAGCTTTTTTTCTTAGAGGTTGTAAGATTAAGAGAAGGGGGGAAGGCGCGTGGGTGAATGGGGGCGTGTGTGGGCTACACCCAAAAAAACGGCCACTTTGAGAACTCACCCACCCGAGGAACTGAAGATTCGTTCGGCCCCCTTGGCACCAGGATTATCCAAGGTACATCTTCCAAAAAAACCCTTCACTTTGAGAGACGAGGCAAAGCGGGGTCCACGAACTTCAAGACCCCGGTATTCTCGATCATTTGACCACCGAAACACTTGGAGCTTAGATGAGTGGCAACCTCAGGTTACACCTTCTTTGGTCGTAGGTTGCCTGATTCCCAATCAACTTTGATTTTTTTTTTTTTACCGTACCTTGGGCTAAGACCTTCGCTAGTGTCCCATGATGGTTTTCCTGCCAGTTCTTTTCTGCCTTTTTCTTTCTACCTCCCCCCGCTGGCGAGCCCCATGAAGAGGCCACTCTTTCTTCAGGACCACCTCCCCACTCTCCGTTGTGTGAACCCACTACCAGTTTACGCTCCTCTTGGATCGGTCCGTCCTTTTCATGGTTCTCAAAACAATGGATGACGACATGAGGGTCCTATCATTTTTTGGTACCTCTTTTTAAAAAGGGCTGTTTCTCGCCATTGAACTGCTGGATAGGACTGCTGTGGCCCCAAATGCATGGATGGGCCCCGGATGGATTACAATCCGGTTTTTTTAAACATGACGCCGGCGTCGATATTACTTGATTGATCTCCTGTAGCGGTCGACTCGACTACAGATCCTTTTTTGCTCCCCGCATCCAAGGTTCTCCGACCCCTTTTCTTCCGACCCGGACGGTCCCTCGCCTTTCTCCTTTCGGCTGGCCGAAGCACGGCGGGTGCCCACAACCCCAGACTTTTTTCCCTGGCGCCGGCTATTATCTTGTTTTTTTTCAACGAGAAATAGGAACGCGAGATTTTCTCTGCCCAAGCGATTTAGTGTCTTTTCTAAAGACCAGATTAAATCGATCTTTTTCTTTGTTAATTGTTACCCTGACCAAACCTCCTTTTAAATCCCCAAGAAGGGGACCTGTTTGCCGAGCGCGACTATTATACTCAGACCCCCCTTTTTTTCCTAAAGAATTTGGTGAAAAGAGTCCAAGGAGTATCATACCCCCCCCGTTAGTCTTTTTTTTTTTTTTTTTCTTCGAGGGGACTTCTTCAGTTTTTTTCTTTGAGTGACGTTTCAAAGTGGCTTTCCCTTCTGCGGCAGTTTTTCCTCCAGTAGAGTTCCGTCCTCGGTGCCTTCAGGCCCCTGGAGTTCCCCCTGGGGCCCTCTTCACTTCATATGCTGCCGGGGACTATGGCAAAGTCGAATTCGTTTAAAGTGTTCCTCCCTATCGTATTATCCGATAGCTAAGTGTAGTAGGTTCTAATGATGGCCCTTTTTTTTCTTTTTTTTTTTTGT
>Ga0179593_1656102_pt1 | contig 13398 bp, 16 predicted proteins | sample CZODoug2_1_08_16_FD_185931 | JGI IMG/M metagenome (GOLD analysis project Ga0179593, IMG submission 185931) | Vadose zone soil fungal communities from Angelo Coast Range Reserve, California, USA - CZODoug2_1_08_16fungal (PacBio error correction) | ecosystem: Environmental > Terrestrial > Soil >... | reverse complement strand
GCCTGTTTCTTGATTTTTTTGATCACCCCTGCAGATGTCGTTAACCCTGTTATCCCCGGGATCCCCTTTGTGGCAAAGAACTGTTTCTTTCCTTGACCATACTATTTCTCACTTGAATGAGTCCTTTTACCGCTGCAACCGAAAGGGTGATGTACCCTTCTCCCGCATACTGGCTTCTCCCTCCTTTCTGAGGTCCTCTTTTCCCTGATGGTTTGCCAGGGATCTCTTCGGGCCTTCGATTTTTTTTTTTTCACCTGCTCTTTCCTCCTGACGACAGGAATTCCTTTTTTTGTATTGGCCTCTCTCCCTCTTGGCAGGACCGGAGTCTTCCCTGGCTCACCCCCTTTGCCGCGCGGTGACATTAGTGAACTTCGCGGGCGACGGCCGCCAAGATCTCCCCCCTAAGCAGCGCTTTTCCTCGGTTTGTTGGATCAGCCCCCCCCAGATGCCTGCCCACACCCACTACATGACACCTAACCAATTTCGCTCCATATGTCCCTGTACTAACGGGCTTTTTTCCGACCTTGAAGAGGTCAGCTTTCAAGAACCTCCTCTCAGGTTCCCTAGGTCTTTTGAAAAGTGCTTTCCCCCAGAACGGCATTTCACGTTAGCCTTTTGGCTCGGGGGCCTTCTCTTGGAGTTGTGTCCGAAATATTCTCTTTTTTTCACTTTCATCCAGCTGAACCCTTTCTTTCGAACCTGTTTTTTTATATCAATCCCCGGATAAACTCTTTTTCCCCTTTTGGCTGGACTTGCAAAAAACCTCAGAGATTAGTCCCCCATTAATACATACTTTTTTTTTTCCTATGAAATTCTGGTTTCCTGGATGTTCAGACTTCTCGACCCCCACCCTGCCCTCTCTTCTTTGACCGAGTTTTGACTTGCCTCTTGTCCTTCGCCGAGGCTTCCCCCCCTTTAACACTTGTAGCGATTCATGCGTCGTGGCCTCCCTTCCTCCCTAGTGACTCACTGGGTAATCCTTCCTTCCCTTCTTACAAAATCTCTTTTTTCGTTCCGTCTCTTAATTGCGTTAGAACCTTTTTTTTTTTTTCCGGACTTTTTGAAATCCTTTTTTTCCCCCTGCAGGTAGAAATCCCCCGGTTAAATTGCTTCCTCTGTGGCTGGAGAGAGCCCGAATCTCGAACACTCCTTTTCCTAGATTATCCCCGGTCCGGGGATGTTTTCCGCCAGAAAGGTTTGCGGACACTTTACCTCCCCTTTCCCATGCCTGATATAGGGCTCGTGCTCCTTTTCCCCTTGATTCTGTAACCTTCTGTGGCTTTTTCCCGAGTCTACACAAGGCTCTTGGACGTTTTCTTTTTCGGAAGTCCCTAGCAATTTTCTCCCCCCTTCTCGACTCGAAAGCCCCCCTGCCACAATCAGTTTAATGAACTTTTTTTTCAGCTATGAGAGCTACGCCTTCTGGAACGCATTGACAATGTCTTTCTCACTATAAAGCAACGACGACCTCTGTATCAAACACCTTCCAGCCTGAGACTTCTCCCCCAACAGTCCTGAGTTTTCTCCCCCCTCTGGCGCCTTCTGCCACCAATCTTTACATAATTTTTTTGGAATTGGTTTCTTTCACAAAAGCCCTCATGATTCTTTTCCCATAAAACTGGCGGGCCTCTCCAGGGCTTTCTTCTCGACTTCAGGAGTTAGGGGCCCTTTCATTGTGAATCCGGTTCGCAGGGCGAACCCCTTTCCTCGCTAGCTTTTAATTTCCCGCCTTTTTCGTGGTTCTAGTTCAGATCGGGCGGTCGCACAGCGCTTTTTCTTCCGTCCCGCGTCCGTTTTTTCTGAAGCTTTTTAGGTGGCTTTAGCTAGTCCCGCTGCAGGTTTAAATCGCCGGGTCACTTCCCCCGATCTCCGGACTCCCCCAGGTGTTTGATTTTCTGTTCCCGACAGCCTTTCCAAATAATCCCCAACCTTCCTTTGGGTCTCGTTCGATGTTTCGGCCCACCCCTTCCTGGACCTCTCTGGCGGCGATTTTCGGATGGATTTTCCCTTTTCGTAGTGCAAGAGCCGTCGGATTTAGTTCACTTTCTTTTCCTCGTAATGCACTGACGTCTTCCCCCCTTTTGAAGCTTTTTTAGCCAAGATTACACTCCCTAACCTTTTCCACACGTCGACAGCCCTATCTCATTGCGCCATCCTCTTTCAGGTCCGTTTAACCTTTCCCGGATACCGATTTTCCCTTTATTTCTCGTTCCGCCGCGCTCCTCAGACGGTACGGTTTTTTCACATACGGTAGTTCCTGTAAGACCCCAGTCATCTCCCCGGTATCTTTTCGGATACAGGTTTGTCTGTGCATTGCAGGCCTGCGAGCCCGCAGTTACCTCTCCTCTCGTATACGCCGGCTAACCCTTCTCGCTGTCCTTCCTTAAACCGTTTACTCGATTTTCCTTGGAGTTTCCAGCCCGCCTTTTGATCAAGTCTTTCCTCGATTTGTTGGCGAACTCCCCATGCCTAACCGTTGGTCCTTTGTAAGTTCTTTTTCAGTTTCGGCGCAGCACCACGGAGTAACTCTGCCTTGTGAGAGGTTCGGTTTCATTTCGGGGGTTCTTCTCCTGGAAAGTTTTTCTTCCCCCAAGTGAACGGATCTCCACTCGGTTGTCCACTTACAGGCTGCAGTTTTCTTCCCGTTCACCCTCTTTTCTTTCAAGTTATCTAGCGGTTTCGGTACCATTCGTTCTTTGTATCTAGATGGATCAGCGTGAAGTCTGGACAGACTTTTTGAAGGTTCTCTTAAGTCTGGGATTCCTTTGATTTTTGGCAACCCGGACCACAGTGATTTGGTAAGAAGGCTTTTCTTCCTTGGTACCCTTTCCGATTCCCCCCGGAGTGTTCCCCCCCCGGCTCGTTGCTGCCCCGCAGGGCCTTAGCAGTAATCAACGTTTATGGCCACCCTCCAGTTTTAGTACACCGACGAAGTTTTTTTCCCTTTTTTCCGAGTTCCGGTGTGGTTCCTCGTCTAGGATACTTTCCCTTTTTTTTACATCGTTTTTTTTTTTGGCGTCGTCTCTCGAAGTTCTTTCCCCCCACAGCTTGAAACCCCACTCGGCCCGATGATCCCTTTGCATTTTCCCCCTTTTATTGGTACCTCCCTCGAAGACGTCCCGTTGACGAATCCCTAAGTAATGCGTCCCAGGGAATTCTTCCCCTGCGTCCACCCCTCAAGGCGCTCTTTGATCCTCTTCTCCCGTTCAGCCCGTGTATTCGACCTTTTTCCGAAAGGTTCTACACAATCCTTTTTTTTGATTCAACTCCCCTTTCCTTCTCCGACAGGACTTGGTCCATTTCCCCCCTAGTTTTCCGCGGCAGGCATCTGACATCCTCCGGTATCCCTGGGTTTTTTCGACCTAAATCCCCCTCCTCTGATTTTTCCGACGATCGACTTTAAGACGCCCTTCAGCAAGGACCGTTCAGCCTAGCCTTCTCACACAACGTTCACTAAACCATCTCTCCAACTGGTAATACGTCTCCGAATATGTTCCTCGAGACCTCCTTTTTCGATTGTTCCCCCCTTCCTTTGTACATTTTCTTCGGACCCATGGTTTTCCCCAGATTTCCTTCGACTTCTTTACGTTCATTGTGTGATCTTTTCTTCTTTTTTTCCAGGTTTTCCCCCTGTACGACCCGACAACCGCCTGAAGACTCGCCCCCTTTTTATCCTAGATCCACCCTTTTCACGACCGGATACTGAGGTGCCAGGTTATTTGACCTCACTAGTTTTTCCCTTTTATCCCTTCCCTCAATTTTTCCCCCTTGGTACAATGGTGTTCGAACCCACGTAACTGACCCACCCTCGCATTCGATTCCCCCCCCTGCCCCCTGTCTTATAAGCGGTGCACGCCGATGAAGTATGTACCAAGTTTCCCCCCGCCATTGTTGCTCTCGGTTTTTTTCGTGGTCATTCGAACTTCGTGAGTTCCTAATAATAGAGCTTGTTATCTGACTTCTTCGTGATCCCTGTTGAAGCTTCAGTAAGCGTAATCTTCGGCGTGCTGTTCTTTTCTGCCGCGGAGTTTTTAATGCAGTGAGACCTTTCTTTCCCCTATTAAGACAAATCTACCGGCCTTTCACCTCTGTGATCAAATCCTTTGTCATCGTATATTTCGTTTTTCTATAGACTCACCTGGGTCGTTACACCAGTTCGTTTCCCGATAGAGCGTGCCATATTTCCCTTCACATCCTAGGACGGCCGCGGGTAAGAATCTCCAACCGTCCTTTTGTTTTCGGACTTTTTCTGGAGACTCCTCAGACCTCCAGTAATCCCCCCCCTTCGGTTGTTAATGACTTTGTCAGCCTTTCGCTTTGTTATGCAATGAGTTTAACCGTCCCATCTGTACGACTAAGAGCCTAGTTCCCCCCCATGGCTGAAAGCTTCCTAGGTCCCCCCTTCCGGCGGGAGCCGGACTTTGGCTCCGCAACTCTTCTTTTTCTTTTTTTTGTTGGAGGATTGGTTCTTTTCAAGCGCCGACGGTATGCATTGCTCGGAGCCGGCATACCCCCCCCCCCTTTCAGAGGGTCCCACCGGGCTCAGGTTTTTCCTCTTCGTGAGTTCCTTTGTCCAGCGCCAATATTGACTAAGGTTCCTCCTTTTTGACTCACTCCCAGATGACCCTTATGGGGTTGTTCCTCCCGTATTTTTTGCTCGCACGTGTACTCATCAGCCCGAAGGACTTGGCCGGGGTCTTTTCCTTACGCTTTAGGTTAAGTCCGAACGGAGTCCCCTATGCGGGCTTTTCGGCCTGTACCCGGAAGCCTTTTCCTTATGGCGTCCTACAGATTCCACCAGAGCCTTCTATCGTTGTTGTCCTGGACTATTGGCGCCCACCAGTCCAAAAGTGATTCCGGGAGCTTTCGGACCTCCCTTCTCAGCGAATCTCCCTCGACGGCTGAGCGTCATACCTGAGTCTTCCGCTCGGACAGCTTTGTGTTCCCCTCATACTTCCCAACGCCTAGCTCGATAGGTTTTCCAAAAAGCTACTTCGCATGTTTTTTCAACAACTTTCCCGGCTCTCATGCCTAGTTTTTGATCCGGTAAATCTTGCAGTTGTCCTTTTTTCTCCAATGGGTGAACGGGTTCGGTCCTCCTTCTTCATATATTAACCGATGTTATTCGGCGTTCTCGGATAACCTGTTTGCCGTGCAGCCTGAGTTCACCTGGGCTTTATACCCGTAGCCTTTCGTCCAAAACCTTTTCCCTTCACATCTTTCTCTGTCAGTGTCACAACGTGTTCCTTTCCTCGATTGTTCATCCATGAGATTCTCTTGCTGTGAAACCCGCCACGTAGACCTAATGTACGTTTTTTTTTGACCCCCTAATGAACTTCCGGCAAGTGCATATTTCTTTACTCTCGAAACTAGAGAGGGGCCTTTTTTTTGCATTTCTTCTTCGATTTCCACGGAGCATCTTTCGAGCTCTTTGTTTCTTTTGATCAAGGGCGCTCTTCTTTATGTTGGTAGCAAAGCACCAGGGTTAATCCCCGGTACTTTCTCTTTAGTTTCCCTGGAGTCAGTAGGTCATCCGCGCGGCAGAAAAGGTCTCTTTGGAGGTTTCCAGCCGACAATAACCGTTTCCTTCTTCAATTACCTTAAAGGAGTTCCTGAATCCAGGACCATTTGACCACCCCTTCCCCCGCTTTCTTCATGATCAGATTTCTCTTTTAAGGCTTTTTTTATTTTGCAGCAAAAGCTTCCTTGTCCATTTTTTTCTCTACTTTTCCTACTTCATCTTCACAATTCAGTTATCGATTTAATTCCCTTGAAATATAGTGATTGTTCTTTTTTCAGCTTGATTCATTTGTTGGCCGATCTCTCGAGATATTTTTGTTTTGTTTTAGAGAGGAGCCCCCTGCTGGTTTGCTGACCTACACTCGTCTATGTTCGTGCAACCGTTTATTGGCCCACTGGTGCCACAATAGAGGATTTTGATTTCCTTCAGCGCGTCTTTTAATCAGTCAGGATCCATGTTCAACAAGACCAGACTTTTTTTTTGTTCCCTAACTCATTGGAGGAGGTCATTTGACGCCTTTTTAGAACCCGTGCTGGTTCTCCTTGTTGGCTGGGTCCTCCGGCTTTTTGAGCCCCCCTTATGACCGGGATGGGGGGCCTTTTGACTTTCGTGCCGACCTAAGACCCCTTAAAGGTGTCTTGGGGGCGCCTGCCTTGGAAACCTTCATCTTTCGACGTAATTCCCCCACGCTAAGTTTCCCTTCGAGTTCACGGGCGAACACCCCACCGAGCCTTGGGAACCCACCACCCGCACTCCCTCGCCCCCTTCTGCCGATTTTTTATTAGACGTCCGCGTCTACATTCAACACTCCCCCAAGTTTTTCTTGCATATCTTTTCCACTTTTCGACCCCGGCCTCCTTTTCCTTTGCAGCTGCTTTTCCAGAATCCCTTGCTGATGTCCTGAAATACCAGAAACGTTTTTCCCCTCCGTACTCTCTCTTTTCTAAGGTGGGGCCCTTCAATTGAACTTTTATAAGATTTCACTGTGATGTTTCTTTTCATTCTTGAAACCCTTTATCCTTTTCTACCATTCTGATTTCGTCTTACCTGATAACGTGAAGTCTGTAACTTATACGAACTTAGGTACCACCCCTTAAATGATTCGTCCTCCTTGATTCCCCTCCTTCCCTTCAAACGCAATTTTTTCTTCTCGATCCGACCGTTTTTTTCTCCTCTTTAGTTTTTCTTTTTTCCACTAGTTGGTAGTTTTTTCTCCTTTTTTATTTGCAGCTGTTTCCCGCGCTTAAATCCTCTCTTTTCTTTAGATTTTGGCCAGCCGGATCTCCCGGCATTCCGGCATTCGAAACGTTCCCTTCATAGGGGTCTCGCTCGCATTACCCACATTTTGCCTCTATTATTTGTTTTTAAGGTTTCCGCCCCCATCTTTGTTTCGCCAGCTTTTGTCCTTTTACGTCGATTAGATGTTTTTTCCAGAAACGGGTTCGGCCGGTGGAAACTCCTTTCCGGTTTTCCCGAAGTTCTAGTTCCTTCCGACTTATGGGCCCCCCCCAGTACTTTCCAATAATCCATGGGAGTCTCGATCCTTCTCTTCTTAGTGAACCTCTACATGCCCTCCTCGGTTTCAACTTTCCCCCTGATGGACTCTTACCGAGACTTCCCTCCCTATTAGGGTTTCCTTCCTCTCCAGGACCCGTGCTCTCTCCAATCCTATCATCCTTTTGTTTTTTATCAGATGCTGGGCTGCGACATCAGGTATCCTTCTTCCGGGCCCCCCGCCTCGGTGGGTTCCCCTCAAAAATCCATCAGGTGGTTATTATTCTTTTTTTTAATCTTTTCCCCCTTCTCTCTCGACACTCTTGCGACAGATTTGCTCTGCAATTGAGTTTTCGGGTTCATGTGGTCTCTCTTGTATTATTTTTTCCGCTACTTTTGGGAGCACGGCGTCCTCGACGATTCATTTTTTTTCTGGCTTGTTTCATTCCCCTCACTTACATACAAGCTTCTTTGCAGTTTCTTCTCCTTTTTCGGCTCCGATGTTTTGGCTATACCTCCCTTCCGCCCCCTATTCCCCCGCGCTGTTTTTTTTTCTTTTCGATTCGTGTTCTGTCCCCCCCCACCTTCTGTACGTGCCTCTCCGGTTTTCCCGTTTGCGAATGTTCTCCTTTTTGATTCCCCTCAGTTCTTGTCTGCACATTTCAACCCCCTTTTGGACTTAGCCCTTCTAACCTCTCTTAAGTTTTCCCCCCCCTTCCTCATCCTCTCCGAGCTCCTAGCTTCAACTTTGTCGATTCCTTCTGCCGCCCTTAATCCTCCCCCTTTTCCCCTCCTTCTGTCAATTGTATTTCTTCCGCGTCCCCCGTATCCGGTTCCCACATCCTTCGCGTTAGGTTTTCTTCTTAGCTCAGGCCGATCAAGAATCGAATTGTTTTTTGCAACTCTCCCCAGGGTATATCTTACTGAGTCCAGGTGATTAGTCCCCCTTTTCCGCGGTCTAGGAGCAACCCTCTCCCTCCTATCGTGCAAAATCCTTCCTCCCGCTTTCCTCCGTAGAAACCCTGAGCTCTACTCGCCTGGTCCCCTGTGCTTTCCCTTCGACGAACCTACTGACTCTTTTTCTTCGATCTTTGCCTTTCTCAACTCCTATCCTTCTTCAACCCTTCTCCCTCGATATCACCTCGGATGATGCGTAGACGCTTTTAGGGATTTCCTTTTCCAGTTTCATGTGGTTCTCTGCATTGACTAAATCCATGCACGTTTTATTTCGCTGTTCCGATTTTTCCTCCAGTCGGAAGTCGCGTCCCTTCATGGGCTCCCCTTACGGACTTTCGCCAGACCCCTTGTCGTCTGCGTCTTCTACTCGCGTCCCTTCCTCGTGACTCAAGTTCCTGTAAACCTTTTAACCCGATTTTTTTTTGAATGGACTCTTTGGTCTGCTGACCCCTCACCCGGAGCCCCTTTTAGGCTAACAGTCTATCTTTGAAGTCATTAAACCCTTTGCTTTTCTCATGTCCCAGGTAACTCTCAGTATCTTCTTCTTAGGGAACTCCCCCCAAGAACCCCCCTTATCGTAGACCGTGATTCTCGATAGATTTTCCATCCTCTACCCAATTCGTTGGGTCTCCTTACTTTTGTTGGCTCTATCATACCTCCTTTGAGATCTAGATTCCTCTGTAACGCCTGTTTTTCAGCGTCCCCCCCCACCCCACAAATTTCGTTTCCCCCTTTCTCTTCTTTTCTGTAAACACGGAATAGCGAACCGGCTTTTTCCTTTTGCCTTCCCCTTCGGAAGTCCCTTTTATCTTTCCTGTTCGTCTCTTCAGCTCCAGACCGGTTTTCCATGAGATTTTCTCGAACCTTTTTTCCTTCTTTTAATCCCCCTCAGTTCAATTCGTCGGTTCCTTTTTAGTGCAACCCCCACCTCTACCGACCCTTTCTTGTTGGCTCTTTAAAGTTCCATGTATCACCCCCATAACCTCCTTTACCGGCATTAAGACCCTTCCTCTACTGAATCCCGAATTGCGTACCTTCCTGACGACCTGTTCCTCAGGTTTCTCCTTGAAGACCTTTCCCGGAAATTCCTCCTAGTACTTAACTATTCCTTTCCTTTGATCTACCCTGACAGCTGAACACCCTTTTACCATCTCCGAGACCCTCCTTGCCCTACCATCCGAATCCTTTACGAGATTTCCCTTTTCCTCAGAGTTCTTCCATCCCTTCCATGGTTTCCTCAGTCACTCATTCTATGATGGAGCTGTATTTCCCCGCTTTCCTAACTCCCGGAATATCTTGCAGTTGTAAGACTTCTTTGATGTCTCCGTCTTCTTGACTCTGTTAAGACTTTTCCCCGGATACTACCTCTTTTAATCCGCCCCGCTGCCCCTAAACCTTTTTTCTCCCATGCAGTGACTCTCTTGCTGGCTTCCTGTCTTTGTGACTCTGCCCTCCCTTTTTTTCTGGTACTCCGATCTTTAACAGGCCATCATCGTTGATCTATCTTCCCTTATTCCCTCTGGTCTTGACTGGGATTTGGAATTACCTTCCCCCTCTTTCAAACCTCCCTCCTGGTCGTGTCCCGATGTTGCAACTATTGATTTTTATACTACATTCTCTCGATAGGTGCTTTCTTTTTCATAATAGTCCTTCTCAAGAATCAAGGCCCTCCGCCAACACATCCTTTCTTCCTTTCCCTTAAGAGGTGACCTTCGATTTACACGATTCTTCTTTTTTGCCTCTTAGCTTTTTCCCCCGAAGTTTTTTCCCTCTTAAGACATCCTCGAAGGTTACATCCTCGACCTTTTTTGCATCTGTAAAGTTCCTCTCCCGAGTCACCCCCAATTCTCTCCCCCCTTATGTGTCTTTGCCTTCTATCCTTTATGTCCGCCGAAATCTCGTTCTTGAGCTCCCTTTAGTTCCCCTGGGAGATTCATTGTTTAACCGATGAATCTTTCCACATGCTTTTTTTTAACTCCGACCTCTTGTCTTAGGAACCGTGAGACCACTCTCCAGTAGGTGTTCTTGTTGAGTAGAACCTTTCAGGTATGGCTCCCTTTTTTAGTTTCTGTCGCGGCTGGAACCGGCCCCCGGCTCCCATACGAGTTGTACCAACCCCAAGCTGGATCTTGAACTTTTTGGTTATCCTTCCCACTGAAGGGATCCCTCTGTACTCTCCAGGTTCACCACATCTTCCTTGTTGTCTCGAGAGATTCCCTTCTAAGAGGTATCTTTTTGGCGCTTCCCTTTCCGCAAGAGTTTTTTCTTTCTCCGGGCACCCCTTCCTGCATTTTTGGTGCTCTCTTTCGGCGTGTCGTGATGACGTTCTGAATGATAATCAGCAGTGTCCGCATGGTTCTCCTCAACTTCCTGTTCCCCCCCGTCTTTTCTCGGGGGGAATTCTTTTTCTATCGGCTTCCGCCCCGTGCAGGCATTTTTTTCCTAAGAAGCCTTACGGTTTCTTTTTAGATTTCCCCCCTCGAAACCAGAGCAATTCGACGCCGGAGTCACGCGATTACTGTTTTTGGATACCTTTCTTTCAAAGTTTTACCCAATACTATCAATACAGTTGTGGTCTTGTAACCGGAAGGATTCTTTCCGAAGGTCTTTTTTCAATGAACCTCTCCTCTCGACAAAGCTAAGATCTATAGAAGGATTGATCTTCTGTCCGATTCTCGGCCGAGTTTTCTCCTAACGCTCACAAACCTCCTAGTCGTATTAAGGTGCGAGTTCATACCCAAGCTCTATGCAGACCCCCAGATTTCATTAAATTCTACAGCTTTGCCTGTCATAAGCACATCGTGTCGACGCACGTTCACATATGCGACGGTCCTAGGGTTCCTTCTCCCCTGAGCTGCCGTTTTTCTCCTGTGCCTATGTCCTTCACTGCGTTCAATCCGCGCAAGCCCCTTTCCTTATGCACTTCAGGTCGACCCTCCTCTCAAGTTCCTTTCCTTGCCTTTTTTTTTCTTCCTTGTACCCTGTGTTGAGCACATAATGCTCCAGCGATTTACCGCCCCCGTCGTCTTTCCAGACCCTTTCCTCTTTCAACTTTTAGGCCCCCTTCGATGTGAGGTCCTGCTTCGCCCGATGACAATTTGTCTTCGCGGTTGCGTTAACAAGACTACGGAGAAAGTAATTCTGGGCTTTGGTTACCATTCAGCCCGCGCCGTTCGTCAGGCTGTGTTTTTTTTTTTATACTGTTCGGTTCGCTTCCTTAAATCCTTTGAAGTCCCTCCCGCTCTAGTTCCCTTCCCGAGAAAGCGCCAGCGGCCAGGAGGTCGTCATTGATACTCCTTCCTATTGTTTGGTCCATTTGAAGGTTCGTCTTTTTAACTGACCTCTCCGTGCGTCTTAGTCGTTTTTTAGCAGACTTACAATCATTTTTCTCTGACAGATTGACTGTTGCGCGACTTTTTTCCTATCTCCATCCTGAATGGGCGCGCTACTTCTTCTGACGACTTTCCTCTCAATGGATTCTCGTCAGAGAAACGTCAATATCAATTACGTCACTCTTCCCCGCCCTCTTATTTGCACGAAACTCCGGTGTTTCAAGTTGTGATAATCCCTTTCTCCAAGAGACTTTACTCTTTCCTCCCCTTTGCTTGAGAGGCTGCCTGGCGTCAAGGAGTCTTTTCACCAACTTTTCCCCCCCCATCGGATGTTCTTTCCCCTCAGGAGCATCCAGGGTCAAATTTTACATCTCACTTCGGATGTCCCCCTTCTGGATGTAATAAAGTCATCCAATGAACTTGCTCCGTTCCCTTACCTTTTCTCTCCAGAGCTTGCTCCTTGTGTTCTGTACCGCAATTTGATCCGAACGCGTTACAGACCGAATCTTCAATTGTCCCCTCTTCAATGATGGTCCTCAGGTTCTGGTTCCCAAACGGGATTCCTCTAAAGCAACAGATGCTTCTCCTTTTGACATCATGGTAAATGTCTCTTTAGTGTTCTTGCCGGCCCTCACCTAGATCTTAGAAAAGAATGGACCCGCTTCCTTGCTATTGCCCTCCTTCCCAGGCCTTTACTGAAGATTCGACCTTCTCGTCTCCCGAAACGGCAGCTTTTTGATTGAAGAGCGTCCGTTTTTTATCCTTAATTTAGGCCGACCCTTTCTCAGAAGCTGCCCCCACAAAATCTGACCCGACACGACTCTTCGCCCCTTTTTCTCTTTTGAGAGTGATAGGGAAAATCGGTTCCTCTGCACCCAATACGAACTTCCCTGCAGCTTTCCTTCCTTTTATCACATCCCGACGGGGGCTCCTCCCCCGATTTTTAACGGCATTTCGCTTCGATTCAGTTCGCCCTTTCTTTTTTACCTCTTTTTCTCCTGACTCCTCCCCTTCTCGAGTATCCCGCGTTCCCTTTACTCCTGTTTCAACGTGCCTACCGCGATTCGAACCTGTTTCTCCCGGGCAGATAAACCTTTCCCCTCGATCCGTCCTTCCCCTTCTCCCCTATGAACGCAGGCTTTCAGGCCGGCACCTATTCCCGAGACGCGACCTCACATCGGAGTGTTGAGTCTGACTGATCAAACGAGGCTTCCCCAACATTTCTTTTTTTCACCCATCCCTGCCTTAACGGCTGTTTCTCGCTGAGGACAACGCCTATTTACCGAGACTTTTTGCAACTCGGCTGCATAGCCGACTTAACACCCTCCCTCCTTTTCGTTCGAGCGGCTCCGTTCTCTTCCTTACCTCTCCAACCTTTGTCCGACTCAATTCTTTGGAAAGGATTCCTTTTTTTTGAGCGTGAGTAACCACTCTTGACTGTTCCTCCCCTTGGAACCTCTGGCTCTTCCCATTACCTTTTCGATGGGGCCCTTCGGGCATGATCAGAAGTCTCCCGGAAGTTCGAAATAGCTCCCATACACTCTACAGGCAGCTTGTGGAGGTAAGTGCGCTCGAATAGCACGATCCCAAGATAAAGGATTTCACCCCATTTGGCGGGCCCTGAGTCGATCTGCATGACTTACTTTCTGCGCATCTAAGGAAAGGTCGGCCTTTTCTCAGGATTATTCTTTTGGACTACAGGCGCTTTCCTTGCTAATGAGTCCTTTTACACTCTGCGGTTTTTTAAACGAGAGCGAGCCCCTGCCCCGAACAGGCCTGTGGATGCGTAGTTTTACCGCCGTTTGCAATCGTGCAAGCGGACCTCTCGACTCGACTAAACCAGCCTCCCCCTCCTTCTGTTGACCTTTCCTTGAGTTTGACCTTTAATCCCCTTCAACCCCCCACCCCAAATGCCTCTTCGGGAGCACGTCGTGCAACTGCTTGCGGAACGGAATCACCCCTTCCCCCTGCATACTTAACGAATAGATCTTATTCACTAAGCCTGATCCTTTTCTAAGATGCCAGCCGCCCCGCGGTTCTGGAATGCTTGCGCCGGATGCAGGGCATCACCTTGAGCTTGTACGATGAACGTTC
>Ga0179593_1514930_pt1 | contig 13398 bp, 9 predicted proteins | sample CZODoug2_1_08_16_FD_185931 | JGI IMG/M metagenome (GOLD analysis project Ga0179593, IMG submission 185931) | Vadose zone soil fungal communities from Angelo Coast Range Reserve, California, USA - CZODoug2_1_08_16fungal (PacBio error correction) | ecosystem: Environmental > Terrestrial > Soil >... | reverse complement strand
TCCGCTTGCTAGATTTTCAATTCTTTTTTAACGCCCCCCGTCCTCGAGCCTATTAATAGAATTTGAAGCCCCCCTTTTGGACCTCTACGAGTCTATAAGTTTCCAAGATGGGGATCTCCCCAGTTTATTTCTCCCAGCTCTTTTTTTGGCTTTTTTTTTAGCCGACGACCCGTCCTCTTATCCCACGAGACGTAACATTTAAAAATCCCCGAGATTTCGCTTGCCAGACCCCTCCAGTTCCCTTCCTTTTTAACCGTGACCCCCGTCGCCCCCTACGGCGTGCAGAACAACTATACTTTTATCCTCCCCTTCTGCATCTGTCCGCGTAAGATTGGAGTCCTCGTAGCGGTTAAACTCGCGCAATGACCAAAACCTACCTCTTCCGCCTTTCTTGGCGGAGATCACCCCGTGGCCTCCCGGAAACTTAAAGAATAAGTTGGCGTTTCGACCCTCTGGGCGGCTTTCGTATTTTCTCCAATGGCGGAAACTTGTGCTTTCCTTTTCCTTATTAACCTCCCCCCTTTCTTTCTCGGTGCTGCAAGACCACCCTTGCTTTCCCTATGTTTTTCCCCCGAACGGACACTGACACGCACTATCCCAGCTCACGCGCTAACTAGCCCCAAAGGACAAATTGTGGTCTCCCTGATGTTTTCATGCTTGACCCTCTTGAGCCCTTTTTTGATCTTTTTCTTTAACTGACGACGATTTTTTTTGTGTCTTGTGTTTTGTTCACTTCACTCTCGACTTCAGCAATGGTTGAACCAGCTCAATTCCTGGGGCCCTTTTCCTGCATTTCGAGGCTTCCTCAAAAGCCTCCCTTCGGCATACTCTCGGCCCCCGATGGGGGGCGTTCTCTCCCCTTTTACTTTTCAAAACCCCCGAGGCCAACACTTTCGGCCTCCGACTGCCTATGTGCACGCCGTGGCGCCTGTCTACCATGACCTCGTTGCGCGGGGCTGAATCCTTTGTGTGTTTTCCTTTCCCATGGATTCTCCACTCAATTTACTTTGCCGGTCCCCTGTCATCTTTTTTTGTCAATTCTTGCGGGTCGCAACGACCTTTTCCTTTGGTGCTCTACAATCCATTTCATACCCCAAGCGTGTCCGTGACTTGAATTTAAGCGTCTTCCTGCCACTTTCCCCTTCTAACCACCAGCTCTCGGATATTTTCATTTCTGCCCTCCCCCGTTCCCCCAATCTACCGCCTCGGTCTTTTCTCCCTTGCTTCCCCCCCTCTTTTTTTAAAAAAGGCTTTTACCTCGAACCGAAGAAACTACTTACTACTTGATTAGGTCGTCCGAGCTGCAATCCTGCAGTTCAGCCCGAAGTCCCAGACGTGTCATTTCTTTTTTCTTCCCCAAATCACTTGTACATTCTTGTTGTTACTCTTGCCCTCCCCCCTTCCCAAAACCCAGACCCCCCGGGATTAGTTTTCTTTTTGCTTTTCAACCAGATAGCAATGTCTGACCCTTCCCAGTTTCTGACTTCCTCTTAGTATGGGCCGACTTTTTCAGAGCCCCGTGAAGTTCATTCTCGAATTTGGGGCCGGACTAGATTGTCCTTTTATCACCTTTCCCTAGCGTGAAGCTCAACCCGGTTACCTTCAAGAGACTACCGGGGCTGGACTTTTCCCCTTTCTCTCACGCGTTTAGGCTCAAGGCGGATTACGCCCCTCCGCTTGCTACGCCGTCCCCGTTTAATACAAAGGATGACGCCCCCTCCGGACTTCGCACTCCTGCCCTTCCCAAGCATGAACAGATCCTCTCTGTGATATCCCTCTGCAATCCAAAGCGTGTCTGAACAGGGCTTCCAGAGGCTATGTCTCCAAAAAGTGCGAAACTTTCTCCGATGGCCCTTATTCTTTTCGTCTGGCGTGTTCGGGAAGCCCCGCATTTTTTTCTTTCAATTCTCCTCCCATGCTGCCTGCTTCGGACCGAATTTTTCTGATCTTCTTCTATTTTTTCCCGACGTGAAAGGATTACGTCACTTGTCGCTCATTACCTAACCTCGGCGTGCGGGTCTACAATACCCACCCCCCTTTATGCGTCGTCCTTGCCCTCTTTCCCGGTACACATCAATTACACCCCGCCGTTTTCCCCCCTACTATCCCCCTCTATTGATGGAACCCTTATTTCCGCTGTGGATCCTTTTTTTTTTCTTTACTCTTTTCTTCCCTCGAGGCGTGTCTTAGCATTATATTCCTCCTCATACGTTGTTTTTCTTTCTCCACTCAAGCGCTCAACTCCCCGAGTTCTCCCTTCCCAAAAGTATAACGGCAGTTTTTTCACCCGTGCCAAATGTCCAAGAGAGTCCCTCTTTCGTCCCCCCCCCAGATTCCTAGGGTGTACGAATTGATTGTTTTTGTGACCCCGCATTTCTCCCTCTCCCTTCCCCTTCAACTTAATTTTTTAGGTTCGCGCGTTTTTCCGCCGCCTTTAAACTGGTTTTATTGAACTTTTTCTTTGTAAACCTACCTTGTTTCTTCTTTTTTTTTTCAATGGTCCTTTGTCTAAGCCTTGCCAGCTTTTAATCCATATTCCTCTTTTTTGCGAAGAAGACGCGATCCAGTGACCCCCAGCCCCCCCATATGGTTATTAAGCCTGCCCCTCAATCCCTTTTCCTTAATTCCCTCCCTTTTTTGCATGTTTTATCATGCCTCTTTCCTTTTTTTTTCTTCAGCGATTTGGCTCATTAATGGTTTTTCCCTTTGATGAATAGCCCCCTATTTGCTCGCTCTAACCTATGTTTCGATCGCGTCTAAGTTTCAGAATTTTTTTTTCTTTTCATTGCGATTTCCCTACTTTTAACAATTACGATTTTTCATCCCCTCATACGAGTTATATCAACCGGTTTTTGTTTTCAACCTCTAACCGGATGCTTAACCTTCCTGTTCCTGAGCTTCGGGGAGCGTCGAGGTCCTATTTTTGCCCTTCAACCTCGGGATGATGCGGCCACCTTATGAGACTTAATGTCCAGACGAAGTTCATCGGCTTAACTTCGAATTGTCGTTTTTTTTCCTTCATGACTCCTCGAACTCTTAGTTTTGTTTAGTGGACTGCCTGACCAGCCCTCCTGTCCAGGGCTTTTAGTGGGAGCTCCCCTTAGCTTTCCGAGCCCTCGAATGATCCGTTTTTTTCAATCTTGCCGACGACTCTTTTTCTTTCGTCGGTCTCTTGTCTTTTTTCCTCTTGTTCAAAAGATTCTCAAGGATTCGCCCCGGTCCTGGCGAGGCGGAAAGGGTTGTTTTCTGTGTTTTAGCGCCCCGGACTCCAAGAAAGAGAAAGATTGAAGAGTTCTTTTAGTATCGGCGCAAAAATCGTGGCAGAGTCTTGTCCTATTGTCCCTTCTAAAGGGTGCTTGTCCCCCCAGACTCCCACTGGCGTTCCTTTGTTTATTTCCACTGTTTCACAAGTGTCGTTCACCGGCTCCTTTTGCCGTGCTGCCATTGATTTTCTCCCCCTTTTTCACCAACACACCGGGCATTCATGCCCGCGCATCTTTTTCTCGGATGTTTCCGATGAGCCCCCTCGTGACATTTTTATGATGTCATATATTTTCAGAAAGTCGGTTTTTCCCTTTGTCCTTTGAGAATCGTCCATCTTGTTCTATAGCCGATCGGACGTTAGGAAGCTTATCATGTTTTACCTTTTTTAAAATTAAGAATTTTCCTGGGTCCAGTTTAACCGAATTATCTCTTCTGTTGAACAGCCCTCCCTTCAGTGCTAAAGCAACATACAAACCTTGCCTTTTGATTCTACCCCCAAGGCCCCCAAATCTAGTTCCCAGAACGGTCCCTTGGCAGCAAGTTTTGAATGGCTTCCAACAGGTGGATTGATGAAAGCCGATCTTACCCCCCCTAACAGCGCTATAGAGCTTTTCTTTTTTGCCCCGGTCCCCAGTAAAGAGTGCTTCCCATCGCAGGACTCCACCCTGATTTCAACTACCCCCTTTGATCACCTTCTTTTTACTCCGGTGCTCTCGTATCTTGCCCCAAAGCGGTAGTAGACAGATTTTTAATGGTAGGATTCTTTTAGCATGGTTCTCTTTGCTCCTCCCCAACATCGCGATTAGATTCTTTGGATTTTCAGTCCGGGCTGGCGCTGGACCCCTGCGAGTTGTTTTCGCCCCCTCGTAATAATAAGGTGACCCTGGTCCGTGGGGTTTTTTTTTTTTCAATTAAACTGCGCGCCCGGCTGATTTTACTTTTGTCCCTCTTTTTTTTTTTTTTTTCGTTTCGAGGCCCCATTTCTTTTCCCACGATGGACACATCCAAAGGGAGTGCTTTGTTTCGCCTCCGAGCCCTTCCCGTCCACATAGTGGGTCATCTAGACGCCCCCAGTCTTCACACAGATTTTCCGCAAAAATGTGCGAGTCCCCATCAGTGATTTCGTAAAAAAGTTGCCCCCATGTTCACCCGCCTACATGGTCTCTTGAATCTCTCGACCCCCCCCGTTGTTGTTGAGAACGATACGCTCCGTCGATGGGCGGGTTTCAATGCCTTTTTACGGACCCTTCAGTTTACTCGCACTTTTTTGCCCCGAACCACACCCGGGTGAAAAAGTCTCAACTGACTGTTCAAATCTTTTTCAGACGTCCTTGCTGCGCGTGCCGCACGGCGTTCCCACTTCTTTGATCCTCCCCCCCCGAAACTTTTTTCCCCCAGGGACTGATGGCGTCTCCTCACATTTCCCCCCGTTTTCGACTACACAAGGTTTTACCCCCCATCACGACGCGTGTTCTCCTTAATAGATCCCTTATAAATATATCTCAGACAGCACGACCTGTGCGCATGCCCTTCCTTCCTAACATCGATAGTCCGTGTAACCGTTTCGGAGTCCCCTCTTCTCCTCCGGTTCCACTCCGATTCCCCCACCAACCAACACATCCTGGAATCTATATCCTCCTTGATCACCCGATACCGATCAAGCCCCTCTCCACCTCCCTTTTAAGTTGGCCCAGGTGAATCTCACTGCTTTCTTAGTATGTTGCAAGTGAATCTTCCAAGTTGACTTTCCACACTTCTCCGGAATGATTTCAAGAATCATATGGTTTGGTCCCAGTCCTCCCGGCATTTTTCGCATCATCATAGAACTTTTTTTGCCTTCCCCAAGCTAGCTCCTCTGGCGGCCTCTGAGACCATCCTGGGTGTCGAATTTTACCCCCGCTGTTGTTTCGGGAAGAAAAAGTATGGTTTTTTTTTGCCGAAGGATTGACGCACCTCACCTAGCTGTTTGCCCCTTTTAACTCACCCTGCATGGTCCCTTCCGTGAATTTTGGGCACGCGTCAGCATTTCGGTATCACCTCTTTGTACGGTTCCCCGCGTCTGAGATTTACCACGATGTCCCTTTTTCTCCCCTGCCGTTACAAAACAACCCCGTACCTCTTTTTCCAAAACTTTAGCAGCTCGAAACGGACTCCTAATATGTTGCCATCCTTTTCTGAATGTATAACAGGAAATCCTCCTTCCCCCCTCCCTGGTTTTTTTTGTTTCTTCAACCGATTGGAGCTACTCTCATGTTTTCACGACGGTGAACCTTGACCCTTTCTTTTATCAACCCTTCCCCGGGCATTTTGTCCCCCTCAAACCTCCCAGAACTAGCAAACCTAGTACGTGTTTCCCAGATTCCTTCCAATTGTTACCTGCCAGCCTGCCCGCATCCCACTCTTCCGCTGGCTCTTTATTCCAGTGGGGGACGCCCACCACACTTCACCCCCCCATTGCCTTTATTTGCTACCCTCGGCTGAAAACCATTTTGACAACCTTTCCTTACCTTCCTGAACCCCGAACATTCCCCTTGGTTCTTAGTTTTCGGTTATGGTCCTCCCCCCTTTTTTTACTTTGAGCCTGCTCCTAAGAGGCCCCCACCGCGCCTCCCAAGAACCCCCTTGTTACTCTCGGGCTCATCACTTACCAAAAAAATTAAGAGGTCTTTTCGTAAGATTACCAAATCTAGAAATTAAATGCCCCCGCCGCTCCGTCTTCGCCCCCGTCCCCCCTCCCCCCCCCCCCCCCCCCGCCCCCCCCCACCACCCCGCCACACGGGATGGGCCATCCCCGATTCCCAGCCCCCAAGTGCCCACGCCGCATTTTGGCAGGCACAGCGTAGTGTCGTTCCCGTCGCCCAATATGGTTCTTCCTCGCCCCTTAGCCGCGGTTTTTCTTTCTTCCACCGGCCTATACGCTTCTCGGTTTCCCTTATTTTTTTACAGCAGTTCCCGCTGCTGTTCTTGACTTTTTCAATTTTTTACCGAAAGGCTGTTCCCTCCCCCCCATCTGAACGCGCGATCCCCCAAATCATCTCCGCTGAAACCTTATCCGAGTTTTAAATCGTAGTTCCGCAGTCCCCCCGTGTGACCCCCTAACCATCCGAGGCCTTAAGCTCTGCAAAACAGGACGAACCGCGGAAAGGCCTTTCCTTTCACAGTGCTTTTAATTTTGTTGCTGTCATTTTTATTGGCTCGATGCTCCGACACCCTTCCCTGTTGAAGTTTTTCTGAAGATGCTCTTCCCTTGACTAAATGCTGCAATGGCAGTTTATGTTACTTTACATTTACCCGCTGTTAAAGCAGCTGTGCAATTCTATCAGTTCCTCTTATTTTTTTTCGGAGCTGCGATAAGAACCCCAAAGGTGCGATTTTCCTTTTCTAGGAGCCCTGTCTCCAACACTCCCCGGACCCCCAATTTCTGGTGGTAACTGGACTTGCAGCCGAGATTGAAATTTTGGCCTGCAGTCGCCCGGTGGCTTACTGTTCCTATCGGAACAGAATTCCCCGCCCTTTTTTTTACCGCGTGGCCGACGCGTTGTGTGCTCCTGAAACGCCGCGATTCAACCCCAGCTTGCGACTCGTCAAAACGTAAACATTTGCAATCTGGCCCTCACGCTTACTTTTTTACTTTAAAACTCATGCATAGTTTTGTTTTACGTTATACAGTTTCCGAGAGCCGAACTTCCTGACCCGAACTTGTGTCTAGGGTCATCTCGCCCCCTTTCAATCATGCACAATGAGCTCCGGCGGAGTAACGGTCAATGATTCCGTCGTGGTCTCGCCCCAATTGACTCAGGTTTCAGCCTGGCAGAATAACAAATTCCTGGACCTTGGTCGCAGACCCCCCCCATCGATCAACCCACCCAAGTTTTAACCCTTTTCAGACCGTCCAAGTAAATGTCCCCCTCTCCCTGCATTTTTTTTCTCCAGCCTCTTCGAACCCCCTTTCTTCATTTTGCATCTTCCTATTTTCCCTCGTTCAGGTTTTCGTTGGATTTTGCCCCTTCCCTTTTTCGCTCCGGTAAAGCTTTGATATCGTCTTCTCTTTTTACCCCTTGTGAGGATACATTCCCAGAGCCCTTTTCCTAGCGTGGGAGTAGTTTTCACTGATGCCCGGCCCATTCATCAGCGGGGCCTATTATTGAGTCGTTGCTTTCAATAAGAAGCGAGACTTTTTTGTGTCCCCTTTTGCCACCCCAGAGGAGATTTGTGACCAGTTATTAGTCTACTTTCCCCCCCCGAAGAGATTTTACTGATTAATGTAGAGTGACTTTACTTAGGGTCCAGAATCTCGCCTCTTCTTTTTTTGGAGAAGGGGTCCCCTGATCAACGAGTGAGGAACCCTTTCTGTCTTTTCTTGATACCAGGCATTCCTCGTACGGTCAGCCTCTTATTTCTCCGATCGGCTTTCCGACGACCTTCTCCCACAATCTTTTTTCCTTTTTTTGTTTTTGTTTTAGTACGGGTACCCGTTATCCTGTCTTCCGATACTGCCAAGGCTTTTCGGTTTTTCCTTGTTTGCTTTCCCCGCAGAAAGACCTTTTACGCTTAGCTTGTCTTGATTCCTTTAACGGGTCGTATTTCACGGACCTAGATTTGCCCCTGTTAGGCTGTCTTTTCTTCCCCCCCCCCCTTCGGCAGTTGCGTTTATCCCCAGCCCTTAGACCCTCTTTTTTAACCTGTTTCAAGGTCCCAATTCAATTTTCCTTGGCTGCCCTTTTTTTTCTCCCTTACACAGAAACAACCACCACTGTTCCGTTCCCTCCACGAACTTTAGTTTTCTCATCCATGAGTAAGCGATTTGCCCATTTGAATATTTTGCGGACGCGTTCTCCCAAGTTTTTTTCTTATCGGTTGTTTCCTAATGCTCTGGACCATATGTGAAGATCGAAAGAGACGTATGTCCCCTTGGTTCCTTTCTCGCTTCCCCCCCCCCGTTTGCCTTCAGGCATTGCCTTACGGTTTTTTTCTTTTCCAGTCGTTCGCGAGGTGTCCTCCTCGTTTCCACCCTGTGGCGATTCACACCTTGAAACCCCCTAGCTTTAGACCTTTTTTTCCCACTAGTCTTGGTTCATCGTGGCCCTGATGATATTATTTACTCTTGGTCCGATTGATGCTCCCCCCACCGAAGGGCATCTTTTTTCTACCCCGCACCCCCCTTTTTAGTATCGGTGTTGAATATGCGTGATTGAAAGGGTATGGGTCCCCCCGTCCTAAAGCGATGCTTCCCAATCCTAGGTCTATTTTTTCCCCCGGCCTGATTCCAACCGATTTTTGAAGGTGCACCATTCTAGTTTTTCCTCCTACGCCATAAGACCCTTACCAGTACGTTTCCCATTAGTCTCGCCGCCCCTGCAAAACACCGTACCTCGGGACGATCTTGGGAGCGTTTGGCGTTTCAACCGAGGTGTATTGTTTTGCGCGGCCGTTATGTAATAGGGTAGCTCTTATTTTACTGGTAACCAAACTGCGCGGTCGGCTTTTTGCGCTTCAGCCTGCTCCGTACTTTCCCTGTCGCTCCTCCCCCCCTCTTCTTCCGTCGTTTTTTTTCATTCCTCAATCCCACACGTGGTTGTCGCAGGCTCACCTTTACCCGGTCTTTACCCATTTTCAAGATACCTCCCCAGATGTAGACGGTCTTTTTGTGTCGGCAAACAAAACGAGTCTTTTGACGGTCCCCCCCCCTTTTCTATAGTTAAAAAGTTTCAGTTTCACCGCACATCCTCTAGCCTCTAACCTCCCTTTGTTTTTTTTCTCTATTACCGCTCCTCTTTCAACTGCTTTTCCTTCTGTTCACCTCTTCGGCTCCCAGAGAATGGATTACCGCACATTCGATCCACCTATTGCTTTTTCCTTACCAAGTTCTTCCAAGACGTTCAACGTTGCCGCTTACGGCAATTTCTTTTCTTTTCCGAGAACCGAACGGCCCATGATGTCTTCCTTCCCCCCCTACCCATGCTTCTCGACAGAGATGGACCAGCTCCCCCCATTCTTCCCCTAGTTGTACATTTCAAGACAATCGATTCCCTTACGGGCAGCCCCAAAAGCCTTTTGCCGCCCCCGCCTATGAAGTTTTCCCAAGAGTTATACCTTCTTGGGGAAGATGTTGGAGGCTGAGCTTCACCTTTTCCCCGCTAATACAATCCATTCTTCAGCGTATGAGCTAGAAACTAACGATTGCGAAACTAAACCCCACTTTTTTCCTCAGTGGCCTGTGTTCTAGGATTGTGCGGCTGTGTTTCTACGTCCTTCTTTTTCTCCGTTTATTTTTCACCCCCCACGACTATACGCTGTCTCGGGGGGTCAATACCCCCTCTTCCAGTAGCTCACATCCCTCCTTTCAACTCATGTTGTAAACAAGTTAGCCTTTCAGTTCCCCCGACAAAATGGGTCGAAGTCCCCCTATTTTTCTCTCCTGCAAACGTTTTTTTTGACCGGAACGTGCTTGCTTTAAACCTAACTCGCCGATTTTCAGCTTTTTAAAAACCAACCGAAGGCACTAATGGGTGTTGCCGTTTGTCCTTTCTCCCTCTGCACTTCTACGTAGCGGTTCGAATGGCAAAAGAGGGACCATTTCGTTCCCCCACGTTCCAAACTTGCAAGCTAGTAAAACGTACTCCATTTTATTAGTTGCCCCCTTCACCGCTACGCACAGTGCCCCCCCCTCAGTGGGCCCCCCCATAACAACCCTTTTTCCCCCCTCCTCCGTCAGTGTTCCCCCCCCCACGTTGACTGTTTTTCTTTCCCCCCCCCCTTTTTTTTGTTTCCACTTCGCTCGACCCCCATTTTTTTTTTTTTTTTTCCAGATATTTTCCCCCCCCCCCACCCCCCTTCCGATGGGCCTTGTTTGTTTTAAGCCCCCCTCTCGAGCTAGGAAAAGCACCGCCCTTTGGGCTCGGACAAAAACCAAATTCTAACAAGAGAGGACGGGACCCTACCTTTAAGAAGCAGTCCCTTTAATCACGGAGTTCAGACGGATGGTATGACGCCCCCCCCCCCCACCCCCCTGGCTTGAAAAAACCGGGAACCCCTACTTCAGGCTGAGACTATTCTTTTTGAAACACCCGTGTGAACCAAGAGTGACCCTCCAGAACCCGAAAAGAAAGCGTTTACTTTTTACCAGTAGGCAGAACTTTTTACCCCGGGAAAGCTGAAACTTAATCCCTAAGTCGCAGACATTCCTTCTCTCCCCAATTCACCTTGGACAGGTGGGCCAGTTCCCTTTTTCTCACCCTTCCCCCCAAAAAAGTAGCTCCGGGCGAGTCTTCCTCCTTTCCAGTATTCAATGCCGGCCAAGTTCTTTTTAGGTTGACTTTTTGGTTATCGCCCCCAGTAAAAGTGCCTTACCCATTCTTGTTTTTCACTAGGGGACCTCCGGCTTTTTTCCGCTCCCTTCCCATTGATCAAGGTGCGCTAAACGTTCTGAGTAGCACTCTTCCGCTTTTCCGGGTACTTTTGCTTGCCTTTTTAAAACTGAATTCTTTATCAGATCGCTTGACGGTTACGCCCTGCTCGCGATCCATCAAATTCGTGCTTTCTAGCAAATGTACTTCTACCCAGACCCAATCTGAAAAAAACCGCCTCCCCCATACTCTCATTGCACTTTTGCGTTGAACTTGGACAATCTTTTTCCAGCTTTCGAAGAGGTTCTGTTCACCCCCCCACCGCCTCCGGATTAATTTTCCTGGATGCTTTTCCAGCCTCCTTGCCTACGCGCGTGGTCGGGAGAGATTTATGATTCTCCCCGCAGTCCCTATCAGTTTTCGAGTATTTTCTAGCACTCTCTTTGAGCCCCAAATGAGACTTGGAACTCTATATCTTCTTCAAAGTTCTTCATGGCCCTCGTCCCTTACAACGGGCCTAAGAGGATCCCCATCAATTTTTTTTAAAAGGCTTCTCGGATTAAACAAAAATGAAGAGTCGCAGTGCACCGCTGTGAGAATCAGCGTAAACCTTTTTTCAAAAGGGAAGATGTTTAACTCATGATATCTTTTTGATAACTCTTATTCCCATGCTCCGGGCCCTTTAATTTGGAGACCCTTTCCACCGCGGAGGCAACTGAATTTTAGTTCCCTCTTTTGTTCTCTTATGGTCAAGACCTAAGAGTTTTTTGTTTGAGGAGTAAAGAACATCCCCACAAGCAGTCTCTTCGACACGAGTGACGACCAAATACCTTTTAATTAGTGACGGGTTTTCCCTTGTAGGAGGACCAAGTCGTGGGACCACCAGAGTCGTGTTTTTTCCCGATTTATTTCCCCCTCGACTTTGATGAGCCTTTTCCCTCTCCTGAATTTTTCTCAGTCGCCCGTTTATTTACCGTCCCTTTCAACCCTCTTTGCGGTAATTTCCTGTGATTGACAAGGGTCGATTTTTCCGTTCCCCTATAGATGTAAACTTAAATGGGACTAGTTCCCTCTTCAAGGAATGAGGTCCTTTCGGGGTTGTCTTACGACCTCCCCCGACCCCGCCCCGAATGACCGTGCCTAACAGCACCATTTAGTGTTCATCAGACGCTGGACAATTCAATTTCACGTCGTTTTCGACATGGGGTTTATAAGAGTAGCCGCGTATTTTGACCCGCAAAATACTGTGAATTTCGGACCCTCTCTTTACCCGTGTATATTTTTTTTTCAGGAGCTTTCGATTCTTTTGCTTCTTCCAACTTTATTTGTTGCTCGTGTCCCGTCCTTTTCTCGTTTCTTCATCAGCATTTTGAACCCTTTTCAACAGACCTTAACCGTACCCCTTCGTTTATTTCTCACGCCTGTTCTTCAGCCTTTCCTGTCACGGGAGATGACCTTGATATGTACTCCTCCTGTGATTTCGGCTTCCCTCCCCCAAGACGGGAGTCATGCGGATTTGTCTCTCCTCAATTAGTGTTTCCCCGACGAATCTGTTCATCTTCAGGCCTTGCTCCTTTCCGATCTGGAAAAGACTCCTAACTTCTCTTTTCAATTTTCCCCATTCCTTTTTTACATTGAACCACAGATGTCCAACTTTTATCTTTTCTCTTCTGGTTTTTGCCGTAGAGTAGTTATGCGCCGCTTTGATTCCCTCTTGACCATTTTTTCGTCGTCAATTCTTTTTTCGTGTCTTTTCTTTTCTTTTCCCCTTTTTTTTTTTTCCCCCCGTTTTTCTAGTTTTAGTCTATCACTTGCCCGGGAGTCTTTTCTTTTTTTCTCTCAAGGCCTCCTATGCATCCAAGGCGTGATTCCAGCTTGTCTTCCCAAGTGGACCGTTTTTTTTTTCCCTTCACCCCTCTTGTTATACTCAAGTTGTGATGTTGTCTAGCACCCCCACTGGTGCGTTTTTCGCTAATCCCCCAATGTTTTCCCCTCCGGTTTTTCCGGCGGAACCAATTAGTGTTCGTTGCTCGCTTCGTGAAACCGCAAACCAACCACCCCTTCCTTCGAAATTTTCCGTCTTCGGGGGATCGCTTTACGGCGGGCACCTCCTTCTCTTTTTCAGTTTATCCTCTTTCTCCACTGTTGTTTCCGATTACGTAGGTTTGTTGGTTTGTCCAATGTAAGTCGCGAAATTATCTTCGTCCCAATCTCTTTCATATATCAGTTTGCCGGCGTCTTTTAGTTACTGTAGGACTCCCATTCAGGCATTTGCCTTCGGGTTTCTTCACAGTTGTCACGGTTTTTGGCATCCGTCTTTACCCCAGATCCAACCTTTTTTTTTCTACGCCTTTGAAAAAAAATAATCGTGAGTAGACTTCTAAATTTCTTTTTCTTCCGAAAAGGATTGCTCTCTTTATCATTGCGGTCGTGTCCTTTTCTGCTTTTTTCCTTCTCCTTGTGGTATTGACAGGCACCTCTCCGCCTTACTCTAGTTTCTGGCTTAGAATTCCCTGTTGTCCATGAAATCCTTTTTCACATCCGCACCATCCCCCCTCTAGCCCCCGGCCTTATTAAACGATGTTTCGCCGGTGCCTTTGATCGTAGTCGCATCCCTCCCGTAGACGTCCTCCCGGTAGGATTCGGGCGATGTCCCCGCTCTTTTTCAGCCCCTCCCCAATCGTGACGATTTTATCCCCAGTTTTTTTCTCTTACCCCTTTTTTTTCTATGTCTTGCCTACCACGTATAATAGAGGGGAGATCGGGTTTCGCCTTTCCGCCCCCCCCT
>Ga0179593_1316143_pt1 | contig 13398 bp, 9 predicted proteins | sample CZODoug2_1_08_16_FD_185931 | JGI IMG/M metagenome (GOLD analysis project Ga0179593, IMG submission 185931) | Vadose zone soil fungal communities from Angelo Coast Range Reserve, California, USA - CZODoug2_1_08_16fungal (PacBio error correction) | ecosystem: Environmental > Terrestrial > Soil >... | reverse complement strand
TTTTTGCATGAGTCAATTTGCCCAAGTACGGATGTCTTCCTGTCGATACCTGATGGCTTTCCCTCCTTCGAATAAATAATGTATACTCTAAGAAGAAATCTTTTAAAAATGTGGTCTACTCTCATGCCTTTCCCACTCCTTTATGAACCCTTCCTCAAAGTTTACCCCCCGTTGCCCAGAGGCCCCCAGGGCTCCCCCAACGCTTCGTTCCCCCTCCCCACCACGGATATCCTTTTCCCAAAAAGGCACCACCCCCAGGCACCCACTGTCACCATTCCTTCAGGTGTTGTACTGAGCTTAATGGACTACATTGCGGCTATGTCCCATCATTTCGTTTTCCCAGTCGTACTGGTTTACGTGTTTTGAAAGCCCACAAAGACTCTGGCATACTGACGGCCTCTTGGCCTTGGCTTTTCGAGCAGATTATGGTCCCGACACTCCACCCCCCGCATTCCAGCCGTCCGGAAGAGTCAGTTGGTAGGTCTTGGTTGCTCGGGGGTCATGTCCCTTTTCAACCCCCTTGGTTCCCACTTTAAGGACGAAAGGGTTCCCACCTGCTCTTGCATAGTTTCCCCACTTCTCCCCTCACACGTTTTCCATAACCAAGACGGCCACCCCCCCCCTCCGTGCCCGGCCAAACAATGACTTCACCTTAAGGGCACACCATGACCAACTTCCCTAAATCTACAATCCCCAGACGGGAACCCTGACTGGGCCTCAGTTCGGAGTCACTGACTTTCCACGAGAGAGTTGATGGGGATAAAATTTTCGGCGGTGCATAGAGACGCCTTCTTCCGGCTTCCTCTTCTCCCAAGGAATTTTGTATTTCACACCTTCCCGGAACAGTTCATCCCACCTCCCGTTGCGCTCATGATTTCTCCCTTCTAATTAATCGCAATCTCTATTAAGGCTGCTGCGGTACCCCTTTTTTCCCTTGCTGCTCTCTTTCCAAATAAGTTAGCCGGACCCCACACGCGGCGGGTTTCGTTTAGTCTTTTTAGGGTGAACATTTTTTTTAGCGTCTTGGTCTGTCCTGGCATCCAACAGGACAGCGGTTGAAACTTTCCGCTATGTTTTTGGCTCTTTTCGCGCACGGGGGTTTGGTCTTCCTTCGGGTTCTTTTTTCGGCCGGTTCTTCTCCATGAAAATCTGAGTACTTTCTTTTCCTGTCCCAAGAGGGTTTTTGTGGTGAGATGTACCCCTGCTGTTAATTGTGCTTCCCCTTTTTTTGACTCTTATATGTGTAACTTTCCCCTCGACCTTTATTACAAGTTACGTTCCCTGAAAAAGGTTTAGGATAAGAAAATCGAGTCTAATTCCCATAGAGGTTTTTTGTTCAAATAATCGATAATGCCCTCATTTATTATCCTTGTGTTCAATCTTCCCCTGGCCGAATTTACCACTTCGCTAGTGTGACACTCTTCCGATCTTTTTTCCCCCTCCTAGAATCTTCAGCCCTATGATTGTGAAGATCCATCCTTAGGATTTCCGCTATGGAAGTTCTTTTCCTGATCTTTTTTGATAGTCGCCACGGGGTTGTCCCACCTCAATGTAGTGCTTTTGTTACATATCTCCGAGACACTCCTACCCTAAGCCCGGAGATGGTGGCTTTCTAGCGTAGTAGCCCCAAATCCCTCCTCTGATGAACCTGTTTATGTGAGCTTTCCAACCCTCCCCTCGAGACATTCGGGACCGGTTATTCATTAGGTTTCTGCTTTGCAGGTCTCCTCCCCAAACGACTCCCCCCTTCCCCTTTTCCCCCAATTCTCTAGTTTTCCATTGACCAATTTATTATAACAAAGTGGGTGTCCCTTGGGTCAGTAGTTAGGACGTATTGACCTAAATGATCTTTCTAGCCCTGGTGTGCCCTGTCCTGAAAGTTTATAATCTGTGACTAAGCCCTTCCATACGACTTCGTTTCTACCTACGTACTAATTCTGGTATTAATCCAGGGTTTTTCTGTTTTTCTGTTTTTGTCTGCTCCACTGTCCTTCATCCGTGGACGTTTGATACTTCCCCCCCCCTCCCAGTACGGTCTCTTTTCCGAGCCTTGTTTTTTGTGGGTCCAGGTTAGAGTAATTCTTTTTTTTGATCCCTCTGAGCTTGACTCATCTCCTCCCCCTTTCATTCCCCTTGTTTTTTTCTGAGAGCTCAACTTCCAAGAAGTCGAAGGCTATCCTAGATCAGTCGAACTCCTTTCGCCTCTTCCTGTACTACCGCCGGTTTTGTGAGTCACGATAACCTTCCATTTCGGTTCTTTAGCTGGCCGCTTCCCTAACCAACTCCTATCAACCCAGTCTTCTCAGATTTAACTTCCTTTTGCGAAAAGTAGTGAGGAGGCGTATGTTTACTTATTAGTCGGAGGAACTATTTCCGGTTCTTTCGGTCACACTCTCACTGGGTTTTGCCCTTTGTAATCGAAAGAACCCCTTTACCCCGTCCCCAGGACTTCCGACCACATTTCTATTTTTCCTCCAAATCTTTTTTTCATTCAACTCACCCTCTTCTTGTCTTAGGGTTGGTTTGCTATCATGAATGTTTTCAACCAATTGAGCTTTCTTGTCACCTACTGCAATACCGGATCGCGGCACGACAATTCGAATTTCTTGTCCTTTATTCTCATGCCCTTTTCGTCCTGCTCTGTACGAAAACTCCAAGCTCCATTTCGATTTTTTTGTTCTTTTTTTTCCCTTCATATCGTCCCACGCTTGCCCGATTAACTCCTTGCCGCACGGATCCCAGTTTTTTTCCACTTCACCGCTGAGTAATTCATTACTCCATTCCCCCCTCGGTTTCCTTCTCCAGTATCTTCCGTGCGCGCACAGATTTTTGATTTAGGAAAGGGTCTACCCCTCCAGTTCTCTTATTTTCCCCGGATAACTGTCATTGGCTCCTTTTTCTGAAAGAATGGTCCCCCAATCTTTTCCTTAGCTGTCTGGGGTGTTACCCGAACCACGTGGGACGTCCTAATGACACGAAGTACGGGGCTACCCTCGTCCACTCCAATGGATCTCCCGAAGATACTTTTTCAAACTGCAGGTTCTCACCTTTCCCTTTTTTTCAAGTTATCGTCTTCATGGTTTTTTTTTCTCCAACCTTTACCCCCCTCTTCAAGGCAACTAATCATGCTGTTCCCCCCAAGGAACTTAAATTCTTTCAACCCGCAAAGACGATGTCGACACTGGTTTCTCCTTCACTTGTCCCTCCAACTTCTCCACTCAATCCTCAAGTACCTTTCTTCCCCCTCCCAATTCTTGGGGCATACTTTTGCTGACACCCCACCTCTTACTCCCGACGCATGATTCTTCCAACAGGTTTTTACAGGCTGATTCCGCTTCCCCTCTGTCGCCGGTCCTGTTTTTCTGCTGTTATGTTTTCAATGAGGTGCAAACTGACACCCCCCTTACCCCTTTTCTTGCAGCTTTTCCCCCGCCCCGTTTTCTAGATCCCTCGCCCCACTTTTCCACAAAATTCCTCTTTTGAAGAATTGTTCCGCCATTCTTTCCGGACACCGCGGCGTTTTTTGGGCTCTTCCGTTCCGTTCCCGGGAAAGTCGAATTTAAGGTATTGGGAGTAGTCGTTTTCTTTGTGAGTTTTTTTGCCTTTTTCGTTGTTTTCTTATTCGTCTTGTCCACAAATGATGGATCATTTTATGAACGCGATCCTCTCCAACTTGTACCGCCGTTCTTCCCAATTTCTGGGAACCATGTTGAATTTGCCCTTGCTCCCGGCAGTTTCAGCACCCCCCCCCCCCCCTTGTTTAATCCCCCCCATTTATCCGATCTATTCCGTCGCATGGAGGACGGGTCCAACTCCTGTATCCGTTGCAACGGGCGACTGCATCTCGTCTGAGTCTTTTCCTTAAGTTTAATCCTTGAGGCCAGACCGATTTTTACCATCCCGGAGTTTAAATTAAGACCGCTTATGGTCCACTTTCTGATGATAAGAATTTCTTCCCGGTGTACGTAATTTGGCGTCGGAACTCTGGTTTACTTGCTCGCTTGAGGTTCTTTTGGATCCCCCTGCCTGTTTACGCCCTTCCTCGGACTTTTCTTCCATAGCCCACGGAAGTGGTACCCCCTGTGCCAGAGTTTAGCCTGCATGTTTGCCGCCGACGATCTTTCTGGTTCGGCGTCGCCGGTTTATTTATACCCGGGGATAAGTCTCAGACTGGTCCTGTCCTTTCTTGATCTCAATCGCGGGCGCCCTTCTCATCACTGGCCCTTTGCACCCCATTTATAGGGACGTTATGCTTAATTCCGTGCTGCTGCGTCGTTCAGTGCCCTCCATCCGGCACTATGTGCTAGATTCGTTCCTTATTCCCCCCCCCGTCGTTCAGTCTCTCATCTTGATCGCGTCTTAAGATCCCATCCTGATCCTTTTTTAGGCTTCTCCCTTTCAGTTAGTGCAAGGCCGACCCAGCGCGGATTATTCTCCCCTCTTCCACTGATTACTTTGATTTTTTTCCTCCCGTCCTCTGATTTGACGGAAAACATGTCTGTATAACCCATTTCCTACCCTTTGTCTGGCGGGACAGAGAATCTCCCCTCGCCCAATTCCCCCTTTTCCTGGACAGTCGATCCCTTAACGGATATCCTGCTCTCGTCCCCGGCTTATACTAGCGCACTCCGGTCAGACATATTAGCTATTAAGTCTAACCGATCGGCAAGATCGTACCTGCTGCGTGGTCCTCATTTCCTCTTTTCACCACCCAGTTAGAATCCTGAATTCTTGATACGGTGTGACACACCCCTGCAGTCAAAAGTTCTAAGACCGAGGGTCCCCCTCGATACCCTTCAAGACAGAAGCCGAAATTCTCCCCCACCTCCCCCCGACGTAGATCGAGAACCCGCCACGAGACTATACCCCCTTTCCGATCCCCACGAAGAGCTGGTACGAAGTTAACATGCTTTCCCTTTTTACCATTGCACGTTTATGCTTTCAACAGGCCCGCCTAGTCGCTGCCGCCCTAGAACGTCAGACCAGCTACTCAAAAACGATACCAATACGATAAATCTGCTGAATTTTTCTTTATTCCCTTATGCACGGGGGGAATTTAATGGCAAATACCTAAAGGACTGTGTCGTTTGCTGGTCGCCTCGTGTCATAGTATGTTTCGACCCTAGTATCCTTGTTCCCCCCCGTCCTATCCCTCCTCATTCGCCGATTTTTTCCTCCCCCTGTGGAAATAGTTCCTATGCCTTCCTTTTTTCTTTCACGCCCCCCCCTCCGAAATTTTGGGGGGACTCGCTCATAAACTAGTAAGATTAAAATTTTTCCCCAGATGGCTCGGTGTGGCCTTCTTACCTCTCGATAAACGGGACTGAGGTTAAACCCCGCGATATCTGATCCCTCTTTGTCGTGGTGGTTTTTTTTTTTTCTTTTTTTTTTTTTTTTTTTTTTTCTATTTCCCTCCTCTTGCTGGTGGGAGCAGTCCTGACGCCTTTTTGTCGGATGCTGTGGTGGACTCTTGCGAAATATTTCTTCCTTTTATGTCCCTGAAGCAGAGGTACTCTGACCGCGCGAGTACGGAATACCCTTTTTCTCTTAGTCTGGCTCCCCAAACTTCCTTCTTTTCGCGTTTGCAAGAAGTTTTGCAGACCTATCCTGTTTGCCCCTCCCTCTCGTCCTCTTTGGCTTTCATTGTGTCGCCGGTTCCATCTTTTTTTCTTTCTTTCCCAGTCCTTTCCCCCCCAAAGTCCCCCTATTTGATCACACTAGCACAGATTTTTTGTTTCGCCTACGCACGCCATTTTTCTCTTCCACTGAATCATGTTCCAGACGTCGGGGTGTTTCTTCCTTGAGTTCCTCTTTTGAGTCGAATGTCCAGGTTCCCTACCGACACACGCTTCCTCCTATTTTTTAATCAGGGTTTCTTCCTTGCCCGCGTGCTTCTGGCTGGCCCTTCCAAGAGAAGGCCCTCGAAAGGCCCCCGACCCAAGGAACTCCACCTCCAATGCCCTTCGATGGTTTTCCCACCCCCCGAGCTCCGATATGAAACCCGTCTAGTTGTCAGTTATGTTCTTTCGGCCTCCTTCCCTCCCTTTTCCCTGCTTCCCCCACTATAGTAACCGTCACGGCTCTCCCCCTATCTAAAGATGAGGCCCATAATAGACTGTGCCTCCCCCCATCTGATCCAACCCGAACATTAAAACCCGTAATCGTCAACGCTTTTCCCTAGACGCTCGTCCTCCCCCCACCAAGTCTTCTGATCGAGATTTGGGGGGTGGGGGTGGGTGGTGGGGGGGTGTTTGGGACAAAAAAAAAAAAAAAAAAGGTTAAACCCCCCACCCACCCCCCAACCCCCCCCCCAAACAAACCCACCCCAACCCCAAAAGGATCGCGGAACTGGTTTTTTTTCTTTTGAACCCGGTGATCCCCCTCTTTTTGGCATAAGGCCTCCCCTTCTATTTCCCTCTTAACAGCGTCCCAACCACCACCCCCACCACAAACCATCCATCTCCTCTCTTACAAACCCCCCCCCCCAAACACACCTCCTTGTTCCCCACGCGCGACACCCCAGTGTTCCCCGCAACGCCCCAACTCCCCCCCCCCCAAACAACCGCCCAACCCCGCTGTATTTTTTTCTTTTAGACGGGCCTACCCTTTGTTACCTATTTGTTTTTTTCGAGTTCTTTGGCGTTTCATGGCGTCCGACTGCCCTTCGAGATCCCCCCTATCTGAATCCGATTCTCGATTCGATGAGCCGGGAGTGTTGTGACGTTATCTTGACAGCCTTTTTCTTTCTGCGGTAGGTTGTTTCGGGTTTTGCGTCGGGGGCCTTTTTTCGCATTTTTTTTTTTGGTGTTTTTTTTTTGGGTGTTTATTTGAGTTTTTGGGTGTGTTTTTTTTTTTTTTTTTTTGAGCTTTTTTATCCCCCCCCCCCCCCACACATGTTTTCGGTTTCCCGTTCCCCCCAGTTGACCCATGCTTTTTTTTGTTCGTGGAATATTTTTTTTTTTTGTGACTGCCCCCCCCACACGGTACATAGCCCCCCCCCCCTGCCCCCCTCACAAGGACTTTTTGTTTCTACCACACCCAACCGCACTGGTTTTTTTTGGTGAACCTCCCCCCTTGACCCACCCAATATAAGCTCCTTTTTCACGTCCCCCCAGCCCCCCCAGTAGTTGACTTCCCCCCCGACGTTTTCAGCCTTCACGACAAAGAAACGCAATGTGGTGGTGCCAATCGCCTTTCACCCCCGCAGGACCCCGCCCCAGCGGCGCCGCCGTTCCACCCTTTACCCCACCTCGCAGATCGAAAGCCCACTCAGGCAGTAGGGCGGCCCTTCCCGACTCGCCCCCCACACCTGCCCCCCCCCAGCCCCGACTCCACAAGAGTGTCTTCTTTTCCTTGTTCCCCAACCGGGGGCAGGTTTCTTTGTACCGACAGCACCCCCCACTCAGTTCAGGCCTTTCATTTCACAGCCTGCACCCTGTCCCTTTTTTTTTTTTGTTTTTGATTCTCATTGGTTCCCTCTTTCTATTCTTGTTGTTTGTCTCTATTAGTCACGTCACCTGGGCCGTTTCTTCCCTCCCAATCATACAACTCCCCCATTCCTCTAACGCTGCTACCACCCCACACTTGTTACGTTTCTCCCATTAAAACGACGGCGGACACCTAGCTCCGGGCCGAAGACCCTTATGTCACCTTTACTGACCCAGACCGTTTTTCTCACTGATCTGATCTCTACGGTAGGCCCTCCGATGACTCGAGATCCTAAAGCCAGGTCTTTTCCTCCCCGCTATTTTTCTAACCTTCTGACCCTTTTGACCAAACTTCCTTTCCCCCCCTGACCATTTTCCTTTCCGCCCGGAATATCGCTACTGCAGCCATCCCCTATCCATGATGACTGCTGTTGTCGATCAGGGTTTTGCACAGGCCAGATTTACGGGCGTTCCTCCAGCTCCCGAAAGTCTGCTTTGTCGGTCATGGAGATCCCCCAATGTCCCTTTTTTCCGCACGCCACCTCGCCCCAAGGCCAACCCTTGACCAATCGCCTAGGGGAGATCACTTAACATTTATGATGAGTAACACCCCCTCCACACTTAAGCTAGATAAATGCACAAGGATCTCCCTCAACCCGTCCGCTACCTGCAATTTGCCCACCTGATTGATTCAAATTAAATCTGTACTCCCCCTAGATTGCTTACTTTCGTTACCTTTTTCGGCAGCCGTTCCTTTGTCTCTGTTCAAAAAAAATGGAGTGACTCTTCACCGTGGGTCACTCTACTACTATGCCAGAGCAATCTCGAAGTGATGCCCTCTTCCTTCGCCCTTGTGCGTCCTTTTTTTCGTCCCGGTTTTTTGATTTGCCACTCCCCCTCCCCCTGTCATGTGAAAGTATGAGTAGTTTTCTCACATCTTTGTCTCTTCATCTTTCAATTTAAATCATCTCTCCATACTTTTTAGGGTGGTTTGACCGAAGAAACTCCCAACGAATTAACTCCCCTTAACTTACCACTTCCCCAGTCCCCCCGTTGGAACTACCATAACATCGTACCCCCTCGCCAGAAGAGGCAGCATTCCAGAGAACAAACATGGCGCCCTCGTCCGATTTGCCGGGTTTTGCCAGGGCCGATCTCGGCTTTTGTGGGCGGGGTCAGATCCGCAAGCGGGTTGGTCAGGCACCTCCTTCATCTTCCACCCCCGCACGGCAGAAATGTTTTAAGATTAGGCGAGCAAACAGAATTCCTTAAGGCTTCCCAGGGCCTGTCCCCAACTTGAGGATGAGATGCTTTTCCCCCCACCCTCCATTGATCTACCATTGGTTCCGCATTTGACAGTCCGGAGGGGGAGTGGGCTGAGAGTGTTTTGGTCAGTCTATTCACCATCCCACCCCCCCCGCTTTTCTTGGTTGAAATTTTTTTTTCATTTTTAATGAGATTCTTATCTGCCTTCTATGGCGGTTCTTGGCTTTCTTTTTACTTTTTTGCTCCGTTTTGGCCTCTGAAGTAGTCCTTTTTTCTTTATCTCTTTAGGGTCTTTCGTCGGGTTGGGTAGTTAATAGGTAAATGTTTTTTCTCACTTATTTTTCCCTTCTTCCCTCTGCCTGTGTGCGGTAACATTTCCTAGACTCCATCACAACCCATTAGCCACCCTTCCTTAAGTAAATTCACTGACTTCCCCTTTGTTTAGGATAAGTTTTTGGAAGATCTATCCGCTAACTATTCCTTGAGATGACTCTGTAGAATTGGGGTCCGGTTTAGATAACCAGCTCTTCTTTCCCTTCCTCTTGCATTTTCTAGTAATGAAGTAGCTATGATGCTTGGCCGTTTCCCCCCCTATTTTTAGGACACTTAGTGGGTCTCTCCTGAAGCGTCTTTTTTCCTCCCTCCACGATCTCTTGGAATTGACCATATTTGGCTGGAACCAGGTTTTCGCGTGTCTTTTAGGTTGATGTTACCCCTTTTTCCCCGCTTTTTCTTTATCGAAGGTCAGGTCTTCCCCTTACCTATTGACGGTTGAAGACAGTTCTTTCTTTCCTTCGGTGCCCAATTTCATTTCATCCCTTTTTATGCCGGATTCCCTTTATGTCGCCGCCACCCCGAGTAACACTTAGGTTTTGGTAGTTGTACACTGGTCCTTCCCGAAACATTTTTTGTCGACGAAGTACTGGTAAATGAGTTTTATTCCTTCGAACTGTGCTCATTCCGTTTTTTGGGCGCTTTTTCCTCCCGTCTGCACCCACTTCCTTTTATACTTGACGAACCCTAAAACCGATCACTCCTTTTGGTGTTTGCCTCCCCTTTTTTTTTTTTTCTGGTTCGTACGAACGTCCGGCTTCCTCAGTGGATGATGGGCCCCAAGTTTGTACTAGGGTCTTTCAGGTGACAGTCTTCTTTTCTCCTTTTTTCCTTGAATGACTCACGATTGACTTGCTTCCGCATCTTATTTCTTCCCAGTTGATGAGTGCTAAAGAGTTGCTAATGCAGGCGAAAAACATAGATCCATTTCTTCACCTACCCCCTGCTGACGGCATACCTTCCGGGTGTGAGTTCCCCCTTCTCCCCCTAGGATGATAGTTTTCTTTTCCCAAGTCCAAACATCCCTTTCTCTAGGACCTCCAAGGTCAGCGATTTCCCTTTTGGTTTCTTTGACCTTTTTAAGGAGGCCACTGATTTCACTTTCAACTGTAGGGCTATAACTCATTTTTCTTTCACCAGGTTGAGATAACCTCCCCCCGTCCCTTTTTTTCCCAGGACTTCTTCTCTAGTTTGACCCCAGTTTTTGTCCTCAAATATTTAAGGTCCCTCCCAAATGGAGAGGCGTTTTTTTCCCCGGCTCCTGCCTGCTTAATCCTGCTAAACGATTGAGTTTCTTTTCCCCCCTACGTCCCCTCAAGCTGTAAAAGATCCACTGGTTCAATACTTTTTCCCCTTTTCTCCCATTTCACGGTAGTTCTTCTTTCCTTACCACCCCGATCTTTGAACCTCCGTTTCGGTCCTATGCCTTTAGATGGCACACTTTTTCCCCTTCTCCCCCCCTCGTGGAAGAACATCATTTTGGGCAACCGTCCCCAGTCGAGATTACAGGAAGAGGGGCCGATGCTATTCTGGTATTCCCAGTCCGCCTTACCGCTACTCAACACGGACCTTACCCTTTCTTTCGAAGAAAGGCCCATTCAGTTAACAAGAGATCACCCTCACCCTCTTCTTACTGCGACAGACCGGATGATTTTTCACCCCTAGATATTCTGAAGGCTTCTATGGGTTTACCAAGACGTTGGTCCTCTAATGACGTTCTACACCTAACGGACCTAAGGGTACCCTCTTAAAACGCTTTTACTTTAGACGAATCCTTTCCGAGACACCCGATATCACCCCACCCCTTCTCCCCCTTCCTGATGGACGTGCCTATGTTGGCCGCCCGTCTACCCCCTTCAAGCATCCCGGAAAGAACGTTTTTTCCCCTCTTCAGGTCAAACAGAACCATGGTACTTTCACTTTTTTCCACCATCCTCCCCCTTATTGTCGCAGGTTTGTCTAGGGGCCCCTTTGACATAAAAACCGCCCTAAAATCTCCTCTCCCTTCCCCACCTCCTGGGTGCAGTCCCTCTTACCATCTCCTCCGTGGAGCCGACCGGGCATTTCAATTCTTTTTACCCAGCGGTTCCCGCAGTTTCTGGGTTCTTTTTTCTTAGGAATTGCGTCACCGTCCCCTTTAACCTCCCTGCCTGTCCGCTCTTCCCCGCTCCTCTTCTCCCGCCTACCCAACTAGTTTCAAACCCCAACCATACTTTCCGGCAGAATTCCTTTGGTAGACTTTCTCCTTTCACCTTCCTTAAGGCGGGTATTGTATTTCTGATTTGTCTTTTCTTGGGCCTTAGGTCCTTCCGTCTTTTTTTTGTGCGTCGTTTTGGCATTTTCGCGGTCCACCCCCACGTTTTTATTTTTTAAAAGTAAGGTTTATCCCTCCGGCTAAAGCCATTGTACTTGTCCCCCTTTTCACCTTGCCATTGAAAGTTATCCTAGGTCGCACCCGGTAAAGCACTTTTCCTTCAGACTCTAAGGAAAGTCGGTCCCAGTCGTTCTTTTCCCAGCCAATCCATCTGGACTTCCTTCCTCTGCGGTGAAGTTTACCGGTCATCCTTCTGCCACACGGCGTGTTCAAGTCATTCAGCGAAAGTACTGGCTTTTTGTCCGTCCTTCGTAGGCCAGCCAGCTTTATTTTTTCCCTTTTTTCTGTGTTTATGTGTAGTCCTTGGTTCAGTTTTAACTCCCCGTTTTTTCTCCTTCCTGAGTCGTTGTAGCCCGACCCCAGAAAGGTTGCAAACCGTAGAGAGTAAAGGTTTGCCTTACTTCTTGGTCTTTCCGAGTTCATTAGTACGCCACGTCTGCCCGCGTTAATCCCCCTAGGGACGCCTTTCGAAGGGCCTTCCCCCCACTAAGTTTTGAAGATCACCGCTTTCTGGATCTTCTTATTGTTCCGTCATGATATCGTTACGTCTTCCCGCGAATGGAAATGTTACATTTCTTCATTTTGAATGATCAATTCTTGTGCCCTCCCCCCTTTTTTTTGTCACTTCTCCCCCATACCCTCCCCCCCAGGTCGAGGACCGTCACTCGCTTCTCCTTCTATTTCCCCCGATGTCCCTTTTTTGTTGTCCCCTTCCCTCTTCTTTCCCCCTTAAAGATTTGCACAAAGTGTGGAGTCGACCAAGGAGGAAGGGATTCTTTTTCACCTGTGCTCACAGCAGAGTAGCCCCCTTACCAGCTGCTTTTCGCCCACAACCCCCCCCTGAAGAAACCCTTTCCCTTCCGTGTGTCGGGGGGTTTCGACCCACTGAAGTCCTTTTCCGGTCCCAGTAAAGCCAGGTCCTTCTTCTTATTTCGACCCCGACCGCTTTTTCTCAACGCTGGGCCATTTCCAAATCTGCTTCTATTTAGCCTTTTCAGCCAGTTATTAGACCAAGAGTTTCTTAAAGAAGAAAAAACGCGGCCAAGTGAAGCTGAGACTTGTGTTGTCCTCCTCCGCGTATCCAATCCGCCAGCCTTTTTCGCGCCCCCCCCGACTCGAGGCCTTTTTCTTTTATTTCCTGGGTCTGCCACCAGAAACCTCATACTTTCTCGATATCCCAAGCGAAAGCTCCCCTTACCGCGTCCCCCTGTTAACGGCGCCTCATCTTAGTGACTTAAGGCCCGAAATTTCCCCCTAGATATCACCCTTCCCCGGCAAACTTTCCCCCTTTCCCCCCTCTTTCCCTCCTCCGCCAGCACGCATAGAATCCATTCCCTCCTTAGAAATTTTCCCGGGTTTCACTGCCATCCCTCCTTCGTTTTCTGATTGCTTCCTCTTTCTCTTTTTTTGTCCCTCTGTTGCCGGGTCTCACATTCCCTTTCTATAAACCTGGAAGGTAAGATTCTTGAAGAACGTTTCTTATAATGAGGGTCTTTTCTCCAATCCATTCACCCCCACCGTAATTCAGACCTCTCCCTTCCCCTGCCGGTGTGGCAGCGATTTCGGCTCGGACTATAGATCGCAACTCTCAGAATGGTCTCCCCCATGCGATCCTTTCTACCCACCTTTTTCTCTGCCTCATGATTCTTGCCTCGAAGTCCCTCCCCAGCTTTTTTGTCGCTTCATTTTTTTTCATTGTACGACATATCGCTCGCCAGCCGGCACGGTGGCTCAAGCACGTCCTCTCATCTTACAGAAAGAGACCATTCCGACCAAGTTTGATGCTATTGTCTTCCTTTTCTCAAAAGAAACCAGGGTCTGGAATACTTCCCCCTCCCCCTCCCGGGTCACCAGAAGTCTCATGGAGTAGGTTACCCTCCTTTAATTCCTCGTAGAATGAGGTGGGTCACTATGCTGTTTCGAGTCCAGAAGCCCTTTTATTGTCCGAAAGCCCTGCATGCGGCGCTATTTTCTGATATCCCCAACGGAAATTGTCCC
>Ga0179593_1236503_pt1 | contig 13398 bp, 26 predicted proteins | sample CZODoug2_1_08_16_FD_185931 | JGI IMG/M metagenome (GOLD analysis project Ga0179593, IMG submission 185931) | Vadose zone soil fungal communities from Angelo Coast Range Reserve, California, USA - CZODoug2_1_08_16fungal (PacBio error correction) | ecosystem: Environmental > Terrestrial > Soil >... | reverse complement strand
TTCCTTCAATAGTTTGATGTAAGCTCGGATCGTGACTCTTGCTAGAAATCAGGAAAGGAATTCCTCCCTCCCCCCCCCGTTTGAAGGATTATTTGCTTTTCATTTCATGCTTTTGAGAAGAATTCAGCTTCGTTTCGTAGAAGGTTCCCCTGAGTCTTCGCATGATCCCTCATTTTTCTATCCTGGCGCTTGGTTTTTGCACTTATCGGCCACTCCCCTCTCCCTCACCCCTCCTTCTCGCCCCCCTTCGGGCCAACTGCACCCCTTCTTTCTTATCGAGTGCCCGGTTTTAGTTTCTTTGCGTAGATTTTTGCAGACTCTCCAAAAGGTCGCTCCCATCCCCCATAATTGTTTTCGTACGAGTAAACGCGTTATTCTCCCCCCCCCTTCCTCCCTTGCTCTCTCCTCCTATCCTCCGCAGGGCTCTAGGAAACCACTTTTTCCATGTCGCCAGGTAGCGCCGCTTCCCCCTGTATCTTTCGGGTGGATCCAAATTTTGAGCGCGAGGGACCGCTTCAAGCTTCCCCTCCCTCTTAATTAGTTACCACTAGATCATTTTCAACAGGTCGCCTCCTCCCTCCTCTCTTTTAGACTGCTTACCGCCCGTCGGACCTTGTTTCGTTTTCCCTCCCTGCCTCCTGTGACGTCAGAACCTTCTTTCCTGACGCGTGATCTTTCAACCCGATTCCCAAGATATTTCCCTTGGCCCACTCATCCCGTTTTCCTTCTCTTCAAGTGGCTCGCCTGGTTGCGAAGGTCTGCAGTTTTTTCCTGGGCTCCCAGTCATGCACCCCAGTCATATATTTTTTTTTTCGTTGTCAATTTCCCTGGACTTTCTTCCTTTTTCCTTTTTCGGCAGAGTGAGCCTGACTTCCATCGGACACTTGGTGAGATCTCCTTTAATTGTGGTCCAACTTTCCGTTTTTTTTCCACCCTCATCTATCTCTTCGCCTGGTTTTTTTCCTTTCCCCTGCCGTTGCCTGGTGGTTGTGCCTTAGAGGAATGTCTTTCTTTCGAGTACCCCGAGATTTTGTTCCCGGCGCTTTCTAATATCCCCCCTCCCTAAAACACCCGCCATTTCCATCGGGGTGGGCACCACGTTGATGCAGATTTTTATACCAGTCCTTTTCCCCCCCCCCCGGCGTCATGATTACTCTTCGGTTGGACCGTCATTTTTTTTTCTGTGTTTTTGCCTTTATCCTGATCCCAAGACTTTGACAAACCTTCCCTTTTCCTTCTCTTTCAGGTGCAAATTTGTTTTCGCGGCCAACATCTGACGGGAGCCCTTTTCTTCTCCTTATCCCCTGCCCGAGCCAACCATTAGCGTTTTTTTCTCCTCCTTCTTCGAGTTGTTGCTTTTTTTCTTTGGTACTAGGCCGTCCTCGGCCTAGGGAAGAAATGATCGCCTCTTTTGTTGTGTCCTACTCAATGTCCACAGCTCACAATTCCCGGAGGTTTCCCCCTCAACGTCGTCGCCATTCTTTGACGTTCGTCTTTCGACGCTTTTCGCCCCTCTTTTTTTTTTTCTGCAATCCATCGTAATGTCCCTCGTTGGTTTTTTACTCCAGCGCTCACCTTGTCGCCCTCTCCTCTTGCCCTGTTTTAAATCCCTCAGTATTGTTCGGCACGGCCCCCCCACTGGTTTGGGGTGGGGTACCATGACAGTCCATTTTTCCCGTTGATCTCCTTAAACCATTTGTGCTCTGTGTCCACACGCTCGCCCTTTTTTTCCTGCCCAATTGCTTTGATCCGTGCCTCTGTTGTCCTCTCTCGGTTTTCTCCCCCTCCCCAACAATGCCCAGAGAACCATCCATGTGAACCAAACCGCTTTTTTTTCTTTTTTTTTTGATGGCCCTCTTTTTAGGTCTTTTATTTATCCCTTGGTTCTTTTGGGCCATCCCCATGTGCCTTCGTCGGTGCATTGCCCCCCTTTTTTTCTTCTTTCTCCGGTAATTGATCTTTCGCTTTTCCTCGTGGATGTTCCTTCTTTTTCTTTTTCCTTGTGGCCGCAAATGGCTTGTGAACTCTCCTTGTTCTTTTTTTGTCACCTGTTCTTAACGTTATTCCAGGCATGGTTCACAAAGTTTGGAATTGGCTTCCCTTTTTCCCCCTCTGGTCTTCTCGGAGGAGGAGTGTCCATTTTGTTCTCTTCTCCTTTACTCGGTGGGTTCCTTTAACGCGTAGCTTGCTCGGTCTATGTAAACGTTCTATTAATTTGTCATTTTCTGGCGGCGCTTTTACTATTTATCTTTTCTTCAATTCTGGCTCTTTAGTTTGCTTGTGGTTGTTTTCCCAGTGACCTTTTACTGTCCTTTTTCCATTGGTCTTTCACTTAACCTTTTCTTTTCAGACAACCATTTAACCCCTTTTTCCTCCTGGTGTCCCCCCCCTTTCTCGGCCTCAAGATTTCCTTTTCCAAATGATTTTTTATATGAAGCCCCCCAAATTACATGCTGGCTTCGTTCTCTTCTTTTCGTTCGTTTTCTTTCTTCCTTGCGTGTTTTTTTCTGGGTGACGACACACTTGCGGGGGCAGATTCTTTTTGAGAGCATAAGTCCTAAACTTGTAGTTTTTAGACGATTTAGTAGCTTGCCAACTTCTTTGTATTTTGATTCCTTGTATTGAGTTTGATCTTCCTCCGAGGTCGCTTCTTCTCTCCTCTTCTTCCTCTTGAATATCTTTTTTTTCTCTCCTTTTTTGTGTTCTTTTTTATGTTATGACTTCGAACTTCTTACATATCCGCCCAGTCTCCTTTCGGCAGGTTCTCGTTCCCTTGCATCCCGGCCCCCCAACTTCCCTTTTGTGTCAACTCTCCCTCTCCTAGCTGCGTGTAGGCAAGTTGAGGGATGCGGCCTCTCTTCTTTCACCCTAACTTTCAGTATCCTCGTTCCCATTTTTAAATAGTCCTCCCCTATACTACTCCATTTGTGTTAGCAATAGTGTTCGGGCTAAGCTCTTTTAACCCACATCTTTTGTTAGCGTTTTTGCAGAATCTTCCAAGTGCACGCCCCTTTTTTTTTTTCTTTTTTCACCTCTTTCAGTTGACGCATGGCTCACAGCTTCGTAACAGGGTCCTTTCTCCTCCCCCTGTCCCCCTCGCTCCCCCATTCCAATTTCTTTTTTCTATTCACCCAATCGCTAGCCCTTCCCCTTTCCTAGATGTTGGGTGGTCATTGAATGTAGCCGCGCCTTTTCCTTTCTCTTCCCCCAATCTTCCTCTTAAGATTTTGCTCATTCCCCTCGCGCCTATGCCCCATCCCATTCCTCGCACTCGGGTCCTTCCCTTTTTACCCCCCCTTTTGACCAAGCGCTGTGAAGTTTCCGACAGAGTTACAATCCTCCACCCCATGAGTTGTTGAACCCCGCTTTGTCCCGCCCCCCCTTTTACCCACATAAAAACGCCTACCCCCCCCCTTGTCCACTAGAGCAAGAGAATGTTTTCTCATTTTCGACATGAGTTCTTTGCTTTCCCCTTCGAGTTTCTCCCGTCGATCCGTGATGGCCCTTCCCCCTTTTCAGTCCCTTTTCCCAGGATCCCATTTGCGTTTTCCATCCACCCCCAGGACTCCCCCCCGCTTGCTTGGTTCGCGTGATCGGGTTTCGTTGGGAGTTGTTTTTTTTTTCTTCCAACAGTCCTCTTTGGTCTACATTGGAACACCACCAAAGTTTGGTCTTGACCTCCCCCTTTTCGGGCTTCTTTTGTTTTGCACAGTTGCAGACCCCCAGTTTTGCGATATCTTTCTACTCCCCAAAAATCTTTCCTTCCGGGCATTCCCCCCGGCTGTTCTTATGGTATTTCACCTTTCTTTTTTTGCTTTTGCGCACCAGTGACTCCTTTTTGTAGCACCGGCACCGTCCCGCGTTTTTGAAGATTGTTCTGTTCCAACGCTTTTCTTTTCCGTTTCCCTAATCCCTTTTCACCTTTTCTCCTTAGTTGATGTTCCCCGCTTCTCCTTCCTTGTCGCTGTTAAGGAGGGTTTTTTCCCTTCTCAGCGCCTCGAGAATGCTTTATGTCGATGTTTGCCCCTCTATCCTTCCGAAGATCCCACTCTGTCCGCCTTTTTTTTTTACGTTGGTTTTGGTCGCATGGGCGATGCTGCGTTTGGCCCCTCTCAACTTTTTCTTCGTTTTCCCCATTTCGTTCAGAGCCAAGTGGCGCCTCTCTTCTCAGGGAAGCCCGTTGCCTTCGGTTTTCGGGTTTTGTCTGAATTTCTCAGGCCCCTCTTCCAACCGCTCCTGCTTTTCACTTTGGGAATCTTTTTTTCTTGTTTTACCCACCCTTTTCTTGGGTTTCTCGGTCCTGCTTCTCGCCGTTGTGCCCCCCCATCGTTCGACGTTTCTTTTTTTTTCTTGTTGGGATCGGAGAAACGGCCCCCCGGTCCCCACAACCTGCTCGGGGAACTTGCTTCCCCTTTCCTCCCCCCCCACGGTCAACTTCTTTTTCCCACGCCAGGGTCGCCGGCGAACGAGGATTTGTTTCGTTTTTGCGGTTCCCCTGGAAGTTTTTTACAATGAAGTTCTATCCCCTTTTTTTCTTTCCTGCCTACTGCTCGATCGGTAGCTTGCTCTTTTTTACAAGAACGCCGTTCCCTCCTGTTTGCCTTCTTTATTCCCTTTCCCATGAATCCCTGCTTTTACGCATTTCGTGCCCAGGGGGGACTTTCTGTTTTAAGAGTTCCTTCCCCTTATTTTTTCCGCGGGCCTAGCCCTTAAGCGTTGGCAAGCGTCACGCTTCCTTTTTTTTTTTTTTTTTTTTTTTCTCCGAAGGTGGACTTCACAGGTCGCTTTTCCACGTTGCTCCAGTCCTTCTCTTTTTTATACTCTCGTACCTCCTCTTGAAGTTCTTCTTCTGATTCACCGTTTTGGAACAAGGATCTAGTGGTACGACTTCCTTTTTTTTTCTTTAATCGATCTCCCATTTTATCCCCCCGGATCTTCCTGTTTTTCCGTCGCCTCAAATGTTCCCTTGGTGGTTTCTAGTGAGTTTGATCTCCCTTTCTCCTTTTTTTTTCTCTTGCGTTTTTTTGAAGTTCCTCTCTTTTTCGTATCCCCCCTATGAGGCCTTGAGTCCCTTTGCTCGGCCCCTTTTCTGCCTTCTTTTTTTTTTTCTCAACCATCACTCCTTTCCCTGGTTTTTGCACTTATTGGAACTCGTCGTTCCTAGTTCCCCTCTTTGCTTTCTTTTTCTGTGGCCGCGCCTGCGACACAAGCGCTGGCTCTCCCCCTCCTTCATCGAAACTGCGACTCTAGTTCCTTGCTCTCCATCGTTACTTCCCCCCTCAATTTCCCCTTCGCCAGAATACTTCCGCTTGGGGGCTGGCGGCATTTCCTGATCTATCATCCTTTTTCTCCCGTTTTACCCTCCCTCTTTCAGCTGACCCTTTTTCCTCATCCCTCCCCCCTTTTTTTTTTTTTTTTTTTTTTTTTTTTTTTTTTGTTTTTTTTTTTTTTGTTTCGACGAGATCCTTTACCGCGTCTTTCTTTCTGATCTTTTTCTTCTTCTTCTCCATCCTTCCATCTTCTCCCGACCCCAGTTCTTCCTGTTCTTTGCTTCAGGATTGCTTTTTTTTTTTCCTGAGTTTCTACGAAGCGAAGTCTTCCGTGCCTTTTCTGGGTCTCTCCTCTTGCGTTTGTCTTTTACATGCTCGGCACCTACACAGCTCCAGCCCTCTCCCCGTCGTTCCCCCTTCTTTCCAACTTTCTGAGTCATTAGCGTCTTGGGGATACCCCTTTTTTTGTTCCCGGTCTCCTGACGCTCCCACCATTTTTTCCTACTGGTGTCTTTTTCTATCAACAATCTTATTTCTTCCAAAATCGAACTTGATCGACGATTTTCCTCCGTGTCCCGCACAGTTAACAAAGGCCTTCTTCAGGTCGGTCTGAAGTAGGACACCTTATCTGTTTCCTTTTTTCTTTTCATTTTCGCAGCGTTCGAGCTGACAGACTGATCCATTCGCAGTGTCCCAGTCTATTTAATTTGTGTTCCCCCCCTGAAGCCATTAAATTCTTCCGATGCTTAATCCCTTCCGGTAACGAATGGATGCGTCTTCCCCGTGTTGGAACCTTCTAATGTGAAGTACCTGGAATTTTACGCTGCCGTTGACCATCTCTCCCCTTATCGTCTCTTCGTCCACACCTCACTTGCGTCTCGCTTTTATGTCCTCCCAAAAATGGGTGCATTCGGGTTTTCCCTTTTCCTTTGTGTCCCTTGCGAACTCCTTTCCCGATTCGATTTTTAGTCTTTCTTTCCCTCCCTTAATCATGCCTATTTTCTCGGCTCCTCTTTTCAAAGAGTTCCCAAGGTCTTCCTACCTTTTCATTGTTTTCCCCCTTTTAAGGTTGAACCCCCCAATTCTATATTTTTCGGCTTTCCCCCCTTTTGGTTGAACTTTTTCCCATTCCTGTTTTCGTTGGCGGAATGTTTTTCGCTTTTTTCCCTTCGATTGGTTTTTTACCGGCGTTTATAACATTCACCTCCATGCACCTCCCTCGCCCTCTTTGTTTACCCCTTGTCTTTTGACCTTTTCCCCAGAAGTGCATCCCCTCGTTCCTCCCCCTCTCGTGTTACCAGCATCTCGTGTGTCTTTTGGTGACAATTATAATGCTCCAGGGACGCCGCGAAACCTCCCTTTTCACTGGATTTCCTTGCTAGGTGATCCCATCTATGCGCCTTGGTACCCATCTGAATGTTTTTTCCTTGCCTCCCTTTCCCTCCAACCTCCCTATTCTCTTTCTCTCCTTATTCGCGTGTTCGTCGTTTGGTTTTTTTTACTTTCGGTCGGCCCGGAATCTTTATTAACTGGCCATGCGCGCCGCTTTCTTTTTTCTTACCTCCTTTTACTCCCTTCCACAAGATAATATCTCGTGGGGTCATCTGTTCTCCGTGCTTTTTTCTTCTCTCCCAGCTTTCGTTGTCCTCAAGCCATTCGTCCATGACCGCCCGGCTTTATAGGTTTTACTCTGCGTGAATTTTCAATCTCCCGACCTCTTTGGTTCCCCTCATAATGTAGTTCACGTTCATTATTTTTTTTCTTCGCTTCTCCGAGCCTCCCCATTTGGTCAATTATGTGCCCACGCTCCGCCCATCTTTTTCGTTAACTCACTGGCTTGAGATAGTGCCTTTATGTCCTCTCTTTTGTTCCTAATCCTCCCAAAATGCAAACTTTTTCCCCCGCTCCCTTTTTGCAACCCCCCTCCCTCTGTTTTGGCTGGTATTAATGTGTGGGCTTTTTTGACGTTTGACGGCATTTTACGTCCTGTTTCTTTTACCTTCCTTTTCTTTGCATTCCCGGTTTGATTTGCCTCCCCCCCCACTATCCCCTTTGTGACGGTGCGTCTTTCTCATTCCTCGTGGAGGGTTTTTGTTTATGCGGTATTTTTTCTTTCCAAATTTTCTTTTGTTTAGATGCGTTTTTTCTTTTGGACGGTTGCTTCGGTACCCTTTCTTTTCCCGTCCTTTTTCCCACCCTTTTTCACTGGCGTTTTTTCCTGCGTTGTCTTGCTGGTGCTTGGTAAATTAGGCGTTGTTTTGCCATGGGCTTTTTTTTATCGTCGCGGACGAGTGTTCTGGTCCCCTTGCGAGTTGGCGCGGATGCCTTTATTACTTTTTCCATTTTCTTCCCTTTCGTGCTTTTGAACTATTTTTCTCAAATTGAGTGAGGCTGGTGGATTTTGCTTGATACGCCTCTGTGTCTCCCTGTCTTCACTTTCCCCCTTTCGCTTTTGACCAAACTGAGCAAAAAGTCGTAACTTCACTTGTGCCTAGTTTTAGCCTCTCTCAACCGTCTGCTTTATTCTCAAAGAAATATCTCACCTTACATGCATGGTCGATCTCTTGGTTTCTGTGACTTTTATTGGACGCACGGATTTTGAGGTCCCTGAGTAGGAAGCCTTGTCGTGTCTGGGTGTTCCGCCCACTTTTTTTTTTTAAAAAAACCACAACTCCTTCAACGGTTTAGCTGTCTTTCAGGACCTCTTATTTTACACCACCCCTTGTGTTTTCTGTTTCTGTTTCTTTTTTTTGTCTCTCCGGGTAGTCCCGGTATTCCCCCCACTCCCCTCCGGGCCTTCACTTTTCCCTATCTCCAACGATAATGTGCGGCCCTCCTGCCTATTCAATTGTCTCTCTCCTCCTCCTTTCGTTGTTTTTTGTTGAGTCCTCTGCCATGAAATCCCAGCGATTGGAAGGTTGCCGCACTTTTTTACTCCTTTGACCTGAATGGCCCCGGCGCGCCGCTTTTTTTACCTAGTTTTTCTTAGTCTATCCCTTTTTTGCATTCCCCCCCAGGTTCCCCTGGAGTCCTGTTTCCTTTTTTCCAAACCTCTTGTGTTCCGTAGAAGCGCTTCCGTGGAAGTTTCAAGTTGTTGCAGTCCCCACTTCCAGTTGACCCTCCCCCCATCCCCCCGTGGGATTGAATCCGCCCCCCAGTTTCGGTTTTCCCCCCCCCCCCCCCGTAACGGTTTGGGCCCCGTCCCGGCCCAGAGGGCCTCCCCGATTTTGCATTGGCCCCTGACCCAAAGGTTTAAGACGTTTGCCGGGGGTTTTCTTCGAACACTTAGCCATTGGAAACAAAAGGTTGTGCGGATTTTGCATGGCCATAAGATTTGGCCACTGTTCTTCCTTTACCTGGGTTTCCTTTTGTCTGCCCCGGCTCATTGTCAGTTGGAAGCCATTTGCTAACCCCGTTAACCTGGTCCGGTCGTTTCAGCCCCAAACGGGCAACCACCTTGCCCATTCGACATCCCAAATTTTGGCTCGAGATCTTCACCAACGTCCCGGCCGCTTTCTGAACAACCTCACCACCACTTTTCCTTAGCCTTTTTTGTTTGCATTAGCAATCGCCCCTTTTTTTCTGCCGGGGGAAGGGTGGTTCTTCCCCTGACCTTCCCTTTTCCCTCGCGAAGTTTGCCTTCCCTTTCCCCCACTAGTGCGCCGATTTTTCCCTCCCAGCGAGCACAAAGGACCCCCCTTGGCCGGCCCCTTTACACTTTTCTTTGGTCACCCCTTCCGCTTTCGGGCCCCAGGTTGGAGGGGACGCTTTTCCCCGGGGGGTCACAACCGTCAACCCTATCCCGGTTCAGTTAACCCACGCCCACCCGTTGTCGCCCCAAACCAACAGGGTCCCCACTCAACACACCCTCCAGGGGCCCATCAACGATGGTCAAACTCCAGCATCGGACAATAAGCATGAAGACCCTCAACGGGGCCTTTCCAGGAGCTTTTTTGGCGGCCCATTTCCTGACCGAGTTGCCACAGGTTCCCCTTTCCCATCCTCGGGTGTGCATGGTTCACACCCCATCACCCTGGTTTTTTCAACCTTTCCCCCGGAATTTGCCCCCGTCGACGCTTTCCGTTCCACCCCAGGTCCCAGCACACAAAACCCCGTCGGGCTTTGGTTTCTTGCGTGGAGGCGGGGTTTGGGTCCTTTTTTGTGCTTGCGGGGATGCCACACCTATGAGATTTCAAATCCTCGTGGCCCCACGTATGAGCCAAACCTCCTTTTTCTGTTTTTTTTTGGAAGGAAACCATTTGGTTTTGAAAATTCCTTAGTGTTCACCCGACATTTTGACCCTTTTTCGACTTATCTCAAGGGAGTCCTGAAAAACCCTAGCCGGGGTGATGGCACGTGTTCCGGGATGGGGTTTACGATTTTTTATTTTTCACAGGCTGTTTTGCGGGGAGTTGCGAAAAGTTTAGCCTTGGGCGAAGGCCAAATCCTCACAAGAGGGTTTTCCTTTCCCCGGTTCCAGACTATGGGGATTGGCAGGGAAAAACGATGGTCTTCCGCGGTTTCTCCCCCGACGCCCGACAACCGTTCACAAAGGGGGCTTCCGTTCCCTCTTTCACCCCATGGTCTAGTCCCCTTGGTGTACTTTGTGGAGGGCTTGTTGGGCGTGGGATGGTCCTGCCAAGACCCAGCGGGGCTCTAATGTTTTTCCAGGGTGCCTTTTTTGGCCCGATGGGGCCCCCCCGCCGGAAATACCTAATTGGGTGGGACCCGGCCCGGCCGGAGTTTGGCAAACTCCGCAGCACTTCTTGTCCCCTTCCTCACGGCCCCGTGGGACTTTGGGTGGTTCTTTATTGGGAGGGGATGTCCCTTTTGGTCAAATTGGTTTGTCACAAGTGTGAACAGCTGTTTTGTGGCCACTTCTCCTCCTCAAATTTTCGCCTAGTCATGCGCAGTTTAAGGCTTGCAGGAACGGTCTTGGTCCGTTGGGAGTTTTTAATCAGTCTTCATTTGAACCCACCCAGGCCACTGGACCTTGCTGGTCAAACCCTGCCTTAGTTGAACACTCCCGGTCCTTTTTTTTATTTTTTCAAAAACCCCCTCTGGTGGAGTCAGGCTCCCGTGCATTTCCTTGCACCGTGGTTCCCCCAAAACACCCCGAGGGTTTGAGGTTGTTTGTCCCTGTGTGTCGAGGAATGAAACCCCTGACACCAAAACCCCCCAACCCCCCACCCAACCCACACCCCAACCACCCCACACCCACCCCCCCCACCACCCCCCCCCCAAACCCCCACAACCCCCCCACCCCCCCCACACCCCCCCCCCCACTGTTTCAACACCAAATCTCTGTTTTCCACGGCTTCCCTTAAAACTTCCCCCCGGCCCACCATTCAACCGGAATGATACCCCCCGCCCCCCCTTTTTTTTGTTGACGCCGGCGACCCAGTATTAAGATGGCGTTTGGCTTTTTTTTCAAACTTTTCAGGTTCCAAAACATTGCCGTTCTACCTTTCCCCAAAAGTGTACGTTTCTGCATGTATACCCCCCCGTATTTCGTTTTTTTGTTTTGCTGGGGGGCTTTTTAATTTTTCTTGGTACAACTGAAAAACGGGCCTGGGAACCCCCTTCTCTGAAACAACGTTGTTTCCTGATGTTAATTTCCTTACCAAAACTGAAGACACTTGTTAGCGGCCCCCTGTTGCGTGCGATACAGGTGTGTCATTAAGACCGGTTGCCCCGTGCCCTACGTCAGGTTCTTTTGGTGTTCGGGCCTTACGGATCCCTTTCCCTCGAATTTGGGGAAGGGCTTTTTTCCCCACCCGTTTTCCGCAAAATTCCGGGGTCTTTGGGCACTTTCCACCCTTTTTGGAGTGGAACATCCTTTTGGACAAAGGCACCCCTTTTTGTTTCGGACGCCAATCCGAACGGCCCCTTCCTTCGGTTACCCGTCTTGTACATCAGCTTTACCTTTATCTGGCTTCTTAGGGTTGACCCTTCTTTCTCTTCTCTTTTAAGGAATTCTACCATTTTCGGTTGCCTATTTTCCAATTTTTTCTCACCCCCGCCGACCAGTTTTTCAACTGTATTCCCCCCCACGGAAAAACTCTCCGTTTTTTTTTACTTCACGTCCTTTGGCTTTTCCACCCTGTAGGACCATTTTTTTGGGGCCCTGTTGTTTCTTTAGTGCTTAGGGACAACTCTGCCTCTTGTTTGTCGGGGTTTCGTCCGTGCGGGGACTTGGTTTGTGAAGGGGGGACATACTGTCGGGTTTTCGACCCGACCAACTCTGGGGGGTGAGCTACCGTTGCTTTTCCTTTGGGCTCCCCTTTTCATTACAAGCCCCTGCAATTTTTGGTTCTTCCCCCCACAATTCCCCAGGCTCAATTTCCTTCTTTCCTTTGGGTTTTTCACTTATTGGCCTAGGTGGGGGCAGATGATTCTTTGGAGGTTTTTGTCCATGTGGTGTGCTAGGCCTGGTTTCCCCCCTTGGTGGGGTCGCCCCCAAAGCGTCACGGGGGTTTTTTTTAACCAATTTTCTTTAAGTCAGTTATTTTCCCGGGCGACATTTTATCGGTCTTTTTTCTTAGTCCCCCTTTTTTCTGTTTCGTATTTGTTGCACCCCCCCACCCCCAGCCCACATGTTTTAAAGGAACCCCATTAAGTAAAGATCGTGGGGATGTGGATTGCACTTTCCTTGATTTCTATCAATCATGGTATACGATTTCATGCTTCACTCACTCACTGATGAAATGTTTTCCTTCTTTTTCATCACTCACAGTTGTTTGTACGAGATCTTTTCATCTTTCAATTTTTTTTTTTTCGTACCGAGTCGATAGAGCAACCCCAGGTTGTACTTCTCCACTAAGGAAAAGGAAAGGTGCCGCCAGCCCCCCCGGTGCTCGAGCAAACTTTTTTTCTTCTCGTGTGCTTCCTGTATTGCTTTTTTTCTTCCTGTCCTTTAGTGGGGGGGAATTTACCCCGATTTCTGGATTGTGTTGACGAATCCGATTCCCGTTGGGGACCGCGGGGAGTGTCCGGCTTTTTTTCTGACCTTTTTTACCTCTGTTATAGTTACTTGGCCACCCACGCTCTGGTTGGGGGGGGACCCCCCATTATCTGTTTTTCCCCCCCACTCCCCAAACCAGTCGCCCACCCCGTGGCCCCCCCGTGACTTTTTTATTTGCCAAATTCCTTGAGGCAACCCCCACAACCCCAGTCTTCTGCCCATTAAAGCGTTCTTTTTTTGGAGAACCCCCTCCCTTCCCTGGTTTTTTTTGACTTTGTAGCAGGGGTTGTTACCGTGGATCCACCGAGGGACCTCCCATTTTTCCGATTTTTTACGTACGCCACCAAGGCGCCGTGCCTTTTTCCAAAAACCCATTTTTGACGGACAAGACCTCCCTTCTCAGCTGCGCCTTTTTGGGTGGGAGCACTTAGGACCCACCCCAACCCCCCCTGGGGGTAAACACCTTTTTTACTCCCCCTTTTCGGTGTTTTGGATTAGGTTCCCCTCTTCTGTTTCGTTTTGTTCCAACCAAACTGTGTTCTCGCCGGGCCCCGTCTTGACAATTCCCTTTCCGAAAATGTTAACCTGAAGTTCTTCCCAACAACATCAGGATGTCCTGGGGCTGCAAAAAACTGTGACAGCCCTAAACACTCTTGCTTGGTTTTCACCTTCCGGGGAGTTTTAACGGGCATTTCTTCCTTTTTGGATTTTTTTTCTGAAACGTGCTTGGTTTAAATTTTTCCTTTCCATGTGGAATTTTTGCCCTTCTTTGTTTTTTGACCTCTGTTTTCTTTGTACGATTTTTTGCACCCTCCGATTTTCACTGTTGCCACGATAGTGGTGACCCCGTTCTGGAACCAACACCTCCTTGGTGACGGTCCTGTTCACCCCTTCTATGGGAAATTTTCCCCACCTCTGTTCAAAGCCCAGCGGGTCTTTTGTCTGCTCAATGGTATTTCAGTGGTGTGGTGGGCCACAGTTGCCCCTCCAAGAATGCCACCCTTAATACCGGGTTTTTCCCCCCTTTTTCTTTCACTTTTTTTGGTCCTCCAATTGGGACTCATATCTCTACCTCCCTTGATCCGTCTCCCTTTCCCTTTCCCCCCTGAAAAGGGGTTTCCACCTTTGGCATTCAAGGTTTGCCCGGGGCACTTTTTTTTTAAC
>Ga0179593_1732036_pt1 | contig 13399 bp, 18 predicted proteins | sample CZODoug2_1_08_16_FD_185931 | JGI IMG/M metagenome (GOLD analysis project Ga0179593, IMG submission 185931) | Vadose zone soil fungal communities from Angelo Coast Range Reserve, California, USA - CZODoug2_1_08_16fungal (PacBio error correction) | ecosystem: Environmental > Terrestrial > Soil >... | reverse complement strand
GCTTCACTTTCCCCTTCCCGTCGCCCCCCTACTCCTGTCCTGCGCACGATACTTTCCCAATGTACCTTTTTCCCCAACTCGCCGAAGGCTGCCTAATTTTCCCTCCCCCCAAAAGATGCAGCCTCGCGTTTTCATACGAGTTTTTTTTTTTGAAACTTCGGTGCGATCCCTCGTATTTAATGAAGACGGCTCCCAGCAGGTTTTTTGTGACAAGTACCAGCGTAGGTTTTTGACTTTGTGTGCTTTTTCTTCCCTCAATTGTTGGCAACATTGTGACTTCCAAGGATACGCCCGGTAACGTTTGTCCACCCCCCCTTGCAGTATCAGAATATTTTTTCCCCTTTCTCCTGCACCGAGTTAAAGTGTTTCTTGACCAAAACCTCTTTCTGTTACCACCCGATTTAATCGTTTCTTTCGCCCCTCTTCTGGCCGCATCCTCGAAATTTGTCTTTTTTCTCACGTTTTTTTCTCTCTTCTTAACGACATTCGGCCCCGCCTTGCTCCTCCCTTCTTTTAGCCAGAGACCCTTTTTCCCAAAATTTTTTGGTGCCCTCCGGTCGAGGGCCTTGCAGTTCCTTTCCCCTGGGATACAAGGGTAGAGGTCTCCCCTAGCTTTTTGTTTTGGAAAGCGCCTTCCTTAACGGGCTACATGTGGTACTTTCAGTTGATTTCCCAACATCTGTGCTCCCCTGGTTAAAACAGAGCTTCGTGATAATTCTTTGGTGTCAGTCCCCTTCCGTTTTGCGAATGTTTACGACCCCCCCCTCTTCTGGGGAACTCCCTTTTCCCATACCGCTTACCTTTTTTGAAGGGAGCGTAGGGTATGTTTGGTTCTGAACCAGGGGAAAAACCAGACCTCCGAATCCTCCAAAATTGAGCCTGTGGCGCCACCGCAGCGCCAGTTGTATTTTCTTCCGTATCGAGTTCACTGGACGGTCCTTTCCTTTCTACCGGACGGCTACGCGCGGCCCTTTTCGGGAGCTTCGCCGAAAATAACGGTTATACGATCTTTTTTTTGCCCGTGGGTGAAGATTGGTACACTCGAACATTTTCCTCCCCCGGTGCGTCTTTTTCTTTTCTCCAATTTTCTTCGGTCCTTCCTTTACGACAGTAACGCCAGCCGATCACCCCTTTGTTCGTAGGCTTTTTTCTTTATCGAGAATCGCATAAGGTTTTTCCTCAGGCGGCAACTTTTTATTCCCAGGCTCGAGTCAAATTCAACGGAAATAGCTTTCCCACTTTTATCGACCCACGCTTCCTGACTCCTTTTGACTTTCCTCGTGGACTGACTCCTCGGAAATCTTTTCTTACTGTACTACTGACTCTCTGGAATAATACTTCCTGATATTATTTTCCTATATTCTGTACTCCGCCTGACTACTGACTGATGTTTTATCCCCTTAATCATAAGGGCCCCCTTCTTTTCGCTGCGATCCCATTTTCGTCTTTCTCTCTTCTTCCCGTCGTATTGATATCCTTGGACTTTCCCTCCCCTAAAACATAGAAAGGCAGGGGGTCGGTATTGCGTTTCTTTTCCCCGCACATAGTCCTTTTTTTCCCTTCTTGAGACCTATCCCCAAAGAGGATGAGGCCCTTCTTCGTTTACTTTGTCTTTTTTCTTTCCAACCTTTTTTTTTTTTTGGGTGAGGAGATCCACCTCCTGATGTCTGATTCGGTGCTCGTACCCTTCTCACTTCTTTTTTTTTGCAGTGGACCCTCGCTCGTTTGAGGCTTTTTCTGTACAAACGCACGGCGTCACCCTTCGCGATCGTAAAATATCATCCTTGTTCTCGCACGGCGGGGCAGGCGAATGTTCCTTTTTCCTAAAGGGGCGTCAACCTTTCAGTTTTTTTTCCTTTCCAGCGAAGGAATCCATTTGCCTTATCGAGACCCCTTCCGGAAACGGAGATTTTTGAGCGACAGGATTCTCCCTTCCGATGCAGCCCTTTTTCTTCTGAACTAGAAGCTTTGGCTTTTCTTTTCTCTTTTATCAACCTTCGTACCCCATGGTGCCACTGGAGATCGGAGGGCCTTCCGGCAGGGGCTCCCCTAGCACGAATGGATACCTCGCCTACACCTTCTCGGGATATAACCCAGACCCCTTTTTTCTCGTTTACCCTCAATTTTGAAACAATATGAGCACTCTCATCTCTAGCCACAACCTTCCCTCCGAGAAACCTCGGATTTCCCTTTTCCTTGGATGCTGTTTAACCCTGGCAGAAACGTCGGCACTTTGCACAAATAAAACAGCGCGGTCCCTCCTACAAAACAATGGGTCTTCCCCAATCGGTTGAGCTGAATCTTTCAACATCTGCTTATAAGCAATTTTGTGCGCCAAGGCGCGTTCGGATCTTATTGAGCTTCGTTGGAGACCCCCTTCCTTCAGTCGGGGATGGTTGTGGTATAAAAGGTCTCTGTTAGCCTCTTAGGAGCCCCCGGTCCCCGTTCACATGTCAGCTGCTGGTGCTGAGACCGATTCTTTGCTACGACTCCCCCGCGGGTCCGGGAATGTTCTCCTAGCCTCCCGAGAATTTTTATCCTTGGCAGTTCTTAGGAAGTGCCGCTTTTCGCCCCTCGGAGAAGCACATCTGAAATCCCTCCTCCATCGTTTTCCTTTTCAGATTGGCTATCGCCCTTTGGCGACATTCCCAGCCCCCCCAACGCCTCCCATTCCGTTTCAGGGACATTTGCTGGCTGATGACCCTCCCCCCCTTTCCCCCCCCATCGCGTACGGTTCGAGCGATATTTCATCTTTCCCCCCAGCGGACCCGCCTGCATGTTTCTTTAAGGACCCTTCGTCTGCCCTTTCCCCGATCCCCCTCTGAACACAACACTCGAAAGTGATGCCTGAGGTATACAATCATTGGCTTCAAGATATTCCTTCCTGGATGACGAGCCTTTGTACAACTTTTTCTTCCTTTTCCTTCCCCCAAGCGTTACTTCAAGGAGCTCCTTTAACAGCAACTTTTTCTTTGCAATTGTTTCGGAGTGTAGTGTTTTTTTTTCTTGACGCGATCTTGTTAATTGACCCCTTTCGCCATCCCTTCTCCTCCCGCTGTTTCTTCGAGGAGCTTAAGGTGTTTTGATTTGGTTTTTTTCTTCCTCCTCGGAATTTTGCGCATCTCTGTTTTCGGGGTAAACGAGATCTGAAAAAAATTATCTTTTTGCGTGTCCATATAGATCGCATTCTCCAGGCGGTTCCTTACTGTTCGGTCCCCCCTCCGAAGTCTCTTTCCCCTGGACACCCGTCTTGGACGCCTATTTTGCGACAATAGACACCCCCCCCCCCCCCCCACCCACGACGGGCTTTTCCCAGTTCTCACCGAAACGAGCATCCCCCTTGGTGGTCGAGTCTCGGATATACGTTCTTTTCTGCAGTTATTTTTTCCTCCAGTCACAGGGATTTTTTCCTTACGCTGGCAATTATCGCTAAACTTCTCTTCCTCCTTCGGCCCCTTTGACACCCATTCGCCTTGCACCTTTCCCTGCGGCGATAAAAAGGATGATAGTTACCCTGCGCCGACTTGGCCGCCCTTTTTACCCATTTCGGACACACTTCCTTCACAAAACTCGGTACTTCCCTGTCACCATTCCCCTCCTCGTTACGAGAGCCTTGCCTCGAACCTTCCCTTTTCAAAAACAGCGCGTGAATGTTAAACATTTTCCTTAACCGAACCCTCTCAGCCCGCTTGGAACTTTATTAATCACTCTATGTTCTGCCGCAATCTCCCCCCCGGCCTGGCCTATTTGACGATTGAAATTTTTTCTTCCCTTTCCTCCTATCGGACCCCCCTTTTTACCGTAATGAAAAAACCTCTCCCTTAGGACCCGCGCCAATCGACTGCCCCCGCTTAATGACTTTCCCCCAATTAAAACGCCTGAACCGGGATTCCCTTTGTAAGGAGTAAGAGTTCAGTTGGCCAGGATTCAGGATTTCCTGCCTGTCTTGTAAGGTTAGGATCGGAGTCAGGATTTAGTAGGATTTATTTGGCTTTCTCTTTCCTTTTACGTCAGGATGTGTTCTGAGTCAGTTTCTCTAATTGCAAGCTTTACAGTTTACTCTAATCATCTATTTAACCACCCCCCTCTCGTTCTGGAGACCCTCTTCTTACAGAACGCCCCCCTACATTCCCCCGTTAAGTTTATGTTTTTATCTCCTAAGAGGAACCGCAGGCCCCAATTGGATTCCCTTGAACCCCATGACGCCTTTCTTTCTCTCTAGGGTATATTTAGACCTTTTCCAAATACCCCCCAGCCCCCCCCCCTCTAAGATAATCGTTTAAACAACATTTTTTCTGTCTGAAGCTCAGACCTTCGTTTCGTCTTCCCGGTTCCCCCCTAGAAACGTAATTTTTTTGATTCCATTTAACGTTTCCTTTCAGTTCCTTGATTGCTGCCAATGATGACAATGTCAATTTCCCCCATTTTGAGGATTCTTTTCCTGGTCAGAACAAGCTCCTCAGCTCCCCCTTCCAGCGCTTTCTCCCCCCCCCCCCCCCCTGGGCTCCAGGGGGGGTTTTTTTTTTTTTTGGGGGGGGAATAGTGATCTACTTCTCCCCTTTTGGCCAAAAAAACTTTCCCTCCCCCCCACATGACCCTCTTTTTGCGCTCTGTCTCCAATTTCAATTACAAGTTCGCCCTCGATGTTTAACAGACACCCCTCTTACCCCTTCTCCCTTGCTTTAGCAGTCGATTTCCCCAACCCATCCCAAGGTATCCCCCCGAAAAGGAACTGCCTCCGCGACAGGTCCATTTAAAAGGCTCTTTTGTAAACTCTACGTAGTTTCTGCGGTTTACTTTGAAGGTTAGTAGGCCCCTGAGTTATAGATGCTCTCCTCCAAAGTAAGACCCCCTTTCCGATGGATTGAGGGCCCTCATTTGGAGTTCCCCCTAGCCGGTCCCTAAAATCCTCTTCCATTTTAAAAGAATACCTCTTTTTTTTCCCCTTTCCCCCAGACTTGTGACATTTCTCCTTATAGCTTCTTTTCCAACGTTTCTTTTTTAGCATTGGCGTTCCTCAATTTTTGTTTGTGGCCCCCAACAAGTGTAGCGGTCCCTTCCACCCTTTGAGAAGGTCCCTCCCCATTCCTACTGCGTTTCTTCCCCTCGTCGCTTTTTTCCTTTAATTCCTTTCAACTTTTTTTTCCCCCTTCCCATCGGATTGGTCGATTTCCCCGAGTTCAAACCCTTTTACCCCCCCAATTATTATTCCTCCCCCGGATTTTTTCCTTCCTCGGCAGCCCCGCTTTTTTCTTTTTTTCAATAACGTTACAGCACCCCTGGTCTCCCCCTTGACAGAACCATGGAGTTGTTCCCCAATATGCCGACGATTTTACAAATTTCCTCCCCCCTCTTCTATTTCCTACTCCCCGTGTGATTCCTCTGTGTTTCTCAATCGTCCTTTTCAGACACTAAATTTCCGTCACCGACCCCCCCTTCCTGTATTGAATTGGCAACTCGTCTCCGGAGCTTAAGAAGGTAAGTCCCCCCTCCCCTCCTACCCAAGAGCCCTCATATTTTGCCTTTCTTTCTACGAGGGGTTTCTTGAAGATCGTTCACCAATCTCTTTACTGAAGCCGGTTTATGACACCTTCCTTTCTTTCCCAACAACCGAGTTTTTTTCCCCCCTCATTCTGGAAGAAGGTCTCCCTTAGACCCTTTTTTCCCCAACTGTTGGACTTGCCCCACTCCCCGTCAAGCCAAGTCCTCGTTCCAGTGGTGTACAAAAATGACGTACCTCTCTCCCTTCACTTCTGAACTCTTTCTTCTGCTTTCACCAAGCCCCCCCTTCTTCTCCTTGAACATACGATCCCTGAAAAAAACGCGTCCAACCCCTGAATAATCGAAAGACTTTTTATTTTTTGGACTCCTTCCTGCATAGATAACTCCTAGGAACACTCTTCCCGAATTTCCTTTCCAGGAATAAGACACAACAGTTTCCCCCCACCACCTCTGGGCCCCCTCCTTTTTCAGAGGGTCCCAGGGTTCCCATTTCCCTTTTCCCCAGGGTATCCCCCCTGTTTGTTTTCATCCTCCCCTCAGTACGGGAGACTTTTTGGTCGATAGGGAAAGATTTCCCACGCGAGGGTTTTTTTCCCCCCTTAGTCCCCCCAGGTTGTGTCATTTCTGATGCCAAGTCAATGGCTGACAGAAGCGAGGCAAAGTCTTTCTTTTCCCCTCCCCGAAATTTTCATTTCACAGCGGCTTTCTGACTTGAGTTCTTTTTTTTTTTTTTCCACCGGTTCCCATCACTCCCTCCCCCCTCTTTCTTTATAAATGGGGAAATCTTGCGCCACCGCACGAACTTTCCTTGCCCGTTCTTGAGTCCTCCCCCTAAAACCGTCAACCTGTCGTGTGACTCTTTTTTTCCCCCTTTCCCTTGCTTAGACGCTTCTCCCCCTCCTCTTTTAGCGTGACCAAAAATTTGGTTATTCCGATATAGGAGGCCCCGTTTTGCCCTTTTTTCAGATTGGTACAATTTCTGTAACCATCTTTCCCTCTTTTGCTGCCCGCGGTTTCTCTCCTGCAAATTCCCCCCTTTTTACTGAGGTCCTCTCCTAATAAATAAAGACAGACTTTCATTTGTGATTTAGTGATTTCTTTCCCCCTCTACTAGTCTCTTCCGAGTGGTTGTGATAGTGTCTTTAGATTCACAAAGAGAGCTTCCGGATCCGGGAAGTTCCCTCAAAGGTATAAAGTTCCATTATCGACCCCCTTCTCCCTGACTCCTGACGCCCTTTTTTCTCACTGTCTTTTCCCTTCATGAATACGACGTAATGGACCCCCTCCTGGAATCCGGACTCCTTTCCTGCCCATAATGAACCATTCTTAGAGGCCTGATCCTTTAAATCTCCTTTTTGTACCGTCACTTGCTCCCATTCTCGGAATTTGTCGCTTATCGATCGGTCATTGGTTCTTTTCAGCGGAGGGAATTTCCGTCTCCCCTCCACTGGACCAAACCTTCAATCGTCAGATAGAACAGCCGTGGGTCTTGAGGTTCGTTAGAACTTTGACCCCGATTTCCTACTCTTCCTCCGGGCGTTCTGCCTTCATGGGGAAACATGCCCCCTCGACACAGGTTTTACCTAGAGTCGATCGAGGAATCGAACTCTTCTTCCCCAGACCTGGGAAGATTGTGTGTCCGTTCCGGTGTGTCGAATTCTCAAACCTGCACGGAGGTTTTTCTGATCGTCAACCTCCTCATGTCGTCTCCTCACCTTTGCGGCGATTCCTACGCGGCACATTCTTGTCGAAAGGTCCGTCCCCTCGTTTTACGAGTGTTTTTTTTTTCCAGCGCCCCCGCCGCTAATTTCCCAGTATCCTTTCCCCTTCCCCCTCTACTGGCAGCCCCACGGAGATCCTTATAGAAAGTTGAGACACTTCCCGGCGCTGAGGAAACCCCGGAGTTTTTTCTTTATTGTTCCAGAGGGTCTCCCACTAAGTTTCTTGGGCTGCTCGCGGCGGAATTTTTATTACCTGAACCCTCCCCTTCTGGATCTCCTCGAGCTATCTTCCTCCCAAACAGACCTTGTTCCCTCCCCCCCGCTCTGTTTAACCTAAACCTATTCCTCACGTCTTGCCTACCATCCACTAAGTCCGTTTCAACCCTTTTGAATTGGGATTTCCTAACATTTTTTGTTAACAAGAGCGCGGCCCACGTCGAACGCCCCCACTAAAAAGCCTCTAATTCCCCCCGTAAACAATGCTCTCTTTTTTTTGTTGAGCTTTTCCCTTGATCTCACTCCGCCGGAGAAGATACGCCCCCTTCATCAAAAGGTTGTGCGCCCCTCTTTTCCTCCCCTTGTACGACTCTCCCTTTCCCCCGTTGTAGGAATAGCCCATTTCGTTTTCCCACGAGTATATTTTAAAGGCGCCGGGGCTTTTTGGGGGTTCTTTTTTTTGGGATAGAGTTTTTTGCTCCCCCCCGGTGCAGCGGTCCTTTCCTTTGGGATGAGAAATTTTGAAATTTTTCCTAAATACCTCTCAGTGCCGATCTATAGTGTAATCACCTCTAGCAATGTCCTGCCTTCACTTTCAGGAGTTGCCCCTCTTTTACGACAAGCCTTTCCTCCATATGCCTTGTCCTCTACTCCTTTTTGCAGATGAGATGTAAGCCTGTTCTCCGCAGGTTCCCTTTTCACCGTCAAACTTTTCCTTCCTACCCCTTTTCTCTTACATGCTTTTCTCGTTCCCAATATCCAAATCTCTGCCCCCTCTTCCCGGACCTCGTTAATTGGATGCTCTGCCTCTCTCTCGTCTTGCGGACACGTTTCTACCGATGAACGGTCTTCCCCTTCGAGCGCTTGGCAGGTCCAAGCCCCGACCCATTTCTGGTCTCAACTCCTTGGATTCAATGAATATCCTTCTTCCCTCGACGTGGAGCACAACCTTATGGATTTCTTCAACCGCAAGTCTTCCCCTTCCGATCACGCTTTTAACCCCCCAGCTTGCCATTGTTTCTTTCCTTTGCGAGCGGTGAGTGTTGCTTTTCGCCCTTTTTCTGCCCCCCTCTTTCTTGTTACTTGAACCTGTTTCCATCCCCCCCCCATTCATAACGCTGGGTACCCTATTTCCCCTTTCGGAGGTTTTTTATCGATCGACGTCGATGGCATAGGGTTCCCTCCCCATTAGAGCTCCCTTTCTGAAAAAAATCCCTCTTTTGTTCCTCTCTAGAAATTTCCTACAGGGGGCTTTTTCCCTACCTTCCTTCGATATAAAGGATCCCCCTTTATTTTAGGAAGCTCCACCACAAAACGCCCGTGCGCCCTTTTTCGGTTCTTTTTCACCTTCCTCCCCTCATTACGTCCCCTATGAGTAACGGATTCTTCCCCTTTTAGGCCCCCGGTCTCGATCACGCAAGGGTTTCCCATACGCGGCCACTTCCCTTTTCTATCCCACGAATTGACGGCCCCTTCCCTTTGTTATTGGACCCATTTTTTTCCCGCTACCAAGTTCTCTGATCTGTTGCTTTTTTTTTCGATTTCTTTTCCCCTCTGTGCCTTGTGGCACCCATTAGAAACACCCCCCCCCCGATCCCCCAAATGTCCCATTTCTCCCGTCACTAGAGAGTTCCCTCACTCTAGGAAATAGCCCCCAGAATTCTGACATTGTTACCAGTTCTCTCCCCGAAAACAGCCCTATTGGACTCTCCCCTCAGGTTCCCCTTATATGTTCTCCGGCTCAAAAACGAAACCCCCTCGCCATAACTAAAAGCGGAGAGGTTTCCTTGCCCTGTCCGGCTTACCTTTTAGGAACAACTCATCTCCTGCAACCGATCTCAAAGAGTTTCGAGAGCATCCCCCCTCTATCACTCCCGCCCCTCTTTTTCCTGTTCCCTTAAAGCCATAAAACCTCAGGAGCAGGAAGTCATTCTCTTCCCCTGGTCTTTTTAAGGGTCGATGATCCCTTTCGTCCTTTTTAGTCAAGTAAGGAGTCGAGTAGGCAGGACGCGGATACGGATAGCCGGAGTGCAGGATTCTTGGTCAGGATTTTTTGTTGGTCGATAATTGACACTTCACCCCTCGAGACTTCTCCGATTTTTCTTTGCCGTTCAAATACAAATATCAATACCCCCTTCTTATTTCCCCCCCTCCCTGATTTCCCCGAAAGAAACCCTCCATGACGCCTTTTTCCTTGGTTTTTCGCGATCCTGACTTTTTTCCCGAAGGAACATGAATTGCGAGACCTCCCACTTTACGAACCCTTTCGCGTAAATATTTTTCTCTTTTTTCCCCCCCTTCCCCAAATTCTTTTTTAACACATTTTATTGTCGAGATCCCGATTTGTCGCGCGTAGCAGTCGTTCCCCTTCTATCACCGTCTTTAGTTTTGGACTAATCCCCCCACCCTTGCCTTTCGGTTGGTTTTTCCTTTCCCCCTGGATAAAGCCTTCCCGAGGATTTCCTTATGGTGTTTTTCCCTTTTTCCTCCCACAAAGCCCCCCCCTTCCTTCCGTCAGTCAATCGGTAACCTCGGTGGAGGCCTTTTTGCTCTCGTACTTTCCTTTTAGAAAAAAGCCTGTTCTCCTCACAACTGCCCCCCCCCCGTGAAAGGATTTTTTCCCCCAACCGTGTAAATTCCTTTTTTCCCAGAAATCTTTCTTTCTCTCCGTTACTTCGTACGCCCCTTGAAAAAAAGCGCGGACGTCCCCCCGGGTATCCCGATGTACAGATTCCTTTCTTTCCCCCGCGAACTTCCTTCCTTTCTTGCCACGGTTGCTCCCCTCCGGTCTTCTACCTCCTCCTTTTTTTTCTTTTTTTATAGATTGCTGGACTCGTGGCCAACGTCAGACCACCCCCTCAGCAAATAGATCTTTTCTCCCTCTATTGGAGCGTCCCCATCGTTCTGTGCACCTCTCTGGGATGGATTAAAAGATAAACTTTCACTTTCTCCGCATGTGAAACGTCTATTCTGAGACGGCCTTTGGAAAAAAGTTAACTTTTTTCCCCTTTCGGTTTCCCTGTACAACAAATTCTTTGGACGACAACTCTTTTTTTCGCCCCTTTTCTACCTGGCTACCTTTTTCCCCACTAGGGTGTTTTCCGAAGACTGTTTTTCTTTCCCACCCCGTTTTCTTCGATCTGCAAGATCTCCCAACCACCCCCCCCCTTGCAAACCCTCCCTTTTCCCGGTGCGCTGACCTTCGGCAGTCCTTCGGCAGAGTACCCTTTCCCTACCGTTTTACCTTTTCCGCCGGACAGAAACCTTTGGATCTTTCCCTTCTTTCCCCCCCCCCCCCCCTTTTCCCTCCCTATAGTTTCCTACCTCCTTTGGTTGAGAGAGATTTTGCTTTCCTCTTTGTTTTAAAATCGTCCTTCCTTTTGTTGACCGACCCCTTTCCTGTCTGGCCTTGCCTTAAGTTCTCCCCCCTTTTTTCCCCCCTCTCCGACCTTTTGCCGAAAGGTCAGTCTCCCGCTCCGAAAGAGCATCCCTTTTTGCAGAGCTTTTTTGGTTAGGTTGGACCCGTGCCTTCCTCCTTTGCTTTACTCCCTCTTTTTAAGGACAACATCTGTGCAAACCCGCAGTTTTCCCCCAATCCCCCCCCCAGGAGGTGCCTGCGCAACTGTTTTCTTAGTTTTTTAACGTTTCCCTCCAACAAACCAAACCCCCCCATTTTACGACAGGATCCGGGTACACTTTTTTCCCCCCCCCAATTGATCCCCCTTGGCACAATGGCTTAACTTTCCTGTATTCCTTCCCCCCTTTTTTGTTATGTGCCACCGATCCTTTTTAAATCAGGAAAACTCCCCAATCTCTGGCCGTCCCTCCCTCACAAAGTTTCTTTCCGGGACCCCGCACCCGACTTTTTTTACGACGACCCTTTTTCTCTCCCTTGAGTCCCCTCTCCTTCCACCTCCAACAGCACTGGGAATGACTTTCCGTTTTCCCTCAGGTACTTTTCTCAGATTTGAGGTCCCTCTTTTTGAACAGCTCCTTTCTTAACGGGGGAGACATGGTCGCGCTTTCCCTCTGAAACATCCCTCTTTCCCAACGGATTCAAACCCGTCCCTTCCTCTTTGTCAGTGTGCTTCCAATGGCGTTTTTTTGCGAATGGCTGACTTTACCGACCGTCTTATGGGTTCCCTCCAGCCTTTTCCTTTTTTCCCTGCTTCGACGTTCCTTCATCCTTTGGTAGGCTTGGGTTCTTTCCAGGGGAAAACAAAAGAAGTCTTCCCTTCCCAACGAGCTCCCTGTCAGTGGCCGCCATCACGTTCAAGCCCTTTTGGAGTCCCCCCTTCCTAAGAACGTTTCCCCTTCACGGTGCTCGAAGGTTGGATTATAAACGAAGGATATTCCTTTCCCAGGCTTTTCCTTTCAAAATGGGTTTCTCCTCATCTCCGGCAACCTTTTCTTCAGATTTTTTTTACCCACTCCCCTTCCCTATTTACCGAGTTCCTCCTTTGCGTCCTGGATGTTTCCCCCTCCAAGTCCTGCTCCCTTCTCGCGGGAATACCAGCCCCGCCCACCTTGCTTCTTCGTTGCGGTCTGCCGTTTTCTCGTCGCCATAAGCTCTTCTAGGGGTAGTTAAGACCCCAAAAGATCCAGGATCTCCCCACCTTCGAATCCCAGATGGCAATTGCCACCCCGACTCACTCCTGACTTCTGAATAATTTTATCCTTCATGTCCACTGACGGACTCCTCCTGACCCTTTTTCCCGACTCCATTTCCTTCTGACTCTCCCCTCTTCCTTTTATTGTACACTTAACATACTTTTCAGTCGCGGAATGCCTCTTTCCCCCTCTATTCGCGCCTTTGTATTTCAGTCTTGTTATTCCTTTCTCGAAGGGCCCTTCAGAACCCCCCCCTCGACCCCTGGTCGGGCGATTGCTTCCTTTTTTTTTTACATAGACTCTTTCCCCCTTCTTTTCTAGAACTCTTCATTTGTTCTTTCGGTCTTGGGAGCGGACTTTTTAACCCCCCTTTCTCCCCCAGGTTTTTTCTGTGGGGCACTCACCTAGAACGATTCTTTTTGAATGAAACAGGTCCCCCCTTTTTTTCCTCTCTGTGAGGTCTTCCCCACACGGAAAAGGCGTCCAATTGCCTCCCCAACCCCCCCTTTCTCTCTCCCTTGTTTAGGAGAATGGTCTCCTCCGAGGCATCGAAAGGTTTCCTCCCCTTTTTCTGTTACGATCTTTACGTTGCCAGCCGGACTCCCCCAACACAATTCCTATCGAGGACCGAATCCCTGACAGAAACGTTCTTCCTTTTGAGCATCTCTTTTTCCAAACGTAAGATGCATCCTGCTGAGTCTTCAATCTTTTTTTCTCTTTTCTCCATAGTATACACTAGGTGCCATAATGGAGATCCCTTTTTCTTTCAGGTAAGAGACAAATAGCCAGCATTGCCCCAAAACCCTTTTATTTTGCCCTCCCCCCCCCCTTTTTTTGCAGAACGATCTCCTTTACAATAGAATTCTCTCACACTATGAGCCCCTCAAGCAGACCAATCCCATTAATTTCTCCCCCGTCAAAAAGTTCTTCCTTGAAAACATGTCCCCTCTCAGCAGCACGTCGTGCCCACAATCACCGAGAGGAAGCCCCCCCTTTTCCCTCCCCTTCCCGATGCGTGGCTGTCTTTTCCCTGCCTTGATTAAAAAAGATTCTCTACGCTAAGCACCCTCCAAACGGGTTGGCCCCCCCTAGGATCTTCCTCCCTGCGTTGGAGACCTCCCCTACATAAATGTAGGAGGAGTTTTCTTACCCTGTATGTCCTCCCCTGGCTAGAAGCTTTTCCCTTCCCCGTCGCCCTTTTGCCTTTTTCTCTGGGATGACCAGATTGACCTCTCCCCCCGAAAGAATCATTACGCGGTAGAGGTTCCGTTGCCGTATTGTTCATCACGAGCCTCCATCCTCCCTTCCCCTGGGAAGGTTTTCCGCTTCGCCACTATCCTCGAAAGCCC
>Ga0179593_1715214_pt1 | contig 13399 bp, 10 predicted proteins | sample CZODoug2_1_08_16_FD_185931 | JGI IMG/M metagenome (GOLD analysis project Ga0179593, IMG submission 185931) | Vadose zone soil fungal communities from Angelo Coast Range Reserve, California, USA - CZODoug2_1_08_16fungal (PacBio error correction) | ecosystem: Environmental > Terrestrial > Soil >... | reverse complement strand
CTTAGAGGTACATCGTGACTCGCCCCCAAAAGATGGATGAGGAAATTCCCCTCTGTTCTAAGAACCCCTCCGAATCTAGTACCTCTGCGAGGCTTATTCGCCCCAGACGAAACCTGTCTACCCCTGTTTCCCGCTTTGCAACTCTTCGCGGCCATCCTTTTCTCCCCCAGCACTTTTTTTTCTGAACTCTGAACGAGGTCATGTTTATAGTTTTCCTTTGCATTGCTCATTCGCTACCGAATATTCCTGAATCCAAGGGTCTTCAACGGCCCCCTCTTTTTACTTCTAGAGATCTGAGCTCTTTGCCGGTCCCCTTTCTCCCCTCCCCCCGGTGGCGCCTGCGTTCGAGTCCTCGATCCGCTCATTGACTGCCCCTTTCTCCCCTTTTTTCTTCGCTTCGCGCCTACATAAATTCCACCCCTCCCCACTCGTTCAGACAGGCTTGAATCTTGTTTCCCCCATTCTTTTCCTAGGCCGCCCCGAAGGGATGACCTTTCTTCTTTTGCTTTTTTTTTTGCTTCAGTAGTGCACACGAATTTCCTTTTTTTTTAGTCGTCCGATAACCCGGCCTCCCCCGCCTGACCTAAAACAAGGGGCTTTTAGGGCTTCCCCTTTCACATGGTTTTGCCGTACAGTCTCGAAATCTGGCCACATATCAGTTTCTGTATCTTACCTCCCTCGGTGTTTCCGACTTCCAAACCCGAAAGAATGGGCATTTTTAGTCCCGGCCCTCCCCAACCTGGGTTGCAGGGAAAGTGATCCCATACCTTTTCCTTCTGGTTTTGTTAGTCCCCCCTCTGGTTTACCTGACCTGCCTTGACAAGGGTTTTTTTCCTTCTCGGCAGTTAGATGAGGAAGGACGCCATCCTCCCCATCTTTTCCGACTCGACTTTTTCCCCCAGAGAGGTTTCTCCTTTCACAGGTAGAAACCCCCCACCACGGCCGCTGCACCATCAGGCGCTAATTACTCTTTCATTCTAGAAGGCGTCCCTTCCCCCGAGAGGGACATGGATACGAAAAACGATTCTAGGTTTCCCCTCCCCCCCCTCTTGGTTCCTTTTTTTTGAAACGATGGAGTAGTCCCTTTTCTGACAACCCCGAGGACGGGGGGTACTACCTCCTTAAGTGTTAAAGATTTGGAAAGTATGCCCACCCCTCCCCACCCTTTGAGGCGTCTGAGGTTTGTCTCCTTGTTCGCCGCTCCGTGTCCCTTTTGCCCTGTTCCTTCCAATGTTTTGAGCAATTTGCTATCTCATTTCTTCCCTATTGTCCTCTATCCTGAGAGAGCGCGCCGCCCCGCCTTAAAAAATTGTAGATAGTTTCTTTCCGCTCTTCACAAGAAACTCAAATTTGACTGTCTCCCCCTATATACATCCCGCCGGTTGACGCCGGGTACACGTCGCTAATTTTGCACCCCCCCACACTTCTACGATCAAGTTCCCCCAAAAAGTCGCAGAAAGCCTACGGAAACCACATCTTTTCACTCTTTCGAGGAAGGATCTTGCGAGCCGACTTTTTACGAATCTTTCTCCCGAGCCCGTGAGGCGAGGAGATGATGACAACCCCCCCTCCCCTTTTTCTCTTCTTTTCCCTCAATTACTCGAGGGGAGTTGAAATAGTTCGTAGTCCTTTATCCTTTTGTTTTTGTGTGTTTGGTTTCTTCTTTTGTTTTGTTTATATCTTCTTTTTTCGACGTTTGGGATTTACAAGTAGCTTCTCTTTTTTACAGTCATCCATACGGGCTCGTTATGTATAATCTTTTCTTATCTTTTTCTTTTTTTTTTTTTTTTTTTTTTTGTTTTTTTTTTTTTTTTTGTCTTTTTTTTTTTTTTTTGTCTTTTTTTTTTTCCTCTTTTTTTTTTTTTTTTTTGTTGTTTTTTTTTTTTTTTTTTTTTTTCGTTTTTTTTTCTTTTTTTTTTTCTTCACCGGCTCGACGCGATCCTTTCGTCGGAATCGTTCTTTCCCTTTTTTTTCGGTTTTTTTCCCGTGATTCTTTTCACGGGGGAAAAGATTTTTTTCCTTTTCCGATACTTACCTTTCCCTTTGAATATATCGCTTGCTCGTCCTGAGGGATCGTGTACAGATCGTCTTCCCCTTTCTTTTATCCCTACCCGCAGTTCGGCGGGGATGCGGTTTGGTCTTCGCGCTCATCCCCTCTTCCTGGCTTCTCCCCCCTTTTTCATGGTAGAGCCAAAGAAGGACGAGATTAAGTGGGGCCGTTTTTCTTTGTCTCCGCCGATATTATTTTTCACTTCTTCCCCGGTTTTTCTGGTACCAAATTACGAGCCCGGATAGTCGTTTCTCCCCATTCTGTTTCCTCAATGCCCCCTAAGACATAGGGTTCCCTTCGCCCCCACATTTTTTCGGAATCGTCTGAATTTCATCGACTTTTTCCTCCCTTCTGGGCGTCCTTTTTTCCCTCGCCTGACTGATCCCACGAGCGGGTGCAGGGACGGTGGTTGTCTTTTGACATTTCCTTCACACGTCTTAAGTAGCAGTTGTCTCTTTTTAATTTTTTTTTTTTGGCTGCTTTCTACTCAATTGCGTCGTTCACACGAAAATTTTTCTTCTCCTTCCTTCGAGTTTTTCTTTTCCCCCCCCACCACACCCCCGGTCATGTACCTGACCTCCCCCGTCCTCAGGGTTTTATGTAGCGATCGACGAAAGGAGGTCTTTGTAAGGTCGTTCCCCGGTGGCGGGTCGTTTGGTCCTCCTGACTCATCTGGGTCCTAGCCTTGTTGTAGGTAAATGTAAGGCCGGCGGTCAGTGCACCTGGTTTATGCGGTTCTTTGCTCGGAATTCGTCGTTCCTAAGTATTGTTTTTCCGGTCCTTCGTGGCACCTGACCCTACTTCTTCTCCTTCATTTTTGCACACCTTTTTTGCGCTCCTTTCGGGGAAAATGCCGACTTCGCCTCTCTCCTTTTTTTTTCTTCGGAGCCCAGTTTTCTTTTCATTTTTTTGCATTAGTGGCTATGACAGAAGAGGGCTTTTTTCAGCTAAAGAGGTTCAGAGGGATAGACGCGACTCCTGCTCGGAATACGCTTTTCCGGTGCTATCTAACTTCGCGATTCGACTCTTCTTGTTCGTGTGAATAAAACCTTTTCTTGCCGGCTGTACTTTTTCTATAGATAGAGGCAACTGCTCGAGTTTCTCGTATCGCAGGTTGACCCCGTGTGCCTTCGCCTCTTGTTCTCCTCTAATTTCATTGCTCAAGGGCTTCTGGAGTGCCGGGTTTTTCTTGCGAGATGATCTTTTTTGTCTATTTTTGCGAGGTTTTTACTCTTGGCTTCTTTAGCGAATGACATGGCGACATCCTGTTCGTTTCGTTTTCCTTTTTCTTCTGGCATTCCTGAGAAGTTATTTCGCCTTCTGAGTTGACCTCCTCCCCTGACCTTTCTGCCGGAGGCGATTCATAAGCCCTGCTCGTTTTCCCCGGGTCTTCCCCGATACCCCCTGCACTCAATCGACGAAGCCCTCCTAGTGCTTTTATCGGACGAGGTCTTTGGTCTTCGTATCCCCCCTTTCTATGATTCGACTGCTCTAAGTTTAACGGCTGTACTGCTCCTCCTCCCGCCCCCAGAATTGAGAAGAGGAATTCCTCTTCAGTCTGTCCTCTCGACCTGTTATTTCCCCCTTCCCCTTGGCAGGGTGGGCAGAGGCAGGAGGAAGACCCTCCCTTTTCCTCTGTGGGTTTTCGCGAAAACCTTCCGATCCAGGTCATAATTTTGAGCGCACTGACTAGTGACTCCAGGAGGCAAGGCTGTGGCCCCCGTTTGCTCCCAAGCGTTTCTTCTATTTTTACCTCCATAATCATGTGTAGAGAGATTAAGACCGCTGGGGTAGCACCTTCCCCCCCTTTCGGTTCTCTTTCTTCGCGACACCTTGATGGACATGGTCTTATATGTCGACTGCCTGCGTCCCGCAGAACTGTTTCGCCTGACCCCCCCTCTGGTAGCTCCATCATGACAGAGTACCGCCCCACCCGTCTGCATCTTCGAACTGAGTGATGTTAAGACCCTTGCTCTTCTTGTTCTCCTTGAATGCGTCTACTTTTCGGGTCTTTTTTAGCAATGCCTCCAGTAAGAGTCTCTCTAAGCTCTCGCTAGTATCCGTCTTATGATGCGTAGGGTCACATGTCCTTCTCCCTCCCGGGCTTCTTCCCCCCCCTCCGGGTTCTTCCTCTCTTACCGGCCTTACGGCGCTCAAAGAGCGCCTCGCGTCTGCTTCTACTTTGAATGCAATCTCTCCCGTCTCGGTTTCACTTGCGCCGAACCTGGCTGTCTTTTCTGTCAATCGCTCTTCAGCCTTCCCCTCCTTTTATTTTATGCAACTTCGATTCTCCAGATTTTGATTTCTCTTTTTTCCCCGTAGGAAAGCTGACCCCCCTGATTTTGCTTTTATAAATTCCGGGACCCCTTCCCGCGTCTCCCCCTCGCATCAACCGTTCCCTTCTCCTTTTCCAGACCGTGCCTCATTCGCTCATCCCAGAAGACATGGCTTTCTTTTTCTTTTCTCCCCGCCAATAGTACAGCCCTCGTTTTGCTACGGAGCAGGTTGCGACACCCCTTTTCTCAATTGATCTTTCTCTCGATCTTTAGGACATAGCATACGAACCTTAGGATTCCCCCCTCGACCTTTCGTCCCAGTAGCAGGATAATCCATTCACCCACAACGGCGTCTTACTCCCTGATACGCGGTTCTCATCTTGGGCAATCTTATAGAATGAGCGCCCTTCTGCCTTCTGACTTCCTTCTATTCGTTTCCGTTTGGAGTGCCTCGGCGGCGTGCGGACTCTTCCTGAGCACTTTTTTTTATGACCCCAGAAACAGACAATTTAACCTTTCTTCCTCCCCATTGGGAATTCCCCCCGTACCCGTAGAACCTTTCGCTTCCATCCCCTTTTTTCTTGATAAATCCCCCCCACTAGACCCGCCCACCTAGGGTCGAACGACAGACACGTCTTTTCGTCTGTGACAACCCTGGGCCGGCCGTGAAAGTTTTTTCCGACCTTCCTTTTCGATTGGGACGTTTCCTCAGCTTCGGTTTTTCCCCTAGATCCGGGAACGCAAGGTTCGGGTTAGCTTCCTGGACGCGAGGCTGAGCATTCCCCGCCCCCTCCCCCAGCCTTTTCGTCTACTGTTTAGTCCTTTTCCAGAGTTTTCGTCGAACCAAACACACCGGCCGCCCTAGGGTGCTCTCCTTGAGTCTCGGTGAACTTCTAGAAAAGCAGAACGGCTCTCTTCCTCGCCTTTTTTTGGATCGCCAAAAACCCGTCCTTGTTCCATGTCGGGTGAACCCCGATGGCAGGTCATTGATTCAAAACAACGCAGTGGGTCTCTCCGATTCGTAAGGATTGTCCGAGTGTGCCACCTCTTTAATGGCCGGGTTCTTGACACTTGTCTGTCTCCCCCGGAGATATTTTTTTAGTTACGGGATTTCCTCCCTTGCTTTGTTCCAGGAGTTCGCCTTTCTTCGCTGCTAGCCACTTTTCTCTATGGCTTTTCTTCACTCGCTCCCCTCCCACAAGAACACTCCCGCCCCGCGACGTTGGCTTTCTCCCGTCATTTCTTCGCCCCTCTCCCTCTCTTCCTATCCCGCTATATCTTCCCCCCGGGCAGTTGCTTGTCCCGTATCGCCCTCCAGATTTTGTATAGATCGCCCGGACACAAAAGTCTTCCCCGCCTGATCAAAAAAGCCTCTCCCAATCGTCCGACTTCTTTCTTCTTCTTGAAATACTTTTTTTCGCAGAGACCTCAGGCACGAGCCGGTGATGCTGGGCTTCCTCCCTACGCCCGGGGAACCATCCCTGAAAAAAAATAGGAGGGCTGGCCCTCCCCGGTTCTCGATCCTCTTTTCCTCACTCTTTTGTTTATCTTCTACTCCTCTCCGCATTGTGGTGTGATGGATGGTCACCGTTCGTTTCTTCGACGTTCTTCTTTTCTCCATTTCGTGCTCTCGGCGATTCGTCGTAAATCTCTTCCTCGACGATCCCGTCCCCCCTCTTTCGGTCTTTTTTCTCGTTCTCTGGGTTTTTTCGCCCGGGGGGACCAGCACTGTTCCTTTCTCTACTTCCCCCCCACCTGGTTTTGTTTTGGTGATCGCCCTGAGAGTGAGATGTTTCTGTTTTGGGACTCCTCGAACTGAGCGAAATGTCCTTCCCCCTTAGAGCTTTTGGTCGCTGATCGCGCTGACGAACGCCCATAGATCGCAATTTTTCGCCATAGAAACAGAATGCCTCGGCACGTTATTTTTTGCTTCACCTTTCACGAAGACTCTTTCCCCCGATTTTGTTTATGGTCCATTCCCTTCCCCCCCCTGTCTTTCAATTTAGAAGCAGTTTTTTTGAAACCCATCGACATATCCCCCTCCCAATTTCCCCGGGTAGACGTCGAGAATCTTTTTGATTTCCTGTGGCGATTTTTTTTTTTAGACGTTCGCGGTAGATCTTCCGCTCAGACGGCCGCCGGCTACAATTGGGGTCAGTTGTTTTATCCGACCGGTGCATCGAAACTAGTCTCTTCTTTCTCTTTTGCTGAACGAATAGGGTTTTCGTATTTCGTTTTTATTCCTTCTCCCTCCAATTTCCCCTTTTTTTCTGCAGTACTCAAAAAATCGCACCCCTAGTGTGAGCTCCAATTCTGCTTGCCCCTGTTTTTTTTCCGGCTTTTTCTCGAAATCCTTCTGTATAATTTTGAAGTCTTTTTCTACCCTCTGTCGATTTTTCTTTTTTTTCCCAACCGGAGATTTTATTAGTAACTTTTTCCTAAACCGTGGTGTTTCAAGTCCCTACCCTTTCTTGTTAATGTTCTTTTCGATGCGTCCTGTGATCTTCTTCGTTTCCTTCTTTTCCGCTCCCTCTCTGGTTTTTGGCTCCCCCCCCAATTCTCTCCTTCTTTCCATTTTTGCGCGCATGCGAATACCTTAGGGGCCACATGATTCCCTTTTCGTTTTTTTCCGTTGTATCTGGAGACGCGTTGTTTAGTACTTTCTTGCGATCCTTCCCCTCTCGAGAGGTAGGCGCCATTCAGGACTCCCCCTCCCGATAACCCCGAGTCTAACAGGGTCGAAATCACCGAGTCCGTCGCCGAGTGCGGTGTTCTGAGTGGTGCCTCCCCCTTAAACTTAGATGCGTCGATCGATGTTCGCCCTTCTAGTTTTTTTCTTCCTCTCTTGTCTTTCATAGCCGGTTGTTTCCCCCTTGCGGCGAAGTCCTTTTGGCCTCTCTCCGTCAATATTTTTTTTGTTACTGGAGGGAAGGGTGCTTTCTGATTTTGCGCCTTCGATATTTCTCTAGAAGGTAATTTCCTTCCTCCAGTCTCTTTCTTTTTTGCTTTTTTGATTGACGAGCCGCGCTGTTTCTTTTCTTCTCCCCTCCAGTGTAGTCATTAAAAGAAGGATCCGGAAGACAGCGCTTCTGCCCCCATCTGTGAGAGACAGAATTTTTGAGGAGCCTCGAAGCAATGATTCTCTCCTCGGTCTTTAGTGCTGAGGTAAACTTTCCTCCCCGACTCGATCTTTATGATGCATATTCTTTGCATTTTATGGCTCCCCCTTCTTGCGAAATTTAGCCGAAGAATTGCTACTTCGGACATAGCGATCTGGACTTCATCCTTTCGACTAGGCCTTGCGGATAAGCCTTTCTGTCATATGGACGAGCACGGGGTTTTGTTCTTTTTTCCGTTTTCCCGAACAGGACCAGAGTAGATGTGTGATTAAGTAAGCCCCCACAAGATATCCATCAGGAGTGAGTCCTGAATTTTACCTCGGCCCCCTTTCCCCTTCCAAGGGGTGGACGTGCTCCCCCTGTTCCCTCCGTTTTGTTGTTTGGTTTCTCTGATATAACTCCCTCACAGTACAATCATGATCCTTGATCTCCTGAACTACATTTTCTCTTTTTATGTGCAGGCTGACGTCAACCAATTCCCTTTTTCTTTTTTTTTTGCCCTGTTTCTCCTCGTTTCTGCTCCCCTCCCCCTGGTCGAGTCCCATGAACGGTACGGCCGCTTTCCCCTTCCCCTCCTCTTTTCGAACTTCCCAAGATCGTTCTCGTCAATTCGACTTGACATGATCCCTTTCCAAGTCGTTCGTTTTTCTATACCTTTATTTCCTACCTGTCCTGGGAGAAGCCCCTCTTCGCTTCTTCTAGTTTTTTTTTTCCCTTGGACTTTTTTTTTTCTCCTACGTTTTATTAGAAGCCTCCGGTTTTCCTCGCCCTCCACCTCTCGGCTCTTTCCCCCGGATCTTTTCTCGATGGTCCGGGAATCTTGACTCCCTCCTGAGGACTTTTTTCAGAAACGAAATTTCTTTGCCCGAACCTTTTCCTTCGCTTCCCCCTCATCAACAGACGTTTGATGAGAATTAAGCCTTTCCCGGGATGATTCGCCTAATACCTCCCGTGTCTCCCCGCCTTTGTTAACAGCCTGAGGATCCTTTTACTCGGAAGACCCCTTCCGTCGTAAAGCGGGGTACAAAGTGATGAACCTCTCCCTCTGGTATTTCCTCGTAGCTTTGTTCACTAGAGATAATCCCCTCTCATCGGCAGCCCTTTTACTCAGGGTTTTTCTCACAACCCCGTTAGTAACCGAAATATGTCTTTGAGCGACGGATCTACGGTTCTCGGACACCGTTGCGGACCGCCGGGTATTCCGTTGTGATTTATTCCCTCTTTCCGGACCAGTCTTGTACCCTTTCCTTCCGACCCTCCATGACCCTAAACACGCTTTGCAGACAGCGTTCCCTCCTTGGGTTCTTCTTCCCTCTTCATCAAGCGGGAGCATGCGCGCCCTGCTCGTTATGAAGAGTTCAGGGATTTCTCAGTGCCACTCGTTTCGCTCGCCGCTACGAACGAAAGGCATCTCACGACCGCAGCCCCCCGCCTCAATCCACAGGTTTCTGGAAGCGTAAGTGAACAACCCCTGTGCCGGCACCGGAAAGTTACCGCCCCTAGCCTGTTTCAGTCCCCTTTTCCTCCTGCTCCATACCATCAAATACGGAACAGCCAAAATTTTGGCGACGACTCAAACGACTCATGCTTCTCCTCTTTCCTTCCCCCCCTTTTTGCCGGCGGAAAGTGAGCTCACCTACGGGGGTCCCTTTTTGGTTGTGGTGGTTCGGGCAAAGAGTTTCTTTGGCGGACTACGATAAGGCGAACGCGGTATTTGGTAGATTGCGCGGCAGGTCTTCTTCTTCTCCCCTCTCAATCTTCTGTTCGTCCCACGGCTATATGTCCGAATTTCTTTTACTTCTTTCTCCCTATGTAACCGGTCTACCACCCCCCACTGCTGAAATATGTTGACTAACTAGGTGACCCGCGGCAGAAAATCCTCACCATTTCCTTTCGTTCCCCCCCAAACTTCTTTTTTTTCGGAAACCCTTCTCTCCCCCTTGGGTCGGTTGACCCTAGCGGGGGCACCTTCCATTTCTTCAACACGGCGAAAATTTTGAGCCCCTTCTCCCAGTGTGCGTTAAGGATTTGACTCTCCCACACAGAATATACCTTTTTGCCCCGAATAGCTTTGCGAATCTTTCCCTAGTCTAGTGGCCTTTCGAGGAATGATGTGAGCTCCCGGGAGTCGCTTCTCTCTCCCCGAGACCCATTCTGATCTTTCTTTTCCGATCTTGACTTTATCCACGAACTGGAAACCGGTGAGTCAGGCCCTCCCCTTTTTCTCGCCATCGAACGAGCCAAGCGACTCCTCTCAACTTTTCCTATAGGACCTTTCGAGGCTAATCTCCTTTCAGATCGTAGCAGATTCTCACGGACCAAAACGGTCGCCCCTCATGAACAAACATAAGTCCGCTTCCGACAGGCCGGAAGAGATAGCCGCTTTTTTTACGACGGAATTCCCTGGAACGCTGACCTTAGAGAGCTGTATTCTTCCTTTCCCCCCTAGTCTTATTTTCAGGTTTTTTCATCCTACATCCCCCTTCTTTCGTCCAGCAGCCTTTCTCCTAATACGTTTTGAGAGAGATATACGAACTCGTTCGGCGCGCAGAGTGGTGCATTTCTACTACTTGTTTCCGTACATCCTCTCCTCGCACCCCTTGTCCTCTTTCTTTTATTTGTGCCACCTTCGTCGTCTCTGGCCGTAGGATTTTTTTCTTCTGGGTTCTCCCCTGACGGTTGGGTGTCCGTGTCTTTTCACCGTTTCTTCTAAGTGACCTTCCGTACAACTGGAAGGTGATATTATATCGCGGGTGCTTCTTCCTTTTTTCGAAGCTCGTCGGAACGTCTTTTTCTGGATTCCTCCCCCTCCTCTTGGTCTTTTTTGTCGTCGATCGCTGAAGAAAGAAGAAACGGCTTCATTTCCCTTCCCTTCCGACCTTTAACTGATTTTCCTCTCCTTTACACTTCCTTGGCTCGTCGAAGAGTTGTCCCTCGGCCCCCAATTTGTCTCTTTCCCACCGTCCGAGAATTCCTAGTCCCGTTTTTACCAACTTGAAGATAGGGTTCACAATCCCTTGTCGTTTTCTTTCCCAATGGAATAGTTTTGCCCCATTTCCCAGGCTCTCTTTTTCCAAGAGCTTTTTCCATTCACCAGACGCCGGAGGAGGTAGCCCCGTTTTTTTGTTTCGACCCCCATTACATCGGATACTAGCTTTATCCCACGTCGCTTACGTGGATCGAACCGATAGTTGGTGAGGATGGGATCATTACTAAGCCGACCTTGGCGCTTTCCCGCTCCATTTTCGGGACGTGCAGCCGAGAATGCTTCTTTGGAACGAACCCACACAACCCTTGCATGTTATATCTTCCCTTTTTCCTCTGCAAGGTTGTTTTTAAGGGCCAGGTCGAGATCGCGTTCCCTTCCTTTCACAGATTTTGGGGGTAGAGTTGGATTTCCGTCTCCCCCCCCCGATTTTTCCCTCTCAGATCTTTTTTGCTTTTACCTTTCGGGCAGGCCTTAAAGTAAATACCCCTGTAAATGTAATTTTGGTCCGCTTCTCTTTTTTTAGTTAGTAGACCTTATTAGAGTCCCCCCTCGTCGGCCGATTTCCTTTCCCTCCCTAAATTTGCCATGAGAGTAATCTGCCTCTTCCCCTCGGCCCTCCTATTTTGGCTGTACCTTTCCGCGTTCTGAGGCTTCGTTTGTTTCTTTCCTGGCGCGATCCCTACCGGTCTCCTTCTCTGGTTTAACTAAGGATCGAGCGTCGATCTCGAAAAGAACTACCTCCCGGTGTCGATTTCGAGCTACATTCGCCTCTCCTCCCCTCCGGTACTTTCAAAAACCTTATGCACTAGCGGCTTGCCCTGCGCTCTCGGCCTGACGAGGGGACCCCCCTCCCCTTTTAGCGTTCGACGGTTGAAACTTTTTTCTTCTTATGAAGTTTGGAGGAGAATTTGTACCTTCACTTGTACCCACTTTTTCATGGCCTTTTAGTGAGATTGGTCTTGTGAGGCAGAGTCCTTTTCTCGGGGAAGACGTCTTCCTGGTTTTGAAGACTCTTGACCGTGGCCCTCCTTAGATTAGGACTCCCTTTTCCTTTTTCATTTTGATCTGAATCATTCAAGGAGGTTGGCTTCTTTTGGCCCCCCAGTCTTTTCTCCGAAGAAGGATTATAGGAGGCCCCTGAGGCGACCCCCCCACGGGCCCGGACTCGGCTCCAGGTACCCGACGCAAAGAACGCATCGACGCATTCTTTTGAGGAAATCGTAAGCGTGAGTCGTTACTTGTAGCAATGAGCCTCCCTCCTTTACTTTAATTATTTTCATCTAGCTGTTCTGAAATTCATCAAGCGCAGTTTCGAGGCTTCCTTTCCCGCTCCCCGCTTTTTCGGTAAGTCTTTCAGAGCAAGGGGGATTGTTTTTTAGCCCTTCGCGGGAGGACTCACGAATTTTCCTCTTTTAAGTCCGTTTTCCGCCGATCATTCATCAAGGAGTTGATTCCTTTCCCCTTCCCTTCTTTCAGGAGGGGGGGAACGGTGATCCCCCGGTCCCTCTTTCTACCTCCCCCCCTTTTTGTTGGGCGATCTCAACTTGTGCCCCCTTACAACGCTACTTGGCATAACTTGCGGCCGAGTTGTTATGCCCCCCCATCATTTTTTTCCCTCTTTCGTAGAAGGGCTGGCCCTGTCCCCCCCCAACCCTCTTTCTTCTAACAGGTATTCCTCCAAACTCCACCTCCCAATTCCCTACTGTAACCGCGGCAGTCCCACATCGACCCTCTTTCTATTTTAGAAACTCCGAGGCTAGTACTTACTTTCCCTGATCGCTCAATCTTTTGAATTGGCCCTCTTTCTCCCTGCGTCCGATTGCCGCACTCTGTTGTTTTGTTTGGACCCGTCTCCTCTAAAAGAAAGGGGCTCTCCTCAACAGGTTCTCCAGTCATCCTCGACAGTCCTCCTATCTTTTCTCCTCAGGGTTAATACTTCCTCTTCGTTCCTGATGACTGAGAAGATATTTCCTCCTCGCCGACTACCCATGGCTTCACGAGTTCCTGACATCTCCCTTATAATATGTCCACCCGAGTGCGACTGCGAGGCTCGCCCCCCCTACCCTCCTTCAATAAAAGGCACTGTACCCCAGGCCCCCCCGGATAAAGGAGAACTTTCGGCCCCTTCTTCGCGAACCCTGTCCACCTTCCCTGCGACCGTAGTTTCCCTTCTTGATTGCTCGAGCTTAGACTCTCCCCCGGCATCCCCCAGTTGTTTTTCGTCACCCGGCAAAGTAGTCTTTTAAGTCCTGACTGAGAGTCCGGAGATCAGGTGATGTCTCACATCTTGCCGCGGTTCTTTGAGCAGTTATCTCTTTTATCCATTGTTTCCTGCTCTGAAAAAAGCTCGTACCTCTGGCTTCCCTTCATCCCCCCTCCCAACACGAGTCTGTACACTCTATCGATCAGGGGGCGCGACTTCCCCCTAGCCTCCCCCCTCCTTCCCGAGCACCTGCTGTCATGAGGCCCTGTAGATCAGTTTTCGCCTTGCTAGCTCGGAAATCAGGTAGCCGAAAAGGCCTGACAGCCGCGACCACCCGTGACCCTGGACTGTACTCCCCCCGGTTGTTTGAAGGAACGGTCAGACAGTTTCCACGAATCCTTCCGGCCTTTTATTCTATTACCAACTCGACCAGCCACTCTTTCTCCTAGCCTTCCCCCTGGTGGTCCCCGATGATATCCATTGAAGTCCAAACCATGCGGGTGGCCAAGTTGACCTTTGGTGGGGCTATGATTTGGGTGTGGTTCGGGCCTTCCTTCTAGTTTTTACGAAAGTCCCTTTGTTTTCTGCGGTAATGCCCGTCCGGGTCTTCTCGAAGGATCCATCCTAGCTACCCACGCTATCGGAGCGACTCCTTGTACACCCCCTTTAGAAAACCCCAACCTTCCCGCTGCATCTGCTCCTTTCCGGCGGCTGACTTTTCTATCTCTCCCGGCAAACCTGAGCTGACATGGAATCGCCCCA
>Ga0179593_1610650_pt1 | contig 13399 bp, 15 predicted proteins | sample CZODoug2_1_08_16_FD_185931 | JGI IMG/M metagenome (GOLD analysis project Ga0179593, IMG submission 185931) | Vadose zone soil fungal communities from Angelo Coast Range Reserve, California, USA - CZODoug2_1_08_16fungal (PacBio error correction) | ecosystem: Environmental > Terrestrial > Soil >... | reverse complement strand
ACCTAGCAATTTTTGCCGGCTGACTCAATTTTAATTTCGCACTTCCCCCCCCCCCTTTCCCCCCTCTATGGTACGGTAAACTGTTTTTCTTTTTCATAGAGAAGAAAATCTTTTTTCCCCGGCCCCTCCCGGGTGACCCTGTTCACCATGCAAACTCCAATAAATTTCCGGAAGCCTTACTGGGGGCCCATTGGTTATAACGATCAACACCCCCTCCCCCCTCGTGTGGAAAGGAATGGCGGATCCCCCAGTAGTAACGCTTGATTATCCACCCGGCTGAAAATGTTCTGTGTTATTACCTTTGCCCGATCTTACGCTACCGCACGGTTTCCCCGTTTTGACTAGCATCCAGAACAATTTTTTGTCCTCCATCAACCTAACCCTCCACCCCCTCCCCTTCAGGCCCTGCACTGAGCCATACCTTCGGTCTCCTCTGGTTCGATTTGACCTCGAGCTTGCCCTCCTTTCAAGGTCCCTAAGGCCGCCGACGACACCTTTCCCCCCTCAACCTTTGCGAACATCATGTGCTGTTTATGGGCTACACCCAATACCTCCCCCCCCCCTTTTGATTGATGGGAAACCACGCCCCGTTCCCCTCCTAGGACTGGCTGTCCCCCCCTAACTTCCTACCCCCCAAGTCAGCTATTCTTCTGCGGAGCCAACCCCGTTTTTTCCTTCTTTTTTTTTGCTTTCTGGACCTGCTGTAGGAGTGCAGTGACCCTATGTCAGTCACCTCGAAAATCCCTTTCTGTGACCCGTCCCCCCGCTTCCTCTCTCCCGGGTATTCATCTCATCTTTGTTGTTGTTTTCGTACGGGGACGACGTTCTTTAAGCTGACCATTTCCCGAAGTTGAGGACTTACTGTAGGCCCTCCCTGTCCGCCCTCAGATGATGGTCCTGCCCCCCTTCAAATCCTACGTTTTGGTTGCCGGCTTTCGCCCGTGCGAAAGCTCTTTTTCTACGTTTTTTTTTCTGCGTAGGTCATAGTGCCAGCCTAGTTACCATGCCGCTGAACCAGCACAGCCCCCTCTCCTCTCGACAACCTTTTTTTTACTCTGTTTAACCTACGTCAACCAACTTTTCCGAATTTTATTGTGGGGCGACGACCGTTTGTTGGCCCCCAGTTTCAGCTCCACTTGCAAAATGTGCATTATGTAGGAGTTGCGGGTTGCCTTTTTTCCCGCCGACGGTGTTTACCCCTGGGCATTGTCACTCTCGGGTCCCCCCCTTCGGCTAGTCTCCCTCCTTCTTGAAGGATGAGATGCGTGCTTTTTTTCCCAGTCTTTTTTTTTAGAGTTTTCCATAGTCGCTTTTTCTTAGTTTTTCCGATCGTCTGCTTCACAACCGTTCGTTTATTCCGTAAACCTCCCTTCCCCACTCATCGGACGACAGTCTTTCCTGCCGCTTTTAGGTTTTCTCTCCTTTCTGGATGGTTGCTCCCGTGTTCAACCGTATGAGGTTGGGTCGTGCGGTTTTCCCTCACGAAGAGTCGCTCTGTTTTTGAGGGGAGGTTGTGGTTCTTTTTCCCTTTTTTTTAAGCGACGACTGCAGTGAATTTTTTTTCTTCGTGCTGCCGGCAATGGAACGCAGACCCTGCGCCTTGATCCAGATGGGAGTGCGAATGGCTGCTATTTTTTCACTTTGCCACTTTTTTCGGGGGTTTGTTTTTGGAAAACCCCGTACCTTTCCGGAGAGGTTGACTTTGTAACTTGTTGCGAACACACCTAAAACTTTACACCCTGTGCAACGGATTCCCTTCCCCCTTTCTCCTTTTCAGGCTCAAAGGTCCGCCTGACGTACCGCGCCCGTATGGGGCTCCAAAGAGCCTACAGACCCCCAGGCCAATTGGTGCGTTTTTTTTCCCTATTCCTATTTCGGAGGGTCTTGCTACCACCCGTTCTTTTCCTTTCCTGTCCAATGTGGTAACCGACTCCCACCCTTCCCCCAATGCCCTTTGCCCCTTTGTTGCATTGAATTTTCGAATCATCGTTTGGCTTCTGACGGTTGAACATATTTTTCCCTCGAGTTCCTCCTCCGCTTTTGTACGACACGATCCCACTGTCTTTCTTCCGTTCCGCAACTTGCTCCACGGGCGTGTAAGTTTTTGAACCCTTCTCGATGAGAGGACCGAGAGCCCCTCTCTCGTCCATTTTTTTCCGGGCGACCCCTTTTCCCCCCCCCCCCAACCGTCGATGACAAGCTGCAGCACTAGAAGCCCACTTACCTCTCTTCTTTGGCCTGAGTATTGGCATCTCCACCATCCCTCCAGTCTCCTTTTCACGATTCTGCCTTCACGTCCCACAGATTGATCACGGCCCTATGACGTCACTTTTAGAACTCCAATCGAGGTATTCCTTCCCCTCTGTGGTTTAAATACTCTTTCCTTGGTGAGCCCTTTTCTCCCACTGTTCCGATGTTGATGCCGTTCTTCTTTTCTTAATCAGAGAATGTAGGTCCGTCCCTTTCATTTTCGATTGTCGGATTTTGCTCCTGGTGATAAACACTATGAGGACCTCCTCGACCCGTCGGCATTCCCCGTACGCCGTCAAAGCGCCCCCTGACACCTGTTTTTTTTATATCATCGTTGCGTCTGTTGCCCACCCTTACGCGGCGGTGTCGACGAAAACACATCACGACACTTTCACCCCCCCCCCCCCCCTCCGTGACGATTTTTTCCCAAGTGGTACGGTACCGTATCTTTCCGTCTTCCTTGGGGACGAATGCGTTTGCTCCTGACTTAGCCTGGTGTGTCTATCGCTTGGTGAAGCTTCGGCGTAATTCTTGTCTCGGAACCCGATCGCTTTTCCCTTTGTTTTTTTTTAATCTGAGTCATGGAAAAGGAATTACTGGCGCCTTTCTCTTGGCCCCCTTTCCTGTTATGGATGGCCGTGATCTTTGACGGCGTCGCAATTTGGGGTCGGTATTCGCCGAGGATGAAGACCATTTCTTTTTCTTCCTCAAGCACAGTGCACCTTTTTCTCTTTCTCCGTTACTCAAGGCTTTTTTGTAAGCGCCTTCGTTCCCCTCTAGTGGAGATCCCTTGTCCAGATTCCATTTCCTCCAAAAAGCCTCCCTTTGTCCCCTTTTCCCGTATTTGTTGTGAAAGGTCTAAGAATTCCCTTGATTCCTTTTTGAGCTTTTCTTTTCTATTCTGGCTAAGATACTCGAAATCGTTTTGACGCTATTTTCGATACAGAACTGTGTGTCCCCTTGGCATATCTTTGGACGAGGTGACTCCTCTCTCCCTTTCCTCCTCCGTGGTTGTTTTTTTTCTCTAGGATTTCTTGCCAAATCCACTTTCCTTTTTGAATACCCCAGTCCTTCTTGTTCTTTTGTAAGATACAAACGTAGAAGCCCACAGAGTTTCCTACCTTGTCCAAGCCATATGACCTTGCTCCCCCCCCTTTTCCCCCCTGATCCCAACCCCGGCTGACCTCTAAACATCCCTTGGCGTGCAATGGCAGGCTCGTGAAGAGCTTGTACCACACTTTAATGGTCCCCGCACTTTTCAGCCTTTCTGCTTTTAAGAAGCGACGCGCCCCCCCCTCCCCTTAACACCTTTGTTCACGGACGTTTCCTGGGATTCCCTCACCCCTTCGGTCGGCGTTCCGCCCCACTTTTTTTTTGCGAGCCGTAACATATGAATGACCATGACCCCACCCCCATGCCATTTCCGCCCCACGCGGTCCATCCCGGTTTCCTTCATTCTGAAAATCTTCCACTCTCACGGAAACATGGCAAGCCTATTTTTTCCCCTAATTCACCTGGGAGCATTCCTGGTCTTCTATATAGACTATCTAATTTCTTTTTTCTGCCCCCCTACCCTTTGCGTTTCAGAACTGGGCCCCCCCCCCCCAAATACACACATCTTTCGTCGAGGGCTCATGGGTTGTAGCTTTTCTTTGGTCGAGGTTTCTGAATTGTGTCGCTCCTGACCGATCAATATCCTATCCATGATGATTTTGCCGGTTTTTTTACTTTCTTCATTTTCCCTCTTGTTAACCGCTGCAGGATCACCTCGCATTCTTGCGTTGGTCCTTTCGCTTCCCCGCTCATAGTCTTTTGAGACCCTTTCTTTTCATAACAAGGCTTTTTTCTTTCCCTGTTACACAATTCACTTCCTCCCCATGTGGACATTTCATACCAGGGCCTCACCCCCTGTAGCCATACGGGGACTACACCTCTTCCCCAATCTGCCCTTGGGGCTAGGTCTCGATCTCCACCCGATTCATCGCGAGTTTCCCGCCCTTGATCCATCTAGGCGTGTGTGCCCTTGCAACCGGAAGCATTTGAGATGTAATGCCTTAGCCTAGAGTGTACGTGTGGCGTTTAGAAGCTCTGTTGCTATAGATTAACAATCCTCGACGGTGTTTCTTTTGTGCAAGAGGGTCTCCACTGCGCCGCGCACTTGACCGCCCGCCCCCATTGTTCCGTCCCAGTTTGTTCCGAATGAGTTCACAGGTCCTCCGTGTTTCTTCCTTGAGGAGGACCCAAAGGTCCGGTTTCGTTCTCTTGTACCTCTTATCTTCTTCTTTTTAGATTCTTCATCCATGCTTTTTATGGCCCCCCTCACCCTGAAGCTTCTTCTTCCAAAGCGATTCGACAGTCACCCTTCCCTTTTTCCACAGCCACTACTTTGGCGTCGTGGTGGGTTTTTTAACCTGGGGTTTTCGGTTTTTCACCCTAACCTTGTCCCCCGACGATCTCTTGCTTCTACGAATACTCCTGGGGCAGTTGCTCACTTTTAAGCCCCCCCAAAATGATGTGAAACCGATTTTTTTGGATGCCTTGGGGCACTTTTGCTTTTCTTCTGAGCGGACCTTTGCCCACCCCCACATCCACCATGGATCGACCTTCCAACGGACTTTCTCGTAACGCTCCCTTTTTCTGTTATAATTGGAAGTTTTTACCCCCCGATGCGCACTTAGCTCACATTTACATTTACGACGTTCTTACCTCAACTGGCGACCTTCCTCCCTCCTCTCCCTCTTCCTGACTCCCCCTATCTGGTTTGCTTTTCCTTGTCCCGCAGCGCGTTGGGCCCCTCGTGTACCCCGTATAACGTTAGCCAACACCTTCCAACCCTCCAAGGGCTTTCGTGGCCGAATCGTCTCAGTCTAATTCTTTCCCCCGAAAAACCTCATATTACGGTTTTATTTCCCTCGGCCTGAACACTCCCATGTCCGCTTTCTTTTTTTCGAAGGACTCTCATTGCAAACGAATGTTCGTCCGGATGCTCTTGGATTCTTACCTCGCTTTTCCTTAATTACGGGTTGTGCGCGACGTTGCTCCCACGACCTGACCTGCTGTCGATTACAAATCACCCTCAACCCCAGGCCCTGATAATGTGTCCCTCCTCTGTTTCAAATCCAAATTTCCCTCATCCTTAGATATACGAACGCTTTGCGTGCTTTTTTTCCAGGTCACTCTGGTGTGTACCCGAGTGTCCCCCCCGTTTTAATGGACCACGCCCTACATTGACCTGGCCACATTTGCTGGTGCCACCCAGCCCCGGAGAGGCCACCCAATACCCCCCTTCCGGTTGCCGTTGATGCGACGTTAGCCACCGTTCCGTGTCTAGGTCTGCATTCCACTTTCCAAGTAGAAAGCCGTTTTCCTTCTCGCTTTTTTAAAAAACCCTGCTTCCCCGTCTTTTTCTCCGATTCAGGTTTAGGGATGACTCCCCAAGTCATGTCCTTTCGAAAATTTTTTTGCTCATCCCCCCCGTCCCGCTCTCTCTCTTTTCATACTCGTTGTTTTTTATCTTTTACTTCCTCGAACAGACTTCCTCTCTTGATGAGTTTTTTTTCCCTCTCCCCTGATGGCGAACGAATTTTCCTCCTGATTTCTGGGTCCCAGAAATCAAAGCCTCCTTTTGCGGGCCGTTGGTCTGAGCAGTAGGGTCCTCTTTCCTCTTGGAGCGAATCCCTTCTGATTATTTTTACAACGTAAAACCCCCCCCCTATGATATTTTTCCGCTTCCTGAATGAAACCCCCTGTGTCATGCTTTCTTTTAACGTTGGCAACCCAGGGGTACGGTTTTTCGCATTCCTCCGGATCCCGTCTTTTTCCCTCGCTTCCCCCCTTTATTACCCCCCTCCGCCGTTATTTCGACCGATTGTGACTTTTGTCCCCTTGATTAGGATCGTGTTCTTCGGTCTTTCCTTTTTCCCAGATATTTTTTTTTTCATTTTGTTTCCCCTGTCGTAGAACACAACCAGTTCTGGATATTCATCAGCATTCCCTCGCCCCAGTCTTGCCGTCCTTGTGTCATGAGTTCTCCTTCTTCTCCCCGTGTTTGTTGAGTGTCTTAGTGGAGTTCTGTTTTGTATCTTCCCTTGGTCCAGGAGCGTTCTCCTAGTTGATCGCCCTGGATTTGGCTTTCCTCCTTCGTACGAAGAAGACAGCGGTGTTTCGCTGATTGGCCCGAGCACGACCCTTTACCGATCCCATTCCCCTTCTCTGTTTCTCATTTTTCCCAGCCATGCTTCTCCAGCCGTCGTTTCCTTTTTTCCCCTATATAATTTTGCCTCACCTGAAAACCCCCTTTCCCCTAATTTGCGATTGCCTTCGTACTTTCTTTTCAAAACTTTTTTCCGTCCCCCTCATTGATGACCCCAGTTCTGTGCATCCCGAGGTTTTCAGTACCCCCGTGTTTTCAAAGCAGTTTTGAGTATCGATTAGACATCCCTGATTTTAGTGTCCCCTTTTGTTCTTCCAATGGTTTTTACCCTCCCACTTCCCCCGCAAATTCCGCGAACTCTGCTGGTTTGCAACTTGTCCTCTGCTTCCTTGTTTTGGACTTCCCAGGGAAGGGTGTCTGTACCCTCTCAGGCTGTCATCGATACTCCTATTCGTAAAGAAGCCCCCCTCCTTCTTGTTTTTTCCCCCGAATGAACGGGGAAAGGTTTCCTGCTTTATCACCGCTTGGATCCTTTCCCATGAAACAACCTCCCCTTTACGGGCAGTATTTTTCCCCCCTCTGTTCCCCCCGTAAAATACCGCCCGACTGTCCTCTGTATCGCTAAGTTCGGCCGCTCTCTTCAATCTACACTCAGGGTCTTCTCCCTCGTCAAATCTCAAGTTAAGGACAGATAAACTCCTCCCCGTTTTTTGAAGATCATTTTTCGACCCCCATCCACGGTAAAGCCCCCGTACAAGTCCGTACTTCCCCCTCATTGGAATGTTTCCGGTGACCCTTTTTTTGTCTGCCTTCAGGCCCCCTTCGATCCTCGCCTTTCGGTTATCGCGTAATGGAAACCGCCTTTCTCCTTCTTCTCGGCAGTTTTATTTCCTCTTTCCCCCACAGTTCGCAAGACGAGGATTTTTTTCAGCACTGATGTGGTGAACGGCATAAGTTTTCCCCCCGCCCCACCTCATATGGTTTCCCCCTCCTATCCGCTAAGGTTGCCAATAAAGGCTCGTCTCACTAGAACCCCCAATCCCCCGTAAGGCCACCCACCCCCCTCCCCCACGACGAGTGTACCGATATTTTGTACATTTTTCCACCAGTGTTCAAGCTTTTCCGGCTCGTTGTTCTATCTCAGCCCCTTTGAGTGCCCCTGCTTTTTCTCTCCTTTACGGCTAATGATTTTCCCTGACGTCGTTAAACTCCCTTGCTCTTTTTCGGGGTAATATGTAGGCTTCTGTTCCCCGTCCTCGCATTCTCGCCCCGAATTTGTTTTACGTTTGCGTTTTCGGCATTTCTGGTCCGGGAGGAGTGCTGTTTCCGTTGCTTCCAACGGTCGGGTTTCGGACGCCGCGGTTTCCCTGCTGTTGCAACACGCGCCATTCTCCCCAAGGACGTTCTTCTGCTTTTTAGCCGTTACATTCTTGTTCTTTCTCGAGCTTCGCGTTCACTAATAGGGAAGCAGGCGTTTTTCCCCACTATTTCTTTGCCTGACTACCCCCCCCCCAGCTGAGACATCAGGCAAATTGACCCGGACCCCCAAGGGTTTTTTTTCCCTTATTTTCCCGTGCCGTGGTCTCCTTTACATTGTTACCATTTTCTTCCATTGCTGAGGAAAGCCTTCAATTCTTCTTAGGGGTCACCGAGACAGACCCCCTTCTGGGGTGAGACGGATTCTCCTCATTCCTTTTGTGTTTTTTCAGTCACCCAGCCTCGAAATACTCTTTTTGATCTCTTTTTCTTTTCCCCCCAACTAGCAGTCGTGAGAAATCCCAAGCACCCCCCTTCGTGTTATCGTCGTGTCCCCTCTTTTTCTCGTCAAGATAGACTCTCACCAATGTGCCTTCCGATCGCACTTAACTTCCCCATACTGGCTTGCCCTTGAGTTGAGGTCCAGTGTGCAGTCCCCCTCTCCTGGCCATCCTTTCCTTCCTCTTCTCTGTTAACGCGAGGCTCTACGACCCCCTCCTTCCCGGACAACTCCTTCTCCCCCTCTCTGGCTCATTCCAGCAACTCAATTTCTAAGTCAGTTCTCTTTCTCCCCCCCTTTTGTTTCTGTTTTCCAACCCGAGAAATGACAAAGTTGGTCTTCATTGGGGAGCAGCTCTTGCTTGTTCTACATGTGCCATCCCATCTTCCCCCGCCCCTTTTACAACCATGTCTTCTCTCCTTCGTGCACCTATTTAATCTCAGGCGTTTTCCTCTGCGTCCTCCATCTGACCCAATCTAAGGTTTTTTCTTTTCCCACCCAAATTCGAACCGCGTCCTGGCACCCTGTTCCAAAATACGGACACCCCCTCACCTCTGTCATTATGTGGTTGAGCTTTTTTCTTTGCGTACCCCCCCCCTATGCTGTTCTTTTTTTTCAACCTTATCCGTATCCGTCACCCCCTTTTTCCCGGTTGGAAGAACCTCCCCTTCCTGAAGGTTCCCGCGTGCAGATCTCCCTCCTCTTTAGGTTTTACGCGAAGGAGCCATCGAAGTTTGACGTTGTTCCCCTGATATACCCAGTATGATTACTGCCCACCAGTAAACCTTCCTTGTCCCCCTTCCCCCCTCACCCCTCTTTTTTGGCTTTCTAGTTTCTCTTAAGAAGTTGAGGTAACCGTTTGAGGTCCCCTCATTTCTTTTCCCCCAGCAGTGATCAGTTTTGTCTCTTGAAAGTGAGGACCCTGCTCCTGCTGTGAATTTCTTTCTCATCCGTCCTAGAGTGAAATGTTCCTTTGTATTTTTCCTATTTGCCGTAGAATAAATAGATTTCCTTTTTTGACGTGGTGGAAAAAGATTTTCCTCCTCTGAACCCTTCCTCAACTTTTTCACCCTGTACCGCAGGCAGTTCCCCTTAAGCCCTGGAGTCACCCCCGATTGCCCACCCAGTGGATAGTTTGGCACCCCCTCGCCTTCTATATCTCTTTGGTCCCCTTTTAATCTCTCTGTACATAACATGTCCCGGCTTATCGGCTTCCTCCCAGATTTACACTTGTTCCCCCCCCCCCCAGAAATAGGCTTTGGTGGGCAGGTGCGGGTTTTCAGATTACACCAATGTGATTTTTGAATCCACTCAGTTTATGAACTCTTCCGCCACATATTACCCTCGTCTTTTTTCCCCCCCTTGTTCCGCCCCCTAGTTTTTCTCGGCAGCGGTAATTGAGTTCTCTTTTCTTTGACCTTTGCCGCCACCTTCCCTTCCTCCATTTAGCACCCTCGGTCCCAATTGGTGCCCCCGGTTCAATTTTTACCTCCCGTCCATTTCTCTTGCTTGGTCTGGCCTTCTCTGGCGAATACCCTCCGTATTCCTTCTTTTTTCGTAAGGTCGGTGTTCCTTCTGACAGGGACAGAATCTCGATCCCCCCACATCCATTCGTACGTAATCCCTTGCTCCTAGCCCAACCTCCACCTTTTTATCTTCCCTGCGAATTCACAACGCTCATGGATGGAAAATTCTGGGTTTTCCCTACCCGGTTGCACGGTGCCTTTTGTCCCCCCGCATCCCGTAGTAATGATTTTCAACGGTTCGTCGGATGATTTATTTTCCCGTGCTGGATTTCCGATCGATCGCTTCCCAGTGACTTGTTTTCCCCCCCCCCACCCCCTCTGGGTTTTCCCCTCCCCCACATTCCCCCCACTATCCTTGACCACCGCCCCCTCCTGCCGCTAACAATGACCCTAAGCCGCCGGGTTCTCATTTTCGATGCCTGTCCCCCGCAGTTCCACACCGTTGATCCCGTTACATAGTCAGGCGCCACGCCCGCCCTTTCGTCCACTCCTAAAACCTGTTCCCATGCAAAGGCCCTCAGGAGGTCCCCTTGCACATATCTCTGGTTTGACGGGATTTTACCCCTCTTTCATTTCGGCCGTCCCGCGCACGTGAGTTTGTGGGGTTGTTGGTTGCTTGCCCAAATCCTTCAGACCCCCCCCCGTACAGGGGGCGCCTTCTTTTCGCCTTTTCCACCGCTTCCCTTCTTTATTTTCTTTTCCCCAGGCACGAGTTGTGATGTCCCCCAGAATCGAACAGCCCTCTGGGGTCATTCCCTGGCCGGCAACCGTTTTTTTTGACATCTCCTCCTTTTTTAGAGAGATCGGTATCCGGTGGTCCCCCCTTCTCTAATGTTGCTTTTTGATTTGTTTTCCCTTCCGCTTGAAATCGGCGAAAGGCCTGAGCCTTGTTGGCGGCGGCTGCCGAAATCCCCCCCCCCTCAGATTCGCGTTGTTTCTTCGCTTATTAACTCTCCTCTAGCTTTATTTCCCCTACGTTCTCCTCGGGTTTTTTCCCGAGCACTTTTGCCCGTCCACCACCAGTTTTTTCGAGCTTAGATGAGTGTCGTGTCCTGAATAACTTTTTTTGCCCTTGTGGCAACATGAGGTTTGTCTCCCACGTTTTAAACGTCCCCGGCCGGTAGGTAGGTTTTTTAGTGCGTTTTTCTGTCCCTCCCCTCGTTTTTTTGGCCCTTAATCGAGGTATCCCTCGTCCCACTTTTTTTTATTGAAGGGCTGAGGCTAGCCTTTTTTCCGGCGTGGTTGGCTTTGTTAAGTCCCCTTTTTCTCTTTTGGTTAGTAGTTCCGCTTCTTTCCCGCCAATTTCTGTAGCGGATCATTTTTTAACCCCCAGACTTTCGCTAAATCCACCTTTTACCTGACCCTTCGGTTATTTCTTTTTTCGCCCCTTTTCGACAGTGATGAGCAATTTCAATTCTTTTTTGTCGGTTTGATTCGTGCCAGAAGTTTCCCACCCTTCTCTTTCGTTCGCGAACCACTTGATTATGACTTTCTCTCTTTTTGTTCGCTTTTGCTTACCTATTGCCCCTACCTTTTTGTCTTTCCCTCAATGCCTCCCTGTTTACCTAGGAGCCCGCACGGATCCCCTACTCATTTTAGCCTAGTCTGAGCCTTCAACCCCCAGTCCGGGGACCCGTGGTTTTGAAATTTCTCCGGTGCGCAACCTACCAACCCCCAATTTTTACAATCTGCGATTTGTCCTGCGCCAGCCAGGGACTCCAAGTTCGAATGCCTCATTTGCCTCTTTGCAACGGCGGCCGCTTCAATCCCCGAGGTTTCTCAAGGAGTTTAAACTCTATTGTGAGTAGCTATATCTTTTTTTCTACCATGCCTTGTCAGGTTCTCAAGCCCCGCACCGGTCAACCCTTCCCCCCCCGGCCTAGGTTGCTGGTTCCCCCTCTATCTAATGGTTTTTTTTTCCTCTCTTTCCAGGTTGGTTTGAAATTGCCCTCTTATACCATCGAGCTCCGTTTGGTTACGAACGTCGAATCAGTGGCGGTGAGTTGAGCCTCCCTTTATACCTTTCCATACACCTGTTGCGCCACTTTGATGAGGTCTCCTGGAGATTTAACCTTCTATGCAACTTCGGTTCCAATGTATTGTTGTTTTACAACCCCCCCGTGAGATTCTTTATATTCCCCCCGGCCCCCATGGCATTCTTCACACACCCTTTCCCCCTTCGCTGAGTCCAGAGTTATAATCTCCCCACCTTTCGAGCGTTTTCTTCCCCCCTTCCCCAACTGATCACGGATTTACTCTCATCTTCGACATCCAATCCGTTACCGAGGCGGACCGATTTTTTCAATAGTCACTGTATGACTGTTGTTTCCTGTAGTCACTGTGACAGATGTTGTCCCGGTTCTTTTTCTTCTTTTCCTAGAGCCTCTGATAATGAGCGGGGCCCCAGAGACTGCTTTATTCTTTTTGACTGCTTTTTTGGTCTCCTCCCTTTTCCCTCTGCTCTTAGGCGTGGCATTCGCGTGGGTTCCCCGCGTTGACCTGTAGACTAAGGTTTCCCCCCCCTTCATCCTTGCTATGGATACATTGATACGGATAAGGTTTCCAACTTCTTCCGGCGTTTGCCACCCGAACCCCCCACCTCACTCAAATGCTGCAACCCTCCTCCACGAGAAGAGTGACCGCGATGTGCACTTGTACCCTTCTTTTTTTCCTTTCCCGGCGCGTGTTCTGTTCGATCCAGGTTGATTGAGCCCATAATTTTGCCTGAATCGTTAATGATCTGGTCCGTTTTTGTCTATATCTTTGCCGTTTTGCCCTTTCCCACCGTTTTTTTTTCCCCCGTTATGAGTCTACCCGAATGGTCTCTTTCATCTGTCACTCTGGACATTTTTTTTTTTTCTTCGTGCCCGGCGTCGCAACCTGTCGGGTTTCGGTACTCCCCCCGACTTCCTTCTGGCTGGTTTCTCCAGGACAAGGCTCTGGAATCCTGTTTCGCTCGTTACTCACTGGTGTTCGCTTCTCTTCGCGTCGCCTTCAGAATTGCGCCCTTTTCCCCGTGAATTACAATTTATACCAAACGGCCCTCCTATCCGTTCATTTCCACGTGTTCCTTGGCTTTCAGTTTTGATCCTTCCTTACATTTGGTGCGCGGGATGCTGGCTCTCTCCCTCAAAATTGACGCCAACGACTCCCCCCCCGTGTGCTCCTTCTTTTTCCCCCTCGAGGTTCTGTCCGCCATCTCCCTTTTTTTTGTTTTGAGTATCTTTCCTGCTCTTCCACTCTGCGTCCTGACCATCAAGTCTCACACTTTCTCAACTTGTTCCCCGTCTCCTCCAATCCGATACAATCCTTCCCCAAATTTTACTCGATTCCGTCACTGCTTGATTTTCTTACTTTTCCCCCCCATCCCTTTCGTTCCCTTTTCTTCTTGCTTTTCGGCTTCTTGTTATAAGTTGATTCATGGTACTCCTCCCCCCTTGTTTTTTTTATGCGCTTATGTGTACAGTTTTCTATCTCTTTCTTTGTCTCAATTCTTCCAGCTCCCCTGGTTACCTTTTCCTATGGCCAGTCACTCGTTAGCCATCCTCGTTCACAAGCACATCCGACTGCGACGCGGGACCTAGTACTCTGTCAGTTCATTGTTTTATTCTCTTCTTTCGCCCAAACGATTGCGTGTCTGGCTTGTATTACGCACCCGATGAGGCCCAATTCCCTGGGCTCACGCGCCCCTTGTTGATTTTTTTTTTTTAATCG
>Ga0179593_1571656_pt1 | contig 13399 bp, 9 predicted proteins | sample CZODoug2_1_08_16_FD_185931 | JGI IMG/M metagenome (GOLD analysis project Ga0179593, IMG submission 185931) | Vadose zone soil fungal communities from Angelo Coast Range Reserve, California, USA - CZODoug2_1_08_16fungal (PacBio error correction) | ecosystem: Environmental > Terrestrial > Soil >... | reverse complement strand
TATCTCGTCTTTCCGCTGGACAAGACGTAGCCCCGACTCCCATGCTTTCTATTTCTCCCTAGGAGGAGATAACGCCGCTATTTCATCTCAGTAAGTGTCCTGTCCAACAGAGACCCCGGACACCGACGCCTGCAGATGGCAGATGGACGAGGATCTAAAGACGCATCGCCCGAAAGTGCGAAGGCCCACCCGCCGTAGCTTAACTTCCGCTAGATCCCCCGCTTTAGGCGAGGGCACCGAAAGTCAAGTCCGCCGGTGTAACCCACCGGCTCGTTTTAGGAACTTTGCTCCGCGAAACAGTGCCAAGCGACTGCCAAGCGGACATCGATTTTCCATCCATTTTCGTCTGGCGAGAAGAAGCGGTACTCGACGGCCCCCAACAGTGGTCCGACTGAGTCAGACCCGATCTTAATTCTGCTGCACCTGCTTTTTCCGATGACCCCACTTTTGACCCGAGGAAGCACTCCGAGCCCCTTATTCTGTGACCCGCGTCCGCCTTTGACGACCCACCGAGGTTGCCTCATCCCCTTTCTTTAACTTTCTTCCGTTCTTCGATCCGCGGCCTCCCAAGGTATCATCAAGGAACGGTTTCGACCCCCCCTGCCCGCGGATCGGAATCCCTCATTAGCTTGGAAAGAAAGAGACGAGCAGAGGGCACTCCTTCCTCTTCCCTCCTAACTCCTGCCTCCTTCCTCCCCTCCTCCCTGTTCCGGGCCCTTCGTCCCAGACTCCTGCTTAGGATGGCCACTCACAGCGTTCCAACAGGAACTCTCGGACATACTTTTGTACCAGCACCTCATAAGCCATCCCCGTGCTACGTTAAACCTAGTCCTTGAAAATATCCGGCATTCTCCCTTAGTCTGAGGATAGCCCGTGTCGACTGGATAACTCTTCTTGACTTCACGGACATCGTTTTTCAAGGCCATATTGAGGTGGCCCATCCACGTCCGAGATAGCAAATGACCTTTTCCCTGGAGAGAAATGTTGCCCTCCATCGAGCCCCCAACACTATTTCGGGCGCACCTACCTTCACCCCGTTCCCCGGACTCGATTGTATCCCGGTCTTCTTGGCCAGGCGCCCGTGGGATCATCACAGTCGGAGCGCCTGGATTTCCCGTCGAAAACTCAGTGGTTAGAATCCGCATGCAGGCGGCCGGTTTTATCAGGGTTTCATCCCTAACTTGATCGATCCCCCAGGAATCATGAAACGAGACCCTCCATGGTAGAGGATCTTCCCCCCCTGGGGAGCAATTCAAGTTGTCCCCTCCGATTTCCGGGAAAAGTCTCTTCTAACAGGGTGGTCCGGTCTGTTACCCCGGTCGTGTTCACTGTTTCGTTCCCACCGGGCTAGGCACAGCATTCGCGTGTTTTCCAAACCAGATCTTTTCGTTTTGGACTTCTGATATCTCCCTTCTGTGTGGTTGAGAGATTCTCCTTCTACGGCCAATTCCATGTTTTTTTCCCTTGGGCGTTCTCCGGTTTTTATTTATAGGAACATGGGGACCTTTTAAACTGAAAAAGACGACCGTTGTGCGTCCAAACTATCCTTTGGTCGACTTCACGTGGTTCCGGGACAAAAGGTTTTTGATTGCAAAGGGTTGGATACCTTACAGGGGGCGATTCTTGTCACGAGGAGAAAATGGGAATGATTTAGTCCCTCGGTAGTTGAATTCTCCCGAGTCCTTGCCGTCGGAACCTTCTACCCGTCCCCCCGTTGGTAGACGGACTCCCGAGCATCATTGCTTGTACGTACATCTAACAGCGCCCCCGGAGGAGCCCGCTGTACGGTAGTTCGTGGACCCTGTTTAGAACCGATCCTCATTTTTCCGAACTTTTGTGGTGGCGATGTTCCACCCCAAAGTAATAGTTATAGCTGAGCGGAGTCTCTTGACTTATCAGCGCTTGCAATCAGGGGGGGCCTCGTGATTCTTGTCGCACCGGTTGCCCTTTCTTCGAGTTTCCTACTCCTGCAGCGCTAGGAATCATGCTTTTTTGCGCCGAATCTATTTTTTACGTTCTATAGGAGGTGCTTTTTCTCTCCCTGGCTGCCCGGATTTTTGAATTAGTTTTTCTTTGCATACGGTGTGACCCCGTTCCCCCTTTGACACAGGGGCCGGTTTAAATAATTGAAACATCTTCTCCAGTCTTTTCCCTTCTTACTCTCAGCGGATTTTTTCCTCGGTGATCAGCTTTTCGGTTCTTCTTCCTGTGATTTCTGGACGTTACAAGGGATCTTTTTCGATTCTCTCAGGCTTAGTAAGCAGTGAGCTGATGCCCCCTCGGTGTTTCGATTAATACGGTTATCCCCTTTTTACACTAAATTTTAGGCCAATCCTGGCCATTGCGAACCATTATCGTCAAATTGTGTCTCACGAGAAAACATGTTTATGAATAGAGAACCAGAAATGGAGGCGGTCAGATCTGAGGGAAAGATTTTCCCCATGAATAGGCTGATGTCTGAATGATGAGGTCCGATTCCTCGTCCCTGGACTTGTGTATAGCTCGGTGCGAGTGATTTAACCCTGCGTGAGGTTGAGACAGGCGAACTTCCCTCCCCGCTTGTATGATGGTATTTCAAGCCGGAGAACTGGTAGTTACCCCGCGTTCTTAGGGTTTCGACTTTATTCTATGTCCCTCGTTCTTCACAGCGCCTGATCGAGGGTCCCTTCCGTTTTTTACATGCTCTTCTGTCCCACGCGATTATGCAGTTAATTTGGTCCTCGTTTATATTATCTTACCCCCCCCCCCTCCACCCACCCCCCTAGAGGCAGGCAGGTTTTTCTTGGCATGGGTTGTATCGATACTTCTAGGCCAATCATAAGAGTGTGCGAGCTATTGAGCGATAACTTCACTCTGCCAGTCCGTCCATGGGACGCCTTCCTTTCGACAATAGCAGGCGAGCGGTTCGGTAAGCCGTGCTCGAGGTTTACTCCCCCCTGCCCACCCCGCCTCGCGCGCGAGCTTTCTGGACGGAGGAGCTAAACGAGGGCCTTCGCCAGTGCACCCCCCCCCCCAGCGGCTTTCAGGCTTCCTGAGGAGGCAGAACTGTGCCAGTGACTTAGGCCAGCAAGGAGCTTGTCCAGGTTTTTCGCTCCTCTTTTTGAAGATCCAATCCCCACTTTCGCCATCTAGCTTCCCCCGGCCAAGCGAGAAGATTCATCCTTCTTTGTACATAGAGAACAGTCACGGGTCTGTCGGGAGTGCCGTTCCAACTCAAGATCCCTGCCATCAAGTGTTGGCGTGACGATTAAGACGGGGGTTCTGGCTCGCCCCTTCCATGGGGAATTCTGATTTCAACCCCACCCCCAACAAAAAAACCCAAAGGGTTCCCACCCCCCAACGCCAAACCACCACCCAACCCCAACAAAACCCCCAAAAAATGGACACCCAAACCCCACCCCCACCCACCTGAACCCCCCCCCCAAACCCCACCCCCCCCCAACCCACACCAAAGGGGTGAACCCTTGACCAAAAACCCCAAAAACCCCCCCCCCAAAAATGGCTGAATCGTGCGCTGGTCCTCGACCCTTAGAGTAGTTTCCTGTTCAAACTGATTATTCTGCCCGTCCACCCGAAGCCTACTCTCCTGCTTCGCTTTGGGTCTTTTCGGCTGATGATCGCGCGGTCACCGCTCCCTTGAACGTTACCTGTCATCCAAAAAGCCTTTCGGTACTTTTTGGACGCACTCTGTTTTACCACGAACCGATATCCCCGTTTGCCCGAGGGTGGCCGTAAGAATGGTAGATGAACACTATGATTACATAAATAGTCGGACCTACTGCGGTTTCAATTATCCTAACCTCAAGGCACAGGGCCCCTTTTCAACTCGTGACTAGTACATTCCATGGGAAAGCGTATGATTTTTTAAAGTCGAACAAGCGGTGCGTGTCCTACATCAGTAACCCCCCAGAGGGGTAGTCCCCCTGATTTGATCCCTCTCTCAGGTATACGCGCATTACGTGGTCATCCGTGAGGCGAAACGTAGGTTGGGCCCCCCGTCCTTCCGAGGCGTTGCCCGGCCCCTGGACCTATGTCTGTCGGCGACGGCGCACGTCGATTGATCTGTAGTTCACCCTGGGATCTGTAACCTGCGACCTTCTCTTTGGGAGATACACTTTTCCTTCCTGGGAGATCCATTGTCGACCGGACCTTCCTCCCCAAATCCCCCCGCTCGCCCGAGAAATGCAAACGAGGTCGGAGTCTATGAACTACCTTTGAGATACTCACTTTTTTTAAGCGCTTGAAAGTATTCCTCCCCTTTAAAGGGGTTTCGGCGGTGAAGCGTAGAGGGTTCCGGGGTTGTCGCATTCAGCCCCAAGAGGAACCTTCAGTTCCGCCCTTGGGTGCCACCCTTATTTTCCTTAGAAGGCTCCTATATATCCCTTTGTTTGGTTTGAGATCTCTATCATTATAATCCAGACATGGGGTTCCAACTTTTTTACCCCCGCGTGCAGATTCTTCACGGGGGCCCTTCAAACAGGAACCCAAAGAGTTAAACTATTCAAAGGCCACCTTTATATCGGACGAGACTCCCTTGTAGGGCCTTTCCTCGGACCATTGATGGACCGTCAGCTTTCTCTCAATAACCCCTACGAGAGCGTAAGTCCTATAACCTGTCTCTTGATGTAGTTCGGTTTGTCCGCCCCACATTACACCGTACATTGATGCAATGGAATGGGGGACAATACCTACATCCCAGGGATATCGAATAAAGAATGGCATTGAAGTACCTTACGCTAACCTCCTGAGTGGTAGATGTCGGTCAGAATCTTTCGCGGACTATGTGCCATCATACTGAATTGACCATCCGTACCTAGTTTTTTTTCGAATCTTCTTGAACTTCTGATATTCAGTTACTGCGTCGCTCTCCGTTGCTCCGATAAGTCCTTCTGCATTCAATGTGGGGCTTCCTATTTTGTTTCCCCCTTTCCACGGTGATCCATCTGAATGTTCTTCGACCGAGGTCATACGTCAGAGTTGTGTGCGAAGCGGGGACAGGGGGCGTTCTTGAGGTATTTTTAGAGAAGGCCCGGAGGTTCTAAGTTGTGCATTTTATATTTTCGGAACAGATACTCAGACGCTTCCTTCCCCCCCTATTGTACAAAAGCTTTACTTTTTCTGTGCATCGAGACTTTACCCGATTGCGTTACTTTTTACTTGTTTGAGACGTGTTAAACTCCGTTCTTTTCTATTCACCAGTCTTATTCCTGGATGAGGCCACTCCTTTTTTGTGGTCCTCCTGTACCCTATTTGAGGCAATCCGAGGTGAGAGATTTCAATTTCTCCCGGGCAGTTTCTTCGAGAAACACACTCTTTTGTTGGCAAAGTAACAGTTGACCGTCTTAGTTGTAATCCTACTCCTCCTCATGGAACTCTTTGTGACACTACCTGAGAATGCCCTTGAGGCTCTCTTTCAGATAGTGCTCTTAAAATTTTCAGGCTTTCTTTAGCAGGATACCACTGAGCCTATTATCGTATCATCTTTCCAGTCACCCCTAGAGCTTTCGCTTTACTTACGTCTGTGGAGTTCCTGGAGCTTTCTTCATAGCGCTTTTCTTAAAATGTGTCCTTTATTAGAGGGACGAGGTTAGTTTTACATTCTAGATTGAATCTCAAGCCCTCAGTTAATTGTCAACTCTATATTCCTCCTGAATCTTTCTGGCTATTGCTAGGATTATTCGCCCCCTGATACTCCCCTTCTTTTCCTTTTTTTCCTACCCACAAGATATTTTGATGAGCGCCCTCCATTTAGCCAAGCCGCCATGACCCTTTTCTATATTGAAATTCTCTCCTGCGGTGTGAAGGCCAGGTCGTCAGTTTGCGATTGATATCTATCCGGACCCCAGAATCCTCTGCATCTCTCATTTTGCTCACCATAGAAGAATTTGAACTCAGTTGAAGGACTTCTCCGCTTAAATGGTAAAGGATGCCGACTCCGAGATGTGGGAGCCAATGCGGCCTCTCCCCGGTACCGTCAGCACCGTATACAACAGAATGCACTCGGCTTTATCTTCTTTTCCAATCAGTATCCACTGTCAAGTTAGGTGATTCGGTTTCCCGCAAGATTCCACCCTGGAAATACCCTTCGCCCGCTTGATTCACGAGTAGTTGTTTCTTGCTTTGCGTCTACCGGGAAGGAGATGGCAAGACCGGAAGCGTGACCACCTTCCTCTGTGGTTATAAACCTGCACTCGAAAAACCTAGGGCGTTGATCAATGGCTCTTTCGGGTGTTTTTTTTTTTTTGTTGTTTTCTTACTATCTTTTGAATTCCCCCGTTTTTAATTTCTTTATCAACGGTGATTTAGCCCCAGACGCGGATAGAGGCATCCTCTTGCAAGACCCTCGCCTCTGCTCGTATTCCAATGTGTAAAGAAGACTTGTTACGAGGCTTTGCAACCTATAGCACCAGGAACTATTTAAATCTTCGCATCAGCTAACTTACAATTTACTGCATAGTTTTTCGATTCACTTATTGATGTTCTCACATTTTCTCTGAAATATCAATCAGCTTCGGATGCCTGCACAAGGATTTTTTGCAGTCAAGGACACGAGGTATCCTCCCTCGTTCTCTGTGCCCAGATCGACACCTCCCCTAATAGAGACTTTGTGCAAAACTCGCCCCCTCCCACAACGAGTTTTAAGAAAGTCTTGGCCGTTTTCTAAAATGAAGAGGTATTCAATGAGCGGATTCCGGGATCCATTCGTAGAGTCTCTTAATGTATCCATAGCCTGATAGACTGATCCCCGTCCCGGGACAAACGAAGGCAGGAAGTTCCTCGCCATGACCATTCGTTAGGATGCCGCCTACCTTCCTCAGCTAACATCGTGATAGATTTCCCAAAAGAGTTTTCTATGATACACCCTACACGGGCAGATTCCTCTTCTTCTTCTTTTCGATAGAACCGGCACGAATCTGCTTTAACTTGGGTTTCTTTGGCTTGTGTTTTTCGGAGGGTTTTAGTTGGTGTAGTACAAAGGGGGTTTTCTCACGGAGTTACGCCCGGGCGGGGTTCCCCCGATATGTAGTCTTCTTTTCTCTAATAATACGTTTTTTGTTGTTGCCGAACCTGACCAGATGGGCGTTAACCCTTGGTTCCCTCCTTTTTTTACTTTTTAGCCCGGGGGAGCCCATTCTTAACAAACAGGGCGGCACTACACAGGCAACCCCTTTATATCGTTAATTAATACCTAGTCTTGAAAAAATATTTCTGATGCAAGTAGTGTCCTTTCATCAGACCTGTTATAGAGTGCGAATACCATGTCTGTAGACTCTCCTTTCGGAACTTACCCACCCCCCCACCCTTCCCCCAGGAAGTCAACTTGAATTTCAAATACTTCACGACCAAGTTTTCGCGGATATACCTTAGATTCAAATTAGCTACTAGAATCAATAATTTCGATTGAGACCGTGGAGGCGCAAGCTACCTTTATAATCTTACTGGTTTGCTAAGAATAGACTCTTCATAGACCTGTTCGAATTAGGATCCCAAGTAATAGATTTTTAGCAGTTATTCTTGAGACTAGGCTTACTCGAACTCAAAATGTTTTTTTCTGTAGTGAGCCCAATTGCCACCATGAGCAGTCCTTCTGCTCAGCTTCGATGGACTTGCGATGTTCGCCGACCGCCGGTGAAAGGAACTTCTTCAGAGGACTCTTACTGGCAAAGTCTGCTGAATATTTCCGTTTGCATGGTTCCGCAGTTGAACATTTCAGTATTTTCGCCGCCGCTTGACCAAAGCTGCTGACTTGTCTTGACGGATTAGCTTTCCTACCCGATAAGCGCTTGTTGCTCCCAGTCAGTTTTCTCTTGCTCGCGCGAAGCTGCACCGGACAACCGAGTTATCAGTCCCGCCCTGTTCCTGTTCTCTACTTGACGAAGGCCTCCTAGAAGGACGTGTTCGAGGCACCTCTCTTATTGATTTGAACCTCCTTCTTATGTCTTCCCATTTAACCTAAAAACACGGCTTAGACTTCGGTAGAATTGTGCGGACATGGTCCAGTCCCCTGAACCCTCTTACCAATAAGAATCGTTTCAGTTCCTACCTTTTTGGAATATTTCTTCTGTGAATGGAATTATCCGCCACTAATCTTCCTGGAAGGTTTTCTTCCCCCCCCTTAAGGAAACCCCATCACTCATTGCACTCTTAAGTTTCTTCCCAGTTAGTAGCCAGGTAGACCTATCGGTATGTTAACGCTTCTACGATTCTTCCCTAGTTGTATCCTCTGATCTCCATTCTACGTGTTTTAAATCTTCAGATACGTGCTACCCCTTTTCCACGCACTTAGCATTGTCAATTCCTAATCTCTAAATAGACGGAGGCCCTTTTTCTTCTCTCTTCTTCCATTGAGCTTCATCCTCCACGGAGATACCCCCTTTCTTTTTGTTTTGGGATAGTGACTCTCTTCTGTCGCGAGCACCATCCGTAGACATACACCTGAAAGAGTTCCAGCAAGAGGATTCCTTTCCGTTCCAGAATTTTCGTTGAGAGACCATTCTATGCCGGCACCCTCCCCCCTGTCCCGCCCCTCCGATGTAGTATTGAGTAAAGATAGACGTTAGGCAGCGGCACCATCACCTTAAAACGCGAACCCCCGCAGCTTTCGGTCATTTTGCACAATCTCGTAGCTCAAAAAGCTCCATTGGAGCGTGTAGAATTCTAAACTCTCGGACAACTTACTCGTCTCCCAGTCTAGAACCAGTACCGATAGAATCTCATCCCTTCTGGCAACTCGTGCTTACAGTTCTTTCTCTAACGGCCCCGAAGATCTTCTTCCCCCATCCATATGGGATAGTTACCCCTCCTGAGTCGGGTGTCTGTTCTTTGTCTGCGAGGGGACGAGATGATTGTCCTCTTAACGTGCGTCAAATAACACTTCTCTTCGGATTTCAACTCTTCTTATTTTCCGACACACCCTACTTGTCCCCCCTTATCTCCTCCTCTCAAGATAGCGCGGCTCTTTCTACCAACGTCTCATCTCGAATACAAGACCTTTCTCTGATTGCTTCTGAGACAAGAACGATCTCTCCTATTTCACGCAGCAGCCTGGTAGGTTTTTTCAGATGAACCTAATAGTATTAACTCTTTTCAAATTGACGTTCCCACGCCCCCCTTAAGGCAGGGCCTAGTCGAGTATTTAACCTTTCCCTTCTGTTTCCAGATGTGATAGAACACTGCTCTTCATTTCCGTTCACGACACCGGAAATCCCCCCCCGATTGTGTTCTGTCACATGATCGGATGAGAGTACTAAGAAATCAAGACCGAGTTCTTTTCCCCTAACGATTCCCCCCCCCCACACTATGTCTCTGTAAGACATTCCTAGGTCTTGCTCAGAGCCCAGCCGAGTGCAGAATAGGGAGCCCTTTTTTCCAGACTAGATGTGCCTTTAGTAACGAATGGTATCCCTACATCCGCGGCGAACCTCTTCGGATCCTTCTAGACCTCAGGAAGTTCCTGAGTTCTGTCCTTAACCGAACTGAGTCCAAACCAGTTGATCACGCACTAACGCAAGGTATCGATTACCCTTTCGGGCATATTGACGCAATTATTCACTATTCGTCCAAGATGAAACAAGCGGTTCCTTCTTTCTTCCAAACGGTCTCGCGGGGTTTCGGGGTAGTCAAACCTGGCCTCTCAACCCTTCGTTGTGAAACAACATCTCTTTGACGAGAGAAACTTCTTTTTTTCCTACTCCTCCGTGTTTTTTTCTTTAGATTATAAAGGCCGCGTTAACCGCCGCGGCTTCCCCCCTAACCATGTGGCTGCCCGGCCTACCCCCCACGGAACCATCCTTTCCCACCTCCCCCCTTTTTCATCCGTTATGAATTCCTTTCTCTCTACCAGTTGATTTTCCGGTGTAGTTGAGATACTTTTCTCTGCTTTTCGTTGGTCTCGTCACCTACTGGTGTATTTCTTTAGGGATTAATATATACCATTGATTCAGTCACCTAAAGGCACTCATCTTCGTTAAAGTCCCGGATCTTCGCTGCCGAGCTGGATGTGTGTGGTGATGCCCTCTCCCAGCTGAAGAGCCTGGCATCCCTGGGCCGTCAAATAGAGTCCAGGAATGGTTTGAGAACCTGACCTGAACCTCGACATCGTTTGATTGGCGTGCCAAATTTACCCCGTTTTGTTATACTCGGCGTCCTCATCTCTTGGCTTCCTCATCATGGTGCTTTTTTCGATGTAGGCACAAGTGCCAACATACTTCCCCTCCGAGGTTTAGAGGCCTCAGGCTCAGGAAATACGTCTTTTTGAGAATGAGGTCAGGTCCCCCCCGTTATGGTATTCTCTTTCTTTTGACGTGGTAGTCTCCGTTATCTTAAGAGGTCTATTTTGTATTAAACCCAGGGCGTCTCTTCTGCCGTCCGCTTGTCCCAGATGATTCCCCTTTTTCTTTCCTCCGAATTCTTCCCACCCTTTCCAGATTGTTCGTAAGTACGTGATGAGACCCCGTTTCACTGTGAGCTCCCGAGCGCAGAACCGGATCTAGAATTTCTTTGAAACCTTTGGTTCTGCTGATATAAGTTGAAGAACGGTCAACTTTTAGGTGGCCTCTGGATGTGACTTAACATTCCCCAGATGATCGTCAACAACGTAAACGTAACTTTTGCACCCACAGATACCACCCGTACGATTATTTTAGAAACCCGATTTCTTTTTTCCCCCCCTGGTGAAGCTCTTGAGTCCGTTATAGCCTCCCTGACTCGATGCCCGAGAATTTGCTGGCACTCCTCCCTGAATGCTTTCGATAGACGTACCGTCAGCGGTGAGAACTATCCACAAGACCCTTTAGTCCTAGAGATTCCTCCTGAGAGAGCCCCTACCTATGTACTGACCTTTTGAGACATGCAACTCTCATGATAGTAAATCAGATCTTCCCCCTTTCAGGTAGTTGTTTCCCTGACTCCCCTGATTCTCAAGAACTCTCAGACCCGCCTTACTGACCCTCTTGATCATATTCGTCTCCAACTAGGAGCCTTGGTCTTTGCTAGTTCCGGGCCGGAATAAAGGATATTTTCTATGATTTTCATCTTTGTTTTTATATGAGAGATCCGGGCGCTTTTAAAGCCCCTGGTAAGCTAGAAGCCCGATCCCGTTGAGCGAGTCTACTTTCCGAGGCACGTTCCTTAATTGGTCGCTATAGTGCCCCCCCTGAATTTCCCCCCCCGCCTCCGCCGAGATCAAAGAGTATGATAAAGCGCCTATACAATCAGTTCCACTAAAGCTCTTCCCTGTCCCCCACTCGGACCGGCTCGAGTTTCCACCAGAGGCCCGACAAGGGCCGACTGCTGATTAGGGCCCGGGATTACCCCTTTTGCACGGCTGCAAGGGGGCCTTTATTACTAAAACACTTCCCGCACATACTACTCGATGTCCTCGCACTGAGTTCCCCAATGGCTGGTCTTGGCCCTCCTCGTGCACTTAGAGTCAACCCTGCAACCCAGCTTTGGTGGCTCCCTGTGACAGAACATTTCTGGAGACTTTTTTTCCCCAAATGACCGTTTTTGTACGATACCGAGCCCTAATTTTAGGGTCCCTAACCCTCCGTTCTCTACTTCATCTCTGGCTGTTTTCCACACCTCTATCGGCCCACAGAGGCGTTTTAATCCGATTAGACCTTTATTGGGGTTCGCTTATAAAGTTGGAATTCCTCTTTACACAAGGTCCCCCCAGTTCCTCGTACCATCCTTTCGCGCGTTCACCCGCTCTCGAGCACTTTTCTTTGTTCCGCGGTGGACCTTCCTGAGACGCTTTTTTTTTGCATCACCCCAGGAAATAGTAGCCCTACTGCGTTCGCGCTCCCCCTTTCCCACCTCCAGGCAGCAAGTGCTCCCCTAACAACCACAAGATCTTCCTCCAAATAATATGGTGCTCTCGAGGCTTTTCTTCCTTCTTCAAAGCTGTTCCCTTTCCACGCCATGACTTAATAAACCATGTTGTTTAGACCACTATTATTAGTCTAGCGACCGCCCCCTCCCACTTCTGCGCACGAGTTTTGTTGCCAATTCCCCCGAGGAACCCCCCCTAGGTACTCCCACCCCCCCTTAGAGCTTCGACATGTTGAGGCCTGCATCGCAGGGACCGCAGTGCTATTACGTAGTAGCTGGCGATTCCTTAAGCGCACTCTCCTTTGATCTCCGGCATTGTTGGAGACTCCCGCCTATTCCGCCGTTTGCTATCCAGACTTCAGAAGAAAGCCCCATTCCCCCCCCCCCTTTTAACATCCCCCCCCAAGCAGCGCTCCTTTTTAGGCTCAATACTGTCTCGCCCTTTTTCACAGGCTACCTTCACTCTTAGAAAGCTAACCCTTTACCTTTCGTGAAACATTCTTCTTTTTGTCCTTGTTTTGAGTTTCCCCCCCAGGGCTATCCTCTTGAGTCCAGCCGGCTGGGACTTTTCCGTTCCTTACTCCTTTAACCTCCAATAAGTTGTTTGTTGAGATCTTCCCTTCTACGTCCAGTATCTTTGTCACCCCCCGGCTCCCCCATCGTGTTCTAGACAGGGCTCCCCGGACCCCCCTTGACCCATAGGAAAGGGTTGAATCCCCTTTCACACTTTATAACGCGTTGTCCCCGCCTTCCGGGGGTCGGACCCCTTGATGAAGTTATCACGTTTAGGTCGCTCCCTCCGACATTGGCGATTGCAGGGCCTGATTACCTTTCCTTCTTCTTCTATCCTTCTGCTTTACCTTGCCCCCTGATCCCTTCCCTTCCTCGGCAAGACCACCAGATCGTTTCTTATCTCTGCTCCTTTCGATCAGGCGGCAGTAATAAAAGTGACTTTGACTTTTTACCTCCCGTTATACCGCAGTCTTTGAGACAATATTCTAGTACTGACAACTTGGTTTCTACCATACGCTTAGCTTCACAACTCCTGACTCGAACTTTTATATGACTTGCCCCGATTCTCATCCTACAGATTTTAGACATCCAAATCGGTGAGTTCCCAGATTGGCAAGCCCTTTTTCCCTCCGTGAGCAATCTAAGCCTAGCTCTCTCTAGTCATGAAGGAGAGTTAAGCTCTCGAGTTACGGAGAAGTGGACGTAGGATGACTGTCGACTTTCTTAAGGTAGTTCTCCTGGGCATCTCGGTGTTATGCCCATCTTTAATGCGTCTTAGCCGCAAACCCAATTTTTCTGTCTTCCGCCGCTCCTCGATCAGATGTTTGCTCGTCCTACGTCTTTCTTCAAGGAGCACGCGCTATACCCCCTTGCTCCAGCCGTGAGAGCCCTTAAATTAGGGTTTAGTGATAAGACGTTCCGAAGACATTCCCCCACCGCTAGAAGATCTATTCTGCAGTCGCTGATTTCCTTTTGAACCGGTATTAGATGTCAATGAGATTTCTCGACCCTTTCAAGCTTTATCGCTTAGACCCAGTAGTCCAGGGGTTACCTG
>Ga0179593_1513691_pt1 | contig 13399 bp, 16 predicted proteins | sample CZODoug2_1_08_16_FD_185931 | JGI IMG/M metagenome (GOLD analysis project Ga0179593, IMG submission 185931) | Vadose zone soil fungal communities from Angelo Coast Range Reserve, California, USA - CZODoug2_1_08_16fungal (PacBio error correction) | ecosystem: Environmental > Terrestrial > Soil >... | reverse complement strand
GTCCTTCTCCGGTCAGGCGTGCACGATCACGATGGACCCTTTTTTCGCGCCGGCGCACGGAAAGGCCTGCTCTTGGGGGGACGACGGTCTTCCTTTCTTGAGGTGAAGTTCGGTGCGCCCGGTGGTGTTCCAGCAGTTTTTCAGTTAGCCAGTGCCTGCTTTCACCCTTCAGTTTTTTTTGTTTTTCTTGTCAGGCGAGCCAGTGGTCTTTCTTCGAGTTTTCACATGTCCCTCTCTACGGATTTGATCCTCTCCGGTCCAGGTTTCGTAACTTTCTGCGTGTCCTCATTAGATCTGGAAAGAGGGGACGTCGCTTGGTTGCGGTAAGGAATGTGGGACAGATCTCCACGGCCTTATGCTAGCTTTTTCTTCACGCTCCCCGGGATTGCCGCCATCGACCTTCCTTTTCGAGACAATGAATCTTGTGACTCGTCGTTTCTTCCCGCTATGGTTACGGGGTCCTTTACCGCCTATGCCGACCCCCTGAGCGAAAGGCCGTGGAGAGGCGAGAGCCGTTAAACGTGGATCTTTTGTAACGGTGAGAGTCTGCAGCGTGGAGTTCCCCCCCACCTTTTTCTGCTCCCTCCCCCCTTCCCAAGGTGAAATTTTTCCTCCTTGACCTTCTTGCCCGGTCGATAGACTCCGCGCAACCTTTCCTCCCCTCTTCATTGCGAGGCGTTGCGCTGGTGCCTGCCTCCTTCCCTTTCCCTTTTTTGTCTTATTTTCTTGGAGATTGCCCTTCCTTCTTTGAGAACCCGGAAACCTTTCTGCGTGCGTTACTTCTTTTGCCGACTTCCGCGACCCCAGGTTGTTTCTGCTTGCAGCATTTTTCGGTGATCCTTCATACCGTGTCTCTGCGACTCGCGACCTTCAAGCCCCCCGTCGTTCAGGTTTTACGTTTCTCCCCCCTCCTCCGGGCCTTTTCGACGTCTTTACACTCCTCTTTGTTATCTTAGAATTCTCGAGAGCGCAGTTTTCTAAAGACCCCTCCGGCGAAGTGGTGCCCGTCGCGGTCCTCCCCTACACTTTTTCCCCCCCCCCCCAAGTGATCCCGTCAGGAAAGCCATCTGTCCCTGTTTTTCTTTCACCACCCAACTGATTCGGGTCCTTCCTTCCAACTTGTCGCTCGGTGTGACGTAAGCTTTCCGCGTGACAGTTTCCCTCTGCCACGGACTTTGTATCGGTTGCTAGTCCGGTCACCAGGTGGCACCCCTCTTCCTTTTTGCAGAGTCCCTTTTGGGTTTTCTCGACTACAGCAGGTCCGGCGTTCCAGTCGAACAAGTAACCTATATTTGAGGGGTTTTCTTTTAATAGTGTGGGACTCAAGAAGACTTTTTGAATCGGGTGCCCTCTCCACGTGTAAGGGCCTTCTCGCCCCCCGGTATTTCTGGACAAAGGGTTCAGCATTTAGGTCCCGTCTTCCGAGCCATATCGCAAAGGCGTACGAGCCACTTGCCCATCTCCCCCTTGATTTTGGCGCTGGAAGGTCGAGGGCTTCGACCAGTTTTTTTAAGGGAAGTCCCCGAGGCGGATGGGCTCGAATTGCTACTGGACAGAAAAACCCAATTAAGGAGAGCTAAAGGACCAAGACGGAAAAGCTTTAGTTCAAGTGTGACCACGTGATTTTTCTAAGGCCTGATCTGGAGAAGAATTTCTTCTGGGTCTCTCTTCCCATTTTTCCTTTTAGCACGCCTTTAACTCTATGCCACTCCCAGGAGCATCACCCGACAAAGTCACGAGAACGATTTTTATTGACTTTCTTTTATGCACCCTGGGAACCCACTTGATGCAACAGGAGATTCCCCTCCCCCTACCCTTCAGTCAATGGATCCTAGTCCACCCCTCCGTGCGTGTTTGTGAATACTCTGCTTCACCATCGTGAATACGTGTTTTCTTCCGGTGTTTGTAACCAATTAAAGAGTGACCAGCTTTCGGTCGAGGCCTTCGTTAGGAGTTAGGTACACTCGTAGGGAAATCCCCGAATTGTCTTTTGGCACTTCGGGACACGGTTGCTTTCGATCTTTTTTCCGATGTCTTTGAGAAAACAATCCCCCTCTGTGTTCTGCTATGTGTTTCTTGGCTCCCGCGTTGCGCGTCGAGGCTTTTGAGATGTTGTGCTCTGTCGGCGTCGCGGGCGGCCAAGGGCGCGGTCTTTGAGCCGAGGGAGCCTTTTCGGTGGTTGTCACCCGTCTCGCTTGTGATCCTCCAACTCTTCTCTCAGTTCCGGACATCGCGTATGTCCTCGACTGCATTCAGCTGCCGGCGCTTTTTTGGTTTCCTCTTTCTAACAAGTTTCCCCCCTCGCCGGTGTTTCCCATTTTGTTCGGATAGTCTTGGTAGTCCTTCAACACGTGCCCTGGCTTTTTCCGTCTCCCTCGATCCGCGCGGATTTTTTTAACCTTCCTCCTAAAGGCTATTTCCGAGCTAGATTTTTTTTGGTCGCCTTTTATCGCGCGGAGTTGCCGGAGTGCTTACGTGGTCTCACCCGATCGCGTCTTCTTCTCCGCGTAGGGCGTATCCTTTCCCGAAAGTTCTCTCTGAGGCACCTCTTTCTTGAGCTTCTTTCTCCGCGTCCAACGCTGCTGTGGTTTTAAAAACGGAAGAAGTCGTATGGTCAGTGGAGGGCTCCCCTTTCTGAAATCACTCATCCTCAGGCCAGCGCGGATGTTGGAGTGCCTACCACGATCCTGCCGGACCCTTTGGAAACGTGTGATTGATTTTTTCGGTGACAGCATACCCAGGGTTTTGAACCTGGCTTCACGAGCGCCCCCCAAGTTCGCCCGTTCTGATAACTCGCTTTTCCCCCATCTGCCTCCAGAAAAGGCCCTCCTCTAGAGCATGTGACGAATTCCAACCTACTTGTTCCCGAGTTTTAGAAGTTTTGTTGGCGAGGGTATGTCCCCTGCCTCCCATAACCTTTTGCCTTATTTTACCTGTACAGAGTATCTCTTTACCGACCTGAACGCCTCAGCCGATTTTCCCCAAGGATCGCGCCAGAAGGTCCCCCTTCCAGAAGGAGGGGTGGCTCTCCTTCGCTTTGTTCCTTCCTTCCGCCTGTAGAGTATATGCCAGAATTTTTGCGGATACGTTAGTTGTTTTAAGGTTCTCGACCTTCTCCTTTCATGCCCTTCTCATGGGCAGCGGTTTCTGAAACGTGGTAGGATGGCTCCCCTGCTATCATCCTAGACCCCTGCAACTTTCCCTCTCTCCTTTTCTTATCCCCCGTTTGAAGCTCTTCGAGCCTTTTATCCTATAGGATGCCTCCAATCATCCGGTGAGGTTTTTATCCCAGTCCCCCCGATTTGAGTGAGATGAGCTTCGGTCTCCCTTCTCCCCTCGGGCCCCCCTCCCTTCTGCCGCATTAAACAGACCCGCTGTAACTTCTAGATTTTGATCGCCGGTCTTTTCACCAGTTTTCTCGCGCACTGTCTTATTAAACTTGCTTATCCTCCTGCCGAAGAGTTCTTTGAGCCCTACTCACGAGCCCGCGAGCATTTTGGCTTAGCTCCTCATCGGTTAAGTCCATCATTCAATACTTGAGAGTCTTCTTTCCTTACATCGGCGTCTCCCTACTGATTTGGTTTCCCCCCCCCTTTCCCTCGAATATGTTTTTTATAGTATAGTCTTGTTGCCCATCTTTACGCTATTAGAGCTTTGTGGTTTTCGTCCCCCCAAGAGCCGCAACTTTTTTCTACTATGACGCTTCGTGGCTGTAACCTCCGACCTCGTCTTCCTAGCAGGTTATACTTCGCCGTGTGCGTTTTTCTTTTTTTTGTTTCCGCGTCATTCGCGCGGCAATATTCCCTCATTTTCTTTGAGATGATCCGCGCGTTCCTGGCCCCGAGACAAGAACTTTACCATCCGGCATCATTTTCCCTCCCTTCTTCCCTCTTTTTTGCGATTATTTATCCTTCTCCTCTTCCAGCGAGTCTCGGCGGGCGCCGCCGGGACTCTTCCTCGTCCGGAGGGCGATCACCGTCCTGACAACCGCCATTCTCTTTTTTTCTAAGCTTCTTCCCCACCGGTCTCTTCTCCACCGGTTCCCTCTGATCGATCCCGTGCAGTTCTCTAATAGCGCCATCCGAAAGAGTTTCGCTCGGCGATCTCGGCCCCTTCTCGCCCTTCCCCAGCGGTCCATTCCCCTTGACCCTCCGCGTCTCAAACTTTTCGTAAGCTCTCTTTTATTTTTAAAGGGGCCCTCTTCGTCGATGGTCCTTTCCTTCCCGTCGGGCTTCGTTGCGGCGAGGCGTTCGTTCGTCTTCTCTGCATAAGCCTTTCCGTGCTGAGCTGTCTCGCGCATAATTCGTTGTCTCTGCAGTCAGTTTGCAATATGTTTCCTTTAGTGTTTTTTATTTTTGGAAGTTCACAACAACTGTTACACCGCGCTATCGGGTTTGGTCTCTATAAGGCTCTGAGGCCTGTCGGGGCGGCGAGTTCTCTTTTTTCTTTGATTGCTTCGCGATCTGGTATCAGGTCGCATTCGCCCAGTCTTTCCGTGTTTTTTTTTTTTTTTTTTTTGGTATTTATAATATGTGATCTTGTTCCCTGATCGTATAAACTTACCCCCTTTGTCTTTTTACGGCTCATCGCCCTTTTCTTTTTTCCGGACATAGCCCCTCTGTCTTATTCCTTCTCGCTGCTTTTCCGTTTCCTTCTTCTTTTTTTGTATTTCTTTTTCCTGATGATCCCCGCGGTACCCCCCCTTCCCCCCCCGAATATGGCCCTTTAGTCATGTTGCTTTTTTTTCCACCCCCTGCGTCTTTTTTACGCACGTCTTCTGCCTTTGTACCCTGTTTTTCGGTTCTTGCCTACCGCGTATTAGTGCTTTTTACTACCGCATATACCCCTACGTCTCTTTTTTCCTTTTCGTGCTCTCTTTTTTTCTTCCCTCTTCGCCCGATCGGCCTTATAGAACCCTGATTCCGTCAGTTTAGCGTCCCGACCTTCCCCTCCCGTCGTTGAACGTCCCCGCGCCTGTCTCTGTTTTCTTGCTTCGTTCGTGCCCTACCCCGGTGTTGTTTTTTTTCATCTAGTCATTTCTGCTGCCTCCCTTGCGTTTAATGTCTGGTATGTTTCTTTTTTGTGATATACGATCTTTCATTTTAATTTTTACAACTTATTCCTCCTTTTCGCGATCGTTCAGTTTTTTTTGTTCATGAAGTATAGTCACACGTTCGTGGTACTGGCCATCATACGGCATTTGTGTCCTGAGTCTATTACTTCAAACGGCCTCGAATTTTTTCGTTCTTTATCGTCACCATTCCAGTATGATGAATTACTTTATTTTTATGGCGTCGGTTGCGCCGATTTGATGGTCGTGCCATTTTTCTCCCCCATTAGGATCTGGCGTGGCCCTCACCGTACTTTTTGAGCGCCTACTAGGTATTTTTTTCGCTCCTTGACGATGTTCCCTACTTTCTAGGCTTCTCTAATGTCTAGCTTCCCTGTGTTCTCTTAGAAAGTTTCTTGACCGCTTTTCCCCCAGATGCACGGTAAGATTTTGAGTCGTCCCTCACTTGCGTATTCTTTTTCGCTGTGCGATCCTGCAATTTTAACACACAATAGCCCTCCCAGTAGTCTTTTTTGACTGGTGTTCCCCCTCGTGTCCACCGCCCCCCCCTTGCGAGTTTCTCTTGCCAGCTTTGTAACGGTATTGTGGTTTTGAATCGTTATGTATACTCCTCCTGCCCTTCTTCCCGCGTTTTTTTCTTCAGTCACCCTTACTCCCTGCGTTAGAACGGGTCAATCCACTCTGCTGTACGCCTTTACACTTTCCCCTGCGCGTTCCCCCCCTGTGTCATCCTTATCCACTGTCGCGGCCCTCCCCTTCCGTTCCTGACCTCTTCACGGCTGTGTCTAGTGACCCTCCCTTTTTTTTTTCCTTCCTTTTTAGTACTTCGGTGATGTGAGTGGTAGTCGCCTTCGCTTCCTCCGTGGTGTTCCTTGGTCTTTCAAGTACTGTCGACAGAAAAGTATCTATTTTTTGTCCTGTCGCTTTAATGGTCATTCTGTTTTTTAGAGCCTTTTTACGTCGTTCGCTCTTCTATCATATACATTTTCCCTCGTCCTTTACATTACGGAATGATTTGCTCTCAGCCTCCCTCGCCGGATTCTCTCCCTCTTTGACTTCCCCATGGTGGTGGTTTTTCTTTACTTCTTCTTCGTCTGAATCGTACTCTGGAGTATTATTTGGGTCTATTTGGTACATCATTGGTTATGTACGTTTCTTTTTTTCTTAGTACGTAAACATGTAAAGTTTATCCTCTGATTGTACTCCCCTTTGAGCATGCAGACAACCTTTTCCTATTCCTGCGCTTGCCCTTCTTCGCGGTTGCGATTTGTGCCGGAGTCGTTTAGACCTTTCCCGCGTACCCGTGTATCTCGTCTATCCTTCCTTGTTTTCTCTACCGAGATTTTTTTTTTCCCATCCTCTTGAGTCCATGTCTTTGGCTTTGTTGTTTTTTTCTGCTTCTCTCGTCATCAGATTCATTGTACTTTTCCCTACGTGTGTTTATCTTGTCCCGTGAGCTGTTTATAGTGCTTGTATCTCCACTATTTCTAATGATATTTTTTGGTTGTATGATTTTTTCTTTCGCAATTTTTCATAATGATGTCCCTGCTATTACATTACTTTTTTTTTGTTCAATTTGTTTACGACAGGGTTTTTATTCTTTTGCCTCCCTTTTTACCTCTGATTGATTTACCTTTACCGACTATCAACATCACTTTCCCCCCCCCTGTGAAGCCCTTAGAGCCCTCCGTCGTTATGTCGTTGTAAGTACCCTTTTTTTTTTATGACACTAATGTTTCCGTGTTTTCTCCGGGTTGTGATATTTGTTCTGTTCCAAAGTTTCTTCCCGATTGTTTCCGGTCCCTCGTGAGTACATCTAGCCCTTTTAATTCGCCACTGTCCGCTGCAGCCTGTTCCGGCTTTTTTGTCCCTCCCTCCCTCGTATATAGGTGTCTTCTTTTCCAAATGGGACCTCTCTGTCACTTTCCTGTTCTGCTCCGTTTACTTTGTTTTTCTATTTCTCTTTCGTACTGTCTTCGACCCGACAATAATTCCCCCACTTTTAGCGCTTGGGGTCGTTCTCCCCCACGCTACGCCTTTTTTCGACGCTATCCTCTTCCCCTCCTACCTTTTTTGCTTTCCTCGTATCTGTATGTTTAGTATTGTGTTTTCTTGTTTTCAGAACGCAAAACCTTTCTGGCGTGTTTTGGCTTGGAAGGTCGCGGTCTGCTCCAACGGCCCGGACTTTTTTTTTCTTCTCCCCACTCCCCTCTTCTCCTCGATTCCCAGTTTCTTCTGTGTTTTTGTACTCGGATTCCCTCAGCCCTAGTTATTGCCGTTTCCCCGCGGTGATTTATTGTGTTCTCGTGGGCCCACGGACTTTTTTTAATTCTTTTCCTTTCCATTACCTTAAGTGGCCACTCCTCTTCTGACGGGCTGGTCCGAAGGGTTTGCGCTCTTCTAGTTATTTCTCTGTGCCCGCCTCATTTTCTCCTTTTTTTCTCAATCTTTCGGTGTGAACTTTCCTCTTGCTTTTCTGCTTCTCCCTTGGGAACACTCCATCTGTGCTTCCGCGTACCCGCCCTTCCCACTTCTAGTGTTTTCCTCCTTCCGGTCTGGCGCCTTTTTTTCGCATCGCGTATCACCGAGCTTCTTCGAGAGCCTCCCATCCAGTAAGCTGTGTCTGTCTATCTCCTCTACGTTCCAATCACCCCTGTTTCGTTTTGTAATAGGCAGGCTTTGGCTCCCAGGGGATCGGCTACCTAATTTTTTTTTTACTATTGTATTTTCAGTTTTCTCTTCACCCAACCGTCCTGATCTTTTACCGAGACCTCTTCGCGTCATTGTCTTTTTTTTTTTTTTTTTTTTATTTTTCCCTTTTGTTACCTTTTTTTCCTCTTTTTTCCTTCCCCGACACTTCTTTGTTCGAATGCCCCTTTCTGCGATTTGGCTTACGATTCCTTCTTTCATTCGAGCCTTGGTAGAACAACGCGCGCCGACTTCCTTGGCATTCGCCCTATTAGCTCCGGATTTATTTTTTTTTTTTTTGCCGGTCCTGGCTGTCTACTGGAATCCTCCCTTGGCACCCAAGGCGCGATTACGTCTCCCCTTCTCCAGATTAATTTTTTCTCCCGCTGATACACCTCGTGCGGTTGTTCTCTCCTTTTGAGGTTTTCTCGCTTTAGGGACCTTGTACGTGCATGTAAGTGTGCAGTTCCGTTTGTGGAGCATTACATCTCCGCTGGCTCTTGCGCCTTTTTCTTGCTACCTCTTACCTACTCTTAGGGCAGTCTTCCCCTGATTTTGTGTAGTTTTTTCCTCCATTCGCGGAAATCAAGACGTCTAGAGTATTGGCTCGCTCCGCCGTTGCTGTTCTGATCTCTCTGAGCCCCCCTACTGGTCTTGTCTTTAGGCAGCTGCACCCTAATGCGAAACCTCCTTCTGCTTTGGCATAGTAGCTATCGATTTTCGCTTGTTTGGGTTTTTTGACTCTTGTCTTTCCTTCGGAAGTTTCTTCGACTTGCATACGTGAATGTCTTCCTTTTTTCTCCCCCGATTGTTTGTCCGACCGCAGTGGGCTGGGGCCAGTCTTCTTTCGGGCTCTTTTTATCCAGGCTTTTCTCCCCAAACCGAATTTTTTCTTTCCCCTACGCGCGTCGTCGTCCCTCTCGACTCCCTCTCGGGACCTGATCGCCCGGTCAGATTTTTGGCCGCGGCTCAAGCAGTTTTAAAACCCTTTTTCTAAAGTTCCTCCCCTTTCGATTTCTGATTTTTTATTCCTCTCAGGTATTTTTTCCGACCGGCCCCTATCCTTTCTAATAATTCTTGATTCTTCGCTCTTTCAGCCATTCGCTGACCTGACTTGTATTCCTTTCTCGTTTATTTGGTCTGGGTAGTGGCGTTTTTTCTCTCGTTTTTGACGTTTTTTTACTTTCTTGGCTATATCATTATCCGCTTGGCCGTAAGGTTTTCGCCTGCACAGATCTTTTTTTATCCGACTTCGTGTTCTCCTCTTCACTTTGACTGTGTGACAAGACATCGAGTTCCTCCCTTCCCGATGCGTTTTTCTCGTCGCCTACGCGTTTCCCCCTTCTGTTGGTTGAAACTGACGCCATGTCGATGTTCGGTCAGTTTCTTAGTCGTTGAGTTTTTTTTTTTTCCCACAGCCTTTTTTTTTCCCGTGGAAATTTTTTTTTTTCGACATGACCCATTCCCCTGGACAGATCTTGTCTGTGCGGTTCTTTCCCCCTCCGAGGTCCCTTCAACAGGGGATTTGAGATCGGATTTGGTTGACCCGCCTGTAGCTTTTCTTCCAGTATTTTTCTTCCACAGGCATTTTTCTTTTCTTAAAAGTTTCAATCCTCGTCACGATAATCGACTCTCGACACTTGTATTGAATTTTGCTCGCGATCTTTGTTTCTTTTACCCCCCTTTGGACCCTTTTGGGCCGCTCTCTGTCTTTTTCCTTATTGGCAATATGACCCTCCCTCCTCCTGTCCGTTTCCGGCGCGAAGTGACTATGTAGATGATTCTCACCCCTTTTTTATTTCTTTTTTTTTTTCTGTCTTCGGTAACCTGTTTCTCTAGCATGAAGCCGCACTGGAATGAGCTGCAGCTCGGTTCTCTGGCCATCCAGGGGACGCCTCAAGACAGAGATCGGTTCAACCTAAGACTGGCGCATTTTTCGGCGTATATGTCTTCTCTATTCTGCAGATACCGGACGCGTCCTTGTTTTTTTTCAATCATATCTCCCCTGTAGTAATCCCTCGTCAATATTTTTAGGGAGAAGTTGGAGCATTGATTTCTTTCTTATTTCCCGAATTCCATGATTTTACGGGTCTCTTTCAAGTACTATTTCCCTTATTGTCAGTTTTTGGTCTCCCTGGTGAATTCCGGATGCTTGCTCGGCGTATCTTCTACGATAGGTATGCAGCGATTAGGTTTGGTAAGGCCCCTTTTTTCTCTGTCCCTTCCCCCTTTGGGTCTCTTTTTTTTTCTTCTTTTCCTCCTCCGCTACTGGCCCCCCCCTTACTTTCATCTCCCTTTTTATAGAGAATCTGATTCGCCCCTGGCGATTTTTTGGTCTTTTGCTCGCCTTTGTTATGTGTTGGCCCCTTTTTTTTTTGTAGCGCAAAGATGGTAGGAGACTTGGATCATCTTCGCCCGCCCCGTAAGCTTTATTGTCTCTTCCCGCCCTTAAACGCTATTAACGCCTTTTTTTTTTCTTTTTGTCCTCTCCTTCTTACCGATTTCGTCCTTCCCTCAGGCCTCGTAATCTTCAGTTCACTCGTGCGTGCTTCTTGTTCATACGCGCGTGATTTCATCTCTATCTTTTTTGTTTTTTCCCTTTCCTCGTGGATAGTTTTCTTTTTGAGTTCAAGCCTTTCCTTTTTTTCTGTCCGATTTCTCCCACCCCCTCCCCTTCCTCACCCCTTACGGAACCGATGAGCACGTCGACGCTTCTTATATGCGCGCCGGGGCTTTTTTTCTTTTTCCTTCGAGTTTGTTCCCTATCTCCTCCCTCTTTTTTCCTGATTTCCTAATGCGTTTTTTTTTACATGCGGGCCCCTTCTCCGACTTCAGCGACCCCCCCCCTCTTCGAGTTTTAGATTTTGCTTGTCGAGGTTATTCCGTACTTTCACTTTTGTAATTTAGATATTCCGCCGCCCGTCTTTTTTCCCCCCGACTGCCCTCTTTTCTCGAGTTCCCTAACGACCCCCGTGACACCGCTTTTTTCGTGGCCTGTCCCCCTATCGAGAAAGTTTCTTCCCCCGTTCCATTATCTCGATAGGACACCCACGAGACGTACTATCATTTCCGCCCTCCCCTTTGAAGCCTTGGATCTTCGAGTTTCTTTGCAAATCTATCTTTCCGTACATGAAGGAGTCCACTTTCCCCGAGTGCGTCCCCAGAAATCTGGATCTTTAGTCCTACCCCCCCTACTTTTTCATGTTCTCCGCTCTATTATATGTCTAACCTATACCACTCCCCTTTTCAGATCTACTCTTTTCCCTCCCGGCGGCTGCGCCCCTTTTTGATGTTCGAGTGCGAGAGGCGCTTTTTTCCCCTAGCGCTTGTGTTTCTCGCCCAGACTCTCCTTTCTTTTCCGTTTTTATGTGTTCCCCTTTTCGTTCGTACCATAGCATGTCATTTCCCCCTTATTATAGTTCATCGCTTGGCCACCCGAAACGTTTTCAATGGTTGAACTCTTCCGGCTCTTTTTTTGTCTTTAGTTTTTAATTTTATCCTGTCTTCTCCCCACGTGGCGAAAGTTTCCTCTCGTACCTTCAATTCCCCGCGTAATGGCTGTTCTGTCCCTCTGCTCTTTCCTGTACCCATAGCCTCCTGATTTTCTTTTTGCCCCCCGACACAGTACTTTTTTCCGGGCTGCCCTGCGGGAGGGTAATGTCTATATGCTATTCCTGCTTCAATCTTGCATATTTTTCCCAATCTGCTGACTTAAGTTCCCCTTTTTTCCCAGTTTCTCTTTTTCAATGGCTTTTTCTTTTTCGTGCATATCCCTTCGCTAAGCCAGTCCTGCGCGATTTTTCTTCACCTCTGATTCCACGTCGTAGAGCAGAAGCGTACGATCTGGGGTCGAACACAACCCTATTCCCCTTTTTTTTTTTTTTTTTACCTTTCATTGTTTTTCCTTCTTTCTTGGCGTCCCCCTTGTGCCCCCCTACCGGTCCTTTACCAGGACGAGAAACGCAACGACCCTTCACAGCGCGTGCCTGTTCGGCTTTTTCTTCACTATTTTCTAAGTTTTCGAGTGTGGTCAGTTCTTGCCGTCGGGTGCTGGCCCTCCCTTGACTTCTAACTCCCCCCAAGGGTTCGAAGCCGCCAGTTCTTTCAGTTTATCACGTGCTACTCTTCGACTTGTCTTCTCCCCTCCCCTTCAGCTTCTGAGATGCTAGCTGTTTTTCCAGGCCGTCTCCTGCCCGTATGGAGCGCCAAATTAGAGCCGTTCGTTAAAGCTGGTCCTAATCCCCTTCCCCCCGACTTTCAAGTCCTTCAGCCGCCCGCGTACCATCTCGGTGCAGTCTTTCCCGAGTCCGAAATCCGAGCGGCCGCACGCGATAGTTCGTTCTGACTGTCCCCCCCCCACCCTCTTCGCAGTTCTTTTTTTGTTTTTTTGTTTTTTTTTAGTGTTTGTCTTGCTTGTTTTTTTTTTTGTGGGTTTGGGTTGCTGTTTCCGATTCCACTCGGCGCGCTTACTAGTCGAGCATGCGCTTCCCGTTTCTTGGGGCGAGTCACCCCCCCCCCCTCTTTGAACTTTTTTTTGTTCGAATTTTTTTCTTTCCTAACGCCTTTTTTTCAGCCCCGCTTCACTTGCGAGGAAGTGACTCCCATTCCCACGGTCGGCACCTTATTCCCCCTTCCCGAGAGGGCCTGCCTTTTTCCAGCCTCTCTCCTTTTCAGTTCCTTGTTGTCTTGTTTTTTTTTTTTTTTTTTTTTTTTGTTTTTTTTTTGTTTTTTCTTTTTGTTTTTTTGTTCTTTTTTTTTTTTTTTTTTTTTTATGTATTTTTTTTTTTTTTTGTTTGTTTTTTTTTTTGTTTCTTTTTTTATGTTTTTTTTTTTTTCTTTTTTTTTTTTTTTTTTTGCGGGTTTTCATTTTTTTTCGTTGGGCCGTCACTCAATTCCTTCCGATGTTTGCTTCTTTTCCTTTTGTTGCGTTCCCTGTTTCGCTGCATTACTTCGGTAGCCTTACTTGCAAGGCTTGTGATCGTGTAGACCCTGGCTGATCGGCTTGAGCGCTGTTGCCCTAGTTCTCGCGACTTTTGACTTCCTTGATTGTCTCCTAGTCCTGCCTTTGTGTTGTATTTTTTTGTTGTGGTTGGTGTGGGGGGGGGGTGTTTTTTTTGTGTGAGGCTCTGTTCCCTTCCTTCGTACCCTGTTTTTTTATGTTAGGGTTCTTGTTCTTCGCGTAGATCTCCTGTTCTTACCGCGGGACTCACTCTCACTTTTCTTCCCCTCCTTTCGGCCATCCCCCGGCCGTCTTCTCCATCCCCGTAGATGTCGTTTCAAGCTCCTCTTTTTCTTCAGCCTTCCCCATGATCCGATAGCGCCTGTACTTGTGATCGGCGTTTCCCCCTTCCCTGTAGCTTGCAGTCATCCTTTTAGGGCCTCCCTCCCGCTTTTTATTATCCCCCCCACCCTGTTGTACCCCTCTGCCGGGTTTCTTGTAGGGGTCGGCCTGTATTATCACTACTGTTACACGTTGAGGTCTCTCCCTACGTTCCCCCTTCGCCGCACCCTTTTGCCGTAGACCCTCCCCTCCTCGCAGGTCAGTTCTATCAGTGGACATTGGTTGCACAGATCGGGAAGACCTTGCTCTAGTGTCTGTATGACACACCTCTACTTTACGGCACTAGGACGATCCTCAAC
>Ga0179593_1453600_pt1 | contig 13399 bp, 18 predicted proteins | sample CZODoug2_1_08_16_FD_185931 | JGI IMG/M metagenome (GOLD analysis project Ga0179593, IMG submission 185931) | Vadose zone soil fungal communities from Angelo Coast Range Reserve, California, USA - CZODoug2_1_08_16fungal (PacBio error correction) | ecosystem: Environmental > Terrestrial > Soil >... | reverse complement strand
GTTTGGGCCTCCTTTTTCCCAGGGGGCACCGGGTCGGCTTCTGCCTCTTTTTTTTTGGTTTTCCAGTTTCTTTCCTTTTTTTTAGAAGCGCAAGCAGGTTTCCTGTCCTTCTCGGGCCGCACAAAGTCCATTTTTTTTTTTTCCTATTGCGAACCCAAACCCTGGCGAGAACGCATTGCGCGAGTAGGTTCCTGGCTCCGGGAGTTTTCCCCCCCAGCCCTCTCACCCGCAGAGTACAGGACCCCCCCAGAAACCATTCCCCCCGTTCAACGCTTATTAAATCCCCCCCCAACCCCCCCCTCTGGCACCATCGACCAGCGACCAGGCATGTTTCCTTTTTTTTTATATCGGTTTTTTTTTTGGCGATATTTTTTTCCCTGTTTTTTGAACCGGTTTCCGCTTTAGATTATCGTACCCCCACTTTCTGTAGTCGTCTTTTTCCCCCCGCGTGCTCGCGGCTCTTTAAGTCCCCCGGTCTTTGGTTTTACGCTCGTGTCTGTTACTGCTGTTTTTGTGTTACTCCCTTTTCTTCGAATCGCCCCCGCCACGGCCCTTTCCCCGTCCCTTGTTTTAATTTTTCAGGTTTCGGTCGAAACCGCCTTCCGGCCCGTTTTCGCCTTTCCTTAAACCAGCGTTTGGTGTCACCCCTTTCAGGTCATGATCTTTGACGTACCGATGTAGTGGTGTCCCAGGATTTTTTTTTAGATCCTAAGGAGAACAATTGCCCAGCCCCGATTATACCCTTTTAACCCCCTCCACTCTTTCGTGCTTAGCTCGTCCTTCTTGGTGCTCATCCGCTAAACGCCCCTTTTTTTTTTAGTCCCAGTAGGCTGCCCGCTGCTTGATCCTTCAAGTCTCTTTCCTTCATTCTGGTGGATCGTCCGCTTCCCTCAACCCCACTCAAGAGTGTCATTCGCTGGACCCATGTCTTGCGAGTTTGCACCCCCCCCCCCAAGTCTGGAGACAGGTGTCCGCCGGCATTTCCTCCGATGGCATTTATCTTATCGTCGTTGTTGTCTTTTTTTTTTTCGGTTGACTCCTTTTTGGTTTACGGCTGAAAACCCCCCTCGCGTTCAAACCACGCCCCACTTCCGACCTTTGCCCTCACCCCGAATTGGTTACAGGCAGACCGACCACATCGACACATGACCCACTTCTCAGGGACCCCAAGCCTAGGAGGACCCGCAGCCCCAGCCCTCTGGTTCGTTTCTGAGGGTTCTCGGCCCTTCTCACCCCCAATCTTGGAATCTTCGCTCTGCCTTTTGATTTACCGCGCCCGAGCAGGCCCCCAGACCGAACGATTCAGTTTTTCTTTTCTTCCGGGCCGAGTTATCGGGATTCCCGTTTGTCTCGGTGTCAGAAAACAATATCAGTTTGACAGAGACTTCTTACCCCTTCTGCCTTTTCCCGGAAGCCCCTCTCACATTGCTGGCCTTCCCTTTCCGACGTTTCGCAGTTGCAGAGAAACATTTTTTCGCTGTACCCCCTTTCTTTTATAATCCCTCTTTTGTTTGGAGGCCGGGACTTTTAGATTTGCAGGCTTTCAAGCTTTGAGAACCTCCCCTTTGGGACCTGGGGTTTGGACGGGGATTCATAAGGACTTTCTTGCGTTGGCCACGAGGGCCCCTTTGCCAATTTTTTGGCCCATTCCGTTTTTTCTTTCTTTTGAAATGGACCTTTTCTGCTAGTTCCCACCCCGGATGGCGGGTTTTTTGGTTTGGGGTTTTACCGATATCGCCGCGTTGTTCTTAGGTCTTTTGGATGCATCCATGCTTGAAGCGAAAGGAACTTTTTAGCGGAACTTGATTTTCGAAGTTTTCTACCCCCTTTTTCCCCCATCCATACGGCGGATCAACAATGTATGGTGGTTTTTTTTCAGGGAGGGGCCGTCAAGAGGGCGTCCTCACCCCGGACTGTCGAGTGCTGAAGGTGGCGCTATTCCCTGAATCCTTTGCGGACCGTCTTTGGAGTTAATCTTCAGACAGGTTTCCCCAAGTCTTCTTTCTTTTCGTGCGCTCGAATTTTCATAGAGGTTCCTTTTCCCCCCCCCTGATGCCCAGAGGGCAGGGCTTGATTCTCTTTCTGGCCACTGATCCGCAACGATTTTTTCCTTTTTGGTCACTTCCTGGTTTTGTTGATTCTCGGCTGCTTAAGTGCTGGGACTTGAAAGATCCCCTCAGGCCGAGTTGCCTGCCCCGGATTCTCAGTGTTTTCTTAAGATTTTTTTTTTTCACCTGGCGAAAGGTGTTGTTTTTTTTCTGCCCAAGAGGCCTCGTTTTTATTTAGGCGGCAGACACTTCTTGGCTTTGAAAAAAGTCCATCCCCCCCTGTGGATGGTTCATCAGGACGTTGTTTTTCTCATTGCTCTTTAGCCCTGCTTATCCCGTGACACCTCTCGTCTAGTCCCATTTTGGGGTACGTACCGCGCTTCCCCCCTTTCTGCCTAGTCCTCTCTCCCTCACTCCCTCCAGACCCTGTTCAATGCCAGTTCTAGCCCTGTTCCCGTTCTCCCAGGTCCAGCCATATTTTTTTATTCGATCTCTTAACCTCAAAATTGGGTCCCCCAAGTCATGGGAGCTTCAGCCTCTCCCTCCTCGGCGGACAAAAGACATCTGGCCTTCTAGTCGGGGTTTATGTCGGTCCTTTTTTCCGGGACAGTGGGCCGAGCTGGGGCAGTGAAAACTGACCTGTTTTTGTTTTTTCCCCCAGGCGGCCCCCCCTCTTTCGTCTGGTGAGTGGTCAACTTGTAGCATACGTATTTCGGCGAATTTCCGTCAGTCACCCCCCCCCTTCAGCGCATCTTTCACCACCCTGTTCTTTTTTCCATACCTTGTCGGCTAGTTCGCGCGGGCGAGGACACGTACTGTCGACCGCGACGTCCCTCCTGTTTGTGACCCCTTTTTTCCATCTCCACAGGGTGTCGCGATATACACTTAAATCCCCACCCTTTTTCCCCCTTTTGTCTTTTTTTTATCGGCCCGGCTTGTTTTTTCTTTTATGGTTCCCCCCGATAAGGAGTTTTGGGGTGATTCTTCGCGTACTTGGGGGACATCTGGCTTTTTTTTTAAATCCGGTTTGGGGCCAAGGATTCGTTTGATTAAAAGTACATCAACCCCCATCCTACTGCTCGTCGCCTTTTGTTCTCACACATTAGGCTAACGGTTTCCCCACTTTTGTACTTTGATCTACCCGTGCCGATGGCTGATCCTTTTTCGTTCTTGGGTGTTGGTGCTTCATTAGATAAGGGGTCCCCCGAACCCCTCCCTGCTCACCCCTTTCAAGCCGTTCCCCCCCCCCTCCCTTCTTAGGTCCGTAACTTGTCCTTGCTTTTCGGGCGGCTGGTGTGCTGCCTTGGCCTTTGTATTTCCCACACACTTGACTTCTAAGAGTACCCCCGGTTTTCTTTTCGGTCTTTTTGCTCCTGATTCTTATCGATTTCTTCACTTTTTCCTTCAGGTAAGGTTGCTTTGGCATCACGGTCTGGCCATTTTTCCCACGTTTTTCAATTTGCCTTTTCTTAAGCGGCAGCCCCCGCGACCCCACTTTTTCCTAATGCCACCCCTGTGTGGTCCTCGCGCCCGCGACCCGAGGCCACTTGAATAATAACATCCCCATTTTTTTTGAAGATCTTAATACTAGAATCCATCCCCTGAGCCCGTACTCCCTTCCCCCCCGGACCCGTGGATTAAGCGCCCCAGATATCTGTGGAATCACCCCTTTTGACCCAAGCTTCCGGTTTTCCTCCAGTCCCCCAGCGCGCAGTTTTCCAGTCTTGCTTGGTGGACGCGACGGCTCCGTCCCCCGTCATTTTACCCCACCATTCACTGCCCTCCAGTCAATTGGGTCGGGTTGACGCATCCCCTTCTTTGTGTCCCCCGTTGCTGGGCGGCGGTATCTTCTTCTTTTCCTCCCTTCTTTTTTTTTTTTTTCCGATTGATATTCTCCGTCAGCAAATGTTGCCATTTCAATCCATTGCTGACTTCCCCTCATTCAGACTTTCCCGTTTTGTTTGATTTGGACCAAAAAACCTTGATCCCCCCTACTTTTTTGCAATAATCGAATTCGTTCTTTTCCCCTTTTGCGTACGGTACCTCGCGATGGGAATCGTGTCCCTGACTGTTTTTTCCCCCTCCCCTCCCTCGGTTTTGCAACACCGTGTCTTTTCCCATCATTGATGGGCCCGCTGGTGTTGTGCATCCGTTCCTGTCTCCCCCATAGGATTCGTAGATGAAGAGTGAAAAACCACACCCCCCCCCCCATACTCTTCCGGTTCGGATTGATGTTTTGATCGTATAGATGTGTTTTCCCCCTTTTGCGGGTTTTTCCCCCGCCCTATCTCAGGGGAGGCTGTTATCCGCTCGTACGAAGTGGCCCCTCGTGTCATGGCGGATCCCACTCCTTTTTTTTTCAGGTCTCACCCGTTGAGATTTTTTTCCCGCCGGGGCGATCCCCCCCCCCTGCCTGGCTGGGCCTGCAGGAGAAGATTGGCTAGAACAGCTCTGTCAGTTCTTTTCCTTCTGGAGTTCTACTTTTTGATCCCCATGATCCCCCCCCGTTTTTCCAAACCCCCTCCGGCCAAATTACCTGGGTCTCCCCCTTTCCCCCGTAAGGGTTGAAACTACACCTTTCATTCCATGGCACCACCCCCCGACTTGCCCCGCCTTTTTGTCCCCTTCTCAATGCTCGTTTCATGACTTCGGTGATCCTTGTACGTTTTCTTTTTTACTGAATGGCCACTGTTCTTCGGATCTTGAAAAGATTCCCGAAGAAATGAGTCCTGGTTCTTTTTTTCTCTCCCCCTTGTATCAGCAGTACACGTGCCTTTCTTTCCCTTCCTTCCTCTTCCCCACACCCAAACCGTGCCTAACAGTCGGGTTTTTCTTTCTTTCTTGTGGTTCTGACTTCGCAGACTTTTCAACCCTCTTATTTTTCCCCCCCCTTCCCTATACAACATTTAGTTACGCCTCAAGCAAAATCTGGTTTTCAAACCCCGGTCCAATCCCTGGCCCACCCAACCCCTTCCCCCGGTGCCCTAATCTACCATTCCCCAATTTGCCTGTTCCCTTTCCTCGTTGGCGATAACATTTTTCTGCTCCTTTTCTTTTCCCCTTTTCCGTCTAATTTCCGTAACCGTTCTTTTTCCGACTTCGGTCCGTTTGTGGATATGCCCCTTCTTTTTTTATGTTCTTTCTTTTTTAAGTTGTTGAGTCTTGATGAATGTTTTTTCGAACTCCCGCCGAGGATCGACATGCTTTCCCCCACCCTTCCAATCACTTTTGACTTTCGTACGTCATTCCCCTGGGAAAGTCCTTTTTTTTTTTTTTTTCCCCTTATTCACCCATCGGTGACATACCGCGCTTTTGAGACCCCGGTCCTGTACAGATTCCGTGGCACGCAATCTGCATAGAAAGTCCCTGCCTTTGCCGACCACTTGTTCGTGAAGCAGAGACGAGTGCTTTCCTTTCTTTTTACAACAGACCCCCCGAAACTCGGCCGCGGATTAGATAGCTCCCCCCAGATCCTATCAGAAAAGTACCCGCCCCTTTCGCCCGTAATTGATCGAAATTGTGATCTCCGTAACGTGGACTTCTCCCTTTTTCCCAGCCCCCCACCCAGACTCAGTATCGATCGGTCTGTTTTGGTACCTTGCTTTGGCGCGCCCCCCCTTTCCCCTGATCCGCGAATTCTTTTCCCTTTATGAACTTTTTTTGTTTTTTTTTTTTTTTGTTTTTCTTCCGGTTTGTCTTTTCACGTTTTCCCCTCCCCAACCAAGCGACCCACCTTCCCCCCCCAAAAGCCACCCGACCCCCCTCCCTCCCTTCCTTCCCACCCCTTCACCAGCCGTTGTTGGAATCCCTTCATTTTTCCCGTCCCCCCCCAGCCCGTTCCCTCGCTCGGCCTGCGGTCCTTTGAATCATTTAGATATCTTTTTTTCTTATTGTATTCCCCCACCGCCACAGTTTGAGGTCTCTTACCCCGGCGAGAGCGGCCCTTTATCTCTGTTACCTCTTGTTTCTCTTCTTGTCCAAATACTCCCCTTTCCCCCAGAAGATCCCCGCCCCGTATCTCAAATTCCACGTTTCCACGCCCCCCCCCGTCCCTGCAAGGCTATGTCTCCCCGGCGGCGTTTTTTGAAGCCCCCCTTTTCTCCCCCTTACAGCGCCGATGCACTCCAATCTCATCCCTCCCCCTCTTTTTTTTGGTTGATTTGGCGGCTTACCCTCCTTTTCTTTTTTTTTTTTTGCTCTGATAATAACACGTTTTCGCGTTTTATGGCCGATGGACCAGACTCTTCTCGGGTTACGTTTTGGAATTTTGATGTCCCTTTACCCCTCGTTGATGGTTGGGCCGGGTGTCGAAGAGTTGACCCCCAAAGAGGCGGGTTAATCCTAGATCCGCCTTTTTTTCGGATTGGTGGATATTCTGTATGGCGTTTTTTTTCTGTATTTTTCGCCCTTCCGATTCGAGGCAGTGACTCTTTTGATTCTAGTTTTTTGCCCACGGACCTCCGTAATCTCCCCCTTTTGTGTTGGCAGGTCGGGCGCCTGAGCCTCTTCCTGAATTGTTTTGAAGCGTCTTGCGCTTTCCGTCGAAAGTTGCCCTTTTCCTGTGAGGCTTTGTGGAGTTGCATTTTTATTTTTTCATTTTTTTGCGATTTAACTATTGCCTTTTTTTAGTTTGGTCTCCCCCCCTCAATCATCGCGGAATACCGACCGACCCCACCTGACCCAGCTTGTTTCCCTTTGCGCTCGGATGATAGCAAACTTGCTGTTGGACCCAGACTGGTACCCCGTGTTTTTATCTCCTCCTTTTTCCGGTTGTTTCTAGTCCGGTTCATCTAAGGAATTTCCCCTGTGACCTGGCCGATTCAGTTGATGGCCATTTCTCAGCATTGCCCCCCCCCCGACTGGTGGCCTTGCTTCCTCGGATCTGCGAGCTCCCCTTTTGGAAGATTTCTTTCCCAACCGCCGGATCACTTTTGGTCCACCTTCACCCCGGAGACCAATGATGTCTTCTTATCCCCTGTGTTGGGGAGCGTCCTCACTCAACTTGCCTCTTTGGTTTTTGCTTACCCGCCCGGTCACCTCGCTCCTCTTTCCTTCCGCCCCCCGTACCTCCTATTACCGGAATTAGCTCAGCTTGTTCCGCGGCACCATTTTACTTGCCACTCTACAGCCTTTTCTGTGTTCCCCCGCTTTCTTTCTTTTCGTTCTGAGCACGCCTTTTCTCAGAAGTCAATTGCCCCATTGTCCCGAATTGGCCGTTGCTTTCCTTTGTGAGAGGGATCCCGCGATGGCTAGTTTCTGTTCCACCCCGCTTTTGCCTTTTTTCTTGCGTCGGTCTTCCACATTTTCCACTGCGGACAGGGCGAAATTTAGGGTGTTTTGTCCCCCCTTAGGGCTTGTTTTTTTTCCCGCGGCACAACCTTGATTCCTTGGTTTTCTTCCGTTCGGGTGTGGACGGAGTCTTTTTCCCGAGGTGCTTCAACCCCCCTCCCACGCATCGGCCCATGAGACGAGAGGGCTTCGCCCTCTGCGGCTGGTTCCCTTACGTATCTTTTCAACAGCATGTGACCTTCTGATTTTTTTTTTTTCAAGTTATAAGCTGAAGAAACATCTTTTTTTTCCTGCTTTTCGTCTGATGCCCTTCTTTTGTTGGTGCTTTAAGCTTTCCTAAGTTCTCCTTCATTTTTTCGTAGGTGGGCTGAAAATAAGTTTTTTTTTGGTCCCCCCCCCCCCCCCCCCCCCCCCCCCCAACCCAAAGACGTTTTCGAAAAAGTCTTCTCCCCCCCTTTGCTCGTCTGCTGTCTTTTTTGTTCTTCCCTAAATCCCGTCCTTTTTACTTCGGATCAACCCTTTTTGACCTTTTTTGCCCGCCATAGGGTTTCCCCTTTTTTTGGCGATATAACTATATTCCTCCCCCAGTGGCTCCCCTTCCCTGCCCCCCCGCGTCTTTTTTTAGCAGGGCGGATTTTGGCCTGGTTAATGGTGTTTTCCTTAAAAATTTTTTATGTGTATTTCAACCATTTTACATAGGTTTACTTTGGTTTTTATTTTCCCTGTAATTGTTTCGGTTCTTGATCTTTTATTTCTTTTTCCTCCTCCAACCTCACGCTACCTTTAATCTCCCGTCAGGTACGGGTAACCTGTTTTTGTGTTCCCCGGGGCGGGACCGCAAGGTTCTGTTTTGCTTGCCGTCTTGACTCCACTTTCTTTTTGCCTCCAACTGATTTGTATCTTTCCCCCGGGGCCCCCTTCTTCTTTTCCCCTCCCGTCCTGGGGTTCCGGCTTACCCCTTTACGAGAAGATCCCCAAGCCTGCGAACTCTTCATTCCTACCCCCTCCCCACTTTGACCCCAGTTCCCCCCTTAACACATCCAACCTTTTTACATCCTTATTGACAGTTCCGCCCCTCCGATTTTTGGTTTTTTTCCGTTTGGAAAGATCAGGTCGTTCCATTTTCCTCTCCCCCCCCCTTTTCCATTCCGCTAAAACTGTCCCCCGGCTTTGTGCGGACGACGATCTCTTGGCGCCCTCTACCTCCATTTTTCCCCTCCTCCAGAGGAATTTTTTTTCTTTCTATGGTCCTTGAAACCTCGTTCTGCCTCTCTCCTTTCCCCCACCTTTTTTTTCCCTTAGTTTGTTAGTGGGGGGAGAGTTGCCCTTCATACACGACAGACCACGTTCCTTTTTTTTTTTTTTTCCATCCATTTTTTGTCTCCGGCCACCCCCCTCCCAAGTTTTTCACCTTTTGTGCTGTTGGTAAAAAACCCCACTACCCTTTTCGGCCAATATTTCCCCTTCTTCCTTCCCCCCACCGCTGCTTTTCCGGACTCGTCCTTGGATCTTGGGAAATAGGACCCTCGTTAGGCTTCCAACCCGGTTTGACTATTTCAAATCCCTTTTTGGGCCCTTGGCTTCTTTAGGTGATTTTTTTTTTTGCCCGTCTTTACCTGATTCAGGGGATCCCTCTTTCTAGTTTTCCCCACTGTCAGTCCGAGTCTCCGGAGGGTGGGAGTTCTATATAATGCGTCGCATTCTTTGTTTCTGCCTTGCGGGTTTTTTTTGTTCCCCCCCCCCCCGGTTTTGTTTCCCTCCCCTAAGTTTTTTCTTCCCCGGATAACTTTACTCCGGGGAGCCGTGCCTTCCTTCCCGCTTTCCAGGCTTCCTTTTTCCGCAAGGCCCCCCCCCCGTTTGCATGGCTCCTTGTGCTTGGCGACCGACTCTTTGGCCTTCTCGGACCCCTGTTCCCATGAGTTCCCTGTACGTCGATCCCCCCGTCTCACGACAACTTTCCTTCCAAATACCTTGGGCGTACTCGAGACTTTTTTAACCGTTTTTTTCAACTAAATTTTTTCCTGCCACCGCCCCCGTTCACCCTGTTGACCTCGCCCATGGCTTCGACGCGGGTTTCTTCCTTTACTCACACGGTGCTTTCACCTGTGTCGTCCCCCCCCCCTTTCTTGCGGAATTATCACGCCCTGCGCCAGAACCTCTCGCTCCTCATTAAGGTATCCGCAACAGTAACAGTGAAGTTTTTCCTTTCCTTAAACAAAACCTTCGAATACTCCCCTCCCCACCCTTCCCCGGCGTTTCCTTGGGCGATCCAACGTTGACCGTCTAACTCTTCTTTCCCGCCCTCTCCGGCCATCTGAACTGGAAATAGTTTTCTACAATCTCGTACCTTCCCCCCTCACCCCCTCGGTGCCTCCTCGTTCCGACAAAGTTTTGTTATTTCCTTTTTTTTTTCCCTGAAGTTTTTTGCGATTTCCCTCTTTCCTTTTTTCGATTCGTACATAGTTTGCTCCGTCGTCGAGATTTTCCTTTTTCTACTGGCTTCTGGTCGTTATAGCCCGTTCTCCTCCTGTTCTTTTTTCGAGGAAATACTTTTTTTCACCCCTTCTCATCCAGCAGTCAATAACCATTGTTTCCCTTTTTTCCCTTTCCTTTCAGGCAGGACCTACCCCCTTTTTCCCCCCGTGTCTTCCTTCCGCAGTAATTCGAGCGGAGTTTTTGGGGTGGGGGATTTTTTGGTAGTGGGCCCTTACCCTCGCCGCCTCCCCCCTGAAGGCGACACCTTGCTTGAGCCTCCCTTTCGATCTCCCCCTTTTTCTTTTCCCGCTCGGGGGCCCCTCCGTTACAATACCTGATGACTCCCTCTTTGACCAAAGTTCTCCCCCCCTGATTTTTTCTTCGGAATGCTCTTTTTTTCTTTTTTTCCTCCTTTTTTTTCGGGACATTCGGGATCATTCCGCCCCCCCCAACCCTCCCTTACCGCAATCAGTTGACTTTTCTTGTTTCCATTGAAAAAAATTCTTGGCTGTTTTTGTTACTGGTCCTCCACACACCCAAGGACAATGATTAATGACTCTTCCTTTCCGTCGATTCTTTTTTTATTCCGATCTGGGTTTTTCATAGTCTCCCTGTAAACGCACCCCCCCTCCCCGCCTCCCCGACTTCCACACTTCTTTTTTTCCACCCCCCCCCCCCTCTTCGGAGCCCTGAATTTCCTTCCCCCCCGCCCCCCCACCTTTTTCGCTTTTTGTTTTTCTCGCGATTGGTTACAACTTCTCCTCCTCAGCATCTGACGATTGCCCTGAGACTTCCTTAGCCCCCCTTTCTTTTTTAGTTTTGTCCGGGATTCAGGGCTTCCCTTATTGTCGCGGGGCCTTTCACCTTGCCAGTTCAGGCAGCCCCCCCCCCCCCCCCCTTACGATTGTCTTCGACCAATCCTCGCCGCCTTGGCTATTTTCCCTCCCCCCGGGCTTTTCGTTACGTTCTTTTTTTGCGACCCTCTTGCTGGGAAAACTCCATCGCGCGCGGTTGCTCCCTGTACCTTCCTTGTGTTGTTCTGCTAGAGGGATGCTCTCCCCGTTGAGGGGATCCTTGCATCTTGCCGCCTGGACCTGGAGCACTCGTGCTTTTGCGAACGTGAGGTTTGGGTTTTGATGGAAGAGCGTTCACGCCATCTGCTTTGTGGCCGTGAGCATTTGAATTCTTCCTTTCCGCGAATCACCTTCACTAACAACCCACCTTCTGTATGCCAACCCTATTGGCGACGCCTCCCCCCACTTATGCACCCAATGCACCTAAACAACCGCCTCCCCGTTTAACACTTTTGGTGGTATCCAACACAGAATCCCTTCAACACCACGCCCACCAGATGCCCCGTGTTCCTTATATATCCTCTCCTATATCCCCCTCCCACTCTCTTTGCTGCCCATCCAATTATCCCCTTTCTCCCCCCCCACTTTCCTTGCCCCCCCACCTTCTCCTCCTACCCTACCTGCTTCTCTCGCCCACCCCCCGTCCTTCCACACCACTTACCCTGTCAGCACCCCCACCATCCCCTACCCCCCCGCTTTACGTGCCCCGCTCAGTGTGTTTGTATTCTTATACCGGTCCTTAAGGTGCAATTTTGGCTTTCATTAATGGATCCCCGCTCTGAGTCTTTTTTTGTTTTGTTTCCCCCCGGTTCTGGTATGAGTATTTTTTTTTTGCTTTTTTTTCGCTTTTTTTTTTGCTGTTGCCTCTGTGGACCCCGTTGAACCACGCGCTTCGATCGAATCTTGTGTTTCTTTCTTTTTCCCCCTTGACTTCCGGCTTTTTGGTTGCCGGGTGGCGACTTTGCGCGCAGTTTTTCCATCGTTGCTTTTTTTTCTGGCCTGTTACATGTGGGTGCGTTTGACTTTCTTCCCCCGCGCTACCCCGCTTTTTTGCTACATTTTTCCCCGTCTACGAAAGTTCCTTTCCCCAGGAGTATTTTTTTTTCTGCGTCCTGAGGTCGTGATCGGGCCCCTGGTTTCTCTAAAATGCATGTTTCGCTCTCTTTGTCCTTCTTCTTGGCTGGCGTTTTGTGAAACCCTCACTCCTTACTTGAGGCATCTTCCCCTTTCGCGGATCCCCCCTCATGGTCGACAAGGGCTGTTTCCGGCTGCGGGACTGTCTTCGTTTTTTTTTTTAGTTCTTCATCGCGGGACCCCACGTCGTTTTTAACGAAACACCCCCGGTACAACCCCCCCTTTACAGTATTAGCCTTCTTTCCCCAAGGAAACTTTAGCAGGTCGCTCCGTTTCTTCTTTTTTAGTGCCCTGGGGGAGGGGGCTCGTCCACGAGCCTTCTCCGCTCTGTCCAACACTTTTAGTCCTGTTTTAGTTTTAAGTGTCGGTAAGTTCACTTCCTTTTTTTGAAAGATTGACCCCTCTTTTTTTAATGGGTGGAATTTTTATCGTTTTCCTTCTAGTAGAGGGGAGTCCCCCCCACACCCCCCCTTTTCTTTTTTCCCACTTACCGCGCCCTTCCCTTCTTTTCTTTCTTCATCGCCTCTTAGCTTTTCGGCGATCCTTTTTTTACGTTTTGATCGAAACTTCATCCCCCTTTTTTTGGACTTTTCTTCGCCCTTGTCTAGATCCGGCAGAAACCCACTTTTATTTTTAGCTGTAGATTTTGTTTTCCTGTTTGTTTTTTCTGGTATGGACCCGCCTTAGCCCCGTTCGCGTCCGAGCCTTCGTTTTGGAGTCGCTGTGCAACCCCTTTGCTTTCGTGATTTCCCCTCCAGAAACACTAGTCATTTTCTGTCGTCGCCTTTTGTTTTCTCTCCCCATAGAAGGCCACTTGCAACTTTGGTCCACCCTGTTCTGTCTGGGTCATTTCTCTTTTTTTTTTCGTTATTCGTATTAATATCGACTCTCCCTTTCCCCCCTCCCGTACCCCTGATCACACTTCTTTGATATTTTTTCGGTCGGGAGGCTTCGGGCCCGTTTTGTGTTTCCCCCCGAAAAAACCACGTTTTCCCCCCCTTTTTTCCCCAGTTCTCGTTGAAAGAAACCCTTTTTTTCTGTTCGTGTCTTTTTTGACTTGGTCCTCTTTACTTCCCTTTCCTTCCTAGATTATCCGTTTTCGACACTCTTCTTCGATGACCATGTTTTTCCGAAATTCTGCACTTTTTTTTGGGCATTTCCAGTGAAGTTCTTGAAGGTCATGATTTTTTTTTTTTTCTTACGTGTTTTTCGCCCCGTTTTATTTCTTCTTACAGTGTACCCATTTCCCCCCGCCCCAACCCCTCCCCAGTTATTTTTGCCCGGACCCCTGTTCACCTGACTGATATACTTTTCCAGTTCCCGCTCCTTTCTTTTGTGGACTCTTTCTTAAGGAACCATTCTTCTTTTTTACCTGAACCCCACCATTACCGAAATTTCATCCTGACCCAGAGCGGTGGTGGAAACCCCCCCCGCGAAGTTTTTACGACTTTACTGTATTAAATCCTCCATCGACCCGGTTATTAAAACTCGTGGGCACTCCTATCGCCCCCCGCGTCTCCTCCCCTTTTTCCATTCACACGCCCTCTCTTGTCTTTGACGAGGCAATGGATTTCACCGTGCTTTTTTTGGTCCCCCTGA
>Ga0179593_1685455_pt1 | contig 13400 bp, 17 predicted proteins | sample CZODoug2_1_08_16_FD_185931 | JGI IMG/M metagenome (GOLD analysis project Ga0179593, IMG submission 185931) | Vadose zone soil fungal communities from Angelo Coast Range Reserve, California, USA - CZODoug2_1_08_16fungal (PacBio error correction) | ecosystem: Environmental > Terrestrial > Soil >... | reverse complement strand
ACAGGCGGAACGCATTTTTCGGTTTCCCCTTCCCTCTGCTGAGAGCCCTTCCCTTTGATGTCACGAACCCTCTCCAGCAATAAAAACTCCACCACGCCCCACGAATTATAGCTTTCCAGCCGCGCTTCTTTTTTTTTCTGCGGCCGAAGACAACTCGTATGCATAAGCCCGAAGGCTTTTCCCTTGAATGGGATTTCCCTTTTTACTGATAGGAAGCTCTGTACATGTGACCCTTGCCCGGGTTTTCCATTACCCCTGCCTGCAAATCCAAAAAATCGGCAGTGTTATTTTGTGACGCGCCACGTCCTTTCCAGAAGAAGGACTTCAAGCCTGCCAGTCTGGGTCTTTCTGTCTTGGCCACGGAGGAGAAAACTCTTTTTTTTTCTCAGTTTCGAGGCCCCCTTGGGATAAAAAGTGGGAACCAGCAGCGTATTATTGCCCCTCTTCCCGCCTATGGAGTTAATTTCCTTCGCCGCAGCACTTTTTCCAAACACAGAGAAGTACTCTCAAGAATTGCAACTTCCGTCCACGATTCCCGGACAAAAATCCTGGCGCGGAACGGGGGAGAGAGGAGGGAGTTCCCTGGAACGAGGCAGGCAGGTGACTTTTTCCCTTCCTGTTGTGCCCGCTCTACAGCGTAAGAGCTCCCAAAAAACCCCTTTCCTCTGAAAGCTTTTCTCCCCAAATCCAGCAAGGCTTTTGGAAAAAAAAAACAACCCAAAAGAACGGCGCTTTCCCTTTTATCCAGAGGGCCACCTCCCTCGCGCAAAAAAACTCCTTCTCACCGGCGAACCTAAAACAGCAGTTGACGGCGTTGTCCCCCCACGTCGATTGTCAAGGCTCTTCCGCGGGTTTTTTCTCCAGGTGGTAAATGCTGAGGACTCTAAGAAAAATGTCGCTTTTTTCCGTTCGTGCAAAACCTTTTCCGCCGTTTCGTGAAGGGTTTCCCTTTTTTCAATGGCGAAAGCCGGAGTCCAGATCCCCCCCCCACTGCAGCGGTCCCCCCTGTCACACCGACGATTCCTTTCCTTGGAGAGCCATGAGTGGCATGTAGAGAACATTGTATGAGATGTTTGGTTTTTTTCTGTGCGGGCTTTGACCTCCTCCCTTCTCCCCGGGAACACCTCTTTTTCACGCAAGCATTCGAGAGTGTCGGCTTTCCCGCAGAGGAGTTTTCCCTTAGAGAACCTTCGGATCGCCAGCCGCAAGGCGGGATTTTCTTTTCAATTCCAAACCATATAAGCCTGCATACGGAACAATTTAATGAATCCCCTCAGCCCTTCCCCCCCCACCACTATTTAGTTGATTTTCCCCCCCCTTTTTCTGTGACAAATTATAAAACCCACTGATAGGTCATCTATTTTGGTGCTTCTACGGCCTTCCTCCAGATCGCCCCCCCCCCTTAATATTGTTTGAGGGAACATCAAAAATTTCTCTCCATCCACCCTCTCAGAGAACGCCTTCCCTTCCCAGTAATTGCTAATAGATCTGGGATTGATTTTTTCTTGAGGAGATTCTTTCTTTCTCTGCAAGGTTTCTCGTATCCGTCTAAAACCTCTTTCCATTGAGCTTTCCTTCTCTTTCCAGCGAGGCTTTTCTCCCCTTTCAGCATGTCGGTCCCTTTCTTCTATGCTGGCAAAGGCGTAAATGTGTTCCTTTATATCTCCGAGAGAGCCCCTCCCCTCCCAGGTCCCCTTTCTCAAAGGAAGTTTCCCTTCCGGATTCGAGGAATTACGCTTTTGAGTTATACTGGGGTCCCCCCCCTCCACGGCGTGCCCTGAACGAGGATCCTCTTCCCTGGTATAGGTGTTGTGTTCTGTTTCCTTTGGAGTGGGACGTCCTTCCCCGAAGTTAGTTTTTTTTCCCTCACTTGGGGTTCCGAGACCCTTTCCACGCGAAGAGCAGCACCCAGATTGCGCGGCGGGCGTTCCTTTGTCTGGTCCTTGGCCCTTGATACACTGGCCAAAATACTCCCTCCCCCCCACGACGAGAAAGTCCCTTGCTTGCCGGCACCTTGGAGCTTTCTCTGACCGACGTGCAGCTTTTCCGCCTTTCCGTTGGCAAAAACGATTCCCGGACGTGGAGTTTTTTGTTCTTCGCGCAATTGGATATAGTGGCCTTCTCTCTCCTCCCTTCCTCCCGCACCACTTCCACCCCCCCCCCACCCCTGCAATGATTTTTTGAAAACGGCTTCGAGCACCCCTCTTCTTCAGCGTTGCTTCTTGAGACCTTTGTTGGCAGTGCCTCGTTTCTGCCACACAATCCCCCTTTCCTCCCCCCCTTTTTTTGCAATGTGTTCCTTCGAGCGGAAATGCCCCCCTTTTTTCTGAGCGCGGGTTATCCCTGACCTTTTGGTCGAACTTTTTGTCCCGTCCCGCAACCGATGATCCCACAGGGGATCTGTTTTTCTTTCTCGAAAAAGGGCCGCACAATGCCTCCCTTTTTTCCTAAGCAGAGAATGCATTATCTCGGAGAGAGTCTTTTCTTTTTTCAGTCGAGTTCTGAAGATCTCCCCTTTTGTGCTCTGCCTCAAGATAGGATTTTTTTTTTTGTGGCGGAGGTTGATGCAGCCTTTGTTCTCGAGGAGTGATAGCTCTCCTCTTCCCATCACCATTGAGATTCGAGTTCTTCTTGCAATAGTTCCGGAGGGGCTCCCCTCTCTCTCTCTTTCTCCTACGTTTGTTTTTTTTTTCGAGATTCGGTTCGCAAATAAGGCCCTTTTTGCATCCTCCGAAGCGCAATGGGTTTTGTTCCCTTCGACGCGCGCTATCACTCTTCTTGCATAACCTCCCTCCCCCCCGAAGCCGAGCTTGAGGCCTTCTCTTCCCCATCGTTCAAGGAATCTGTAATCGCTCGCGACGGCGCACTACCCCCTCTGACAAATTGAATATTCTTTTCAGGCATGGGCGGACATTTTCTCTTCTCCCTCACACAGATTCCCTGTAATGGCTTGCAAGCGGTTGACTTCCGACCCATTTCTGGCCGAGTACACCCCCTTTTCCTTTCATGCGGGAATTCCTCTTAAGCCGACCCAAGGGCCAAAACAGCGGAGGTGCTTTTTTATGAAACCGCTTCCGGAAACCCCTTTCTGTGCACGGCGACACGAGAGATTGGGCACCCTTTCCCTTGCTCCTGATTCCTCCTGCGAAAGAAGCCAAAAGTATTGCTCTAGATTTCCTTTCCCCGCGAAACCCGGAACAAAAACCCTCCCCTGGAGAATTGGTTCCCACGGTTGCTGAGCCCTTTTTTTTGTTTTTTTTTTTCATTGAGTTCTTCCAGGTTAACGGGAGCGAGGAGTCGCTCGTCGTTTTTCCATGCGTGATTCAGTGTATGCCATCTCCACGGGCAAGGCTCCCCCCCCCTACCTGCCCGCTTCCCTCTCTTTCGCTTCGCGGTGTACTTCTCTGTGCGCGCGAACCAAATGCGCTCTCCTGAAACCCCCTCTTTTTCTCCCCCAAGGAACAGCCCCGGAGATTTCCTTTTCCGCGCGGTCAATCAACGCGTATAGGCATCGGGAATTTCAGGCCAACTTCAATCAAAGGATCCCCATCCGTTAGAAAGGCGACGCTGGCTTGGAGCCAGTTTAATGGTTCTTTTTTCTCCCCCCTCTGTATCTACACATTTACCCCCCCCTTTCTTGCCAGAATGAGCGAATCCTCAAGTTGAATGCTGAAATTTTTTTAACACCCTCCAGAGCTCGTCGATCTCGGTCAACGGAGTTTGGTTGAGAGTCGCGCTCGTAGAATAATTTTCCTGGACGGACTCCCCCCTCCCCCCCTCCAATTCACCATAGATATCCTCTTTCCTTTTTTGAAGTCGGCGGCGCTGCCTGTTATTTGGGGCTTGTTCGCGAAGGGTTCTTCTCCAACTTTTTGGTGTGCCGCTCCCCCTTTCGTATCACCAAATCCTCTTGCGATCAGGGTGTATCCCTACCAGCTTCCTTCCGAAATAGTGTGGATTTTCCTTTCTCTTTTTTCCGGTCTCTTCAGTTCCAGGTCCGTATTGAAGCTTCTCTTTTTTTTTCTGAAACATTATTCGTATTTTTTTTTTCGAATGCTGGCAGAGGTCTTTTCTCCTCCATGAGGGAAAATTTTAGGACACTCCGGAATGCTTTTTTCTTTTTCCCTTTTAGGAAGATCTGGTTTCTTGCCTTCCCCAGCGGGGAAGCCGCACCCCCTCCGTTCGTCAGCAAACTAATGTTTTCCCGCAACCCTCTCTCGTCGGTGTTCCCTGACCGCTGCATTTGGCTTCCGCCGGCTGGTCGCCATTGTTGCCGAAGGACCTGTACGAAACGGCCCCCAGGGTTTTAAGCCCCCTCCTTATTCTCCCGGGACATTTGTTCTTCGCCTTTTCCTCCGTGACCCCCAAGCTCCCCGGCACAAACTCTCTTCCATCCGGAAATCCCCCCTCTCACGGTTTTAAAAGCCCTTTTTTCTTTGAGGTTCGCAGGTGATCCTTCTTCTTTTTTGCGAGCTGGAGTGTCCTATGGGATATCTGTCACTAGAATGCTTGGTTTTCAAGGACCCCCCTCCTTTTTTATTCGACTCTTTATAGGAAGTGAGGTTTTTTCTCTTTTTTACGCTGCGGATATCGGACACACTTTTCCCATTCCCTGTCCGTACGGTACACCAATCCCTCTACATGGACAGCTCCCCCTTTTTCGCGGGAATTGACAAGAGCTTTTTTTCCCCCCCCAATTTGATCGGGGCGTCTTTTTTCAGTGATGCGGCGCAAGGCCAGAACTCCATATCGCCATGGGGAAGAGTTCCCGTCCTTCCCGTCCTGTTCCACTTGGAGACCACTTCTTCAACCTGCCGGGAACTTCTCCTGTGTTTTCTCATTTCCTGAGCTTCCCCCCTAAGAACCCGAATTCTCTCGTAGGGGTTCTTATTCCCCTTTTGCTACTGAAGTGGAGATTAAAACATGACACCCCCCCAACTCCCCTTTTGTCGTAGCTGGGAAGGCACCTCCTCCTCTCCCTCTTGCCATTTGTCCCAGTACAGCCGGCGTCTAGATCAGTCCTTAAGACTCAGACTTCCTCGCTCAGACCAAGCTTAGGGCTATTCTCCACTTTCTTCGGCGCTGAATGATGAAGACTCTTTTGCCGCGAGGAATTCGTGTGTGGAGGTAGTGCTCATAGTTACTCTTACTAGGAACTCGCAGAGTTATTCAGAAAGAAGTCCCTTTCCGCACTGTAATCTTTCCCCTCTCCTCGTTGTGTTGTTGATTCCCTTTACGAGAAATGATGGTCGTTCCACCCCGGAGCAATGATTTCCGATGTATAACTCGTCCGTACATTACTTTCATGCAGGCCCCCCCTACAAAGGAATTACTTCTTCCTTTTCCGCGCTTCGGCATAATATCAGCGGACTGAACTCTTCTTGAATCATAGCCCCCCCCTTCTTTTTCTCGCTATAGAGAATGAGTTCCGCAGTATAATGTCCTACGCGGCCCGTGTGGTACAGTGAACAAAATTGAACGCGGCTTTAACTCTCGTTGCCCGAACAGCTCCTCCCCCAAAAGCTTCCTTGCCTGGGAAGCGCCACGTCAGTAGCCAACTCAACGCAGGCATAATCCCCTTATCCTGAAATTGATTTTCTTTTTCCAGGAGACTCCTTTCCCAGCAGTTTAGCGGCAATCATTTGGGATCCCCCTTCCCATGCGAGAGTTTTTCCCCCTAAAAGATGCAACCTTTATTCTTCTTCATGGCGCTTCGAGCAGAATCCGATGGGAATAAAAAAACTCTCCTTTCCCTTTCCGCCTTAAAAGGACTTTCCCCCTTGGCAATTCAGAGAACACCCTCCCCCTTTTTGCACAGTAGAGCGGGTTCTTCGGTGTAAGTTTGCCCCGGTGAAGTGCTCCTTTTCCCTTTTTTTTTTCCCTTCATCGTAAGCCCAGCCAAGCATATTCCTCCTTTTCTTCCATCCAGGCGTGGGCCGGGTAACCACCAAGCACGGCTTCCTTGTCCTTCTCGGTACACGCCAGTTCCCAAATTACCGGTCTTTTCCCCTCAACCAGACGGTCCCCCTTTCTTTAATTGAATTTTTTTCCCCGTGTCGACGCGATTTACAGGGAGGTCAGAAGCGGGTTTCCCTCTTGTTTTTCCCCTCTTGCGAACGCACCCCTTGTTCGCTGGAGAAGTCGCCTGCATGGGCGGACCCCCTATATGGGCAGTTTTCTGCTTCTTAGGGACCCCCACCAGCCGGAGTCGAGCAACGGCACCAACCGGTCCCGTGTCTTTTTTCCCACCGAAGAGGAAGGCTCCCCTTTTTTGCGGAGGAGAGCAAGGAGTTGGGATGAGCGACCTTGTTATTCGATGGGGGCGGCTGCACCGTGGCCTTTCCCTCAGAAGAAACCTTTTTTTTTTCCATAGTTCAGAAGCACTCCGAGTTGTCACGGATTTCCAGCAGAGTTACCTTAGCGATCAGATTTCCCCTCCCCCCTCTCCCTCCCTCCCCACCGGGGGTCCGACTAAATACCGATATATTTTTTTCCCCACTTCCACCCTCTCAAGAAGAGAAAAACTTACTTTCTGAAGAGACGTTCCCCCTCTTTTTGCGACGACCTCCCCCTATTTAGTGGAGAACTCCTTTTGAGGGTTTGGCACCCCTGATCGGCAATAGTTTTTTTTTCTACTCCCGATCGTTAAGGATAGGGCAAAAAACTCGGAGATTGTTTTCTCTTCAAACCCTTTAGCGACACTCCCCCCTGCAGGAGCCGAACCCTTCCCCCCCCTTCTGGTAAGCGCTAGAGATGGTGAAGGGTCGTTTGCGGAGTTCTTTCCCGATTTGAGTTAGATCCCCCTTTTCTCTTCTCAGTATACCACCTCCCTTCCGCTGCCTCGAAAGCTCTTTTTTCCCCCCTGGGTTCGCCAAACGATTTAAGCAGGATAAAAGGATTCGGCGAAGGCTTTCCCCCTTCTTTGCAATGTTTTGTACGGATATAGCCCTTGCCAAAAGAAGCAACTACAATTCCCTCGGACTCAATCTTTCCTTTCCTTGCAAAGGAGCTTCGATGCTTGAGTGATCCTTGGGGTCAAACTGCAATGGCCCGAGGAGCCTAGTCCCGCTTAGTGACTCCCTGCTCATGCAACTTTTTTCTTTTTTTTGTAGTCTGTACTTTTGGCTTTACCGTACGGACTCCTTTTTTTCCCATGAGAGCTCCCTCCTGCGGCAAGCACGAATTTCATCCCCCCGCGAAGCGAAGCAAAAGAGATGATCGGGAGTTTAAGAGAGGATTGGTTATGGCCCTTTTTATCCCTTGAATCAGGAAGTCCACTCCCCCCCCGAGGTACCCTTCGCGCAGGGAAAATGGTCGGGAGACGAGAGAGTGACTTGTGCAGGCTTTTTCCCCGTGGCAAAAAACAAACTTCCTCCGGCCGGAGGCGTTTTTTTTTTGTTTTTTCGAGCAATGGATCTTATCCAATGCTTTTTTTTCACGGCTTCGCGATCACTCCCCGCTGCTTCTTAAACGGATCTTTTTTTTTCCTCGCGAGAAATGGTTGCAGGAATCGTTAATTTTCCCCCTCCTCCCGTTTTTTTTTGTGGGGTGATCTTCTCTCTTAGCCGGGAAAGAAAAAGAAGTTTTTCGGAGCCTCTTTTTAAGCGGTCCCTGTCGCCGGGAGCCGGTCACGTCAACCAGTCTTTCTCCCCATTGACCAGGGATATGTTTCTCCCCGCCTCGAAAGGGAAGCCCCCCCCTTTGTGACCAGAAGAGACTGAAATTTCCGGTCTTGAGGTCGTGCGGCCAGGCTCTCTTCTGCCTAGTCTTGACAGCTTTTTCTCCCCCAAGATAGGATTTTTTTTGCGAGGTTGCTTCCTTCCCTTATGATGGAGGGGACTTTGAGCGTCCATGCAAAGCACCCTTGAGATTAGGGTTCTTTGCCCTATTTCCGGAGTTGGACGTCCCCCTCCCTCCCCTCCTCATAAGTTTTTTTTTTTTTAGAGAGATTTAGGCGGTTTCTCCCCTTTTTTGCAACAGGCATCCGCGAAGCGTCCTGGGTCTTTGCATTGCACGCTCGACGCTCTCCCCCCCACGCACCTGAGGGCTCAATCCCTCCCCCCCCCCCGACGCCGAGATGAGTCCTCTCCATTTTCGGTCAAGATCTGCAGAAATCGCCATACGGCCGCAATCCCTCTTCTTTTCTTATTCCCAATGGAAGTTCTCTTTTTCATGGGGCGGCCATTTTAGAGTTCTTTCTCCCCTTTTCCCAGATCCCTGTTAATGGAAGGGATCAGTTCTGTTTTACGTTACCGGCGAAGTGCCTTCCAGTTCTGGCCTCCCTCGAGCTAGCCTTCTTTTTCCTCGAGCCGCACCCATAACCCATAGCGGGCGGCTTTTCCTGGAAAATCTTCCCCCCCCCCCATTAGCTTTTTCATTTTCTCCAAGATAGACGTGGAGCGAATCGGGATCGGGATAAGATTTCTTAGCAGTTGTCCCCTCATTTCCCTCTGCCGAAACTTACGAACACACGCACTGGCCGGCGCAGGTCGTCCCGGGTGCTGCGCTTCGGGAATATTTTTATCTCCAAGGGTGCGGTCTAATTGGGAATTTTTTCTTTTTTGGGACTTACTATTCCAGTGTCTGACCCCAAGGGCAAGGAAGGCCCCCCCACCATTCCTCGATGAGAACTTCCCCCCCGCGCGCAGCGTTCTTTTCGAGGTGTAGACTGCGCTGTTCGAGGAAACCAATTTTTTGAGCTCTAATGGTTTCCCCCCCCCCCCTCCCGGACGTCAACGCCCCCCCCTTCCTTCCCACCGAGAACGTGACTGAGAGAGCGTCACTACGCGGATAGGCCTCCTTCTTTTACCCCAAGATAACCCCCCTCATTCCTCGAATAAGTTCTCCCTTTTTTTATGATTGAGAAGAGTTTCTTTTAGTTCGTCTTGGATCCTCCCCTTTTCCCCAATTTCAACCCCCCCCCCCCCCCCTCCTTCGCGAATATTCACGCCTTTCTTGGCGAACCAATAATAGATGGAAAGCTTTTTGGTCAGAGCAGCGCCATGGCAAAGGATCTTTTTTTCTACTCGCTCGTACTCCCTGAGACATCGGAAGAAGAAGAAACAGCACTTAAAAATAGCTCTTCTCTTTCCCCCCCCCCTTCTTCTGCGGCGCTGAAGTATTTTTTTTTTTGGTTGGATTTGAGCGCCCCCCCTTCGCGAGGTTGGGTGTGGATTATTTCACGGAGCGTTGTATTCCCCCCCCCCCCCTCAGATTGCCGATAAGGGTGGTTTCCTTCAGCTCGAGGTCTCCCCCATTCCCTTTGTGGCTGCTGTCGATCTAGAGGTTAAGTATATTTCCGGCAATGTCCGAGTGAAGCTTCTTCTGTTTTTTTCTGGAAAAATATATAGGAGTGTCCTTCCCTCCCGCCTTTGGGGTTTTCTTCCCAATGCTGCCGGCCTGCCTCTCTTGCGGGAAAATCCGTTTTTTGGTGACACTCTAGCGATGCTCTCGAAACTATGGGCTTTTTTCGATCTGGTTTTCTTTATTAAAAGCGCCAGCGGGGGGACACCCCCCATCGACATTCCCCCCTTCTCAGCCAAACTCCTTTCCCCCCACGCGGAATGGGTCCCGGGGTGACGGGACTCATTTGGCATTTTTTTTTTGGACGAAGAGGTCTTTCCCTCCTACGGACCCGGAACGAAACGTCCCCATATCGCTTTTTTTCGCCCATGAGTCCCCCTATTCTCACGGAGACACTTTAGCAGTACGAAATCAATTGAACCCTCAAGCGAGGCCTTCCCCCGCTTCTTCCATATGGAACTTTTTCACGGTTTTCACCCGCGCAAACGTTTTTTTTTCGTTTCGCCGGTGAGCCCTGGCCGGTAATTTTCTGGCGTGTAAATCTTGATATCCCCTCATGCCGTGCTTTGGGTTCCCTGCCCTTCTTGATTGGATTTTTTTAGGCGCTCATTGCTGGTTGTTTTGAGCGTTTCCCCTGCAGCTCCTTACCCAGTATAAACTTGCCCCCCGGGACGTTTTTACAAAACTCCCCGATCTAAATTTCCCCCTTTTTGGATGTGGGAGGGGCTTGTCACAAAAGAGAGAGTGTCTCTACCTTTGAAATTTATGACCTCCCGGGGAGAACACCCCGAGGAGGAGGCTCTCCCCTTCACCCCACCCCATGAAAGACACTCATGGGGTCCAGTTCAAGGAATCCCCCTCTCCCTGCCCCCTTTTATCCCCCCCCTTTTTCCTCCGAAACTGCCTGGCACTCAGAAGTTTTTCGCAGTCCCATCCCAACAATTTTCTTTCCTGCCGTAGGTCTTATTTCCCCTTTTTTTGCTACGGGACGTTTTCATGCACTAACAATGCCCCTCTTCCTGGCAGGCAACGAGCATCATTCCAGCAGCGTGCAATCCCCCCGCCGCTTCTTCCTTCAGTCCTGAAGGGACCTCTCCCCGCATTCTATAAAAGCTATAGACACCTTTTTTTCCTTGCCCATAAGATTTTTTTTTCCCTGTGATATGATGCAGCTCCGGAGGAAAGGTCGAGCCTGTGTTGTCGGGGTTCTGTAATGAATCTTCTTTTAGTGAAATCGGAAGCAGTGCCCTCAGAGGTTTCTTCAAGAATTTATAGTCCTCCTTTTTTTAAAATCCTTTTGTGAGAGCCCATGGGAGGAAATTCTTCCCCTTTCGGAAAACCCATCTGAGAGAGCTGCTTTTTTTTTCTATCTAAAAATCCATTAAGGCCCCCTCAACGGAAAAAAGGAATTCTCTGTTACGCAGCGACCCTTCCTCCTCTCGAGGCCTCCCCAGACAACGAGTATGTTTCTCCCCCCTGATTGTAGAGCAATTAGATCGGGGGATTGAGCGTCTTTCTTTCTTTCTATGGGGGACGAGGCGTTCCCTAAAATGGAACTCGGAAGGGCCCCCCTGTATTTTTTTCCCCCAGCTAGGAAAAAATGGGAATTTTTCTGGAGGATGCGCAAACAGTAGTAGCCCCCCTACCCCAGGTAACCTCACTAAGGACTCCTCTTTCTTCTGTAATGCGCCCCAGGAGAACGACCCTTTTTTTTCCCTTTTTCCCCTCCCGGAAGTCAGGAGGGGTCCCCCGTGTGACCATTTTGAGAGATTCCTTTCAGATGCCCCTTTTCGTTTTTTTTTTTTTTTTTATGGAGTTCCGCTTCGCTCCTCCGATGGAAACAACATTTAGGCTTTTCCGATCAGAATTTCCGGAAGTCAAGAGCTTGGCAAGTCCCTTCCCCTCCCTCGTGCAGGTCTTATTTCGGGTAAGAGACGACCCGGTTTGCCCTGTGAGAATTTTCTTCTTTTTCAGATAGTGCGTAAGCACTTCCCCCCCCCCCCAGCAATGCTATTTACCATCTCCTAAGACCCTCCCTCCCCTTCTTTGGCGGTTCCCCACAAACATCCCTTGCAGGGGACCCCAGATAGTAAAAGAAAGGTCTCCCCAAAAAATTACCGGAATACCGGCTAACCTAAACCATCCTTCTCCGTTGGTGAACCCAGTTCTCCTTCGAGTTCCATGCTTTTCCTTGGCTCTGAAAGATTTTTGGCCGAATCGATGTAGGTGGTCACTGATTTTCTTTTCTCAGAACTCACCCCCTTTTTATCATAGAGCCTTTCCCCATGCGATATGGGACGTTTAGTTAGGGTAAGTCGGGCCCCCCCCCATGCGAAGCCTTCTTCCTTTTCCAATGAGCAAAGCCCCTAGAGGTAAAGTTAAAAAGAGATTCCTTGCCGCGGTTTGCGAGGAGCTCCCCTTTTGCTGATCTCCCCATGCGATGGGGTCTTTCCCCTGGGGCTGAACACCTCAGACCCCCCTTTTTCCTTCCCCTGGAACCTTCCTACGCAAAGAATTCTATCTTTTGATTTTCCCGAAGAGCGTAACGCGCTCCTGCGGCCAAAGGTTTAGTCCTCCATCCCCTTCCTCTGGACTCAATAACTCTCCTTTCTTCCAAAAAATCCCCTCTCTTTCCGGACATTTCCTGAAGAGACGGACACAAGCCTCTCCCCATCAGAAACCCCCTCTTTTTTTTTTTCCGAGCGCCGCGTCTTTTTGCCCCCCATTCTCCACCCCTTCTCCCCCTTCCTCTGTTGTTTTTTTGCTCCTCCCGCGATCCGTGTTAAAGGCCACACCCCACTCGCGCATTTTTTTTTCGAGGAAAACCCACCGGAAAAAGCCCCCCCCTGTCAGGAAGAGGGACCCACCTTCCTGGTAATCGATATCTACTTTTCTGAATGGGTCGTTTTGAGGATTCAGATAAGATTATTTTCGTCCTTTCCGAGAGAGTCCCTCCCCCCCACTTCCAGTGGACCCCTCTTCCCCCCTACCGCTCTGTAAAGAGTAGGATGGTTTTTGTCCAAAACTCTTTACGTTCCTTCTTTACCGCAGTCGGCAACGGAGGGCCCTTTTTTCCATCTCCGAGCGAGAAACGCCTCCACACTAACAGGAAACGAGGCCCAATACATGAGGCGCTGCTCCCGGATTCGATGAATTCTAGCGTTCTCTGGGTAACCTTTCCCTTTTTCCCTCCTTGCCTAGCCGTTATTGACCGAGAGCTGACTTTTCTCGGTGGGGGATTTTTTTCTTTTCTTTGACGTAAGGTCGCCAGTTTTTCAAGAGAAGGTCCCCTTTTTCCTCGAACAGAAAGATAAATAAAACTCACCCCGAAACAGAGATTTCCCGCGAGGTGCTCTCCCTCTGGAGGAATGGAAATGTATGTCCAGGGACACTCTTTCCCGAATTTCCTCCCCGAGAAGTTCCCCCTCCCCCTTTCCCACATTGGAGACAAGAGAGATGACCCCCTCGTTGACAGCGTGTTTTTGTGACGAAACCCTTGCACAAAACTATCGCGGCTTTTCCTTAATTTTTTCGCGGAAGGAGTCGCGCCCCCCGCTCTTTTTTGACCCTTTCTAGCATAAGCTATGGAGCCCCCCCCCCCCTCTCCCCTGCTCTCCCCCCGGATAGACGTGTGGCAAAGTTCCTCGCTCTCCCATTGGTGGAATTCCCCCTTTTTTTCCCACAAGCAGAAGCCCCTCTTGGCAATGTGGCGGCTTCAGAGAGTCCCTCTCCTTCGAGGATCTCTTTTCCTCAGAACTGGGGAGCAGGAGCGTTTGGGAAACGTTCCCGCTTTAAAAGGCATGAACGGTCTCTGTGGGGAGGCTATTCTCCCGGCCTCTAAAGGGCCGAAACCCTCCCCCCCCCGGGTGACCAGAAGCGACTGCCCTTCTCGAGAGGAGCTTGAGGACGGTTCAGTTCTTTCCTTTCAGAGTGGGAACGCTGGTCCCTTCGTGATATGATACCATCTCTGTCTTTCGTTTTTTGGTCTTTATCCCCTCCATTGAGTATCGAGGGTGATTTTAGGCGCGCTAGAGCGTTCCATGCACTCCCATTGCGTCTCGCGGATGCTTTTGCCCAGTTCGGGGAGTTTCTCCCTC
>Ga0179593_1554323_pt1 | contig 13401 bp, 13 predicted proteins | sample CZODoug2_1_08_16_FD_185931 | JGI IMG/M metagenome (GOLD analysis project Ga0179593, IMG submission 185931) | Vadose zone soil fungal communities from Angelo Coast Range Reserve, California, USA - CZODoug2_1_08_16fungal (PacBio error correction) | ecosystem: Environmental > Terrestrial > Soil >... | reverse complement strand
ACTTCTTTTTCTAAACACGCCCAATAACACTAGCCGTTGGCATTCGCCTTTCGACGACCGTTTTACCTTCCAGACCCTTCTCGACTTTGAGTCTCAATCCCCCGCGTGGGGAATGAAGGAGACCCTATCTCCCAAGTTTCCTTTCCCTCTCCGAGTGCTTACAACACCACCTCCGCTTTTTTTTCCTGAGTGGAGCAATCCCGGTTCCTCGCGACGGACGCCCGCCTCAAAAGAGGGGGGGGTAACGCTTCATGGCTTCTTCCTCCCTCTCCCTTCGGCTGATCCCTTTAAGGTTTTTTCCCCTCTGAAGTTTTAGGGAGGTTTAAAGCTGCCCGCCGCAGATACCTACTTTTTTCAGCGGCCCAACAAACTTGCTCGGAATCTCCCCTTTCACTCTCCACTTTCCTCTGAGAAAATGCGCAGCGCCTCCATGGTTTTTCCTGTTCGCCCCGCTTCCGACCTCTTTTCACCTGGATGTCTTCCTGATAGGCAATTCGCGTACTGAACCTCTTTTTTCTTCCCTTTTACCCTTTCAATCTTGATTTTTCAATTTGTCTGTTAACATTCACCTTTGGTCGCAAGCGCGAAGTTTCTCCTCACAGGCACCTTCTTCCCGCTCGTACTCAGTTCCCCGAGGCTTAGCGGTTTTCAGTCTTCTCCTTTCCCCAACTTTGTCCAAAGTTGGCATTCCTTGTCCCTTTTTCTGGCGGCTAAGCCTCTATGAATTCTCGTGCTCTCGAGTAGTTCTGTCCCCTTTTTCCTCCAACCCGTGTACGCTCGACTTTTCTCTTTCCAAACAGGTGCGCAATCCTTTTTGATAAATCCTTTTCCAGATAGGTTATTCTCGCAGGTGGGAGGACCTCCTCCGATTAACCGTTCCTTTTTTCTCATGAGACCCCTTCTACAATCTCTGACATGCCGATTGGACTTTTAACAGAGCCCACCGCTTGTTCACGCGGCTGAACGTTTCCCTCTACACGGCTGAGGGAAGCTTCTCCTATGCATGGTTGCCTTTTCTCCCCGTTCTTCTCCGGGTTTTTTCAGGTCGCTTCGCGTGTCGTCTCTCGCAGGAGTATTTATAGTTTGCTCGAGCGGCCCTCCCTCCGTGAATTTCTCACCAAACCTGGACCCACCCTAAAAAATCTTCCCCTGTTAAAGCCTCCCCCTCCGTCCCCCCTTTCTCCTTTCTTTCCTAACACCAGTCTCCCTTGATTCGCGCTAGCTGTTTCGTTGTTCCCATATGTTTCTTATGCTCCTGCACAGGAAGCGGTTATCGACTTTTTCCATTTCCGGCCTGGGGACTGGCCAGCAAAATCTCGGCGGGCTTCTAAGGATAATTGCGTCTTCTTAGCCTTTCTCCCCCCCTCCTTCAGGCCAGGGTCACTTGTTTGGGACGCCGCGCGCTTTCTTTTTCAGTTCAAAGAAGGCACTTCAGCGGTCTTCTTGAACGTTCCTCCTCTTTTATCTCCGAACCCTCCTCACAAACTCTTTGTCGGCAAAAGGGCTCTCCCTGTCCTTCTCCCCCTTCCTTCTCTCTCTTTCCTTTCATTACCTTTCGGATGGTGGAGTTTTTTTTTTTCGAGGTTCTACACGGAATGGGACCTCTCCATCCTTTTTTATGCTGCGTTTTTTGCAAGCTCTTGGCGAAACGAGAGCGGTTCTACATCCCCCCACTCCTTTCTTCCCGCCTTTCTCTTCGTGATTTTTCCAGGTTCGACTTGGATTTACATGGCCATAGTCCTCCAGGTTTTGTTGCTTTTGTGGGACTTTTCCTTCAGGTCTTTACTTTTCATCTCCGTGGTGGTGCAATGGGCAAGCCTCTCGGGCGTGTTTCTTAGGAGCACGTTTCCTTGCACTTACTTTGGGACGTAGCATCTCAAATCCCCACCGAAGTTCCCCTCTTCGCTCGAATTTGAGCACATCCTCCCTCCTCTTATCCTTAGTATCTTCCCCCGTCTCCCCTACCGAAGATTGTCGTCACGTTGATGGTGGATCCCTCTCAGTGGATGGTTCTACTTGTAGCATAAGATGCACCCCCTCCTTTTTCCCGGACTGACTTCCCGGCTGTTCCAGTTTCCTTTTTTGCAAGATTAAATCCCTTTCCTTGCACTTCTCTTACCAAATAACAGCCCTTTTGAGAGACGCTGCTGTTCTATTGAGGGAGAACAAGGGTGTCCCTTTCCCCTTTTCTATCACAGTACTTTGACACCGGGGGATGTCCCCCTATAATGGGTTCGGCGTTTCGGCCTCTTCCCCCTTTTTTAGGAACGCGGTCTCGTTGGGAGCCCTTGGGGTTTTTGTTTGTGCCGATCCCACATGCTCAGTCCCCGGGAGGCACGATCTGTTGGTCAAAATCCCCAAAACTTCCCTCTCCCCAGACGCTCCTCGGGTCTTCCAATTATACAAAACTGGACATTGACGTATCGCAATCCCCGACGCTTCGACATATCGCAGTTTTTTTTAGTAACGGTTCCCCGGTCCTTCTGTCTCTTCGGTCCATGACCCCTCCGAACGATCCCTGACAACCCAAGAGCTGTTGCATCACTTTGACAATTTTTCCTCTGATGAATCCCCGATCTATCAAGAATGCAGTTGGTCACTCCTTTCATTGTCCTGGCATGAGGCAACTTCTCTCTCACCAGTATTCGCATTGGAGAAACCCACCCTCCCTGGGTTTTTCCGAACTTCTTCCTTGACCGTCTTCCAGGCCTCTTTCTCTGGTTCGAAGGCAGTGCGGCCCATAATCTTTCCTATGGCGCACACGTGTTGACCCGTTTGGCAACAAGTTGCCCCACAGTTTTGCCTTTCACCTCTCCCCACTGGGGTGTTCTTTATAGCCAGGCCTACCGTGGGGACCCTTATTACTTGAAACGATTTCGGGCTATCTTTTATCTACCTCTCGGCTCATTGTTCGAAGTCTTTTCACCGGTTCCCAATTACGTCGTTCTGCGAGATTCCCGTTGGACAACCTCTCTGTCTCCACGCTCAGACGGTTTTTTTCTTTGGATCCATCCCTCCCTGCGACATTAATCCCATATCCCTCCACGTGTTGTTTTTCAGATTTTTAGAGTCTCCCTCTTGCTCAATTTCTTTTTTTCGATATCATACTACCCTCGAAGTACATGCTTTAGCTTCCCCTATTCTCCCTAGGTTTCCCCCAGGTCTTCACATCCACCTCTCTAAAAACTTTCATGCCTCCCTTCGCCTTTCTGAAGATACCTAGCCCCCGGCTGCACAGGAATCAGAATTTTCTTAAAACCCCGTTTTTTGTATTTTTGATGACATTTCCCCCAGAACAAACTTCTAGTCACTGCCCGGTAACTTTTCCCCGTTTGGTCCCGTAGTTTGGTCTATTCGGTTATTCCTTTTCGCTACTTCAGCCCTTTGAGGCTCTTGTATCCAGGACCATTGATCTGCGGTGGTTCTTTTTTTTCACTATCGCCGCCATGGTGAGTTTACGTTGATCATCCTTGCCATCTTCTCCCTTCCACCCTCCTTCGGATTTAGATCTTTTTATATGTCGCCGAGTTGTCCAGAAGCATTTTTTTGCTTCTTTGGAATCGTTTCACCGTTCCGGAACATTCGTATTTCCTTGTCCATCCTTTCCTGAAGGACCAAAATGTGCACGATACCAGCCTATTTCATTTTTTTCTAGAAATGGGTGTTTACATGTTTCCTCTTCACTTTTTTCATTTTTGAGGTTCCGTCGTTATTGCGGTCAGGTCTGGATGTTTGTGGGAGGAATGTTCCGGCCGATTTCCGCCTGCTGAACAGTTATTTCCTTTCCGACTTGATCGGCCCAAAGAAACATTCTGCCCGATTACAACTGAGTTTCTGCTGGTTAGGCCCCTACCCAGGTTGTGTCTTTTCCCTCCCGTTATCCGAGAAGCCTTTCCTCCTGACGTGCAACTGGGAGATGGGCTCTCTTCAACTTTTTTTTCTGCCGAATGAAGGGACCAACCAAACGTGCTTGATTTTTCCTTCCCGCTAGCCTGCCCTTCTCCTTGCTGATTTTTCTCCTCCCGCTGAAGCTCTTTCCGCCTCGCTTTTTTATCTCCCTCCGTCTTCTTCCCACGGCTTGTTTATTAGGATCTCACCCTTTTCCTCAAAAGTAGTCTAGGGGCGCTCACACTGGCTCTTTCTTCAATTTTTGCCCTTCTTGAGATTGGTCTTTGTTCGTACTTCTCGAAATGCATAGACTTCTTTCACTCCTCTGCACTCGTTTAAGTGGCCTCTTTAGTTTCCCCGTGATCCTCCTCTCGGCTCGTCCAAGTCTTGCCGAGTCGTTTCTCCTATAGTCTTACCTGCACCTTTTCTTCTTCCCAATGTCGTGAGCGGCCACGTCAGTTGAAGTTCGGAAAGGTACAAACGCAGAAATAGGTTTTTCCCCATTAGACTCTGTAAGTTTTTCCGATACTTTAGAAACGGCGCCCTGTTTTCTCCTCGACTGTCTCTCCCTCTCTCTAAGCGTGATCCCTGGAACTGCACCGCCGGCCTCGAAAGTTCCCTTAGTCGTGGTAAATTCTTAGGAATCTCTTGATTTTTCTCACTGGCAGGGGTACACGGACCCATCCGGTGCCCTCAATTCTTTCCCCCTCCCTCTTCGATGTTGAGTCAAGGCTCTCCCGTTACGTTTGATTGGAGTTGGTTGACTTGCCATTTTTTTCTCCATGTGGACTTTCCCTCATCTTTCCCCTTTGTGTATGTCCTCCCACACGCCGCCTCGGGGCGGCCAACTTTAACTTTTTTTCGTCTTTTTTTCAGAGCGAGCGCAGCAATGTCGCTCCCATTCGGACCGCTTTTGTGAGGGCTCAATTACGTCCATGGTGCGCTCTATCCCTTGCATTTTTTTCCCTTTTCTGGCCTTCGCAGCAGCCAATCTTGTGTATACGCCTGAGGAGCCTCTCTCTATATGTTTCTCTAATCTACGGCTGGGGATTCGGGCCTTGAAGATTTTTTCTGGTCCTTTTTTTGTTGGCTTCCTTCCCCTTCTTCCTTTGGAAATGGCCTTGTAAGGCGTCCAGAACCGAAATTAGTCACCGTCTTCTAGTCCGTAACTTCCTCCCCATGCCTCTTCGGTTATTCCCTTTATAGCTTCCACATTGATTCGGTTCTCTCCTACTTCTTCGTTTGGGGCCTCTGCCCAGATCTGTGGTGTTCCTCTTCTACCCGAGATAGTCGAGCTGTGGCCTTGTCCCTCGTTGATTCTCGTCTAGCCCTGTAACTTTGCGTCTTGCCCTCCTATTTTTCTTCCTTGTGGCGGCCTAAGGATTGATTTGGTAACTGTACCATGCACAGGTTTACCAGTCCCCCGCATTTTTTTCGTATGAGCGGGTTGCTGAGTGTTCCATAACCTTCTCTCTTTCTCTTCTCAACTCTTCTGGAGCAGAACGACGAGCGCAGTTTCTCTCCTTGGACCTTGTCCCGCAAATCTTTCCCTTCGGTCCGCTCGGAAAGCATTTCTCTCCCCCTGACACCTTTCTCGTTCTCGATGACGTGCGAGTGCTTGCGCTCATTTCGACCTTTTCTTACAATTCGCTTGTAATTTTTCAAAATTGGTTCCCACCATGTCCGGCAACTTCTAGGATTCCCTCCTAGATTGCTAGATCATTTTTCTCATAAGATTGAGGAGGTCGTGCGCCCCGCGAGCCCGGTTGCGGCGCTGTCTCGTTATGCGAGCCGGTCATTCGCTCTGACGCTTCCGAGCAACGGTTCCGTGTTTTTCTTTTTCTCCTGGGCGCTGCTGGTTTTCCGCTCAGCTGCCACGATTGAAGTCTACTGATAATTTCTTTGACTGGTATCGGAGCCCCCTCTCGTAGGGCCGTAGGGCGGGGCGGCTGCTGGCGAGGGTTTTTTTTTTCCTTTTGCCCCGGACAGGGCAGGGGGTTGAGAGAGAGGGAGTTTGTTGAAGTTTTTCCTTCCCGTTGTACTTTTGAATAGACTGGTCTCCATTTCTCCTCCTTTTTTCGGTTTGAGACTAAGTCGCCTCGTTTCGGTTGCCCCCGGGCTTCTCTCTTCTTCCATCAGTCCAACGGGCCATTCGTTTTTCCCGGGTTTGCTTTGTACGAACTGGGAGACTTATTTTTTCCTCGAGAGATTATTGTCCCCCTTTAGGCAGTACCCCATGCTATTCCACGCAGGGCCCGTTGGCATGAAGCTTCGTGCCCTGCCGCGGTGGCCAACTCTTCTCCTCTGTTCAAAACGACTCTTTCTGAGTTACCTCGCTGGCACCCACAACACCACGGAGAAGTGACGGCAACAAACTCGCTATCATTTTCTTCTCTGAGTTTTTCACTTACGCCGCGAGCAGCCCGCCCCGCCATTCACCGCTTCGATCTTTTCTCCCTCCCCTATCCTAAGTGAGATACTGTCGCACAAGTGCTTTTTTAAACGTTGCACCTAATCTCAGTGGTACCCCCCACCAACCAAAGCGGCTCGTTCATCACTTCAGTCTCGAATTGCCGGTTCCAATCTCCTTCTCATGGCGACGGTGAGCTGCAGGCCCGCCAAACGTAGACGGGCATCGTCTACTCCGTGCCCCCCCCCCCCCGAAATCCCTTAGTCCTTCTTCTCCACCGTTTGCCGGGGTTTAACTTTCCCCCTGTGGACCATTTTTGTCTGTTCATGGTGAACCCAGGTTATTCTCTAGTTTTATCAGCCCCCTGGACCTATAGACCTTTCTCTGATGACAGTCGTTCTCACATTCGCTTTTCTCCCGAAGTGAGATTTTCCTACGAGAAAATTCGGCACGAATTTCCCTCCCTTTTGCGGCCCTTTGTGGAAGAGTTCAGGCCGCTTCGCTTTAACAGTCATCACCCTCGTCTTCCACAATCTGCTTTAGGAGCGACCTTTCTTGCCTTCATTTGTCATACTCCGTTTCAGGGCCGCGATCAGAGCCTAGGCCCTTTGACACTTACTTTTCGATGCAGCCGATTCGACCTGTTGGTTCGGACTTTTCTAACCCTAGGTACGATCAGATGGAACGTCTCAAACTTCCCCACACGCGGACCCCCTCTTCCCAGTCTGTGCTCAGCCCCCCCTTTTATGTTTCGAGTCCCTCTAATCGTGTTTCGTTCTTTCACTGGCCCGTGGATGACGGTGACTGATTCTTTTTATTTTCGATTTTTTGGTGCCCTGCGGCGCGCAGGAGGTCTCAATCCTTGTGACCAGCAGGGTTTGGCAGCTGAGAAGGCTTTCCAAAAGCACACCATATTACAGTTTCCACGTTCCCCTCGAATTCGCCGGAGAACACAGAGTAGGTTTTTCTGCATCTTTTTTTACCCTCTTGATTCTGCGTTCTTACAGTCTCAAAACTGAGCCTTTTTTCTTTACACCACCCTGTTACTAACACGGCTCGTCTTTATCCTGGATTTCTTCCTAGAATACCGCGAATTAAGGTTACCCAAAAAAAACACACCAACAAACCCCACAAACCCCACCCCCCCCCCCCCCCACCCCACAGACCCACAACACACAAAAACCACCCCAAAACACACCCCCCCCCACCCCCCCCACAAACAAAACCCCCCCCCAACCCCAAACATCCCAAAAAACCAACCACCAAAAACAAAAACCACCCCCAACCCCAAACAAACCCCAAAACCACCCCCCCCCCCCCAAACCAAAACAACAAAACCACAACCACCAAAGTTTCAATTGTTTTTTCGCCTGTATCCTTCTTATTGTTGCCAACAGCGGCGCGACCCAAATCTTTTCGAACAACTGATGTCTCGCCATCTACACCCCTCCCCATCTCAAACGTGGCTTTCTTCCGGAGGCCGGTCCTGCAACCAGCGCCGCGATCTGTGACGCTCAACTCTTTTTGAGAGTAGGGAAACATGCCGGTATCCATCAGAAGTTTTTTTTCTTAGTGGGTCCCGCGCTTCCTGGAAATAGACTTGTAAAGCTTGGTTAATTTCGATCCCAGACGAGAGCTTTTCTTCCCGGAGCTTGATCAAGGGATCCCATTTCAGGCTGAGGGCAGCGTCGTAGATCCCTCTCTCACAGTTTTTTCGATTTTCTTAGCTCAGGGCTGGGGGGTGGTCGCTCCTTCGGTAAACTTTTTTGCGACGCCTATAGGGAAACTTTTTTTCGTCGGAGTCCCAGACTTGGACACACGCGTTTGCCAAATCCTCTGGGTAAACATTTCCTCTTTTCCTCCTCTTTTTTCCCAGTCGATGCAAGACCTTACATTGTTCCCCGGACTACTATATTCTAATCTTTCTGTACGTTGAACTTCAGACCCTGAGACCCGTTCTTTTCGTACACTTCGAACTCACAGTAATTAGATCATAAGCCCCTCCTTGTTTCATCTCGGCGCCCCTTTTCCCTTTTTTGCCGGGGCCAACAGGGTATTTTCTTTCTTGGTTTTCTTCAAACGGCATGCCATCTACGCATGGTTAGTCGCTCATTAAATCCTGGCAGCGCTTTTTCTTGTGTTCTCTTTTCCCTTCTCTAAAAAAGTGGTGTACGACAGAAAATCTTTCCCCCAGTCTTTGGCAAGGCTGACCTCCAACGGTCGAACGGGGGCTCACACTTTTCTAGTTTTGAACCCCGCGGTCCCGAGTGGGAGACCAGTTCTTTTCTCCTTTCTTTTTCTTTTGTCCATTCGGACAAGGAAATGTACTCTGAGGCACAGGGTATCTCTTAATCACAAAGCACCTCGACTCACCGCGACCCTTTGGAACTCAAAAGCAATTTTCTTTCAACCCTTCAAAAAAAAAGTTTCTCCCCGCCCGCTCCGCCCCCAAAAAAAAGGGGTTGGGTTGGTAGAGTTGTTAGAGTGGGGTGGGGGGGGGGGTTTTGTTAGGCGTCGCGGGGGTGAGGGGGGGTGGGGGTGGGGTTTTTTTTTCGAGGGGTTGGGGGGGGGGGGTGGGGGGGGGGGGGGGGTGGGGGTTCTTGATTTTGTGGCGTACCACACAAAAAAAAAAAAAAAATGGGTTTTCGATTGGGTTTGGGGTTGGGGGGTTGGTGGGGGTGTGGTTTGGGTGATGGGCGCGTGGGGGGTGTGGGTTGTGGGTCTCGAGGTGGGGGGGGGCGGGGTTGGGGTGTTTCGGGTGTGGTGGTATGGGGGGGGTGGGGGGGGGGGTGGGGGGGATTTGGGGGGTTTTTTTTGGGGGGTGGGGGGGGGGGGGGGTTGCGGGGGCGGGGGGGGGGGGAAAAACACCCCACCCCACAACAAAACAAACACAAAAACAACCCCCCCTTGTTTTTTTTTTTTGGGGGTTTTTTTTTTTCTTTTCCTGGGGGGTTTTTTTTTTCGCTTTTTCTACCAAAACAAAAAAAAAACTCGTTTTCTTTTTCTTTTTTTTTTCGTTTTTCAACAAACACCACAAACAAAAAACACACAAGGTGTTTGTGTCCACCCCCCCCCCCACGGCTAGACAGTTCTCATATCAGCCTATTTCATCTTTTTCCCTGCCACGAAAAAAAAACCCACTCCCCCCCCAGACAGTAGGAGGCACTTTTAACCTCTGGCTGAAGAGTTGCCCCCTTTTCTCTCACTAGAATCGCCTTTTCCCGCTTCATCTGGGCCGGCATTTTTCCCAGGGAACTTTGGCGGGATTGACCCCCCCAGCCCCTCCGGCTTCCGAAGAGCGCTTTTTTTTCCATTCTGCTCCTTCAGAGCGGGAACGGCGTCCTTTAATAAATCTCTATGGACGACAACGCTTACCTTCCGCGAAAACGTGGACACCGTTGGACCCCTCCGGTACGTGTTTCGTGGTATGGTAACTATCCATTGGACCCGCGTGCTCTTCGTTCTGTTATTTTTCTTTTTTTCTTCTTAGGATCGAGGAGGCGTTACCAAAGGGTCATTTTTTTCTTTGGCACCTGCCTGATTAAACCGAGGTCCTCCTTTACGCCTGGTCGCGGGAATCTGGATCGTGTGTTTCCTCATTCTCTTATTATATCCTATCTATCATCCTTTCTGAGATAGTCTAGGGAGTTAAGATGTCTCATTATATCCAGCTGTAGTCAATGTGGCATTTTCACTCTTGCCTTACTTTTGTATCGTCCTTCCCTCCCCAAGACCTTAATATCTGCCCTTTTGAACTGGCCTGATTTTCTTTTTAGTTCATATCCTCAAATATGGTGACAGGTTCCCTTACACCGGTGGATTCGCCTGCCCCACACGAATTTCATCCCTTCTCCTCACAGGCCCTTTCCGAAATCGGTTGTTACCATACCTGAGACTTTCCTTTATTTGGTCTAGAGCTGGGCCTCTTCTCAGTCTGGGCTTCAGTTGAAAAAGTCTTTCTATTCGCCTTTATGTTTGCTTTCGTCCACTTTGAATTTCCTTTTTGGTTCGTGAATTTCCATTTATGATCAGAGGTGGAGCTCTGTCTCAGATGATAGTGGTATCTTCCATCAGAGTTGTACCCCGTTCCGGATGCTCTTTGTTTATTTTCTTTTTGATCCTTCGGTTCTTTGGAATTCTTCCCTTTTCTGATATGAACAGGGAACATCCGTGTACAAAGTAGACGCGTCGTTGTGCTTCGAGGCTAGGGTGTGTTCCAGTTTTCGTTTGTAGAGTTTGATTTCATTTCCTCCTCGTAGCTGATGTAGATTTCTTGTTTGACACGTTCGAATCGTCAGACCTTTGAGTTTTTGTCTTTGTGGATCGGTCCCTCTCCCCCCCGTTCTCCAAAACTTAGCGAGCCCGGTTAAGAAGGGACTGCGACTTTATCGCCGACCAGGAGGTTGTCCTTGTTTGAGATTTCCGACAGCTTGTCCCTGTCCTTTTTTCTTGGCAGATCTTTCTCCACAATGTCCCATTGTAGAAGGAGCCACCCGCCCTTCCTCCCCAACACGTGCTGTGCCATTGTTCGTCCTTTCCACGTCGGTCGACGTGACGCCTCCATGCCTTGCCAGTCCTCCCTGAATTTCTCCTGGTCTAACCAAGCGATTCTAGGCTACAGGTTGTCCCCCTGTAGCTTGTCTTCCCACCCGCTAGTCTCACACCCCAAATTCTTTTTTTCATGCTCTCGTTCAGTCGTCGATTACGAATGAAGAGCTTTCTGGGCGCAAATGAGTGAAACCCTGCAGGTGGGAGACCCCTTTTGGTTTCTTCTTTTCCGGTCCCCTTTATTGGCCGTTTTGTCTCCTTGAAACTTCCGCCCTTGTGTCCTCCCCTTGGAAACGGGAGCGGAAAGTGCCTACTTTCGCCCCAAAACACTAAAGAACACATCGGGGAGATCGAGACACGCTTTTCGTCATTGAGCACGAGCGCCCATTTTGCAGATCTATTGGAGCTACTCCGCTAGTCGAGTCGTGCGACTTCATTTGAACCCAGCGAGATTTTTTTCGATGTTTCGAGACACGATCGTTCCTGTGAGACCAGGTCATGGTTCCTATACCAACGTTGAACGGTAAATTGCCACATTTTCTGTGACGGAGAAGTCTGCCCCATCAGTCCTAGGGTTCCCCCTTGAGATGGCGCCGTTGAACCTGTTTCATAGAAGAAAGGATTTCTTGACTCTTCGAGAACCCGTTTGCACGCCCCCTTCCGCTATATTTTACCCCACTCGAGATTCGAGGGTAATTCGCCTACTAATGGACTCTTCCTCGCCCTCTTTGCGTTTAAAATTTTACGGACGCTACGATCACAGTCTTTTGTGACGCTCTTTTCCTCCCTCCTCCAGCTTTCCCCCAAATAAAGTCTTATCAGCTTCTGAGAGTTAGTTCCTACTTTCCCAATATTTTATGCGCTCTTGGATTTTTTTCCCTTGGAAGTTTTTTCTTGTTCCCCTTAACCTTATCATACTGACACCTTTGCTTTCTTTGATAGAGATGCTTCTGCAGTACCCCCCCTCCCCGCGACATTGCTCCCTTCACCTCTACAACAGGCACTCCATGAGTATACCAGATGCGGATCTGATGAAACTGTTCCAGGGTTCTATCTTCTGTAGGTTTTTTTCTGCAGCTCCCACGTTTTTTCCCGGCTTAATACTTCCCCTTTTACTTTCTTCTTTATTAATTTTGTATAAAGGAATCCCGTTTCTACTCCGGATGCTGTCGACCGTATTGTCTCTTTCAGAGCATTGTCTTGCTCTGAACGGACTCTGTATTCCTTCTTGTCGTATATTCCCATGTTGTAAGTCCAATTGTCTGGAGGCTTAGTATCGTATTTTGAAACCCCGTGAAAGTATAGCTGTTCTCTCATCCGCGGTGAGCATCTCTGCTTTGCTTCTCCCCCCGATTGCCTTTGGCTAGATTTTGTAAGCTCTTCGTTCTCCCTCAAGAAAGCTTTCGCACTGAGTCCCTGAGCGTGATGCCGTGATTAATCCTCCTGATTCGCCATCGCTATAGGTCTTCCCGCAGTCTTCAAGAGTGCCCCGGTTTTACAAACAGTGTGAGGCACAAAACGGGTTCTTCTGCGCTTTTCCTCCTAGTCATTGTCGCTGATCCTCGGCTTTCATCCTCACTTCCATCTCCTCGGGGCCGCAGTTTAACTGTGCCAGTCCTTTATGAGAAGTTTTAGAGCCGTCTCTGTACTTTTGATTGACAACTGGAAGTGTTTTCGCTTAAAGGGTGATTATCTTTTCCTGCATGTCCGAGTTCTCGTGCCTTGTACTCACTTACTGATCCCTCTCTTTGCTTTTCATATTGACAGTAGCTGTCCCTGCGGGCGGGCATTATTTTTTTCCTTTTTTCCCTGCTCTTGATTTCCCTTTCATGAGATAGTTTCGGTTTCACTTCTCTCGACAGTTGGGCCTCGCTGGCTCACAGGTCATTCAGAGGGGGTCGGTTTTCTCCCAAGTCGACTAGGTTCCGGTCGCACGATTAGATTTTGTTCCCTCTTGATTTTCCTTCCTTTTTGGTTTAAATTATCCTTTCTTTTTCTTCATCTGTGTTAGTGAGAAGAGGACCCAAATTGTAAGTGACCCACGCACCCTCCCTTAAACGAAGGGACCTTTCCTTCTTTCCCTCGCTTCATCCGGCGACTTGAGCCCCCGGCCCTCTCCTGAGCATGAAGAGCCCTCGATGCACAGTCACTTTTGTCTCCTAAGAGCTGATTACCTGATTCATGTCTTCTTTGAATCGACTAATAAAGGGTCCTCTAGCAGCCCAGCCCGTTTCACCTACGATCCGAGTTCTGTTCCGCTTCCCCTTTTTTCTTGGCAGGGGAGACATTACAAGGACGGCGAATTTTACGCGCCTTCCTGCTTCAACGTCCCAAAAAGCACTGCCGTTTTCGGGAGTCCCACCTTCAGAGCCTTTTAGTCTGTCGAAGTCGCCCCTTTCTTTTCGCCCCCTATCCCTTTTTCCTGCGATATTTAGACGAGAGCCCGTGAACATTTCCTCTCGTCGCTTCATCTGCCGTTGCCGCTAAATTTTTGACCCCAACCCCCTGTTTCCCCCCCTTTCTCTGAGACTGCTGCCTGGTGTTCCCAGATGATC
>Ga0179593_1369173_pt1 | contig 13401 bp, 11 predicted proteins | sample CZODoug2_1_08_16_FD_185931 | JGI IMG/M metagenome (GOLD analysis project Ga0179593, IMG submission 185931) | Vadose zone soil fungal communities from Angelo Coast Range Reserve, California, USA - CZODoug2_1_08_16fungal (PacBio error correction) | ecosystem: Environmental > Terrestrial > Soil >... | reverse complement strand
CCCAGTCGTTTTTTTTGATCTTTTTTTTTTCCCCGCCCCGGAACTGTCGTCTTCTTAGGATACATGGTCCTGGATATTTTTTTTTTCTCTTATTTCTTCCTTCGCCCACTCAGGTGGTTATCAAAGAACTTCTCCGTCGGAACCCCCCCCCCCCCCCCCTTTTGAACCGGTTAACCCCAGTTTTTTTTTTTTAAGATGATTGCATTTCTCTTTGAGCGGAAATGGTTTTGATCCTTTTTTTTAGAGTCGAAGCCCTCTTGACTTCGCCAGAAGAGAAGAAGAGTACACACTGGTTTCGGTTTCTGACTGTTTTTTTTTTTTCCGTGAAGTCTATTTTTTTTTCTTTCTCGCACATGAGGAGAAGCACTCTCCTCGGAGGAGTTCGGACTTTAGGAGTCAACTTTCCCCCGATCTCGTAGTAGGGGACAGCCGCAATCTCTGAGCATTTTTTTTTTTTCCCCATTAGAGGTTAGGCCTTTTTGTGTCTACTGGGGAGATTGACGTTTTTCCCTCTTTGAGCGAAGGAGTGTCAGACGGGCGAGGAGAGGGCGCTTGACCGTTCCCGACAAAGCCTCTTTTTTTTTTTTTTGGCCTTTTTTAGTTTTCTGCAATAATTCCAACACTTTCCACCTTCCCTTGTCTATTGATTTTTTTAGAGTGTAACAGACGAAGCCCGCGGTCCCCCCCCTTCCTTTCCCTGTTCTTTTTTTTTAATTGGCCTCCTAGTTGAGGGCCACTTTGCTTGCGATGAGGATGGCGTCCCTCTTTGCGGCTGTCTTCGTGGCACTTCGATTTTTTTAATTGATTAGTGAGATAATTACCGCCCTTTACGGAGCCCCTAACGGCAAGTGGGTAGCCGCCTTTCTTCACTCTCCCCACAGTCTCTCCCTTACCCTTTTTCCACGTCAATAAGGAGCACGTATAGGTTGACTTTTTAACTCGTAGAGAGACGAGCAGGCATAATCCCTCCCTACACGATTTCTTTTTTTTTAGGTTGCCCAGTTTTAACCTATAGGCAAAGGGAGAGATTTAACTAAGCTCTAGTTCTCCTTTTATTTTTTGGCGAGACCCCTCTTTTTAGTACTTTCCCTGACAAGACCCCCCCCTATTTACCCTTTTATAGCACGAACAGAATGATCGTTGTTTTTTAACCCAAGGCCATGGACCGAGTGCTTTTTTTAAAAAGGAATTTTAAAAACCATTTGAATTAAGGACCCCGCCCACTCCTTTGGTTAGTTTGACCGGCCCTCTAGTAAGGACAGCGGACCTTAGCGATCGCCCCCTTTCATATGAGTAGTCCTCTTTCTCTCTTTACAGTCTCTGACCCACTCGACCCCCGACCGCGCAGCCTCGACGCTGATCCCCTTTGGATCTCAGGAGGCTGCTTATTCCGTTTTGCTTTTTACGCAAGAAGGGCAAGGAAGGCATTGTCGCGCCCTGAATCTCCCCCTTGGCAATCTTTTTTTATCGTTTCCACGAATCCTACACTCGTCGCTTTTTTTAAGAGTTTGCTTCTCTTCCAGAAAGCGAGTACCAGCGCTTTTGCCCGGCCGCTTCGCTCCTTTTTTTTCTACTCTGCCTCTTCCCACCGGCTTCTCCCTCACACCCCCCCCAGATCCAACGGGAGACAAGTTTTGTGCGCCTTCCTGATCATTCGATTAGGTAAGATCTTTTGCCTTTTTCGTTCCTTTCGCAAAACGGTGGCCTCCCGCTCTTTTTGTGACCCCGGCCTGGGAATTTTTTTTTCCTTTTCAGAAAGGTGAAGATTTTTCCCAGAGAGGGGACAAAACCCTTCCGTTTCTGATTCAGCTCTTCGACCTGAAGAGCGCAATTCGACCTTTGTCGCGACTTTTTGCTCTTTTTTAGCCTTCCGTTCGACCGCCCGGTTCCGCATTTTATCAACGACTATTACGCCTCTGCCTTCTCTTTAACGGGATCTGGCGGTTGACGTATTAAGTTTCATGGCGGTCCTATATCTGCGCTCCCCCACTTCTTTTCGTGTCTTTTTGCCAGGCCTTTTACCTTTCTTGGTCTTCTGTTCTCCGTAATTCTAGCCCGATACAGTTACGGGGTTTTTCCCACTTCCCCCCCTTCCGGCCGTCGGAATCTTTTGGCAGACTAACGCCCCCGTAATTGAGTCTCTTTTCCTCCCGTTTGTGTTATTCTTTGGACACTTTCTTTGGTGATGAGTTAGAGTTTTGCGATACGACGGCCGAACCGGCCCGCTCTTTCCCCTTACTCTTCCCGCGTCTCTTGTTTGAGCCTGTGGCGACTAGACAACTAACACGTCGCTCTGAGCTTCCACTATACTCCGTGGCAGAGAGAAAGTTTTCGGGACCCCCTTACGGCATGAGCTTCAGGCCATGATCGCTTTTTTTTATTCTTCCCTTTAGGATACCGATCGTGAAGTGTAGATTAAGTCCGATAGATCTTTTCGCATAGAGGCTATTCTTGTTATTCTCTCATAGATTACTCCATTTTTTTAAAACGGATCGGGGAAGGCAAAGCTAGGTATTTCAACCCCATTCTTCGGGTTTGTTATTCCGTAACAGAGCGTGACCTTCCTGCGGATCCTGGCCGCTACTCTCTTTCGCGCTCGCTGTTTGTATGGAGACTTACAAGAAGTTATGTGGTCTGCTCTCCGGCCCAGGACGCGGAGAAGCGGTGAATTGGAGTCCTCTACAAACCTCTTCGTAAAGACGACAGCTTGCAGAGAGGCGAAGAGACAGAAGAGGAGCGTGGACTCTTTTTGATGTCCTGCCTTTTCCAGCCACTGGTTGTAAGTGACGCTGAGAGCTCCGAAAACAGTTTTTCAAGGCCGCCTTTTCTCTTATTTTTCCATGATTAATTCTAGAGACCGGTTTTTATTAGCCCCGTGATAGCCTTTTGCTTAGCCGTTTCCCTTGCTCGTTGACGGGTCCGCCAGGCATTTGTGGCTCTGCTTAGCCCGCGGTGACTAGTGAGAACCCGATGCGCGGCGCCGCCGTGGAGTGTGTTACAGGAAAGTCGCTTTGGGAATCGGGGCCCTCGCCTTTGCAATCGATCTGGGCGGGACAAGAGCCGTTCAGTCTTCTGTTCTGCGGGAGGTTAGTGGGTCTCAGATAGTCCTAACTAGAGCTGCGAGCAGAGGGCTTTCTGGACTCTCCTCCGAGTTCCCAAAAATTTTTACAGTAGGCACGTTCCGCTTCTTTCTTTGGTTCTGATTTATTCAGAATTTAGAGATAACGACTCGAGAATCACCCCGCAGCTGCAGACCTCTCTGCACGTTGTCCATAGAGGATACACGTCCCTTTGATCTCCCGCTGTGACAACTTTCCGGACCTGGTTCTTGGGAGGCAGGTAGAATCAGATCAGCACTCAATGAAGCTCCTTGATTTTCCGTAGAAAGCTGGATCACGCTCCTAAATTCCTGTACTTTCTTCTTTCCTACAAGTCCAGCGTCAAGGCAAGCGTTCCGGTTGGAAATCCCTCATTCGTTCTTTGCAACTCCACTCTCCGTATATGGGTCTGATCTGCTGGCGAAACGTCCTTCCTGAAAGAATCATGGGAGGTAGCACGTTCGTGCTCTTTTCCACAACGGCTGGCTGCTGCGGCGCCGGTAATTTTTGGATAGACAGTTAACCCATCGACTCTATGCTAGCCATCCTGTCCGATCTGAGATAATTGCCCCATACTACATTTCTCGTTGCGGTCTCCCACTTTCTCACTCCCCTCTTTTCGAGTCTATGGGAGAGGGGCCTAAACTCCCTCCCTATGACCTGCCGCGAATGTTTACTGGCGCCCCCTCGCTTTCTGCATTCGTCTTCTCTGCTTCCACCTCGCAGTGTTCGTCAGCAATTCCATCGCTTAGCATGATTTACGGTGTAGTCTGTATCATGTAGAGTTCTCCCCTCTGGTCATAGCCCTTCGCGCCTCGCAAGATTAGCTTTCCGCAATGACTAGCTAACATACAGTGGTCGCCGAGCAACATGAATTCTTTTCAGGGGTTGGTGTGGGTCGGACGAGCCACTTATTTGCTCTTCGCTCTCTGTTTTCCTCTTTGATCTTCTCTTCTCCACTCTCATTCTATGAGCGGATACTCTGGCACCTTGTTATAGTCCATTATTTAAGACCAGAGTAGATGTGTGAGGGATCCTCTGTCCTGCCGTTATCTCTCGGTGCCGCCCCTTTTAGGAGACGTGCAGACGTAGACAGTTCCGTTTGGCGGTATGGATTCCACGTCCCAGGGCGTAGGGGACCTTTTGCTTTTTCCACCCTGTCGCACCCTTTCGATTTTCATTTTCGCTCTGACAACCATTTTCGTCGTCTAGAGAAGAATCTCTTTTTCGCGCGATTGGGTTTTTCTCCTTGGTCAAAGAACTATACATTCCAGGAAACGCAGGCGCGGTCAGTTAGTCTACACTCCCTCCTTTCCCCTTTCTCCTTGATTAGTCGTTAAAGTCTATCCATGATCCGCTCTGGGTGCGAGTGTGGACGGGAACTAATCAAAACTTTCCACCTTTTGTGATCTCTGTCCTTCTTGTTAATTTTAGGGTAATAAGCTCAGTGACCGTTCTGTTTTTTTTCTTCCTCGCCCGCCTTAAGTTTCACGTTCTTGTCCTCGCGCTTACTCAGAGCCCTGGAAAAGGAGAACGCAGGTAGGATCTGTGATCAGCAACTTTTTATTTCCGGACCTCTTCTTCAATTGCGCTTCCCTCTCCCCTCCTTTCTTTAACGTCAGTTTGAGCTTCATTATAAAGTTTGCAAGATTGAGTTCGCTCTCGTGTCCAGTCAGCCACGGCTCGAAAGGTCCGTTGATATTCGTTCTAGGACTATTTTTCGACGCCCAGTTTCCGATCGCCCGAGTCGTTTAGACCTATAGATTCTGGCCCTTGGATCAACTTGTATTTATAGCCTGATGTCGCCACGCCTCCTGCTGCGTCCCACCCTGGGACGTATTTATCGCTCACGGCCGCAGATGAACTGAGCTGGATTGTTACTCTCCGATTGGCATACACCGAGAAGCCACCAGACGGACTCTCCCAGATTATGTGCTAGTCCGCACTATCTCGTAAGTCAGCATAAACGGGACGCTAAGGCTATGCGTTGCAGCTTGCGACGGTACTTTAATAACATCGGCTAAGATTTAGGTTTTGCTAGCACAGGTCACACGCTGCGCCGCGGTGGAGCAAGAGGCTTTCTCCCCCTGCAAAAAAACTGTCTACTGTTTCCTCTCGCCTCTTGGAACGATTTTATCTGTGGTATTTGGTCTATCATTGCATTGATAGTTTTCAGAGTCATCCCTCGGCTCTCGATGCTTGTGCCGCTCTCACGCGAACCCGACCCATTGTTTGTCGGAGGTGGTCCTGCGATCTTGTGTGTTGGGCCGAGCAGTGCATCGAGGCGGCGTCTCGCCTTTCTTCTTCTTTTGTTATCCCCCGGTCCCCCCCAAACAAGAAAATAGAGGTTTTTCTTACTGCGCTCCCCACACACACAATAAACACCACCCCAAAACATACCAAAAATACCACAACCACCCCAATGATTGCCTCCCGCTGAGCGTTCCCTCTCTCCCGATGATTCTGCATCCTCTTTCATCCTGCAGGCCGACAGGGCGAGTCCGTTGACGTCTTCACTGGCCTCCGCTCCCTCTGAATTATTGTACCGTTAGATCCCAGCCTCAACTTCACATTTTTCTCTAGCCCTTCTTTTCTAGTTTCAAGCGCAGGCGGTCCCTATGTCTCCTTGTTATCATGCTTTACTGATTGTTTTAGGTATGAGGTGTCTTGGTGGACGGAGATTTAACGAGGTGTCCTCTAATACCAAACAGATTTGGAGCCCTATTCTTCCCCTTTGTTTTTTTTTGGAAGTTGGTTTGGTTGCTTTTCCCTGAACGTCAAATATGGTCTTGATCCTGCCCAGAAACACGCTTTAAAACTTTGATTCTCGCGTCGATGCTTCAGGCGACTGAACAAGGCTCTAGGACATACAGAGTGACTCTCTCGTCTCAGTAAGTTTTGCGTTAGCCTCTAAACCTTCAGAGATTTTTTCCGGATCCCAGTCCATTCCAGGTAAGAGCGGATCCAGTCTACTCCCACGTCTCCTTTCCCGTTCCCCACTGCCCCTGGAATACGTTTGAGTTTTCTCGGAATGCATATGCCGACGGAGGCTTCCTCTAGCGGGACCTTGTTCCTCTTCTTCTTTTTTTTAAGCGCATTGCTCCAGCCTCTCACCTCTAAGGCGTCTTTAGAGCCCCTGCCAATATTTTGACCTTCAGTTCCTCTCCCTTCCCTCACCGTCCCTTTGTAACGTATCTCATTCCCCCTCCAAGTCTACTCACCCGATAGAGTCTTTCTCCCTCTTCTTATTCTAGCACCTGCTCCTCTAGTAAGTATTCGGTAGTTGATCTAGATTTGTCTACAGCGATCTTGGTTCTTCTTTGTTTTGTGTTCGTAGGTGCCCTATTGTTGGCCTCTTTCTTTTTTTTTTTTCCCTTCTAGATTGTGTAGTGAGCAAGACTGATGTACTCGCAGTGATGTGGACCTCCTTTCAGGTTGAACCTTCTCTTTCACCCTCATGTCCTCCTTTTTTCACTCGTTCAAATTCGGAAGAGAGTCCGTTCCTCCTCCGGACTCCTTCCTGGCTGCATTCTGATCTCTTCCTTCGACTTTTTCCATCTTTATGCGGGTTTTGGAGAAATTTCCCTATACTTTCAGAGGGAAAAGGTTTTTCAGCCGTTAGGCCCCTTTTTGCAGTTACTAGATAAGTCCATGACCGAGATCTTAGATTTCTAGAAGACGGAGAGTTTTTCTTCTCCCTTTAGCGTAGCGACCCATGCAAATCCGCTTCAAGCTTTGTTTCTGATCACTTCTTTGGGTTCGAACCTGCAGTTGCGTCCGATTTCTCATCTACTCGGTTTTTTTTCTTCCCTATCTGAACGATACCTAACGAGCAGCGTGTCTATCGGAAGCGCTCACTTGCCGGTAAAAACTTGGAAAGATTCTACTCCCTCTCTCCCTCCTTATTTTTCTTTTCTTTATGTTCGGAGTGATTGTAGCGCTTTCCACCGGCCGAGAAATTTAAACATATAGAACTTTAAGGATTCCTCTTCACATGTCATGCTTTTTCCCCTCCTTCCACTGGCGTTGGACAATGAGTCCCACCCGTTCTGACCTGAGGCAAGGGCTCATCGTGAGCCCTTATCCTCCCCATCCTTCTCAGAGCCAAGGAACCGGCCGTCTTTGCTTGACTCCAGGATGGATCCCCGTTGACGCCTCTCCTCTTCCCCCCTTCCCTCCCCAAGAGAAAGTTCTTCGTATCACGCTAAGTGGTTCTTTTTTTCCCTTCATACTCCATTCCCCTTCTTTTTCCCCTCCCTCATCCAGAGCTCTTTATTAGTTGCCCTTTGGAGTTTTTCCTTCAAAGGCTCCTCCCTTAGACTCCCTTGGCCTTTAGGTGTCGGTCTCCTCTCCATACAGCCCTCTTGGCAAAGTTCAGGTTTTGGTGCACCACGTCTTTTGATTTTTACCATAAAATTCCGACAGAGAGTATGATTCGGACTTTCTCTCCTTTCCCCCTGTTACTTCCTCCTCTCTTCCTTTTTGTTTGGACGTTCTCGAATCGGACGGTGATGACTAAGCGAGGGTTTAATCCCTTTTCCAACCTCCATCTAAACTTTTTACTACTGTATTTTTACTTACTTTTTCCCCTTCCACAAGACTCTTTTTCCCCCCTATAGATCTCTGGAGAAAGCGTGCTAAGCAACTTCTCCCATCCTTTAGTACTCCTCTATCTACTTTCACAGACTCTGTGTTTGTCCGTCGTGTTTTTCTTCTCCTTCGACCGGTTCTTTTGGCTCCCTTCCCCTTAGTCCTCAATAGAATGGGAAGTAGGAAGACCTATCCTTCCTCCTATCTCGTCTCTCACCTTCCTTAGAGCCCCTCGCTTTTACCTCTCACGCATCTCTTTTTCCCCCTCCCCTTTGTTGTTTTCGCTTCTCTCCCTTTTTCGGAGAGCATCTGTGTTTCGAGAATCGTTGCTTACCTCTTTAGTAGGCGTATTGAGTCACTCTTTGACAGATTTCTTTTTGTTCATAGTAGTTGGAATACTGACACTCTCGTGAATCCAACGGGTACCCCTTGCGAACCCTCTTTTTTTTTTCCCAGACTCTCTGTTTTTTTTTTTTTTTTTTGGACTGAGAACCCCTTTCCGGTAGAGGATCATTTTGCGCTGCTTCTCGTGCCTCCGTGGTTCCGCGGCGCCCGACCTGATCTTTGGCAGGTCCCAGTCACTCGCTCCGGCCGCTTGGATTTTCATTCCTTAGGTTTTTTTCAAACCAAACCCCTAGAATTTTTCTCTCAATTCCACGCTCTGCTCCTTTTATTTTTATCTAGCCCCTCAAACGAGAGCTTATTGTAGGTGACATGATCTCTAGTCCGAGAAGAGCGCACCGCTTGTTTCTTCCTTTTCTGCTTTTTTTTTCCCTTGGTGTGACGATACATTCCTATCACTTGCTCTTGAACCCCGTCCCGCAAGTTCGCGACTTGAGGAGGCGCTTTTAATCACCCAGAAGTCCGTTTTTTCTCTTTATCCTTTTCCTTCCTTTTGAGTGTAAGCGCACAAAACACTCGTACTGAGCTCCACTCAGGGTTGAGTGCTAGTTTAGTCTTAGAGACTCACCCTAGTGCCCCCAGGTCCGAGTCCCTTCCCCCAGCTCCTTTTTACTTCCTTTGGATGGTTTTTTTGCAACCAATCCTAGGTGTTAAGCGCCTTTTAACTTCCGACTCTTTAAGACCTTAGATAGTACACAGATGCGAGGAGGCACACGCTAGAAGAATTTTTCTTCCTCAGTCTTCCCTCCTCATCTTTCTAGAATCGGAACCCCCCCCCCCCTCTCCTCAGGAGAGACTTTTAGCATAGCCCTTTTAGGCTGCCAGGTCCCTGTCGCATTTTCTTATAGAGATCCTACTCATCGACTGACGGTGTACGGCTCCCTGACCCGTTTATCATACTCTTTAAATATACCTCACCTCTCCCTTTTGGACGTGCCTCGGGAGGGGGGTGACGCTCGACCAAGCTTTCCCCTGCGATCGACAGCCGTCTCTATAGAGTGCTACTGCTTTGCTCGAGGACTTGAGTCTTTATAGTTAAGTTCAAGCACCCCCCGATGAGTAGACGCACCGACGGCAGTTTCGAACCGCACCCCGGCTCCTGCCTATTTAGCAGTTTTTGAGGACTATCACTATTAGTACAGTACCCGACCGCAGCCCAACCATGCGCCGGAGGTGCTTTCCTTCTCCTATCTCATCACTCAGATAGCTAGAGGATGTGCGGGGCACTCGGCCGATCCACGGAGCTTCACAGGATCACAACGCCGCGCAGACCGTTTCTTTTCCAATTCTCGCTCGATAGTCGTTGTGCTTTAGCACGCTTTTTTGAGAGGTTGAAAGAAGCGGTTGAGCTAGGAAGCTCATATACGGCGACTTTTGAAGTAGATCGCAATTTACTTTACTGCGGCTCCTTTCTGACCGAAAGTGCGCGCGCCGGGAAGGCATCGGCACTTCTATGTTCTTTCGGCGCAAAACAGGTAACCCTTCTTCTCGCCAAGTACTCTTCAGGTAGTGACTTCTAAGGCCCAGACTCGTTCTCGTAGCGATCGGTGGCACTTCTATGAGGCGCCTAACTCTCCTAAGACTAGTACCCCAGCCCGTTGCTGCTGGGGACGGTTAATGGGTTCTCTCCTTCAAGAGATCAGGCCCACGTTATGACGTTGATACGGGGATGACCCCATGCGCCTCCGCACCCGATCACGTCGCCTTCTTACGATCTGCCTTGGCATGGAAGCAGAACCGGTTATTCTGGGATTATCGTCCAGCCAGCTGCCGCGGCGACACCGTCTTTTTAGGCAGTAGACTTTACAGTGAACTATTCCACGTTCGCGCTCGAACCGATCTTTGCAGAGCCTTTGTCCTAGTAGGAGGTAGGTTTCTACCATCCCACCCCGGAGCCGCGGCTTTCCCTACTCTCTGGTTTCCGTTTAGTGTGCGCTTGCGACTGGGCAAATTGACACCCCCCCGGAGTTTGACGCCCTCTTCCTCTCTTCGAGGGCGTCATTGCTAATCCTTTGGTGCTCGGTGTCACGAGGTCTTGCGTTTGGATCGCCACTTCTCACGGAGAGACTCGGATGACGAGCATTTCTGGCTTTTTTCTTTTGGACTGCCTACGCCAGAAATCCACTGGCGGCACCCGCGGTGCGAGATGTTACGTGGTGCCGGGCACTTGTCTCCGTGTTTACGATCCCCGCCCGAGCGTGCTTTCCCGACAGGGTCAAGCGCTCGGATTACACAGTTTACGTTCATAGGCGTCGCTTTCACGAGGAATGAGGTCGTTTCTGTCTGCCCATCGGCTTAGATTCTTTCTTTCTTAAGAATACGATCGGCTTGAACGTGACCTTAATCCACGAGAATTTTGTCTGGGCCGCGTACCCGATTCTTTCCCTAATTTTTTCCCGTTTTTGGACGAAAGTTCTTTCAAAAACGCTTTTGCCGGACCCGTTGCTTTATTAACGGCTAACGTATTCCTCTTTCTTCCACATCGCGTCGTAGGTTTTATGTTCCTTATATCTGAGGGATCTAAGAAACAGGGACGTTTTTTCCAGAGGTGATTTATGACCATCTCGTTACCCCTGTGTGGCATTATTTTGCTCCCTTTATAGCAAACAGAGCTGAGTCCGAAAGTCGAGTCCTCCTTCGGATTTCACGAGCTTTATCTACTGACTCGCTCTCCTTCAACTCTCTCTTCCTTTTCCCCTCGGCAGGTCGCTTCACGGATTCACCAAGCCCCTTTCCCCGGTCTGACCGGACGTTGGTAAGCTGGTCCCCTAAACTTTCTTTCATCGGCAGAAGCCCTCGATCTCACGGGCTATCCCCTCTTATGTATGTCCTATTCTCTTTTTTTTATTAGAGTTCAGATAAGGGCAGGCTTCGATCCGTCCCTTTGGATCCCCTTCTCTCGTTCTAGGACTGGAGATAGTCGTCTTGAGATTAGCTCCCTTTCTTCTCTTCCCCCCCTTCCTCCCCTATTTTATCCTCTCAGTAGAGTGGTTAATATTTAAGAATTAGGTCCCTTTTCCCCATCCTGAACTTTCCCCTGATTAGCTATTTTTGTGTGTCGTAAAACCTTTTAATGGTATAAGCATGAGGCCTAGAGGTTCCTCAGCCTCTCCTGAAATCCACTCTCCCTCTCTTTTCGCAGCTACCTCCTACTTCCCCTAGTTAGACGAATCGAGATTTCCCTCTTTTCCCCCCCCCTTTTCCCCCCTGATTATAGAATATTACGGACCTTCTTCTCTGCAGGGGTGAATCTCCCACCGTGTTTCCCTAGCCATAAAAGCCTGTCTATCCAATCCAAATCTCCCTCCCCCGTTTTCTCGAGGTCCTTTGCGTATTTGCTTTTGCAATCTATAAAGTTTACTTTCTTTACCTTCAGACTACCTTCCACTCGTCACCTTTTTAGCGGAAATGATGCCTTTAGTCCCTTTTTTTCTCTTGTTCCCTCTCTTCCCCTTCATTGAGTGTTTTTTCAGGAACTTCTCTCGCGCTCGGGATTTCCCGCTCTACTGGATCAATCTAAGGGTCGGCTCCTCAGAGTTCTTTCCCCTTCTTTATTAGCCAGTCTCCTCCTGTCCCGGATCTGTCAATCAGTCCTGGTAATTGATTTTTTTTTTCCTTCATTCTCCAAAGAAGACCTAGTGCCTATGGTTCTGGTGAGGTGGCTGAGTTTCCACCGCGAACTTCTCATCACGGCTACTTCTCCCTCTTTTCGTGCGTTCCCTGGAAGAGAATGACAGAAAGCTTGGCCTCGATACGCGACGGACAGGTTTGGATCACGTTGAAACCCGAGAGAACCAAAGAGCACGTTCGAGCTCTTCTCCCTTGCTGTCGCCATGGGAGGCACAGGGGGGTTTCCTCGTTGCGTTTTTTGAGGCGCGCAAGGAGATATCCGAGATAGCGTTTGAGGCTCATGTCGCGGGGTGTGCACTTTGAGAACTAAGATCATTGAATACCCACGTGGTCTGGCGTATGTCCACTCGATCGTACTGGGCCCCTTCAGCCGCTTCCTACCGAGAGCGAGCGCCTGAGATGCGCCCCCCGCATCAGGCCCGCCCGCTGAGCCAATAGTATTATGCACAGCCAGCCTGTTGTGGCGCCCCGGAGAAGTCCTTCCGTCGGTGAATTGCACCGAGGAACGAATAAGAGCGCCCGAAGGGGACCTTTTTGATTCCTCCTGACCGGACGCTCCCTTTCCGCATCCGGCGCTCCCTCGTCTCCGCAACTACGTCTTGCCGTTTCACCGAACTATTTTCATCTCCCGTTGTTGTTTGCTCGGTCTGGCGGTCGGCCTAGTTGCTGAGTTCGTCCTCTGATCTTATTTCTCGGGTGTTTTCTTCGGGTCCGCCACGAGCTCACAGGCTTTCTTTCACTCGGTCTGAACGATCGTTGGCCCTTGCTCGGAAGACTTTCGCGAAAACTCCTCTGGCCCGTCTTCATTCAGATAGGAGGGACGTTAATAGGGGTCAGGTATCTTTCTACTGCGTCCCCGATACGGCGCGCTCTTTTCTCCGGTACCCTGAAGATGCGCCCAAGACGATCGCTCGTGAGTACAGTACCCTGTGTGGTTAGCAATTGCGTTAAGAGGAGTTAAGGTAGGCCGCTGCCTGTCCCCATTTCGACCTTGAGTCGCACCCCCGCTTCCTTCTAGATCACGCTGTGTCCGGTTTCCTACACACCCGCCGGCACGTCGTCGGTCGCTCCCCTGCCCCTCGCGAGACGATCCCGCATCCCTTTTCCTGCGAGTTTCCGAATCCTAGTTGTGACAAGTTTCTCCTCCCTCCAGGGAATCTTCCCGCCCGCGATGTGCCCTTTTTTTTTTGAGTTGATCCCCCGACGCCCAGCCCGTTCCGGGCCCGTGATCCCTCTGCGTTTTCTTCCCTCTCCCGTCCTTTGGACCCGCGTCGAAGCCAGTCTCTCCGGTCCAAGTCCTCCGTAGTTTCGACACGAAGCCACTTCCACCCCCGCGGACATATCATCGCCAGGTGCCTACCCTCGAGGTGGATAGGCAGGGTCAATTCAGAGCGTCCGCCCGCTTCTCGTTTAAAGATGACTTCGTAGCAAGGACTTGCGCGGTTCAGGCAGCCTTGCTGAGAGATTCCGTGCCTTAAGAAAGTCAGTGTCCTGCTAACGGTGGTCGATGTGTTTATGCTGGATAAGATACCAGTTACGTGATCGCCCGCCCTGTCTCGAGTCCACTCGCTAAAGAGACATCTCTAGGTGCTTGATAGACTTTTCTCGCGACCTCTCTGAACTCATCCTCCCTTCGAAGGTCGTCGATCCGTCGAGCTTACCTTCTTTTGTGAACCGATTT